>Ga0265293_10012207_pt1 | contig 11456 bp, 9 predicted proteins | sample Munlanlewell138R_FD_192505 | JGI IMG/M metagenome (GOLD analysis project Ga0265293, IMG submission 192505) | Leachate microbial communities from a municipal landfill in Southern Ontario, Canada - Leachate well 138R | ecosystem: Engineered > Solid waste > Landfill > Unclassified | place: Canada... | reverse complement strand
ATCGGACGGGCCGCCGTTGTAGATAAATAGATCGCAGGAGGCGATCCGGACTACATCCTTGGGAGTCGGCTCGTAGGTATGGCTCTCCGACCCGGGGGGCAGGAGCATGCTGACTTCCGTCCATTGACCGCCCGCCTCACGGGCGAAATCGAAGGGAGGGAAGGTTGTGGCAATAATATCCAGCTTGCCTTGGGGGACCGGAGTCCTGGCAGGGCTGCATGCGGGCGCCAGGAGAGCGAGCGCAGACAGGGCACAGACAAGCAAGGCGATTCGTTTCATACCGGAAGGCCTTCCTTTCTCTGGGGCGGCCGTAGGCCCCTGGCCACTGTGCCTAGAATACCATCATGGTGGAATAGTAGAAAAGAAGCTCGGTCCCGATTGCGAAAATACAGAAAATCCCGGCGGTCGCCAGCCGGGGGAGGGCGATGCGCAAAGGAAGCGGATCCGTATGGCGCTCAAGGAGGCGGAATACATAGTGGAGGACCAGGTCCGCGGCAAACCAGCCGGCGGGGATCAGGAAGACTTCCCAACGCGTTCCCTGGCGCTCGATCATGGCAAGGGCATAGTAGCGGGCAGCCACATTCTCCGGCATCAGAAAGAAAAGCGGCAGAGCCGTCAGAAAGGGTGCCAGGGCAAAGAACCAATAGATCAGATAGATGGTGTCTTTTCTCATGATTTCACCGCGCAAAGAGCGACGAAAACCCCGTCACCGTACCCCGGGCGGACAGGCTGGAAGACATTGTCAAAGCTTTCAATGGTCTGACGGATGGCCCCAGGCTCAAAACCCGCCTGGGTGATCTGTTCCAGAACCTCCCGGCTGCCGCGGAAAAAAGCATTCCGGTAGAAGGGATCCCGGTCGCGTTCTTCTTCATAAACCCGCCCCAGGGGCGCGTCGATGTCGATATGGGCCAGAATCAAATGTCCTTGATCCATGAGAACCCGGTGACACTCCTCAAGCGCGGGAGCCAGATCCTCCAGATAGCAGTCCACCGTGATCATGAAGACAGCGTCAAAGTAGGCATCCGGAAAGGGCAGGGCTTCCGCATGGCCAGGGACCACCTGGATCCCTCTGGCGCGGGCGTAAGCCGCCATAGCCTCCGAGGGTTCAACCCCCAGGGGGACGCCCAGGGCCTGGGCAAAACGCCCGGTTCCCACCCCCACCTCCAGGGCTCGGGTGAAGGGCGGCGTCACCTGACGTACCGCTTCAATCTCCGACGCCAGGATCAGGGGATTGTCCCTGAACCAGGCGTCGTATTCGTCAGCTCTTTGATTGAAGAGTTCGCTGATGCTCACGGGCCCGCCTTTCATCCCTTGAGGAGGCCGGGAAACTGCTGCATCAGACGGTGGAGGGTGCCCAGGGCAAACTTGATCTGCTCTTCTGTATGCTCACTTGTCATACAGAAGCGCAGTCTGGCCTGGCCGCGGGCGACCGCCGGGAAGACGGCCGGCGGAACAATGATGCCTTCGTCTTCCAGCTGTTTTGACAGCATGAAGGCGATCTCGTCGGAGCCGATCTGGATGGGGGTCACAGCTGTTTCCTGGGCCAGACAGGTGTCCAGGCCGTAGCGGTGCGCTTCCTCCAGGAAGATGCGGATATTGCGGCGCAGCCGCTCTACACGGCTGGTGTCGCGCTCCATGATCTCAATCCCTTTGAGGACAGCCGCTGCCAGAGGCGGACTGATACCCACGGAGAAGACAAAGCCCGGCAGATTGTAGCGCAGGTAGTCGATCAGGTTGCTGCTGCCGGCCAGGTAACCGCCGCAGGTGCCAAATCCCTTGGACAGGGTGCCCATGTGGATGTCGATCTCCCTGGGATCAATGCCGAAATGCTCGTCGACACCCCGGCCCGTCTTGCCCAAAACCAGCATGGAATGAGCCTCGTCGACCATGAGGAAGGCGTCGTAAGCCTTCTTGATGCGGACAAATTCCGGAACGGGTGCCACATCGCCGTCCATGCTGTAGGCACCCTCAACGATAATGAGGACCTTCTCATAGCGGTCACGGCGGTTCTTCAGAAGCTGCTCCAAGGCATGGAAGTCGTTGTGGGGGAAGGGACGGGCATCGGCCTGGGACATGCGGATTCCCTCGGTAATGGAGTTGTGGCTGAGGATGTCGTAGAGGATCAGGTCCCGCTCACCGCAGAAATTACCGACAAAAGTGACATTGGTCGAGTGGCCGCCCACCAGAACCAGGGCGTCTTCGGTGCCCTTCCAGCGGGCCAGGGCTTTTTCAAGATCCTGGTGGACCCTCTTCTCCCCGGCGATCAGCCGGCTGCCGCTGGCGGACGTCCCGTACTGTTTGACCGCGTCGATGGCTGCCTGGTTGACCTCCGGGTCACCGGACAGACCGACGTAGTTGTAAGAAGCGAAGTTGAGCATCTTGCGGCCGTCGATGTAGGAGACGTCCCGCAGGGATGAATCCTGGGCGATGAAGTAGGGGTTGCCGAAGTGCTCCAGGGCCGCAGTCAGGGACTCCCGCCGCTTGGCAAAAGCCAGGTACTCGGGCGTCTCCTCAAAGCTGCGGATGCGGTTGACCGGACCCCGGTCCATGTCCGCGCACGAATCATCACGTGTTCCGTCGGCGAATTCGCCGCCGATCCGGCGGAAGACCAGAGCCGCGATATCGTTGATGGTCAAGTCGCTGTCAAAGAGCCGTTCGTCGATGGACAGGCCGAACTGAACCTCCGCGTGGGTCAAGAGAGAAATACTCTGCAGGCTGTCTCCGCCCAGATCCTGGGAGAAGAAGGAGGTGGGGTGGACCTCTTCCGGTTCCAGATTCAGGAGATCCGCGACCAGGGCGCAGACCGTATCCCTGACCTCAAAGAAGGCCGGGTCGGAAGCCAGCTCCGCCGTGAAATAGGTGGAAGCCTGGATTTCAGCCTGGCTGACGGCCACAGGGGCCGGGGCCTTCTTGCGGGCTGACAGCGGGTATTCGGTCAGGGGCCATTCCCCCGCCGCCACCGCTTCAGAAACAGGGCCGCGCCTGACCTTGGCCGAGGCCGAAAGATCCAGGGGTTTTTCCGAAACAAAGAAGCGTTCAACCCTCTGGTCCAGGGGGAGTGCCAGGTTAACCTCGGCAACGGCCTCCGCAAGGGCCTCGGGATCGGCGCCCTCGACTGGCTCGGCCAGAAGGGCAATCCTGTCGTAGACCCCTTCGGACAGGCCGAAGATCACGTACTTGGACAGGCCCGGAACCGTGGCGTAGGCACCCTCCAGCTCATCGGGATAGAGGTTCTCGCCGTTGGCCTTGAGGATGATGTCCTTGACCCGGCCATCCAGGAAAATACGACTGTCCACCAGGCGGCCGATATCTCCCGTACGGAACCATTCATTCCGGTCACGGGCATGGAAGATACCCTTGCGCAGGGTTCCGCAGAAGACGACCGTGGAACGGACCAGCAGCTCACCGCTCTGGCCGTCTTCCCCCGGCTGGTTGTCTTCATCACCCAGGGCAACAATTTTCAGGGAATCATCGAAGAGGGGAGAGCCTACGCTGCCGTCAAGGCGTTCCTGGAGAACCTCGCTGTTGACGACTGAATAAATCCCGATCTCCGTCATCCCGTATCCGTTGACCAGGTAATAACCCAGGCCGTTGAGGATACGAAGTGTTTCGGGCAGGATATAGCCTCCCCCTGAAACCGCTATGTAAAGCTCATTGCCGACCAGCTGTTCGCGGATCATCTGCAGGATGCCCCCGACCGGCATGGGGAGCTCCACCCCTGCCTCCTGATAGGACAGGGACAGGTCGATCATCTTGTCAAAATCTTCGGCCGAGGTGCCGCTCATTTCGATGAAGCGTTTCTTGACCAGCTGGGCGACGCCGTTCCAGACGGCTGGAATGGCTACAAACTGGGTGACGCCGCTCTCCTTGCAGGCAGCCACGATGGCTTCCGGCGATGGTTTCACCGGAATGACCATGGTATTGCCGAAGACCTGCGGAAAGATAAAGCAGACGATAAAGCCAAAGACATGATGCCAGGGGATGAAGGCGACGGCCTTCTCTTTGACTTCGTCCCGGGCGAAGCGGTCGGTGACAGCCAGGAGTTTTTCCAAAATGGCGTACTGGTCGGTAATCCCCTGATCATCGTGGACATAGCAGCGGGACATGCCGGTGGTACCGCTGGTGCACAGGCAGATATGGCCGGCCCAGTCAGGCAGCTGGCAAGCTGGTGTTATTTGGGGCTTGCCGTCCTTTCGCGCGTATTTGGCCCGTACCGCGGCATCGCGCCAGTCAGGCATGACGGAGGCGGCTGCCAGGACCGGATAGGGAGTGGACCGCTGGGGCTCTTCATCTTTGATGAGGGCGATAATGCCTGTTTCTGCGGCCAGGGTGTCGGTCAGCGTGTCCGAGGCCCGGGCGTCGATCAGGACGGTGGGATGGCCTGAGGCCATGGCTGCCCAATAGCAGATGCCAAAGGTCGGGCTGTTGATGAGCTGGATGCCCACCCAGCCCTTACGGCCGGGGTCATCTGCCGCCAAACTTCCTTCCTTGTCGGCGATGGCTTTTTGCATCTCGCTTGAGCGGAAGTAGTCTGTCATCCGCCTGGCTGTTTCGTCGATCAGCCCCAGGTACTCATCGTAGGAGAGCTGGAGCAGGCCTTCAGTCGTGTGAATCTCATAAGCGGTCCCCTTGCCCAGCTTTTCCATGAGCTTGAACATGCCCTGGTATCCCGGGACTGCCTTGAGTTCTTTTAAATATTCCAAAACTTTCATGCATTGCCTCCTTGAGAAAGGATTCGTCCAGGAAACGGTGCCGAAAAGACCGGGAACCGCCTCCTCAAAAAATCCCGTCAAAGTAAAGAATAGTATGTCATTCAAATATGAGCAAGTTATAAATAAAATTACCCTTTTCGGACTGGCAGACTCCTGCCTCTCCAGGGTCAAAACAACCTCTTTCCTGACCCCCGAAAAAGGCCGTCCCTGCATGAAAAAGCGGATCGTGCTAGACTTGAAATCGTTGCCATATATCGAGAAAGGACAGGCGGATTCTTCCGCTCCCAAACCATGACAAGAGGACGCCATTCAGTTGAGCCTTACCCCATCAAGTCCCGGGACTGTGACCCCGCTGGCTATGTTCACCTGCACCGTCTCATGGATTATGCCCAGGACTGTGATGACAGGAACTGCGGCCTCATGGGGATCGACAACCAGGCCCTCCTGGAAAAACAAGCCGCCTGGATCCTCATTGCCAGCACCATCCGTTTCTTTGCGGATGCCCCCGCCAGCGGAGATCTCCTGGTCATCGATTCCTGGTCCAGAGGCTTGAAAGGGATCCGCTTTTACAGGGAAAACCGCTATTACCGAAACCAGGCTGTCCCGGCCAACCTGATCGGGGCAGCCAGCTCCGAATGGATACTTGCCTCCACGGAAACCCACAAACCCCTGCGCCCAGCCTCCATCATCGACCTGGAAGACTTCCAGGCCATGAGCGATCCTTCCATTGCCAATATAGAGATCATCCCCCGCCTTCTTGCCTCCCATGAAGCCGCTCCGGCTCTCTTTTCCCTCCAATACCAGACAGGCTACGGGGACCTGGACTTCAACGGCCATATGCACAATACCAACTACACCCGCCTGGCTCTGGACGCGGCCGCCCGCCGCCTGGACCTGGATCCGGGGACACATCACCTGCTTGTTGAGGCCTTTCACATCCAATTTGTTGCCGAGACCGGCTATCTGGAGACACTCCAGATCACAGCCAGCCCTGATCCAACCAATCCCCAAAGCATGGCAGTTGAGGGCCGTTTCCCGGACAGGCCCGATCCCTCTTTTCTGGCCAGGCTGGACTACCGGGTCCGCCAATATCAGTAAAATTCAATAAGGAGGCCGCCATGCATGTTCTGGTCATCGAAACCACTATCTACCTCCCCTGGTGCCAGTCACTCAAGGACAAGAGACAGATCCGGCAGGGCCTGATTGACCGTCTGGAGAAGCGCCACCGCCTGTCGGTCAAGGAAATTGACAGCCAGGACGTCTGGAAAACCCTGACCCTGGGAATGGCTGCGGTTGTCCTCTCCGAAACCGGGGCCAGGGAGCTCGAAGATTCCATCCGCCAGATTATTGAGGACCACAGCAACGGCCAGATTCGGGATTGGGACGCCGACCTCCTCTAAGGGCTCTCTTCTTTGCTACAATAACGGTATCTTGACGGCCGGCCTGTCCCCTGACGTATGAGACAGCCCGACCCCCCGATTGAGATGGCACAGATTGCCGGAGGTGTTTATGTCTGAAACGAACGAACGGCTGAATTACAGGAAGACGCTTCTTCTTGGCTTCGGCTTTATGGCCAGTTCGCTGGCCTGGGCCCTTTACAATGCCCAAGTCCCCCTCATGCTCAAGGATGTCTACGGTTTCGACAAGGACCACGCCGGCATCATCATGGGTCTGGATAACCTGGTGGGCCTGGTCCTGCTCCCCCTCCTGGGTGCCTGGAGCGATCGCTCCTTTACCCGGATCGGCCGGCGCATGCCCTGGATTGTCATCGGCATTCCCCTTTCGGCCCTGCTCTTTGCCCTGATCCCCTGGTTTGGCTCCCTGGGCGCCACCATCGGAATTCTGATCGCCTTTATCCTGGCCATGTCCCTCTGGCGGACACCGGTCATCGCCCTCATGCCTGACCTGACTCCCCGCCCCCTTCGCAGCAAGGCCAACGGTCTGATCAACCTCATGGGTGGCATCGGCGGTATCCTGGCCTTCACTATCGGCATGATCGTGGTCTCCACGGGGACACGCCGGGTGGCCTTCGGGACGGGCTCCATCTTCATGCTGATCGCCTTCGCCTGTCTCGTACTCTTCATCCGGGAACCGGCCGCCGCGGTCTGGCGCAAGCACATTGACGGAGGCGGGGACCGCAACCGCAGCCAATTTGCCAAAATCTTCATTGCGGAAGACAAGCTGATCGACAAGGCAGCAGCAGGTGAAGAGGACCGCGCCCTGACATCTGAGGAAAAGCGCAGCCTCATCCTCATCCTCAGCGCCATCTTCTTCTGGTTTTGCGCCTACAACGCCATCGAAACCTTTTTCACCACCTTCGCCCAGGAAACCCTCAAAGTTCCCGCCGGTATTGAAACAGGCCTCCTGAACGCCTTCCTGCTCCCCTTCATCGCCTTCGCCCTGCCCGCAGGCCTGATCGGCTACAAGAAAGGCCGCAAGAAGACCATCGTAGCAGGCCTCCTTGTCCTCATCGCCGCCATGATGCCCATCATCTTCGTTGACAAGATCTTCGCCCAGTTTGGCATGCAGATGGGAGATAAAAGCAGCTTCCTGGGTACCATGATCCTGGTGGTCGGCTCCCTGGTGGTGGCTGGCTGCGGCTGGGCCTGCGTCAACATCAATTCACTTCCCATGATCGTTGAGCTGGCGACCCTGAGCAAGATCGGCCGCTATACCGGCTTCTACTACACCTTCTCCTTCTCCGCCCAGACCATCACACCCTGGTTCGCGGGCCTTCTCATGGAGAAGATCGACAACCGCATGCTCTTCATCTACTCGGCTGTCTGCTTTGCCGCAGCCCTCCTCTGCATGCTCTTTGTCAAACGCGGGGATGTCCACCGCCACAGCAAGGAAGTCATGGAAGAAGCCCTCCTGGACCTCGACTAGGAGACGCCAAGAGGCCAAGGATGAACCAGACGCCGGGGGAGCTTGCTCTCCCGGCGTTTTTACAAAGGAAGCAGGCCATGAAGACCAAAATCTTCGCCCACCGCGGCGTTCGCAAATACCATGCCGAGAACACCATGGCGGCCTTCCAGGCCGCGGAGGCCATGGGGCTTGAAGGAATCGAACTGGATGTGCAAAGGACGGCCGACGGCCAGCTGGTTATCTGTCACGACGAGAACCTCCTCAAGCTGACCGGCCGTGATGTCTGGCTCAAGGACCTGACCTACAGCCAGCTTGAGGAACTCAATGTGGCCGACTACCGCCCGGATTCACCTGCCCAACAGGCCCCTCTGCTGTCAACCTTCCTGGACTGGTTCAAGGGAACATCCCTTGTGGTCAACCTGGAATTGAAGAATACGGTCATCCCTTATCCGGGCATGGAGGAAGAGGTCATCCAAATGGTCCGGCATTACCAAGTGACCGATCGGGTCATCCTCTCCTCCTTCAGCCTGGACAGCGTGGCCCTGGCCAAAAGACTGGCGCCCGAAATAGACGTTGGCTTCCTCTACCAGAAATTTCTGCCTTCCGTGGTCAACAAAGCAGGGAAACTGAACCTGGACGCCATCCATCCGCTCTTTGTCAACCAGCTCTGGCCCTGGCTGACCTGGCAGGCGCACCACAAGGGACTCAAGGTTCGCGTCTGGACGGTCGATCACCCATTTTTTATACGTAACGCCTTGAGGCGCGAAGTGGATACCATCATGACCGACGATCCTGAACTGGTCTTGCGGCTCAGGCAGGAACGGGGATAGAAAAACGCAATCACTCCATCCGGCCGCAGGCTCTGCCCCGGCAGAAGACCTCCTGGATGGACAGGTAAGCATCAAGCAGGATCAGGTCGGCATCCATCCCAGGCAGAATCAGGCCTTTCCTGTGGTCCAGGCCCAGCCAGCGGGCTGCGTTGGTCGAGACATAGGGAACCAGCTGCTCTAATCCCTTACCCAACATTTCCGAAAGATTCCGAAGAGCCCCATCCATGGTCAGGGTGCTGCCGGCCAGGACCCCGGGCCTTGCTAAGGCACGGCCGCCTTCGACTCGCAGCGGTGTCTGTCCCATGCTGAATTCTCCGTCACCCAAGCCGGCCGCCATGATGGAATCCGTCACCGCCATCAAGCGGTCCGGCCCCTTGAACCCTTCAACCAAGCGGACAAAGGCCGGGTGCAGGTGATGGCCATCGCAGATAAGTTCCGCGTAGGGATCGCTTTCCAGAGCGGCGCCCAGAATGCCGGGCTCCCGGTGATGCATGGGCCGCATGGCGTTGCCCAGATGGGTGGCTGAAGAAGCCCCGGCTTCCAGAGCCCGCCTTGCCTCCTGCCAGCTGGCCCCCGAATGCCCCAGGGAAACCCGGATCCCCTGAGATCTACAGACCTCAATCATTTCCTGCGCACCCGGCAATTCAGGTGCCAAAGTCAGGGAGAGGAGGTGGCCGCCGGCACTCTTCCGGTAGCGCTCCAGAAGATCCCTATCAGGCAGAAGCAGATGCTCTTTCTCCAGGGCACCGGCATAGTCGGGAGACAGGAAGGGTCCCTCCAGATGGATGCCCAGGAGCTCCGCTCCGGGAAGTCCTTTGCGGATAACCGCTGCAGCCGTCTCCAGAGCCCGCATGGTCCGGTCAACTGAATCGGCTGCGAGGGAGCAAAGCCAGCCGGTGGTTCCGTGACTGGCAAAGAAGGCGGAAAGGCGCTCAAAGTCCTGGAGGCGCGCCTGATTGCAGTCGATCCCCACGGCACCGTGCGTATGCGGATCGATCATGCCGGGAATAAGAAAATGGCCGCCGCCATCAATAAGAGGCAGCTTATCTTTATTGGCCGCACCCAGAGCCTGTATGATTCCGTCACCAACCGTGACGGCCGTCTCAATAAAGCGGCCGGACGCGTAGACTTGTGAATTGGTCAGATAGAAATGGTTCACCTGATTCCCCGCCACTCTTTTTTCTTCATTTTACGGGAGACCTCATGGGATTGCTATCCAGCCAGGCCGAGGTCATGACATGAAGCTTCCGCGCCTCTGCCCATCCAGGCCTATAATGAGGAAGACACCAGTAAAGGAGAAATAAGGAAAACCAGCATGAACTCAGAAGCTTACATCTGCCAAATCCGCGACCTCAATGAGCGCGGCCAGGGCGTCGGAGTCATTACAGAAAGCGGCGGATCTCCCAACCATGAGGGCATGATCGCTTTCGCGGACGGAGCACTGCCCGGCGAAAGAATCAGCGGATATCCCGCCCTTGAGAAACCCTACTACCTGGTCCTGGAAGACACGGAGATCCTGACCGCTTCTCCTGACCGGATCGAAAACGACTGCCCCTACTTTCCCCTTTGCGGCAGCTGCCAGATCCGACACTTGAGCTACAAAGCCGAATTGGCTTTCAAAGAGAAACGTGTTAGCGACTTTTTGGTCCGCCAGGGCCAGGTCCAGGATGACCCCGAGCTCTTCTCGCCCATCCGGGGCATGGAGGATCCCTTCCACTACCGGGGCAAGAGTATCTTCCCAGTCGCTCGGGATCCCCAGAGTCAGGCCCTCTTCATCGGCCAATACCAGCGCGGCTCTCACGACCTGGTCGACCTTGACCAATGTCACATCCAGAGCCGGGTTGCCCTGTCCCTGGTCAAGCGGATCCGTCAGCTGGCAGAAAGAGACGAAATCACCGCCTATAATGAGACAAGCCACGAGGGCACCCTCCGCCACCTGATGATCCGGACCGCCTTTTCCTCCGGTCAGGTCATGTTGGTCTTTGTGGTCAATGACCCGGCCGCGGATCAGGCCATCCTGACCTGGCTGCCTGAGCTGATCCAGGAAGCCCGCCTGGAAGACATGAACCTGCAGAGCGTCTGGATCAACCAGTCAGAAACCCGGGGCAACCGCATCCTGTCATCCGACTATCGCCCTATCCATGGCAGTGAAACCATTGAAGAAACAGTCAACGGTGTCCTCTACCGCCTGTCGCCCGACAGTTTCTTCCAGGTCAACCCCAAACAGGCAGCCCTCCTCTTTGACGAGATCATCAAGGCCGCGGCCCCCAAGCCCGGCCAAAGGATCCTGGACCTCTATTCGGGCGTCGGCGCCATCAGCCTTCAATTGGCCCAGGCCATGAAGAACAGCCAACCGCCCCTTCAGGTGACTGGCGTTGACACGGTTGCCCAGGCCATCCAGGATGCCCGGGCTAACGCCAGAATCAATGGACTGAACAATCTGACCTTTATTGAGGCCGACGCGACCGCCTGGCTGGAGGCCTATGAGGAATCCCCGGGTAACCGCCCCTTTGATGTCATCGTGGTCGATCCGCCGCGCAAGGGCCTGGAAGCTCAAGCCCTTGATGTCATCCAGCAATCCGATACACCACGCATTGTCTACGTCAGCTGCAATCCAGCCACCCTTGCCCGGGATCTGGCACTACTGGCCGACCGTTATAAAGTGGAGCGTGTCCAACCTGTTGACCTCTTCCCAAGGACAACGCACGTTGAAACGATCGTGTTGCTTTCCCGCAAAACTGCAAACAGCCATACCCGTGGGGAAGCAAAGTTTCTTTTGAATAAATCTTAGAAAAAGCAGAAAATTACAAGATATAAGAATGAGTTACATACAAGGGAGCTTTCAACAGCCGGAGACAGAATTCCTCCTCAAACTACGGGCACTGTAGATCACAGATCATTTTACAAGTTGAAGACCTATTGCATATCGCCCAATAAATAAATACCGCTGAGAGAAGATACGCAGCCACAAAAATAAATACCGTTGACGAGGGTCTACAAAAAGTCCTCACTTTCTAATATCCTAGACTTAGGGATTGGATTTGCGCAA
>Ga0265293_10012206_pt1 | contig 11457 bp, 11 predicted proteins | sample Munlanlewell138R_FD_192505 | JGI IMG/M metagenome (GOLD analysis project Ga0265293, IMG submission 192505) | Leachate microbial communities from a municipal landfill in Southern Ontario, Canada - Leachate well 138R | ecosystem: Engineered > Solid waste > Landfill > Unclassified | place: Canada... | reverse complement strand
TATATGTCAGATGATTACAGGTTCATTTGTCATAAATTCACCGTATTCATTTTGTTAATCACTGGGTTGGCATATATTTTCAGAAATCTTTCCTGAATGTCGGTTATGGGAAAGTCGATAAAAATCATTGCCTGCTGGAGCATGGTTTTGAAGTTTCTTTTTTCTTCCGACGAATACTTGTGCTTAAATTTAGGTTCGGGCATGAGCATGTCATAAGCAATATAATTGTTGGACCAGAGTTTGAAGTTTGCATAAATCTGTTTGTCGATTTCTTCTGCAACCCTTCTGATTCTGTGATTGTTTTGTTCGTTGATATCCTGTTCGCCAACTTTTATCATCTCGCCAAACGAAAAACGCATTCTGCCTTTGGGATTAAAAATGCCCATGGACATGCTTTTTAAATCATCTTTACTGGTTTTCGTTTGTCCGTATCGCTCTTTTTTTATGAGCTCTTTCATTTTTGCCAGCCCGCAGGGCTCAATTTCGTATGAAATGGAAACCGGCACGATATTCAGCTCGTTAAACCCTTCGGAAAAACTTTTCTTGTTGCTCATGTTCAGCATTTTAAGTACGCTCTCCTGAGTTTTGTCGGCTCCGTCCTTTGTGCGCCCTTCGCGCTGGGCAATCCAAACCGACAGGTTATCTTCAGTGATGGATTTTCGGATAAATGATGAAACTTTTTGTGAAGCATTCAGCAATTCACGGGGTGGAAGGTTTCTTTTGATAATAAAAGCGCGGTTCAGTTTAACGGTATGCTCGATCCACTCATAGAGTAAAAGATTATTTCCGATGGCAATCTGTGTGGTGTTCATACCCTTTTCAAAAATGAGATAGTTGAGCAGGGCTGCATCCAAAATAATGTCGCGGTGGTTTGAAATAAAAAGATAAGGTTTGGTTTTGTCTAACTTTTCAATCCCTGTGCAGGACAAGCCGTCCGAAGTTTTGTTGATGATCCAGTTTAACAAGTCGTAAATAAAAGTTCCCTGCAGTTCCTCAATGGTTTGAATTGTTTTTAACTGCTTTTTCACCATTTCAATTTTTGGGCGGGCTTTATAAAGATGCATAAGCACCCTGTCAAAAACGGGGTCATCAACCACCATCTTAATCTTTTCATTTGCCTCTTCGTTGGTGTATGGACGAATGTCATCGAAATTAAATTCCATATTAAAATCATTTTTATTACGTGGCAAAGTAACGAATTCAGAATCACATTTTCAACCTCAGCTGAAATTTCACCTCTGTTTTGTGTGGTCCGGTTATTTCATTATATCCGGAACTGATTGATTCTGCGCCATTTTGCCAGGTGTTTGCCATTTTAAACCAAATTTCCGTCTTTTCGGAAATTTTATACTTTAGATTCAAATAGTTGCGTAATCCTTTGCCAAAAAAAGCAGGAACAGAAAATGTGTAGAGCAGATCATTCTCATATGCGTAAATTCTGGAGCTGTAGCTTTCGGTATTAAACCATGCAATGCGCGCCGAAAGATTGAGCGGGAAACTTCTCGGTGAATACTGAATGTCCTGAAAAATCATCCAGCCGTTTTCTTTTTCCAATCCTTTGTAGAAGACATGCTCTGCCCGGGTTTTCAGTGTTATTACCTCTGAAAAATTGTACTGAAAATGCAGTCTCGATTTTCTGAACTGTTCAGGATGGTCTTCATACTTTTCCTCAATTCTGAACTTTTGTTCTTTCTCTTCGTTTTTGTATCTCAGATAAAAATTTACTTTTCGCGAAGGACGGAAATCTGCCTGTGCAAAAACATCCCATCCCCGTGATGGCCCCGTTGTGGTGAAATTTATCCACTCCGAAAGATACATGTCGGAATAGGCAGAGAGTGAGACAAATTTTACTGGTAAGATGCGTGTGCCAAAATAGAGCCCTGTTTCGTTGGCAGCCGAACTCCCTTCTGCAAAAGGATTTGCCCACATGGCATGGTAGTTTTTGTCAAAATGGCGAAACAGTGAGGAGATCTGAATCTGGTCGTGCAGGTGTGCGGTTGCACCTTGCAATATTGCTTTGCCATTGGATTTGGAAACGGCTGCCTCACCAAACAGCTGATATTTTCCTTTGCTGAAAAGATAGTCGATACTTGTGGCATGGTTCTCTTTTCCTTGAAAACGGAACTGGTTATAAAGCTGATTGCTCCGGATAAACGGCATATTGAATTGCCGGTAAAGTAGAGTAGTACCAATTTTGAAGTTTTGGTATTGCCATGAAACAACAGCTCCCGCATTCAGGTCATTAACACTGTTTTTGTCTTCGATTTCGCTTGCCGTTCGATGATATCCTGAAGTTTGCAGGCTGGTGAAATAATTTGCCAAAGAGTCTGAAAAAGCCAGGTTCCCATCCCGGTTTTTTTGAGAATAAAATAAACTCAACCGAATTTCTCCCAGCTTTAGAGAAGTGGAAATACCTCTGAAAAACTGATTTTCATCGGTGGAGGTATATGGTCTGACACCCTGATTAGTTTTGGAAATGTTCAGCGTGTTCACCGATTTATTGAATGAATATCCCTGCCATAGCACAAGTCCCTGTCCGCTCCGTACCACAAAATCTCCAACGGTAATTTTTTCAAACACCGGACTGACCTTGAAACTTAAGTGAGCAGAATAGAAGTCGAAACCGTATTTGTTGGAACCTGCGAAAAATGCCTCTCCCGGGTCTTTTTCGGCAGTAATTCCCGCTGAAATATTTTCGCCCGATTGGTACCTGTATCGGGTGTAATACCTTAGACGATTCCCTTCATAGTGAGTTGTCCCGTCATCTTTTTCCTTATATCCGCGCGCTTTTTGAACCGTTCCCAATGTGCGCAGCATCAGTTCATGCCGACCATATTTTAACATTTCGCCCATTGTCTGCGCTTTTTTTTCAGCTTCTCCAAATCGGATGAAAGGCTCCATTTTCATCAGCAGCTCCGGACTGAAACCATCAATGGTGTTCAATTCATAAATAGTTATTGCCGGACCGAATGTTTTAAGGTATTCTAAAAGTTTTTGAATTTGGATATCGTCAAGAAGATGCAGCCGTGATAACTGCTCACGGGTAGCAGTATTGATATTCAAAGGGTTTGCGGCAAACTCCTCAATGTCTTCGATGATAAGGGCAGCATCTGCCTCTTCACCTAACTGCTCAATTATGGATTCAATAATTGTTTCAATCTGAGTTTCAGCTCCTCCGTTTTGTGCGAGCGCTATTTTCGAAATAGCTGCCAGCAGGACAGGAATTGTATATTTGAGCAAACGTTTCATCAGAGCTGAAATTGAATGGAAACCGATGGAGTAGTACCCAGATTTGCATGATAACCAAATCCTATGTCAGCCGAAATTTTCTCCGTTTTATAGCCAAATCCTGCGGTGTATTTGAATGGTCTGCCTGAAGCGCCAATTCGCAAAAACAGGTTTTCTGCTGGCAAAAACTCTATGCCCGCCTTCACAAGTGCCGGATTTTTATTCTCTTTTTCAGCTTCAAAAGCAAACAATACCATTTCGCCAAAACAGTAATTGCCGCCGGCGCGGAAAACTACAGGCATCTCCTGTTTGCCGGCAACTGTTTGAATTCCGCCCTTCACCGGGTTGAACAGATGTGCGCCAAAATGTAATTTATCTGCTGGCCGGTAAATCACTCCCGTTTCAAAGGTTGCAAATCCTTTGTGCCGTACATTTTCAGGAAAAACGCCGGCAATGTAATCCAATTGGATTCCGGCACTCCATTTTTCCGATAGTTGAAGCGCATAAGCCACTCCTAATTTGTTTTCCTTGTATGATTTTTTTCCAAACTGAAAGAAACTTACTCCAAACGCTCCATTTCCCGAAGGAAGCACAACCGAACCGGCAGAGAGGGAGAGGAGGTCAATGCCGAACCTTGATTCGTAAAAGAAACCTGCTGAAAACTCGCTCACAGCAGCAATTCCTGCCTGATTGTGGAATGTAGCCCACAAGTCAGAGAATGAAACGGAAGCGTGAGAAAGAGCTGATGAACGTGCACCGGCAGGATGATTTTCAATAGCAAATGAAAACTTTCCAATTCCCTGGAAGAGAATTACAATTAACAGTTTTAAAAATCCGGTTTTAAAATGGTTTTGTTTCATTGCGCTTGGTTATGTTAACTGAAGATCAGTTGGTTTTAAACCTGTATTTCACTTCTGAAAGCTCATCGTTTGCTTTCACGATTTTCTGTTTCAGACTCTCTTTATAATCAATAATCTTTTTCATCAGGTTTTCATCTCCGGTGGCAATCATTTGCACTGCAAGAATTGCTGCGTTCATTGCGCCGTTGACGGCAACAGTGGCTACCGGAATCCCAGGTGGCATCTGCAAAATAGAGAGGATAGAATCAAATCCTTCGAGAGAAACTTTGATGGGAACTCCGATAACAGGCAGCGGAGTCATTGCGGCAATCACTCCGGGCAAATGGGCAGCCATTCCGGCGCCGGCAATAATCACCTTTATTCCGCGCTCTTTAGCATTTTTTGCAAACCTTTCCACCTCATCAGGAGTACGGTGTGCCGACAGCGCATTCATCTCAAAAGGAATTTCAAATTCGTCCAGAATCTGTGCTGCTTTAGCCATAACATCCAAATCGGATGTGCTGCCCATGATAATACTTACTTTAGATTTCATTTTTTACAATTTTATATTTCCGGTTAACCGTTTTGTTTTGTTAATTTGCCAAAAAACAATTTTCTGACGAAAATAGCGCATAAAAGGCACTTGTAAAAATAAACTTTCGTTGATGAAACAAATAAAAATTCACGATAAAACCTTTCGACTTTACATTTCTTATGAGCAGATTACCTCTGTTGTTGAAAACATGGCAGAAAAAATGAATCTTGACCTGGCAGGAAAAAACCCGTTGTTTATCTGTATTCTCAATGGCGCCTTTATGTTTGCAGCCGAGCTGTTTAAGCGCATAAACCTGATGGAAGCTGAAATCTCTTTTGTTAAACTTGCTTCCTATCAGGGAGATAAAACATCCGGGCAAGTTAAGCAACTCATCGGATTAAATGAAAATATTGAGGGACGAACAGTAGTTGTTCTTGAAGATATAGTGGATAGCGGACTGACTATTTCCAGTATTAATGAAGTTTTGCAAAAGCAAAATCCGCATGAAGTGCTGTTTGCTTCTCTGCTCATAAAGCCCGATTCAATTAAAGAAAAAGTAAACCTGGACTATGTTGGTATGGAAATTCCGAATGATTTTATCTTAGGTTACGGTTTGGACTATAACGGACATGGGCGTAATCTCACTGATATTTATTCAGAAATTAATTAATGAATAATAATTAACTCATGTTAAATCTGATATTATTTGGAGCACCCGGAGCAGGAAAGGGTACTCAGGCCGAACTGTTAATTAAAACGTTCGGATTGATTCACATTTCAACCGGTGAGCTGTTGCGAGCGGAAATAAAGAATGGAACTGAACTTGGCAAAAAAGCCAAAAAGTTTATGGACAAGGGCAATCTTGTGCCGGATGAGCTTGTGATTGATGTTATAAAAAACAAGCTGAATTCTTGTCAGAACGTGAAGGGCTTCGTTTTTGACGGCTTTCCCCGCACGGTTGCTCAGGCAGAAGCGCTGGATGAATTGCTCTGTAAAAACTGTATGTCAATTTCAGGAATGTTAAGTCTTGAAGTGGAAAAACAAGAGCTTATTCGCCGTCTGATAGGCAGGGGACTAAAATATGGACGTATCGATGACCAGGAACAGTCTGTTATTGAGTACCGTATCAATGTGTATAACGAAAAAACTTTGCCGCTCATTGAATATTATAAAAAACAGGGGAAACACTACGGAATAAGTGGAAAGGGAACCATACAGGATATAGCAGACCGGCTGAAAGCTGTTGTTGAAAAACTTTAAAGTTTTTTAAAGTTTAGTTAAATTTCGGGCAGGTTAGAAATTGGAAAGGAGAAATATGGCAGAATCGAACTTCATTGACTATATAAAGATTTTTTGCAAATCCGGAAAGGGAGGAGCAGGCTCTGCCCATTTGCGCCGCGAAAAATTTGTGCCGAAGGGCGGACCCGACGGCGGCGACGGAGGGAGGGGAGGTCATGTTATTCTGAAAGGCAACCGGAATAAATGGACACTTCTTCATCTGAAATTTCAAAAACACATATTGGCAGGAAATGGCGTGCAGGGAAGTTCCCAGAATAAAACCGGCGCCGACGGAAAAGATGTAATCATTGAAGTGCCCCTGGGAACCATTGTGCGGGATGATGAAACCGGTGAACAAATTTTTGAAATCACTGATCACGATGAGCAAAAGATATTGATGCGCGGTGGTCGCGGTGGGTTGGGAAATGTCCACTTTAAATCATCAGTGAATCAGACACCGCGATATGCCCAGCCCGGAGAGGAGGGTGAAGAGGGCTGGAAAATTTTAGAGTTGAAATTATTGGCTGATGTTGGACTTGTAGGTTTTCCCAGCGCCGGAAAATCAACCCTGTTGTCGGTGGTCTCTGCCGCAAAACCCAAAATTGCCGACTATCCTTTTACAACCCTTGCTCCAAATCTGGGAATTGTGGAATATCGTGAACATAATTCCTTTGTGATGGCAGATATCCCAGGAATTATTGAAGGTGCACACGAAGGGAAAGGGCTTGGATTGAGATTTCTCAGACACATCGAACGCAATTCCATGCTGCTGTTCATTGTGCCTGCCGACAGCGCCAACCACCTGAATGAATACAGAATTCTTTTGAACGAACTGGAAAAATACAATCCCGAGCTGCTTGACAAGCAGCGGTATCTGGCTGTGAGTAAAGCCGATTTGCTGGATGAGGAGCTGATGAAGGAGATAAGCAAAGAGCTGAAAGGTATTCCTCACCTGTTCTTTTCATCGCTGACCGGCTTGAATATTCCTCAGCTAAAGGATAAAATCTGGCAAATACTGAATGAATAATGGACTTTTTTCAAAAAATACTGGAATACGATACAGAGCTGTTTTTAAACCTGAACAGTTATCACAATGATTTCTGGGATACCATTATGCTTATGATTACCCGGAAAGAGACCTGGATTCCCTTTTTTGCAGCCATTCTCTATTTTGTTTTAAAAAACCACAGGGGCAGACGATGGATGGTAGTTCTGTTTATCGCACTCACTATTCTGCTTTCCGATCAGATTTCGGTTTTGCTGAAAGAGACCATTCAGCGGCTGAGACCGGTTTATAATCCGGAAATTGAAAGTATGGTTCACAACGTTTTGCGAAAAGGAGGATTGTACGGATTTGTCTCTTCTCATGCGGCAAACTCCTTTGCACTGCTTGCTTTCATGGCAAAACTTTTTAAAAACAGAAGTTTTAATCTCTTATTTCTGTTTTGGACAATAATTTTTTGTTACTCGCGGATATACTGCGGAGTTCATTATCCACTTGATATTCTGGGAGGCGCTGTTCTGGGTTTTGCCATTGGAACAGGCACCTTCGCACTCATGCTTTTTGTGGAAAAGCGATTTATTTCACCCGGGAAATCATGGATAAAAAAGGCAAAACTGACCTCACCACAATCGGGTATGATTTTTCTGGTATTTGCTGTGCTTTCGGCAACCGTTTTGATTATGGCTTCTATCCTACATAAGTACAATTATTTATGACAAAAGCTGGCAATTTCAGAAACGGAAGCGTTAAATGTGTGTTGTCAAAAATTCAGTTACCGCAATTTCAATTCGCTGTTTAATCTTTGCTGTGTTTGATTTTTCAAAACTTCTGCCGGTAATATTTTCAAAGAGTTCGATATAGCGGTCAGAAACCGAATTCACAAACTCTTCGGACATTTCCGGAACCGATTGTCCCTCTTTGCCCTGAAAGCCGTTGGCAATGAGCCACTGACGCACAAACTCCTTGGAGAGTTGCTTTTGTGGTTCGTCTGCCGCAAGGCGCTGTTCATAGCCGTCTGCATAAAAATAGCGCGATGAATCCGGGGTATGGATTTCATCTATCAGATAGATTTTCCCCTCCTTTTTGCCAAACTCATATTTTGTGTCCACAAGAATAAGTCCTTTGCTGGCTGCCATTTCCGTTCCGCGCTGAAACAGTTTGCGGGTATAATCTTCCAGCATTTCATATTCTTCCCGGCTAACTAATCCCTGTGCAATAATTTCCTCCCTGGAAATGTCCTCATCATGCCCTTTGTGGGCTTTGGTGGTGGGGGTGATGATTGGCTCGGAAAATTTCTGATTTTCTTTTAGTCCTTCCGGAAGCGGAACACCGCAAAGCGTGCGTTTTCCTGATTTGTATTCCCTCCAGGCGTGCCCCGTGAGGTAGCCGCGGATTACCATCTCCACCTGAAAGGGCTCACACAAATGACCAATGGTTACATTAGGGTCGGGGGATGCAATTTTCCAGTTGGGAACAATATCGGCGGTAGCGTCTAAAAATTGTTCCGCTATCTGGTTTAATACCTGTCCTTTATAGGGAATCCCTTTGGGGAGCACCACGTCGAATGCCGAAATACGATCGGTGGCAATCATCACAAGCAGGTGGTTGTCAATATTATAAACATCACGCACTTTGCCATGATATACGTTTCTCTGTCCCGGAAACTGAAAATCTGTTTTTATTAATGCATTGCTCATTGTTGTAAAATTTATTTCTCTGAATTTTCTTTATCGCTTCTGTTTTCTTCTTTTTTCTCTGCCAGTTCGTCGTAATAGTTTTGATAGGCATCTACAATATCCCGCACCAGCCGGTGGCGTACAATGTCGTTGGTGTTAAACTGCACAATAGATATAGATTTAATGTTTTGCAGCAGTTTCATAGCGAATATCAATCCCGAATTGCTGCGCCTGGGCAGGTCAATCTGGGTTATGTCGCCAGTGATAATGAATTTTGCATTTAACCCCATGCGGGTCAAAAACATTCTCAATTGGTTTATGGTGGAGTTCTGTGCCTCGTCTAACACCACAAAGGCGTTGCTGAGTGTCCGTCCGCGCATAAATGCCAGCGGCGCAATTTCAATGGTTCCGTCGCGCAGGTAATCTTCCAGCTTTCGTGGCGGAATCATATCCTGAAGTGCATCAAAAAGCGGTTGCAGATAGGGGTCAATTTTTTCCTTCAGGTCGCCGGGCAAAAAGCCCAGATTTTCTCCGGCTTCCACTGCCGGACGGCTCAGAATGATTTTTTTTATTTCCCTGTTTTTCAGTGCCCTGACGGCTAAAGCAATTGCTGTATAAGTTTTTCCTGTTCCTGCCGGGCCAATGGCAAAAATCAAATCGTTTTTCATACTTTCCTCAACCAGCACCCGCTGGTTTGGAGTCCGTGCCCGAACAGGCTTACCGCTATTCCCAAAAACAATGATGTCTTTGTCCATGTAACCGTTTTCCTGCAAGGCAGGAATACCTGTTGCCAGAATTTGAACAATAATGTCTTCGGAGATATTATTGAACTGAAAATAGTGATCTAAAAGTGTTGCAAATTTTCTCTCAAACTCTTTGAGCTCTTTTGCCTCACCTTTGATATGCATCAAATGACCGCGGGTTGTGATTTTAATCCTGGGAAAAAACGACTCTATAAGATTCATTTTAACATTGTTAAATCCAAAAAACTCCAGCGGATCAATCCCCTCCAAATGAATTTGTTTCTCCAATCTTAATAATATAATTTGTGAATATCTGCTCAAATTTACAAAATAAATCCAATTTTAATTCTTGTAAATTAAACACGAAAAATCCGGTGCAAGTTTTACAGAATGGTTACTTTCGTTAAAATTTTTATGCAATGGAAAGAAAAATCAAGGCATTTGTGCATCTATTGGAAATTATGGATGAACTTCGTAAAAAATGCCCGTGGGACAGGGAACAAACCCTGGAGTCACTTCGGAAACTAACCATTGAAGAAACCTATGAACTGAGCGATGCCATTTTGAAAAATGACCTGCAGGGTATAGAAAAAGAACTTGGTGATTTGATGCTGCATATAGTTTTTTACGCAAAAATAGGTTCTGAAAAAAATGCGTTTGACATGGCTGATGTGCTGGAAGGGATTAATGAAAAACTGATTTTTCGCCATCCGCATGTGTTTGGAGAGGTGGATGTTGCCGGTTCGTCAAAAAAGGTGGAAGAAAACTGGGAAGCGCTGAAACTGAAAGAAAAAGGGGGAAACAGACGTGTTTTGGAAGGAGTTCCCACCGCTTTACCCTCTTTGGTGAAAGCCAACCGGATTCAGGAAAAAGCCAGCGGAGTGGGTTTCGACTGGGAATACCGGGAGCAGGTTTGGGAAAAGGTAAAGGAAGAAGTGAACGAGCTGAGCCACGAAATCGACAAAGTCGATAAAGAAAAAACTGAAGCTGAATTTGGGGATCTGTTTTTTGCAATGGTTAATGCTGCGCGCCTGTATGGGGTTGACCCTGAGGCTGCACTTGAACGCACGAATCTAAAATTTATCAAAAGGTTTAACTATCTGGAAGACCGCACACTTCTGAAAGGAAAAAATCTCCATGACATGACTTTGGCTGAAATGGATGAAATCTGGGAGGAGGCAAAAAACGAAGAGTGAGGGTTCCTTCACCTGAAATTAACGCTGCCACAGAATGAGATTGGTTTCCAGTGGAACGGAAATTCCGGGAAAATCAGGAATTACCCGTGGCGTATAATCTGATGCAGGCCGCCCGGAATCTACCGATGCAGCATAAATGTACCCATTGCCGGCACTTTCCACTTTTTTTCCACGGTCCATTTTGGTTATAATCGGGTCTTTTCCGTTCATTCCGTCGGCGAATAATTCAACCTTCACAGTATCCGGGTTAATGACATTGAAATAAACCCTTACTGAAAATTCGTGATGTTTTGCGGTGGTTGTTATACTTATTTCACCAAAATGTATTTTACTCCAATGTTGTTTTAACGTGTGCAACAGGTTTGCAATTTGCTTCCCTTTTTTACCTTTTTTGTCAGCTCGCTCCATGTAGGCTATTGCAGCAGGCAGATAGTGCTTTTCTGTATAGTCTTTAACTGTTCTGTCGGCAGAGAAGCGAGGCGTTAATTGTACCATGCTTTCGCGCATGCGCGCCACCCAGTCAGTAGGAATCCCCTTTTCGTTGCGGTTATAGAATTCGGGTATTATTTCGTTTTCCAGCAAATTAAACAGCTGTTCCGCCTCTTTGGCGTCATAAGCAGGGTCATCGCCATGCTCTTTGCCATCGCCAATTGCCCATCCCACTTCGGGCGTATAGGCTTCTGCCCACCACCCATCCAGTGAGGAAAGGTTGATGCCGCCGTTTACAAGCACTTTCATGCCGCTGGTTCCGCTGGCTTCCCATGGACGGCGCGGCGTATTAATCCACACATCAACACCCTGCACCAGGTTTTCTCCTATATGCATATCGTAGTCGCTTAAGAAAATAACAGGAGTGTGGGCGCCATTTTGCCGGATAAATTCAATCCACTTTTTAATCAGGTCCCGTCCCGGCCCGTCTGCTGGGTGGGCTTTGCCTGCAATGATGAGTTGTACGGGAT
>Ga0265293_10012205_pt1 | contig 11457 bp, 7 predicted proteins | sample Munlanlewell138R_FD_192505 | JGI IMG/M metagenome (GOLD analysis project Ga0265293, IMG submission 192505) | Leachate microbial communities from a municipal landfill in Southern Ontario, Canada - Leachate well 138R | ecosystem: Engineered > Solid waste > Landfill > Unclassified | place: Canada... | reverse complement strand
TAAAGGCAGGAGTGTTCCATCGAGGTCAAACAGAATAGTGGTGAATGTGCGCGATTGCATTGACTGATGGTAAGACGTTTTCAATCAACGGGTCAACTCGATGCATTGCCCTCACTATGTATTGAAACCTTTATCAATATCAATAATTGTCCTGCGGTAGATTGGCTGTTCCCTCATATCTGGCTACACTTCTCAGCGCCTATCACCTCCGCGACACTGCCCTCACGTCTTATTATTATAAAATATACATGGTTTGTGTTATCTTTTCTAATCCAGTTATCCAATGAATTGTTTTCATTGCATTGCTTTCCAACTTCTATATAGAGGCTCACTTGGCCACCTCAGTTGGAAAGAGCTCCAAAGACAGAAAAACCCCCAGGGAAAAGGAGGTTAAACCCTGGGGGAACAAAAGGAGGTTAGAAAAAATCCGATTTCGTTGCCGGCCAACCCGTAGGTGGCAGCATGTCGTTCTCTTTCTGATTGAGACAGTACAAAAATAAGAAAAAAACGTCAAGCAATATCCGAGCCTTTTTATGTAAATTCTTTTTCTTTTTGGTTACATTATTATAAGTTAGCAAAAAGGTCCAAAATTTCTAAAATTTATTCACTAATCTCCTGTCTACTCATTCTTCATTGAGTGAGGTTGTCGGGTGTTTTCCAAGACGTCACGCCACAATGCTCCTGCGAGGTCTACATGGTTACGCTTCGATACTGCCACTTTGATGGGCAAGTGCACAAATCGGTTGTGGATTTGTCCAATGAGCAGCTGAGTTTTTCCGGCCATTGCCGCGTGTACAGCATGAGCTCCGAGGCGTGCACAGTAGATTGAGTCGTAGGAGTCAGCTGGAGCACTACGAATAATATAAGAGGGGTCAATGTACTTAACATTTGCCTCAATCTTCTCTGCCTTGAAGAACTCAGTAATCCGATCCTTCAAGTAAACACCAATATCGTGGAACTTCACATTGCCAGAGGCATCAGTCTCATTGGTCGGTGGCAAAAGCTCTTGTCCTGCCCCCTCACTGACGAGGACTACCGCGTGGCCGCGATCAAGGATCCGCCTCTTGAGGTGGGCCAACAATCCGTTGGGCCCATCAAGGTCAAAGGGGTTCTCAGGAATGAGGCAGAAGTTCACGTCACTTTGGGCAAGCGAAGTGTTGGCAGCGATGAAGCCTGACTCACGTCCCATAACCTTTACCAGGCCGATGCCGTGGATAGAGTTGCGTGCTTCTATATGGGCACCCCGTACTACCGGCACTGCCATCTGCACTGCTGTATCGACACCAAAGGAGGATTGGATCAACGAGAGGTCGTTGTCGATGGTCTTGGGGATGCCGATGATCGAGATCTTGAGTCCTCGCTTCTTTACCTCTTCGTAGATATCCCATGCACCACGCAACGTTCCATCCCCACCGATGGCAACGAGGATGTTGATATTCATCTTCATCAGCGAATCAACAATCTCCCCGACTCGCTTACCTCCGCCTCGGGCAGAGCCAAGAATCGTTCCGCCCTTCTCCTGGATGTCATCAACGAGATCTGGGTCGAGGGGAATGACCGGCCAAGGGCTGTTCTCCAAAAGACCTTGGTAGCCGTATTGGATACCGCTGATCCTCCGTACCCCATAGCGATACCAGAAGCATCGCACTACCGCACGAATGACATTATTCAAACCTGGACAGATGCCGCCACAGGTGCAGATCGCTGCATGGACATGAGGCGGGTTGAAGTATATCTTCTCTCGAGGGCCGGCAAGTTCCATCATCTCCTCATGACGGGGAACGGGGTGTCCGTCCTCATCAATGTCGGTGTCGATGCCAAAGAGGATATGATCGTCATCACTGACATACGCAGCCTGGCCATCATTTTGCGTGGTGCTCATCAAAATTGGGTTGGCAATTTTTGTCTCCCCAAGGCTTGCAATTGTAAAATCCATCGTATCGTTATTATGCATCACGCTCCTCCTCATCGGTGTCGTGCCGGTCGATCAACGTTCCAAGGTCCTTGACAAAAGCCTCAAAAGGCTCCTCGGTACGTCGTTTAGCTTCTTGTTCAAACTCATGGTATCGGGCGATGAAGCGATGTGCAAAGGGGGTGAGGGTTGCTCCATCACGCTGAGATCCTCCCTTACGTCGGTCGAGAACTCGAACTCCTAACCCCTGTTCAAGATTCTGCACCATAGCCAATGCCTTGGAGTAGGAGATTCCCAAGCTCATCGCCCCTTTGCGTAACGAGCCGTGCTCCGCGACTCTCTGTAAGAGCCAGAGCACCCCGATGCCCATGAATTTTTCGCCCTCCTCATCTGTGAGGTAGAGCTTTACCTTTAGCTCCATGCCTCCCCTGCTGCCTGATGGACCAAGTCCACCAACTCCTCAATTTTATCATGCTCGACTGAGCAGTAAGCCAACCTGAGAGTGACATCGGCGATATTGATACACCCCACCTCATAGCGCTCAAGCAGGTATCTTCTCAGCACCTCAGCGCTGCCCTTGGTCTTAAAAGACATGAAGTATCCACTGTTGAAGGGGTGTGGGATAAGTAGATCATTGCCTTCGTGCTTCTTCAGCGCTTCCTTGAGGATGCGATATCGTCTTTGCATCTCCGTGAAGACTGCCATCTTATCTGCCTCATAGTTTGGTCCATTCTGCATTGCCTGCAAAAGAAGGGATTGGCCGGGCTTATCACAGTTGGAGACAGTACTGCGGATGATACCCAGTGTCCGTCTATTCAGCGCATCAAGGTGCTCTTCGGTCAAATCTTTTGAGCCGTATGTGACAAAGCCGATCCTGAAGCCCCAGACCAACTCCTCCTTCGTCGCGGCATCGCACTTGACTGCGAAGATATTGGAGTGAGCATCACACAGATCAGCAAAGATGGAGTGTGGAGCAGTCTCTTCCTCAAAGAAGAGACCAAAGTACGCGTCGTCGGTGATGACCATCAGCTTATAGCCCTGTTCGGCGAGCTCTACGAGAGCGGCAACAATCGCCGCCATCTCAACCTTGGATGGCGTATAGCCGGTAGGGTTGTTGGGGAAGTTGAGGAGGATACGAACCTTTTTGCCCTGTACCGACTCAATGGCCTCTTTCATGCCATCGACATTGAAGCCTCCATCGGTGGTATAGAAAGGAAAGCTGATAACCTTACCACCTAGATGGTGGGCGTAGATCAACTCATAGTTATCCCAAGCGAGGTCAGGGACCACGAGGGTGTCCCCTTCGCCGAAGAAGAGCTGGCCCACGATGGAAAGGCCATGGGTAAGACCACTGGTGACCAACGGAAGGCTGAAGAGCTTGTCCTTCAAGGAGGGGTTCTTCTCGATCATCTGCTCCTTCCACAGCTGGCGAAGCTTCGCCTCACCGCCACCGGGGGCATAGGCGAAGATGTCAGAGGGTTTGAAGACTTCGGTATCGAATTTGTTGTAGATGTCCGAAAGGTGCATTGGCTGTCCCTCGGAGGTGGACATGCCTACCGTAGCGTTGAAGCGCTTGGCTTGAGAGCCCGCTTCTGCAGCCTGGGCGACAATTCCTTTGGGAAAGAAAATCCTCCGACCTACATCGCTTTGCATCTGCTCAGCAATGGTCCCTTTCAATGCTTCGTTCAGCTCTTTGGCCAGTGGGTGCATACTCATCCTCCTCGGTCAAAACAACTCCCCTTGCTCGGATGGAGCGGTCTGCTCCTCCTCATTGAGCAAGGAGATGAAAGTCTCTTCATCAACTATGGTAGTGCCCAATTCCTGGGCTTTTTTCAGTTTGCTGCCACCGCCGGTGCCGGCAAGCAGGTGTGTCGTCTTGGTGGTGACCGAACTGACAGTCCGCCCTCCACGACGTTCTACCTCATCCATCGCCTTTGAGCGTGGATTGAAGTGTTCAAAGCTCCCGGTAACGCACCATACTTGGCCTGTAAAGCGCTGATCAGCGAGCACTTCTTTTGGCTCAGCGGCCATTATCAGGCCTTCTTCAGTGAGGGCGGCGATTCGTCTTCGCATCGCCTCTTCGTTCAAGGCGTCGATATAGAGGCGGGCGCTACGCTCACCGATTTGTTTGATGGCAACCAAGCGCTCTACATCATCGGTATCGGCAACAGCGAGGAGCTTTTCCATAGAATCAAGGCCTGCATCGATGAGTAGCTGCGCCCCTTTCTTTCCTAACTCAGGAATCCCCAAGGAGACTAGGACGGTTTCAAAGGGGCGAGTCTTGCTCGCTTGCACCCCAGATACAATAAGGGCGATCTTACGCTCGCCAAAACCTGGCTGGTCGGCCAATACCTTCGGATAGTCAATGCGATAGATATCATCCACGTCATTGAGGACCCCAAGGTCGATCAACGTTCCTATGGTCTCAGGCCCATAGTTCTCAATGTCCATGCCTCCTTTGGAGGCGAAGAACTCAATGCGCCCGCGCACTTGGGCAGGGCAGTGCTCATTAGGACAGAAGGTATGGGCCCCTCGCTCCACTACGTTGGTCGAACAGACCGGACAGTGGGTCGGCAGCTTCCAAATCGTTGAGTCCTCCCCCTTCTCCAAGACCCGCTCAACTGCGGGAATCACATCGCCGCGGCGAGAGATTTCAACGGTATCACCGATTCCCAATTCGAGCATCGAGATATAGTCTTGGTTGTGTAGCGTCACATTGCTGATCGTCGAGCCGGCCAATTGCACCGGCCTGAGGCGGGCCACCGGGGTAATGCGCCCACTACGCCCCACCTGGACATCGATATCCAAGACGGTTGTCTCAGCTTGGGGGGATTCAAATTTATAGGCCATCGCCCACCTGGGATGGTGGCCAGTGTACCCAAGGCTCTCTCGTACCGCTAGGCTGTTGACCTTAGCCACAAGGCCATCGATCTCATATCCGAGGGTCTGTCGCCTCTCAATCTCAGATGCGATGAAGGGCCCAAGATCACTGAATGAGCCTCCATAGCCAGCAAGACCTGCCCGTTCAAGCTCTTCGTTGGCTTGGGAGGCTGAGCTTTGAAAGTATGCTAAGTTTTGATTGAGACGAAAGCCCCATTGGGAGAGTTGGCTGAGAACCTCTAGGTGAGTGGACTGCTGTCCCTCCCAAAACCCCTCATAGATAAAGATCTGTAGGGGAATCTTGGCAACCTCACGACTCTTGTTGCGCCGAATACTACCTGCAGCCAAGTTGCGCGGGTTAGCGTAAGGAATCTCCATAGTGCTGTTGATAGCTTCAAAGGAGTCCTTGGGAAGGTATATTTCACCGCGCACTGCAACAGAGGCCATTGTATCTATTGAAAGTGGAACAGAAGCAATAGTTTTCACATTTGCCGTGACATCGTTTCCCACAAAGCCATTTCCCCGAGTTACTGCCCGTTGCAACACCCCGTCCTCGTAGTAGAGGACAATGGAGATGCCGTCGATCTTCTCTTCAAGAACGATGCCTACCGCTTCATCGGCACGCTTTTCGGTCTTCTCGATCCAGTCAAGCATCTCAGCGGCAGTATAAGCTTTGTCCAGGCTCAACACCGGAATAGTGTGGGCCACCTCAGCAAGAGAGGTGTCCAGATCACTGCCCACACGCTGGGTCGGGCTATCGGCTCGCTTCAGCTGTGGATACTCCGCTTCCAAGGCAAGGAGGCGATCAAAAAGGCGATCATATTCGCTGTCGCTGACGCGCGGTCGTCCCTCAAGGTAGTAGGCACGCCCGAGCATTGTCAGTTGCTCACCCAACTCCTTGATCTCGGCTTTCACATCTCGCATGAACCAATTGTACGCGCTCGCCGCTCATGATTGCAAGAACCTACGCATTGCCTTGATCAAAAGCTCATGGTATCGTTTGGACTACAGACGAGGATACAGTGGCTGACAAGAGAAACCCCAACTCCCATCAGGGCCTATTACATGGAATCATTATCCGCTCAACGGTTGAGAGCGGTAAGATTCAACACATCACTCTCCCTGAGCTAGACAGCAGATTTGTCGTCATAGCACCCCGGGATATCGGGGGTACCAACCGTGTACGCGCACTGGCAAACTCTATGCCCCTACTCACCTCTTCTACAATCTCTTACAAAGGGCAGCCTATCATCGCCCTCTTTGGGCCAGATAACGAATCGACTCGACTCGCTGCCCGAGCTGTCACCATTGAGTATGAAGAGCCCGAGCAAGAGGAGACGGAGGCAGAACAGGCCCATCACAGTGGCACCCCCTACACCTACAGTTTTGGCTCACTCGAAGAGGTCACCGCTCGCGAAGGGCTGAAGATTCTTGAGCGTACCTATGAGTACGGGTCCTTGGGCCAGCCCACCAGCACTTTGAGCAAAATCACCACCGAGTATGATGGGCAGCAACTCTACATCTCCACTCCAACCCAATGGCCTCACCATGTGCGTGATACCGTCAGCGATGTTACTGGCATTCCCAAACGGCGGGTACTGGTTGACTGTCAGAGCCTACACTCCCCCTACGACGAGATGCTCATAACCCCTTCGGTCTACGCGGCAATCACCGCCCTGGCGGCGATCAAGGGCTCTTCGACTGCTCAACTGCTTGGCGTGATAGAGAGCAGACGCCCCGAGATGCAGGTTATCCGTAAGAGCTGGTACTCCGAAGATGGCAAGGTTCACGCCGAGAAGATCAAGGTAACGGTCGACCAAGGCTCTGCGCTCTTCTTCAGCGACGAGATGGCCAACCACCTTATCGCCGGCCTCACACCGATCTATGAGCTGGATGCCATCTCGATCTCAATTACCTTCACCACCAGTAACCGCCACCCCGCCCATTTTTTCGGCGACCTTGGCTATAGCGACTCTCTCTCTTCAACAGAAGCCCACTATAATGTGCTCAGCAAGCTCAGCGGCTACAATCCTGCTACCTGGCGTCTCAAACACACCGGGGATGAGCATGCCCACGCCCTGACCATCAAGACCGAACGCAGTGCAAAGCTCAAGCAGTTGGTCGAAGAGGTCAGCCAAAACTCCGACTATCTGCGTAAGCACGCAGCCTATGAGATGCAAGCTCAGATGAAGGTAAAACTTTCTACCTTCCTCAACTACAGCAGAGGGATAGGCCTGGCCTGTGCGGCTGGAATCAGCGGCTTCTCATCAGAGTGCAAACAACTGGTTCAGCAGGCTGTGCAGATCACCCTCAACCCAAACGACAAGGTTGAGGTGAACACCTCCCTACCAAGTGATGGAGCGAGTGCGCAGCTGTGGAAGAAGATCATAAGTGAAGAGCTCTCCGTAGAGGAGGCAGACATCTCCTTTATCTCCGATTGCTCCCAGGTCATCGACAGTGGCCCTGCTGTCCTCTCTGCGGCAGTGGGTCGCATGCCCTATCAGATCAAACGAGCCTGTGACCTCATCAAGGACAAGCGCTTTGTCCAACCTTTACCGATTGTAGAGAGCGTGCTCTCCTCCAGACAGAGCGGACCCACCGTCGCTCTCTTTACCTCCAATACGTGGGTGGTAATTGCCTTGGAGTTGGAGATCGATACCATTTTACTCGAACCTATCGTACGTTCGATCTGGGTCTCCATCTCAATTCCCAAACCACAAAATGAACAGATTATCTACACTAAAGCCCGTCGATCCATCGTCCGGGCTCTGCGTGAAGCAGGCGGTAATCTTACCAAACGTACTGTTCCAACCATTGAGATCAACATTACCAGCGATGGTGAGCAACTGACCTCCTCCATTGCCAGCGCTGTGCGCGCTGCGGTGGCCAGTGCCTTCCTTTCAGCCGTTGAACAGGCCCTCGGCACCGCGATAACAAAACTCCCAGTTGACGGAAATGTCATCCTGGCAGCGTTGAAGGGGAAATCATGAAGATAGACTGTATCATCGACGGCAAAGCCCTCTCACTCTCGGTGAACTCTAACAAGCCCCTCTCCTTGATCCTCATGGAGGACCTTGAGAACAAGAGTTTGACTAGCCACTGCGGCGGCAGGGCTTGCGGCAACTGTGTCGTCCTGCTCAACGATGAAGCGATCCTCAGCTGTATGGTACCGGCCTTCCGTATCCGTGGCATGAAGATCCGAACCTTTGAAAGCTACCAGCGCAGCCGTCAGTATCGAGATATTGAGCGAGCCTACAAGGCCAGTGGAAACACCCCCTGTCGCTCCTGCTACAATGCCCGCACCCTCATCATCGAATCGATCCTCCAGGACTTGAGCAGCGAGAACAAGGTGCGCGGTCGCGATGAAGAGTCGGTACACCAACACATTATCCAGGAGTTGAGTCTAAATACCTGTCAGTGTATCGATCTGGCCGAATTGGTTCAGATCGTTGAGATAGCCCTGACCTATCGAAACAGGAGGCGTCGTGTTAGAAGGAGTTAGATCGCCGCTTGTCTACACCCCGCGGTCAGTTAATGAGTTTGCTACCATCATCGCTCGCCACCCCCACGCTGTCATCTGGGCCGGGGGAACGTACCTGATGAGCAGACCCCAATACTATCCTTCCGAGGCCAATGACGGGATCATAGACCTCGCAGCAATGGAGGAGCTGAAGCGTATCACCCGCAATGATCGGTACGTGGAGATCGGGGCAATGGTGACTGCCGGCCAACTGCTCTCTGCAGGGCGCTTGCTCTTGCCATCACTCTTGCAGCAGACCCTCCGTACGATGGGCACCCAGATTGTACGACGGCAGATCACCGTCGGAGGATCGTTGTGCATCGAGGGTGAGCGCCTCTCCTTAGCTACCGCCCTTGCAATCCTTCCTGCCACTGCAGAGATAAAGCGCTTTGACGGCAACAAAGTTACCACCCATTGGGTGGCAATCTCTAAGCTCTACGACAAGGAAGGGGTGTTGACCATCGCAGACCAACCCTTCTTATTGACGCGGATCCGAATCGGCTTGGAGTTCGGGGATTTTCAGAGATTTCTCCTCTTTGGGGATGCTGTTCGCAATCCTCTGGAGTGTGGTATAGTGGCCTTCCACGCCAAGCGGGAGCAGAATGGGCTTTCAAAGGCCCAGTTCAGTGTTGCCTTCCCCCGCAAGGCATTTCATATCAGCAGGGACCTGGAGTCAAAGCTCTCAGGTGTCGCACTGCCGATTCACCCTGAGAGGGTCAACACGCTCAGCTATGAGCTGGTAGCAGAGTTGACCAAGATGCACCATGCTATCAGTGACCTACAGCTCGAACGAGTCAGGAGGATCTTTGAGTCCTTCCTCCATGACCTCAACAGCCAGTCACTCTCCTAGTGGTGCTGCTGACCGAGGTTCTATGCACGATCATGTAGGCGAGCGTGGGTTTGTCCACCTCCACAACCATACCGACTTCTCCCTTCTCGATGGCGCTGCCCCCATCGCCAAATACATGGAGCGGGCCAAGAGCCTGGGGATGAGCTCGGTGGCCATCACCGACCACGGCAACATGTTTGGGGCCGTGCGCTTCTACAAAGCTGCCCGCGATGCAGGCATCAAGCCGATCATCGGCTGTGAAATGTACTGTAACCCCACCGATCATACCGAACGTCCGGTTACCGGAGGCAAGCGAACCCACCAGTATCACCTCATTCTCCTTGCGATGAATGAGACCGGGTATCATAACCTGATGAAGCTCAACAGCTTCGCGTATACCGACGGCTTTTACTTCAAGCCCCGCATCGATGATGCGCTGCTTCAGCAGTATAACGAAGGACTCATCTGCCTCTCTGCGTGCCTTGGTGGCGAGATTTTGCAACACTTGCTCAACGGTCAGTACGACGAGGCAAAAGAGCGAGCGCTATGGTTCGCTTCGGTCTTCGATGATGGGCGCTACTACCTTGAGATGCAGGACCACGGTCTTGAAGAGCAGAAACGAACCAACCCCCTGCTAAAAAGACTCAGTGATGAGACTGGTATCCCCCTTGTCTGTACCAACGACATCCACTACATCGATCAAAGCGATGCCAATGCCCATGATCTTATGCTCTGCGTCGGGACCAACAGTAAAAAGAACGACCCTGACCGGATGCGCTTTCCCAATGACCAGTTTTATATGAAAAGTGAAGAGGAGATGACCTCCCTCTTCTCGTGGTGTCCCCAGGCGTTGGCCAACACTGCGGCGATTGCCGAGCGCTGTAACCTAGAGATCCACTTCCCCGGTCCCCTTTTGCCAGACTTTACAGTCCCTCCAGGTTTTACGAGTCCTGCCGAGTACCTGCGTCACCAGGCCAACGAAGGATTGGCCGAGCGCTATGAGACGGTAACCGAGGAGCTTGTGCAGCGGCTGAACTACGAGCTGGATGTCATCATTGATATGCAATTTGAGGGGTACTTCCTCATTGTCATGGACTACATCCACTGGGCTAAGGAGCACCAGATTCCCGTAGGTCCTGGCCGTGGTTCTGGGGCAGGGTCGCTGGTCGCCTATTCCACCGGAATCACCGGTGTCGACCCGATTAAGTACAACCTTCTCTTTGAGCGTTTCCTCAATCCCGAACGGGTGAGCATGCCTGACTTTGATATCGACTTCTGCTTTGAGGGCAGACAGGATGTAATCAACTACGTCACCGCCAAGTATGGATCGGCCCGCGTTGCCCAGATCGCTACCTTCGGGACCCTGAAGGCCAAGGCGGTGGTAAAAGACGTGGCACGGGTTCTGGACATCCCCTTCGATGAGTCCAACAACATCTGTAAGCTCATTGGCGATGATTTGAATATGACCTTGGAGAAGGCATTCAACCAATCCAGTGACCTCAACGAGCTTGAGCAAAAGGGAGGCATTTACGCCGAACTCTTTGATGCTGCTCGTCGCCTGGAGGGACTGAACCGCCATATCTCCACTCACGCTGCGGGCGTGGTCATCGGAAAAGAGGATTTGATCAACTACGTGCCGCTGTACCGTGATGCCAAGACCGGGGCGATCTCCACCCAATACACCATGGAGTATCTGGAAGAGTGCGGATTGGTAAAGATGGACTTCTTGGGCTTGAAGACTTTGACGGTCATCAAGCATACCCAAGCCTTGATCCGTAAGCACGACCCCACCTTCGACATTGAGACGATCAGCGAGAGTGACGGGCCTACCTTCGCCATGCTTGGGCGCGGTGAGAGTAGCGCAATCTTCCAGTTTGAAAGTTCGGGCATGCAGTCGATCCTCAAGGAGTCCAAGCCCTCTTCAATCGAGGACCTGGTCGCCCTCAACGCCCTCTATCGCCCGGGCCCGATGGCCAATATCCCTCAGTTCATCAACAGCAAGCTCGGCCGCCAGCCGATCACCTATGCAGACCCTGAGCTGGAGGAGGAGTTGGCTACCACCTATGGGGTCATCGTCTACCAAGAGCAGGTAATGAAGGTTGCCCAGATTATCGCAGGCTACTCGCTGGGAAGCGCCGATATCCTGCGGCGGATCATGGGTAAGAAGAAGGTCGCCGCCCTGGAGAAGGAGAAGGTGAAGTTCATCGCTGGAGCTAAGGCTCTGGGGCGTAGCGAAGCGCACGCCATCGAGATCTTCGAGATGCTCGAGCCCTTTGCCGGCTACGGTTTTAACAAGAGCCATGCGGTAGCCTACTC
>Ga0265293_10012204_pt1 | contig 11458 bp, 10 predicted proteins | sample Munlanlewell138R_FD_192505 | JGI IMG/M metagenome (GOLD analysis project Ga0265293, IMG submission 192505) | Leachate microbial communities from a municipal landfill in Southern Ontario, Canada - Leachate well 138R | ecosystem: Engineered > Solid waste > Landfill > Unclassified | place: Canada... | reverse complement strand
TGGCTTCTCTTCAATCTCAATCCTTTTAATTGGTTTTTTTACAATCTCAAGCCTTTCAATTGGCTTCTCTTCAATCTCAAGCTTCTCTTCAATCTCAAGCTTCTCTTCAATCTCAAGCTTCTCTTCAATCTCAAGCTTCTCTTCAGTTGGTTTCTCGATAACTTTAGGTAAAATGGAAATGTTTGTTAATTTTGAAGAAAATATACCATTATCTTTAATATTATAGTATGATCCCTGAGCAATAAATGTATTTAAATCATTTAAAAAACATCTATTGTAGATGTTTAAAATAAAACGACAATTGTCATTTTTTTTAGAAAAAGTAATATCGGCAACTCGAGAATTATTTAAAATTCCAGTACTTAAGAAAAAGTCCAACAAATTAAATGAAAAAATTGGCTCAAAAGAGTCAATAAAGAAAGTGTGTTCGCAATTCATGTAAATTTTTTATTAATAAAAAAATCAATTTTTTATTCCAAAGTAACTGTAAAAAGTTCTTTTGGAGGTACTAAAAGCATAATATTATCATCTACATTACCATTAGCAAATCTAAATATAGAATTAAGATTTTTATATGAAATACTATGTTTTCCATTAGTTGTTTTTAAGGGATACCATGTATGATTTAATTGAGAATATTTATTAGGATTTTTAGTTATAATAAAATAAAATAATGCTTTATCTTTATAATATTTCTCTAATGCAGTAATTTCTGATAATAAATTCATAGATGTTATTGCATTTAAATAAATAGATGTAAAAATTTGCATTTGTCCATCTAAAATAATCATACAATCTCCATCACCATTATATAAATCGTTATATGCATATAATGATTCATTTCCACCATAAATATCATAAAAATACATTAATTCTTTAAAATCATCAAATACAATAAATTTTTTATCTAATCGTTTATCTATTTTATTAAATATTTCTTTAATTTTAATTAAATTTTGATCATTATAAAACATTTCATTAATTTTATCAATATCATTATGATGAATATCAAATAAATAATCCATTGCTTCAATAAAATATTTAGCACAATCTGATAATCTCTTATATTCATCAGTAATATAATTATAAATTTTATTTCTTATTTCAACAAATTCAGCTAATGAATATTTTTTTCTGAACATCTTTGGCATAACAAAAGTATCTTTTTTTTTTGTTTGTTCCATTTTTTTTATTATTGAACTATTATCTTCGAATTTGATTTTTTCATAAACAGAAGGTGACTCCAAATCTGATCTAGATCCATAATTTGCAAATCTTTCTGGATACCATTCCTTATTTCTTCTTGATATATCAGCAATTAATGAAGGAGTACGTTGCATATCAGTTTTTGCTAAATTGTCGTGATAAGTATTTTTATTAAATCCCTCTTTAGATTCTTCTTTGGAAGGATCAATCATAACAATAGGACCTGGAACCATTGTTCCATCTAAAATCATTGTTTCTTTTTTTATTGTAGGAGGAATTCCTCTAGGATCTCTTTGACTTTTCAAAATATCTGTGGAATATGGTGTTATAGTCATTTTTTCTTTTTTTCGTTTTTGATTAGCATCATTAATATCAATAATATCTCCTAATTCTAAAGCTTTCATCTTTTCTTTTGGAAAAATAAAATTTTCTTTAATATTTTCTATACAAGTAACAGCTTGTTGAATGTTATCCAAATTAATAGTAGAATTAGCTATATTACGTATATCAATATTATTAACACATTGTGTATATGATGTAGTAATAGATAATGATCCTAATGCATTCATTAACTTTTCTCTATCAGATAACAATTCGGATTCTAATTGATGTATTCTCATAAAAAATGGATGTGTATCACTATTAAAATCTTGATTATTATTTATTCTTAATCTATAAGTTAAATTTTTTCCAGGATAATTATAATCAACTAATGGATTATTATATAAACTATTACATAATTCATCATCGCAAGTAACTATTTGTTTAGTTCTTATATCATATTTTAATTGTCTTAATTTATATTTATTTACTAATTCTTTTTCTTCAGATGACATTTGTATCCATCTTGGATCATCTATAGTTAGTCCAGTATCAATATATTTTCTTTTTATATTATTTAATAACAATAATTCATTTTCTTTATCAATAAATGTTTTATTATTTAATAAATCTTTTACTACTTCTAATTCAGAAGACATTTTTTAATTAATAAAAAAAAGATGATTATTATTAAATATTATTATAAAATATTTCTCTTAATTTCATAAGATACAAAGAAATTTTTTCATCATCACCAATTAGAGGATGAGATCCACTCATAACTAAAGCATTAAATAATGATTTATCTTGATTAAATTTACACCATAATCCTAATTTTAATTTATATTCATAATTTCCATGAGAAAAATTAAGTAAAAAATCTTTTAATGATGTATAAACTTTTTGATTTACAACAAAATTTGATTTATGCTCAACAGATGTCCAATCATATTTTAATGGAAATAAATTTATATGATTTATTAATTTACATTCATCACCATAAATAAAATTAACACACTCTTGGTTCATTATGAAAATATTTTAATAATATATTAAAATCAATTATTTTCTTATATAATTCTTCTGAAACGTTTAATTTTATTTTATATTTGATATTCCATTTATTTATTTCTTTAATTAAAGTTATATCTTCAGATATATATTTTATAAATAGTTCATTATCAAAATTATTATAGAAAAAATCTCTAAAAGTTCCTTTAATAGAAAAATCGTTAAAAATATTAGGAAATGCTGATTTAGGTAAGAAATCTGGTATATTTGATATAGATTTTTTATATAATGGCTTATTTTTAAATAATAAAGGCCATTTAATTAAATAATTATTTTCATTAAACCAAATAATTTCTTTTTTTGATATTACATCGTTGATAATAACATTTTTATTATTAATTGTATACGGATATATAAATTTTTTACTATATCTTATATTATCTTTATAATAATATATTAAATTTCCTTTAATTAATTTAATTTTATAATAATTTTCTGGTATATTATCAGATAATATATCTTGATACATTTTAAAAATAATTGAATTTATTTTCCGAAATAAAAAGAAAATGTTGTCTTATAAAGGTATTAATAATTATTTATCTGGAACTAAAGGAGAACTTTCTATTAAAGATGTTGTAGAATTTGTTGAAAAACATAACGAATGCACATTAAATCCATTATTTAAAGAATATTTATCTATTGTTATTAAAGAAAATTCTAAAAAAGAATTTAAAGGATCAATAATTACTTTATCTACAGCATTTATTAAATTTATGGATTTTACTGAAGAAGTAAAAGGATTTAATGGATTATCTGATTATTTATCAAAAGAAAAAACAAAAGATTCTAGAGATAAAAATAAAAAATTAATGGAAGAATCATATGGAGGCAATATTGCAAAATTAAATGAAATTATTAAAGCTATTACTTTAGATAATATGACAGATGAAATGAAAGAATATAATTCTAATTTATTATCTTTAATGAATATTAAATTTCCAATTTTTCCTGAATTAGAAAAACAAAAAACTTTAAAGGTTGTAAAGTTTGATAAAATTTCTACTGGAATGATTAAGTTAGATGATAAATCATTTGGATATAATTTATTAAGGTTCATTGAATTAGCACATAATGATACAAATATTAATCAAATGAGATCATTATTTATGGGAATTCTTTTAATTAATAAATATGATATTTAATTAATCAATTATTAATTATTTTTTTTGATTATTTAAATTAATAAAAAAAAAGGTAGTAATGTCTCATATTACTATTTCCTCTCTTAATGCTGATATAGAAGCATCCGCTTTCGGTCTTTTGCGCGGATATAACATCGGTGAGTTAACAATGAACAATATGTTTAAAGTACTCAAATTTTCCAGAAAAAACTTTTCTCAATTGGAACAAAAAAGACTTCTTTTGGTAATTCTTCGTTCTTACAAAGCATTTAATTTGCATTCGGAATACCTTTTCAATCACTTTTTGGAGTTGATTGGAGCTAAAACGCCATTAAGCTTTTGTTTGTTTCTTCAGAAAAGATCAGAAAAAATGGCAACTGAAACTTTTGTTTATTATTCTTTGTTGTGCTTCAACGAATTCAAATTAGCAAAATCAATTTTTGCTATTATTGAAAAACTTCCTTTGAGACCACGTCAGTTTAAAATAACTGAAAGTGAAGAAAGAGACGATTCAGAAATGACCGCACTTCTTTATTTGATCAAAGATTTTACAATTTCTCCGGATACTCCTTTCCTTTATGAAGGAGAAGACGAAGAAGAAGAAGACGTCGATGCGGCTAATTACAGGATGTATGTTGAATCCTGGAAAGAAGAAGAAGATGTCGAAGTGAAGCTGTTGAAGTTCTTGAAGAGAAAATAAATATTAATATAAAAAATAAAAGTAAATATTTTACTTTTTTTTATAAAATGTTAACTTTATTAAAAGAATCACACACAAACGATATACCATTTAATTATTTTTTTAGTATATCTATTCAAAATGGATATTTAACTGTAGATGATTCAGGATCTATTAATATAACATCAAATGAACAAATATATTATAAAAATAGTTTTAATAAAATATATTCTAATGGAAAATTAATTTTTAATGATTTAATTTTATTAACAAAATTTAATGATATGATAATGATAAAGGATAATAAATATTATTGTTTAGATAATACAAATGGAGTATTTAAATTAAATTTTAATTCAACTTCTAAAATTAATGAAGATTTACGTATTGTTATAAATAAATATGAAAAATATAATAATCCAAATATTATTTTATCATCGTTACCATTTGTATGGTATAATAAATATTTAATAAATATTGGAGATCTTGCTTTTAATAAAAATAAATTCACATATGATATATTAACAAAAAAATTAGATTTAATGAATACAGATGATTCATATATTCTTATTAATAATAAATATTTATACAATTCTACACTTGAATGTGTTTTATTAAATGTTGATAATGAAATAAAATCATATCCACCATCATATATAGCAACAGATTTATCTAATAATTCTATCATTTCATTTAAATATGATGAATCTGATAAAAATGTGTATAAAGAATTTTATATTCATTGTTTTAATAATCCAAATTTATTTATGGGATATAATAGTTATTATATAAATTTTCTACCAAATAGAAATAATACAACATGGATTTTTATAAAAGTTGGCGAAAATTATGGATATATTATGGAATTAAAAAGTGAAAAAGTATTAACTTATAATAATGGATATGTATTAAACACATTAGAACCTAATGAATTTGGACTTGAAAATCAGATATATATGATAAAACATTCTAAAATTTATCAATATAATTATATTAATAAAAATTTAATTGAGCTTGGATACAAAAAAATAAATAATAATGAATTTGATTTAACAGACACAAATAATGATTATTTTTTATTCAGATATATATAAATAATAATGAATTTGATTTAACAGACACAAATATAAAAAAGGTAGGAGAGAATTCTCCCGGTGAAAATGATTTAAGAGGTTCATATGTTCATCCAGATATTATTGTTCATATTGCTTCATGGACTTCTCCAAAAATAGTAAATGGTCAAGTAATATCAGAATATATTGATTAATTACAAATAATGATTATTTTTTATTCAGATATATTGATTAATTGCAATTTTTCCCTAAAAATAAAAATACAAATACATGAAATTATAATTAATAATACAATCAATACAATTTTTAAATTAAAATAAAAAGTTTCTAATTTTTCATAAAAATCATCATTTTGTTCTTTTATATTTGATATTTTATTATTAATATTTAATTTAATATCATTTTGTTCATTTTCTATTTTTTTTTCATATTCATATAAATGTTTTTTCCATACATATTCTCTATATAATTCTATTATATTTCCATATTGATCATATACATTAGTTGCTTTTTTATTAATATAATAAACTCCTTTATCAAAAAATACATTGTCAGAAATTTTTATACCATTATCCAAACCATTTAAAGACAAATTTAATCCAAAATAATATAATTTACTTTTATTTAAAAATTCTATTAATTCTTCTTTTATATCTTCTAATAATCCATTATCAATTACAACGGTAACATCATGAAATGAAGTTCCATCATTCATATTAAAGTTATCATTTGATATAGTAATATTATATGTTTTACCATTTTTAAATAATTGAACTGTATAATTCATTTTTTTAATAAAAAAATTTAATTAATTACTTAATTATTAACATATGATAAACTACAATTGTAGTTAATATTTTTTTAGTTATAACACTAATATTTTCAAAAATAATAGATTGTGGACCTAATACTTTTGAATCACAATCACCTAAATTTAAATATCCGGTTATATCTTTAGTTGTTTTTTTAATAACTGTATCTAAAAATGTATTAGGTATATCTATTGTATATTTTCCGGAATATGTTTTAAATTCTGATGGGGTAATATCTAAATCAATAGTTGATGTAGATTGTTCACTTTTAATTAATAATTTTTTTGTTTCAAAATTAAAATCAAATACAATAGTTGAACTTAATGAATGATTTAATTGAGTTTTCAATAATTTACCTTCAATTTTGAATTTTATTAAATACATTTCACTACATGAATTTAATGTTGCAATATAATCAGGAATTGGAGTTAATAATTTTTCTATTAAAAAATTAGATACTAATACTTGATTAATATCAGATCCATGTCTTTCAATTATTAATTCATTTGGATTATCTATTTTTATTTCAAATGATGTATTATTACTGTCTTTTGCTAATATTTTAGATAAATTTGATATATTTCCTTTAAATAACAAAGGTACATCACTTTTTAAAAGATATGTATTTTGAGAAGTTACTATTTTATGTTGCATAATATAATCAAAATTTTCATCATTTTTAATTACATATGTTGATATATTTTCGTTTGTTATTAAACAATTAAACATTTCATTAAAAGATTCAAATTCCTTTATATTTTTATATATAGGTATTCCATTACAATAAAATAATGTATTATCATCTTTTTTCTTTTCTTCTTTTTCTTTAACTGTTGTTCTTGATATATTTTGATTTAATGTATCTAAAATTGACGTAATTTCACTTTTTGTTTTTATTGATAAAGGCATATTATTTATACCTAAATTATATCCTAATTGATTTTCAATATCATATAAAGTGAATAAATATGGACTATTTTTTGGTTTTTTATCTGTCATTATTTATGAAAATAAAAAATAATCAATTTTTTTTTTTAATATTTTCGAAATATAATAAAGTTAAAATGACGGCTCAAATAGGTATGTTTTCTTTTAAAATGGATTGTGCTCATTCTTTGGATGATAGAATGAATGATAGATTTACTAAAAATTTAATAAATCCACATTCATCTAGAAAAATACCAGAAACGTATTTAAATTTTAGTAAAAATTTAAATTCAATTAATGATAATTCTTTAGCTTTTGCTAAAAATATTATAGATTATAGAGCATTTTAATAATGCAGCGTAATTTTATAGATATTTTAATGTTTTCATATATCAATGTTTTTATAGTTTCACATGTCAAAATTTTATAATTTTCATATGTCAACGTTTTTTGTAGTTTCTTACATTAAAATATCGGGTTACGTAAAAATATTAATCTAATCATTACTATTATTCAATTTTTGTTATAACACTTCTTATATATACATCAGGAATAGGTAAATTAAAATGTTCTTTTAATAATTGAATAGAAAAGAACAAAATTTGTATATTATAAATAATATTCTTTTTTTCTTTTCTTGATATTAAATATTTTTTATAATCTTGATCTGGTAATTTTTCTTTAAATATTTCTATATACAATTTTTTAAGATAATTATACATAATATTTAAATCATTTGGAGTAAAATATAATAGATTTCTACCTGTTTTTTTATATCTTCTATCTGTTACATCTATATTTTTTACATAAACAGAAAAATATCCTCTATATGATACATCTATTCTAGATGAATTAATATTATATTTCATAACATAATTCGCATCTATTGTTATAGGAGAATGAATAATTTTATAAATATTGTTATCTAAATCTGAAATTACATTACCTAATGTAAATCCAGATATATCAGAATATTCTGGTAATTGATTATTTAATAATTTTTCTAAATAATTAATTTTTTTCCATAATGAATAATTTTCTTTTGTTGGATTAATATTAAATGGTTTTAAAATTAAAGGTGTTATTGTTGTCATATTAAATGGATATAAATTTAGAGAAGGTTCCATATCATTATAAAGTAAACTATCATTTGCATTCATATAATTTATTAATTTTGGATATATTTCATTTATATTTTTATTAATATCACCATCATATTTTTTATTTACCCATTTATAATATAATATAGATTCTGATAATAATTTATCTATAATTCCAAATGAATTTGTTATATAATTATTAAATATTGTTTTGAGATATGTGATATTTTTATTTTTATTTATTTCATCTATTATATTTTTTTCTAAATTAGTAGATGTTATTTCAGTTAAATAGTTATCTATTATCATTTGAGAATTATTTTGTAATTTAGAGAAAATATTAAATATATATATTAAATGAATATCATAATTATCAAATTTGGTATAATTTTTTTCTATTCTAAAATATATATTGTTATATCTGATAACTCTAAAAGAGAAATAATTATCTTCATATATTTTGTCATTTTTGAAATTATCAATATTAATAAATTTATCTGAATAAATAGTCACGACATCATGTAAAGCTTTTATTATTAATTTATCTGAATATTTATTAATATTCCAACTAATTAAATTTAGTTTATCATCTTTAATTAAATTAATAATTTCATCTTCTAATAATATAATTTTGTCTTTAAAAAGATATTTTATTGCTTTTTTTATTTCTATCATTAAAATATTATGTAATGGTATTAGTGTAATATCTTTACATTTACATACAATTTTTTTATCAAATGTATCAATATTGTTTATTTTATTTATTTCACAATCAACTGCATTATCAGCTATAATTTCATTAATATCATTAATTAAATTATAATACATTTCTTTTCGTATATAGTTATTTTCTTCTTTAGTTAACCCTTTGTTATCATTTCTTTGTGCTAATAATATTTCTACTTCAACAAATTGTTTTTCTTTTGGAAGTAATGCATGAGAATTAGTTCTTACTACTCTTCCAATAATTTGTTGTAATAAAGATATATTTGGTATAACAGATATAATAGTTAAAAGACCAACTGCTTGAAAAGTAATAGCAATATTAGCAACAGCAGATATAAATAGGAAATTTATTAATTCTCCATTAATATTTTCTGGTGAATTAAATATTTGACGTATTTTATCTCGTTTATTTTGAGATATTTCACCAGTTAAAATTGTAAAAATATATGGTTTAAATTCATGTTTTACTCCATGATTACTATATTTTTTTTTACATTTTAAACATACAGAATTTGGACTAATAATTTGATTATCATATGATACAAATCCATTTTGTTTGAGAATCGATTCATATTGTTTTATACCATTTAATTCATTAATATTTTCAGAATAAAATAATTTTTTGGATGGTCTATATTTATCTTTTTTCATTAAAATATTTTTCATTTGTTGTAATACACATGAATATTTTAAAATACCTTTTGGATTATCAAAATTAAAAAAATCACCAACCATTAATTTAGTATTATCAAAATCAAAATATATTTCTTGTTCATTATAAAATTGTTTATTTTTTTGATAATCTCCTATTATTTGTGAATATTTATAACTATATTTACCATTGGAATTTGGAATAACTAATTCATACATACTTTCATTTGATCCCATATCATCTATTGTTTCTTGTTGAGCATTAGTCAATTTCATTTTAGAAAATTTTATTTTAGTATTTTTATTTAATATTTCACCCATCATTCGTAATTCTGGCATGTTTTCTTTTTGATTTGGCATATAAAAAGAAAACATATCTTTACTAAATTCTTTTATATAATCAATAAATTGTTTATATAAATCTTTATTTATATTAACTGATTGTGTAGATTCGTTATATGATATCATACCTTGAAAATCATCTCTTGTTTTAACTTTAAATGGTAATAATGCTTTTAATATATCACATATATCTAAAAATTCTAAAGGAATTGAATTAAAAAATGTACCAGATAATGTTAATAATTTTAAATCTTGTACTTGTTCTAATAATACTTTAATAGTACCACCATATGTATTCCATCCTTCCATAGAATAACACATTTGAAATTCATCAATAATTAATAATGATCCTGTTAGTTGTTTTACTATTTTTTCATTAATTTTAAGATTTTTAAGATTTTCTTTATTAACTTCATCTTTACTAATAATACCAAAGCATAATTGTTCGAATTTTTGATGTGTAATAATTTTAACTCTTTTTCCTAAATCATTATTTTTAAATGCTTTTCTTGGATCTGGTAAAGATGGATTTATTAATCTTTCTTTTTTTTTTTCTATATATTCATCAAATTTAGTCTTACTATAAAATAATTGAGCTAATGAATCATAAAAATCATTTATATTTGCTAATACAGTTAAAATATAAATATTTTGATCTTCAGTCAAATATTGAAAAAATAAATTAGTAAGATAAGCAGCACTATGTGTTTTGCCAGATCCCACTTTATAATAACAATTAAGTAATGGATATTTAGTATGTGGTGCTAACCATAATGTAGGAAATATTTGTCTAGGAAATAATCTTAAACCATAATCTGATGGCGGAAATGGTTTATTATTATCTGTTAATAATTCTACTATTGACATTTTAATAAAAAAAAATTTTACATTATTTTAATTTAATCAGATAAATTAATAATTTTTTCCACATCAGAAATAATAGATGAATCAATTGGTGTAGATGAATTTTTTATATATTTTTCATATAATTTAGTTAATTCCTCTTTGATTTTTTTTTTATTATTTCCTTGTTTTCCTATTTTCTTTTTTTTTTGTTTACTTATTTTTTTTAACTTATTAACAAAATAATATTGAGATCTTAATTTTTGACATAATTTATCTGTCTTTTTTTTTTCAGATAAATCTATATTTTCTATTTCAGTATCCATTTCATCAAAATCTATAATATCATGAACATCAATAATATCTGTTTCAGTAGCATCGTATTGATTGATGTAATCTCTAGCTGTTTTTTCAATTACACTGTCATTAGAAATTGTAAATGCATTTAATAATTGTTTATTTTCATCTAATGCTTTATTCATATCTTTAATATCAGATGATATTTCTTTTTCACATTCATCTTTCATTTTTTTAACTAATGTTTTGGCTTGTTTTTTTTTTTTCTTCTTTAAATTATTAACTG
>Ga0265293_10012202_pt1 | contig 11460 bp, 14 predicted proteins | sample Munlanlewell138R_FD_192505 | JGI IMG/M metagenome (GOLD analysis project Ga0265293, IMG submission 192505) | Leachate microbial communities from a municipal landfill in Southern Ontario, Canada - Leachate well 138R | ecosystem: Engineered > Solid waste > Landfill > Unclassified | place: Canada... | reverse complement strand
TGAAAAAAGAGCGTGACGGAATGGTTAAGTATATGCAAATAATTCGTTATGCGACTATTGTAATTACAATCATTCAAGCAATCGGTATCAGTGTCGGACTTCAGAGTCTTACAGGACCTAACGGTAACAACGCAATATTAATTGATCACAATACATTTATCATGGTCTCTGCCATCTCTATGGTAGCGGGAACAATGCTTCTTATGTGGATTGGGGAACAAATTACGCAAAGTGGTATCGGCAACGGTATTTCACTAATCATCTTTGCAGGAATCGTCTCAGCAATTCCTAGTGCAATCGGTCAGACTGTTACTATGATAAATACAGGAGCTATGAGTTTTTTAACAGCTATCGCAATTCTTGCTCTAGTATTGGCAACTGTAGGTGTAATCATCTATGTTGAACTAGGTGAGCGTCGTGTACCTGTTACATATGCTAAAAAAGTGATGCTACAAAATCAAAACAAAAGAGTTATGAACTATATTCCTATTAAAGTTAATTTAGCGGGTGTTATCCCTGTTATCTTTGCTAGTGCAATATTGATGTTTCCTATGACCGTTTTATCTAGTAGCACAAATCCTACTATCATGGCAATTGCTGATCATCTAAACCCTAATAGTTATTTCTTTAACTTTTTAACATTTGTATTTGTTGTTTTCTTTGCATTTTTTTATGCATCTATTACCTTCAATGCAAAAGATATTGCAGAAAACTTGAAAAAGCAGGGTGGATTTATTCCGGGTATTCGTACTGGAAATGCAACAAGTGAATTCTTAAATACGACAGCAAGTAATCTTACTTTTACCGGTGCACTCTATTTGGGTCTAGTTGCAACTCTGCCTTTTATGATTATCAAAGGGATGGGCGTACCTTTCTTTTTTGGTGGTACTGCAGTTTTAATCGTTGTTCAAGTTGCACTTGATACTATGAGAAAAATTGAAGCGCAGGTTTATATGAGTAAGTATCAAACATTAAGCGCGGTTGGTCTATAAGATGGCCATTGCGCTTAGAAAACAAAATGAAATAGAAAAACTCAGAGCCGCAAACAAAATTGTTGGCGGAAGTCTTGAGTTGCTCCATCAAAATACAAAAGTTGGAATCTCCCTAAAGGAGCTTGATGCAATGGCAGAGGATTATATCCGCTCTCATGGCGCCAAACCTTCGTTTAAAGGTCTTTATGGGTTTCCAAATACAGTTTGCACTTCTCTTAATCAAGTTATCATTCATGGAATCCCAACAGATTATAAACTTCAAGAGGGCGATATTATCGGTTACGATATTGGAACTGAACTTGATGGCTATTTTGGTGATGCTGCGATTACTGTTGGAGTAGGCAAAATAAGCGCACAAGATGAGATACTTATCGCATGTGCTAAAGAATCTCTTTATGAGGCAATCGCGTCTATAAAAGTAGGTATGAGGTTCAAAGAGCTCTCAGCTATTTTAGAAGACTCTATTCGCTCAAGAGGATTTGTGCCACTTCATAGTTTCTGCGGACACGGTATCGGGAAAAAACCTCATGAGGAGCCTGAGATACCAAATTATTTAGAAGCAAAAGATGCAAAAGGCGGTCCTAAAATAAAAAATGGGATGGTTTTTTGCATTGAGCCTATGATTTGCCAAAAGGATTCAAAACCGATTATTTTAGAAAATAATTGGGATGTTGTTAGTGCCGACGGTTTACGCGGTTCACACTACGAGCATACTGTTGCAGTTGTCAATGGTAAAGCTGAAATTTTATCTCTGGCTTGAGAAAAAAAGGATTAAAATGGCTAAATCAGATGTTATCGAAGTTGATGGCAAGATTATAGAGGCTTTGCCAAATGCAACATTTCGTGTTGAGTTAGAAAACGGTCATATTATTTTATGTCATATAGCAGGAAAGATGCGTATGCACTATATAAAAATATTACCGGGTGATAAAGTTAAACTTGAGTTAACACCATACTCGCTTGATAAGGGTCGTATCACCTACAGATACAAGTAAAAAGAGGCTCTTATCCTCTTTTTTTATCACAAAAAATTGTTATAAAAAAATAAATTAAGCTTTTTCTTGTATAATTTGTGCATGTAGTTATATAAGGATAAGCAATGCTAAATTCTCTCTTTTTTCGTATGCGTTTTGTTCACTACGTCGGAATACTTTTACTTATAATTAATGGAACATTTTTTACAGATAATATAATCGGACAGATAGTTCAGTATGTTATAGCAGCTGTTATACTTGTGCATGATTTGGATGAGAAATACAATGGTGTAGATATGACAAAGTCTCTTATAGGACAGCTTGAAAACCTTGAGCATGGAGAGAGGATTGTTTTAAAAAACAGTTATAATTCAGAACTAAGCGAAGCCGCAGAAAATATGAATAGATTTCAGGCTATATTTTTACAGGCTCAAGACACAAATGAAAAATCGCATATGATAGAACATATAGTTAACAAGATAAATAGTGACTATGAAAACACGAATAAAAGTATGATTAATGAGAGAGAGCTTCTTTCAAACGTAGTTTCAATAGGCGAAAAATTGAAGATGGTGTTAGGTAATAATTTGGTTGATGCTTCAAGTTCAAAAGAGAATATTGTTGAAGTAAGTAAAAATTTAAACAGCATTAAAAATGAGATATCAGGTATTGTAAAGCAACTTCAAGATGCTTCAGGTACACAAAATACATTAGCTAATAATCTAAGCAGGGTTTCAGAAGATGCAAATCAGGTTAAAGAGGTTATTCTGGTAATTGCGGATATTGCAGATCAGACGAATCTTCTTGCACTCAATGCTGCTATTGAAGCAGCCCGTGCAGGTGAACATGGACGCGGATTTGCCGTGGTAGCTGATGAAGTACGAAAGCTCGCAGAGAGAACACAAAAAAGTCTTACTGAGATAAATGCAACTATTAATATAGTAAGCCAATCCATAAACGAGACAAGCCAGCAGATGAATATGAGCAGTCAAACAATTGAGTCGCTGGCAGAACTCTCAACTGACACCTCAAAACGTATGCAAAGCATCAGTCATGCAATTGACAAGGGAGTTACTTTAGCAGAGACTACAGTAGAGAGCTATACTCAAAACGCTAAAACAACAGAAGAGATTATTGGAAATATTGCAAAGATTGATGAGCTTTCAAAAAGAAGCAATGAGTGTATAAAGGTAATAAAAGAGAGTGTTAAAGAGCTTAGCCGAGTAGTATAAGTTTTTATTCTGAAAAGTTGACGAGTTTCTGTTTTTAAGAACTAACTTTTCAGAGGGTGCTATAAAAGCACATAGGCGTATAAGTAAAGAGTCTTAAAACGTCTGTTTGTTTCTAAACTCTGATATCTCTGTCTCAACCATCTCATTTATCATAATTTTAAAAAGATCAGAGATCATATTTGGAGATACACCTGCTTGAATCGCAGAGTGTCGAACTTTTTGTAGGATAAAATCAATTCTATCTTCGGCTTTAACCTCTTCGATGCTATTTTTAAATGGAGCAGCTTGACGCACAAGATGACTTCTTTTGGAGATAAGTTCTACAATTTTATCATCTATCTTATCTATCTCTGCTCTTACCTCTTCAAGTGAGCTGCATTTTTTCATATTAGGCATAGTATTTTCTCCGTTTTTAATAGAATATGTTATCCAAAAAGAGACAATAATGAAGCCACATTTTCTAGTTTGGTTTTATAATTTTTTTTATCTGTTTTGGTAGATGCGCAAAGGGAATATTTTTTATTTTCGCTTTTGCTCCATCTTCGTAAACCATTACATCAACGCTCATCTTAAGAGGAAAAAAACATATAATTTTGTATAAGTTTCTCTCTAGGGTATAGGTTATATTTGCCTCAAGCAGTTCTATACTATTTCTCTTTTTTGCCATGTGAGCTCTTGAGATATATTCCGCTCTCTTTAATCTCAATATCTCCACTTTCTTGAAGAGTTGTGAGAGCGCGCTTGTACGCTTTTTTGCTTAAGCCGAAAACATTTTGCACTAACTCTGGGTCGCTTTTATAGTTGTAAGGCATAGAACCGCCGCTCTCTTTGATAAGCGACATTACTTTTTGACAAGATGCATCTTTTTGTTTAGCTCCGAGAGCTTGAAGAGTTAAATCAATACAGCCATCTTTTCTTACGGTTTTTACATACGCTCTTTTTTTACTTCCAATCTCTATCTTTTGAAATATTTCGTTGTGATAGATAAGCCCCTCATATTTCTCCTCGACAATGCACTTAAAACCAAGCGGAGTTTTTGCGATGATGAGAATATCAACCTCTTTGTGTGGGGCAAGCCCCTTTGGCTTTTTATCAAAAAAGCTGCCTAGTTTTTCGGTTCCAACAAGTCGGTGTGTCTTTTCGTCATAGACAACCTTTAGAAATCTTTTCTCGCCGATTTTAAACTTCTCTTTTTGAAACATATTTGGAACAAAAAGATCCTTTGCAAGCCCCCAACCAACAAATGATCCAAAAGGTGCGACATCTACCACCTCAAAAAGGGCAAACTCATCAAGCATAGCTTTTGGTTTAAGAGTCGTAGCGATAAGTCTATCTTCAGAATCCGTATATAAAAATAGCTCTAATAGCGTACCCTCTTGCATCTCGTCTGTTACATAAGCTTGTGGCAGAAGCACATCTTTTTCATCAAGGGCACTCAGAAATATGCCATGAGGTGTGTGTCTTTCAACTCTTAGGCAGTTTATGCGTCCGAGTTCTAAATGTTGATTTTGTTGCAAAATATTTCCTTATAATTGTTCAGAATTATATCTGTATTGAGATATACAAATGGTTAAGCTTTAGATGTTAACTTATTTTATCTATAAACGAGAGAACTTCATCTACGCTAAGAACCTTTCCCGTACTTACTACTTTTTTATCTATTACAAGCCCAGGGGTACTTACAACCTGATACTCCATAATTTTCATTATGTCATCCACTTTTTCTATCTGTACAAACCTTCCGCTCTTTGCAACAGCCTTTTTTACCACCGCTTCAAGTGTTTTGCACTTTGCACAACCTGTCCCTAAAATCTCAATTTTCATGCTCTTTCCTTTTATAAAATAATATTAAATAGATACCCGACTAATAGTATCCCAAAACCGACTACGCCAAAAAAAATTGCTATTAACTTCATAGATAAGACTCTTTTTAGTATCATTGCCTCAGGAAGGCTTAGTGCTACAACCGCCATCATAAAGCTAAGTGCAGTTCCAAGAAGCATCCCTTTTTGAGTTAACGCTTCAACAAGAGGTAAAATTCCCGCAGCACTGCTATACATCGGGATGCCCATGACAACGCCTATAATCGGTGCATACCAGGCATCGCCTCCTGCATATTTACTTATAAAGTCAGTTGGAACATAGCCGTGTATAAATGCCCCAATCCCCACGCCCACGACAACATAAAGATATATCTTTTTAAATATATCCAAAGTGTAATCTGATGCCTCTTTAAGTCTGCTGCTAAAGGGTGGCTTGTTTTGCGCAAAAGAGGGAGTCTCTACCGGTTTTATCTCTATAAGAATCTCTTTTTCTAGGTTCATAGAGCCGATAATGATTCCTGCAACCACTGCTACTAAGAGACCTACACCGACATAAAGCAGTGCGATTTTAAAACCAAACAAAGAGATAAGCATCGCAATGACTACGGCATCACTTAAAGGCGCTGAGATAAGGTAGCTAAATGTCACGCCAAGTGGGATTCTTGCTTGCAAAAACCCCAAAAACAGGGGAATCGCGCTACATGAACAAAACGGAGTCATAACACCAAAAACAGCTGCTAGAATATGTGCCGTGAGTTTGTGCTTTTTGCTTATATACTCTCTTGCTTTCTCAACTGGAAAATAGCTTCTCATGATGGTTACAAGATAGATAATAACCATAATTAAAATAAAGATTTTTATAGTATCGTAGATGAAAAAGTGAACCGCTTCGCCAAGGTGGCTGCTTGATGCTAATCCAAAAATATCAAAAACAAGCCAAGCAACTAGATTATGCAACCAATCAAACATGACACAACTCTTTTTTTACAAGAGGCAGAAGCTCTTTTTCTATAAGAAGAAGGGTTTTTTCGTACTCCTCTTTAGGCTTGCCGCTTGGATCATCAAGCCCTACGTGTATAGTTTTAACGGCTTTTGGAAACATAGGGCAGGTCTCTTTTGCATGATCGCAAACTGTAACTATCAAATCAAACTGGGTATCCATAACACTCTCAATAACTTTAGAGTGATACTCCTCTCTCCAGTAACCTAGAGAGTCTAAAAGTGTTTTAGCATTTGGATTTACTTTCCTGCTTGCTTTAACTCCTGAACTTTGTGCTTTTAAACAATCGCCGAGCTTTGCGTTTAAAAGTGCCTCTGCCATAATAGAGCGGCAGCTATTTCCCGTGCATAAAATCAGGACACTCTTTTTACTCATAATTTACACTCTCCTGCTTGTGAGGATTTTTTTAATTTTGGAATTTCTATATCAAGATGTTTTATCTCACTAAGGGCTTCAGCTCTAAAGCGATCAAGCGGGCTTCTTATAGAGTAGTATGCCCATGTACCTTGTCTCTGTACACGCAAAAACCCAGCTTCTTTTAAGATTTTAAGGTGGCGTGAGAGACGGGACTGAATCATATTTAAAGAGTTTTGCAAATCGCAAACGCATATCTGTCCATGCTCATCAAGAAAGCGCAGTATCAGAACTCTTGTTTCATCATTAAGTGCCGAGACACTTTTTAAAAAGATATCCATATCGGTCTCCTTTGTTAAAATTGCAAAATTGTAGCAAAATAATATTATTAAATCAAGATATGTTGATGTTTAGATTTAATTTTGCCATAGGTTCCTTATGAATTCTGATGTTGCTTTTTTGTGAGAATAACCGCCCTGATGCTTTAACTTTTCACGCGGCATCAAATAGAGATTTTTCTTCTATTATGTGCAGCGTTATTTTAAGTTATAAGAAAGTATAAAAGTATTAAACTTACTTACTAGAAAGTAAGTTTAAATATTAATACTAAAAGAGAAAATTATGCAGCTCTCAAGACCAAAAGAAGTAAAAAGTTTGATGATAGAGAAGACAGAAGCTTTACCACAAAGCCTAAATTATGTAAAAACAGCGTTTGATACATTTGAGAGTTTTTAATGGCTAAAAAATCAAAAAAAGAGTTGATTTTAATAACTGCTATAGAAAATTTTTCTAAGTTTGGTTATGAAAATACAAATTTGGATGTAATTGCTAAAGAGTGCAATATTACCAAACCTGCAATTTATTACCACTTTAAAGACAAAGCAGCACTTTATGAAGCTGTTGTTTACTCTGAATTTTTAAAGCTTGTTCAAACTATTGAAAAAAACACACTAAAGGGTGATGCTAAAGAGAGACTTCATAACTATATAGAAACTTTTGGCTCCTTTCTTATCTCAAACCCAACTTTTAGCTCCATCTTTGCAAGAGAGATAGCAAGCGGAGCTGCAACACTTCCCGATAAATGTACAACGATAATCTCTCGTACTCTCTCAAGATTGATACTCATTTTAGAACAAGGTGCAGAGGAAAAAGTCTTTGAAAAAGAGAATCCTTTTATAATTCAGATGATGATTGTCTCTACTCTTACCTCTTACAACACTACAAAACCTCTTAGAGAGAGGATATTTTCTGTTTTAGAAGATAAGAGCAAACTACCTGAAGTTGAGTTTGAAAATATAGTTGAATCACTCTCTAAAAAAATCATAAAAGGATTACTATGTTAAAAAAAACATTAATAATGCTCTCTTTGCCTTTGATGCTAAGTGCATACACAATACCAGAACTCTTTGATGCGCTTAAGAGACATTCGCAAACAAAGTCTGATGAGATGGTAGTAAAAAAAGCAGAGATTTATGAAGATTTAGCAGATGCAAAACTCTACCCTAAAATAAATCTTTTTGCGAGTTACGATCACTACTCTTCGCCCACAAACCTATTACCCGTTCCTCCAAACACGATAAAAAACCCTGCTACCGCGCAACCTTTTAGCCAAAATATAACTCGTGAAGGAGCTGCGTTTACTATGCCTATTTTTATGAAATCTATCTTTACTCTGGTTGAGAAGGCTAAAATAATGCAAAAGAGTGCAAAAGCAAAAAAGTATATAAATCTTCTTGAAAATGAAGCGCTTATTGTAGGTAATAACGCAAATTACATCTACTTAGTGGCACTTCAAAAATCTTTAGATATAAAAGAGAAGTCACTGCTAGAGACGAAAAAAACTTTGCAAATAAAAGTAGAAAATGGAAGAGTTGGAGCATCAGAACTTTATAAAATAAATGATAGTCTCAATCAAATTAATATTACTAAAAATAGTATCGAAATACAAAAGAGAAAACTCATAAGCATCATATACTCTCTTACTGGTATAAAACTTGAAGCACCAGTTACTATGAGTGTTAATGAAAATCTAGATAGTAGTAGAGGCTTAGCATCTCTAGAGCCTTTAAGGGTAAGAATTGCTGCTGATAAGTTAAGTGTAAAAGCCGAGAAGGAGAAACTATACCCTGCGTTTTTTGCACAAGGAACCTATGTTTTTTCACAAGGAACTGCATATAACAATGATAAAAGCTTAAATGAAGAGTATGGAAATATAGGTGTGATTTTAAATATACCACTACTTCAAATGGAAAATTATAGTGAGATATCTTTAGCAAAAATAGAAGTAAAATCTTCTGAAGTAGAACTCGCAAAAATGACAGATGAACTAGAGTCAAAAGCGCAGATGCTAGAGGAGTCGTTACCGCTTTTATATAACTCTGTGAAACTCTACACTCAAAGTATAGACGATAAAAAACAACTACTTGAGCTTGCAAAACTCAACTTTAAAAATGGCAGGCTCTCAACTGAAGAGTATTTAAGATACGAAGATGATGTTATTTCAGCAGAAGCCCAGCTTTATAAAGCAGATGCTGAGGTAATACAAACAAAAATGCAGCTAGCAGTTATATATGCTAATAATATTGAGGAGATGCTAAAATGAAAAAATATCTAAAAATAGGTTTAGCCCTAATCGTAGTCGTGGCTCTTGGCGTGACTGGAGCAAAAAAAATCCAAACAGCCAGAGCAGCTGATGCGGCACTTGCTAAAGCAAAGATTTACCCTATTGTAGTAAGAACTATGTTACCTTCATTGGTTGATGCGAAACTCTCACTTCCATATCTTGCGGATGTAGATAATGACAAAGATGTTTTACTCTCTTCAAGAATTTCAGCGAGAATTATTAGTATAAAAAACAGTGGCACGCCAGTTAAAAAAGGCGAGATAATAGCAAGACTTGATACAACTAGCATACAGAGCACTCTTAAAAGTATTCAAAACCAGATAACTTCTGAAAATATTGCACTAAAGAACTTAAGAGCGACACACAAAAGAACACTAGAACTCCTTAACGTGCAAGGGGCATCTATAGAAGAGTCTCAAAAAGAGGCGACTATGATAGCTGCAACTGAGGCAAAATTAGCAGGTCTTAAACAGCAAGAGATAGAATCAAAAAACAACCTCTCTTACGCACTAATCACTTCCCCGGTTGATGGAGTGATAGCTAAAAGTATGGGAAGTGATGGGGCTATGAGTATGCCGGGGAGTCCACTTGCTAAAATCAGCTCTAAAAATGGTTTTTATTTGATGCTTAGAATTCCTACAAATATAAATATAAAGGAAGTCTCGTTTAATGGAGAGGATTTTCCTGTTATTGCTCTTGGTAGCACCTTTCATGGTTTGGCAGAGTATAAAGTATATACGGGAGACTCTACGCTTACAAGTGGCGACAGAGCTGAGGTAGATGTGATTATTTATAATAACAAAGGTTTTCTTCTGCCATTTGATGCGCTTCTTAACCGTGAGGGTAAAAGTTATGTTCTTGTAGTAGATGCTAACAAAGCAGAGCCAAAAGAGGTGCATATCTTAGAGAGCGCAGAGCAAGGTGTTGTTGTATCGGAGAGCTTCAGCGGAGAGAAAATCGTTGTAGCAAAACCAGATATTTTACTTAAACTCTCAAGCGGTTATGCCCTAGAGGTAAGGGAGTAAAAAAATGTTTGAGTATTTTTACAAAAGATCTTATCTTCTTTACTCTATAATCGCCACATTTTTTATAATGGGGATTATTGCTTTAATAGTTCTTCCAAAAAACTTATTTCCAGATGCAAATCCACCTCAAGTTATAGTTATTACAGCCATCCCCGGAGCTACTGCTCAAGTCGCAGCATCAACTGTTTCTAAACCCTTAGAACAAGAGATAGCACGTTTAGGACTTGTTACGGATGTCAGCAGTATAAATGTTGCAAACTTCTCTATCGTAAAAGCTGAATTTGAGTATGAAAAGGGTTTAAACGCGGCAGCGGTTGATGTAGCAAACGCACTAAGCATTGCACGAGCTAAAATACCAGCAGGACTTAATCCGGCTGTTTATACGGCAGGAGACTTTACGCTTCCTGTTGATATTATCTCACTTACTCCAAAAAATAGCAGTGTTAATTTGGCTGATATTAGAAAAATAGCGGATAGTTTTATAAAACCACAGCTCTTAAGTAACACAGAGATAGGAAATGTTGAAGTGTTTGGTGGATTTGAGAGCGCGATAAATATCGAGATAGATCCCTTTAAAGCAAAGCGTTATAGTGTCAATTTTGAGGAGATAGCCAAAGCCATAAGAGTGCTTAATCGTGACATACCTATTGGGTTCATCAAGGGTGAGAATGATTTTTTCACGGTTACATATTACGGCGAAAAAGACAATGTGGAGCGACTTAAACAACTCCCTGTAATGCCAAATGTACGTTTAGGAGATGTAGCAGACATTAAGTGGAGCTACCAGAAACGAACAAGCGGATATTTGGGAAATGGACAAGGGGCTATTGCTCTTGCCATCCAGCGTGCACCCGGAGGAAGTGTTCTTGACGTTAGTAATGCGGCTCGTGCCCAGATGCAAAAACTTCAAGACGAGTATCCTAACATCAACTTTGAGATAAGTGATACGCAAAGAGATTTGATAGAGCAAGCAAACTCCAATATGCTTGATGCTCTAAGAGATGCTATTATCTTTACTCTTTTGATTATTATGATTTTCTTGGGTAATTTTAGAGCGATTATCGCAGCAGGGCTCTCTATTCCTATGGTTTTTTTCTCTACTATTGCCATCGTTTGGTTAACTGGCGGAGAGTTAAACATAGTAATCTATACGGCTATTATTTTAGCACTTGGGATGCTCGTAGATGATGCTGTTGTTGTTTTAGAAAATATAGAGAGACATCTAAATGAGAAACATGCAAGCTTACAAGATGCCATTAAAGAAGGAACAAAAGAGGTTTTAAGCCCTGTTTTTGCAGGAACTATTGCTACAGCCGCTATTCTTTTTCCACTTATGTTTATTGGTGGATTTCCACAAAAGATTTTTAGACCGTTAATCGAGACTCTTATCATCGCTTTGTTTGTTAGTTGGTTTTTATCTATAACATTTATACCACT
>Ga0265293_10012201_pt1 | contig 11460 bp, 2 predicted proteins | sample Munlanlewell138R_FD_192505 | JGI IMG/M metagenome (GOLD analysis project Ga0265293, IMG submission 192505) | Leachate microbial communities from a municipal landfill in Southern Ontario, Canada - Leachate well 138R | ecosystem: Engineered > Solid waste > Landfill > Unclassified | place: Canada... | reverse complement strand
GTTCCCTGTTCCCTGTTCCCTGTTCCCTAACCACTCTTAGGTGGACAAGAACTGGACAAAACGGAAACTATTTTTTGCGTCGTGGCAACAAAGGCTTGAGCAGCCTTACTTTACGGATTTGTTTCCGCTACCTGGAGTTTGGACATATATCGTAAATGGCTGTCAGCAGCTTTATCATTCCTTGTCCTCTGGCTGTTGAAAAGCGCGGTGTCTGAGTTTTAAGTCCCATCGGGAGCAGACTATTGGCAAAGTGCATCAAACGCACAGATGAATCATTAAGTGATACTGATTGGCGGGCATATCCCAATTGTTGTGTGGCTTTCAGGACGATTCGTGGTTCATTAAATTGAACAAAGAGGAAAGAGAATAAGAGGCTTGACCAATGCCGGAACACCGGCTTCAGCCGGTCGGTCACGCCAGATTCATCTGGCACACTTTGTCAACGGCCAGAGTCCCCAGTCCCCAGTCTCCAGTCTCCAGTCCCTAATCCCCAGTCCGCTGAAGTCCATGCCGTCTTAAACTACAGGTAAGTAACATGATACGAGAAACGGCATGGACTCCAAAGGAGGCATTCGTAGCCTCACTAACTAAATCTTTCGGCAAACACGAATTCCGAGGTAGTTGGATTTTGCTAGAGCCAAGGCTTGTGCTCTACTACTTATGGTAGAGTAGTGAGCAGCAAACCTCCAGCTCCCATCTCTTGCCATCCTCCACATCCCGGTGCTGGGGCCACGCGGATCAGTACGTGGATAGTTTGGATACTCTTGATAATTATCCCAGCAAAACTCTCTAGCATTGCCACACATGTCATAGATGCCCAGTTCATTGGGCAGTTTTTGCCCCACGGGACGTATGTTGTTGTTAGAGTTTGCGCTGATCCATCCTACCAGCAGGGGGTCGTTTCCTCCGCTATAGGTATAACCTTGGGACAAATTACCTCCGCGTGCGGCAAATTCCCATTCGGCTTCAGTTGGTAAGCGGTAGCCATTTGCATTCCAATCGCAGCTCACTTTCTGGTTATTCTCCTCAATCACTTTCCAGTTTTCCGGCCAGTCTTGTGGATCTGAACCATAGCTGTCGTAACTGTAGCAAGGGTCCAGCCCTTCCTGGATACTGCGGCGGTTGCAATACAAAATTGCATCAAACCAATCTACCCAATACACCGGATAGTTATCGCCTACACCGTAACCATAGCCAGGATTATTTCCCATCACGGCTGCATAACTACTCTGTGTGGTCTCGTATTTATCGATCAGAAAGCCCGAAACTGTAACCTCTGCCACGCCATTGTGGAAAGTACCTCCCCATACATAAACGAAGTTATCCGCGTAATCAGCGACGATATACTCGCCATTTGTGGTTTTGCTGGGGGATTTGCCGTCCTTGAAGCCTTTTGCTTTGAGATTGTAAGCTCCGCCCAGATTCATAGGGCCGCTATATAATGTGGAGCTTTCATCGGGTTCGCTGCCATCGGTTGTGTAACGAATTGTGGCATCGCTGGTAGCACAGGTGATGCTGATAATTTGATCCGCGCCGTAAGTACCCGGAGCAGGCTCAAAAACAGGCTTTGCTACTCTATTGTCCGGATCGGTTGATTTTGTGCAAGCGCCTGCTAATAGTGCCAGCACCACGCAAAACAGTACGCAGTAAATCATGTAACGTCTCATAATGTATCCACCTTATCTATTTTCTCAAACTGATATGCAAGGGAGCAGTAAATCTCACTCCGTCGCGGGTTTATAAAGCCACGTCTTCTGTCTTATTAAGTTTCACAATATCGTGAGGGGAGGCTATCACATACCTTCCACTCTTTATCAGTAATTTACAAAGCACCTGACATGTCAAGAACATTTTGTAGGACACATCAAGATAGAGCGGAGATCTTAAATACTTCAGATCTCCGCCCGTTACTCATTTAATGCTATTTCACGATACACATTTTCTTGGTTAGTGACTTTCCTTTGTAGGTCATCCGATAGAAATATATTCCTGATCCTACCGATCTGCCGTTTGTGTCTCTACCATCCCACACCATTCTATGGTATCCTTGGGGGAGCAACTCATATCGCATGTGCTTAACTAACTGCCCGCGAATGTTATATATAGCTAATTGTGCTGGAGCATCTTCCGGAATCTCAAAAGCAATCGTTGTTGTTGGATTGAATGGATTAGGATAGTTCTGGCGCAACACGAAGGATTTTGGGACTGGAGGTGTACTAAACTCCGTGGGAGTTGGCTGCAGTAGTAGGTTGATGTAGCCATCAAGATCTCTTCTGAATGTCTGCATGGACTCAGGTATATATTGTGAGTACTTCCCAACGTACTGATTACGAGTATTGGCCTCACTCATAAGAAGGTGAGTATATGCCAGATCGATTACAGCATAAATCGAATCAGCCACTGAAGGTGGATTACTAATTATATCCTCATACCATTCTATTACCGACTGATAATCTTCAAGTTTGAGGTTGCAGTAATTGACCAAGTAGTCTGCCAATTTAGCGCTTCCTATATCGTTATGAAGATTCGGTTCGGTTGCATAGAAGCGCTGAAGATCGTATATCGCCGCACTACTGGAGCTACCAGCAGCCATTAGCAATTTTGCAGCTTCCTCCTTATACTTGGTATCTGGATAGTTCTCAATCAAATCCTTGAAATGAATCACGGCCAGGTCATTATGACCAATTCTGAGGTTGTATCTCGCCAGTTCAAAGAGGTCTTGATCAGCAGAAACCTCTGGGATCATGCCAGCTTCCATTTCCCATACCGGTTCATAAGAAAACAGACTGGACGGCACTAACAAGTTATGAGGATCCACCATGTTCCAATAATTGAATGAGACATCGTGAGTAGCTGATTCGCTGCAGCCGGTGCAGCGGAGTAAAACATCGGTAGGTCGCAGGCTATCATAGATCAAATTGAACCTGATATCCTTAGGGAAGCTATCATGTGTGAAAGCCATTTCATCAAAGTAGTTGTTACTAAACGATTGGTATGGTGGTTCTTTGTTTCCAGCCAGGTATATACTCGAATTTCTCAACCCTCCCAGGCCGATGTAATTGTTTCTAACAGAACCGTGTGAATCCATTTCGACGTTCGAGTGATAGACTTGGATTCCATAACCATATTGGTTACCTTCGATTATGTTCCCCTGTAGTGAGAAGAACTTTCCATGTCCAGACTCAAACAAAGATAATCCAGTATAGTAGTTGGATATCAAATTGTCTGTGATTTTGAAATTTGGGAATGAATAGATTCTTATTGCTGTAGAGTCAGGTTGGTCGTGGAAATACGAATCAACGATGGACACCATCATATCATCGTTACCAACAACTGTATTCACTGCGTCCAGGGTGGAAGCGGAGAACTCGGTATTCATGACATCAAGACTCTGATTTTTGTGGGCAAGAAGGCTGTTAACAAACATGCTATTCTCGATACTGAGATAGGTTCCTTCCGTTTGCAGCTTTACTCCTAGAGCACTGGAGTCATGGAACGACAGTGAGGAGGCATCCTTTAATTTTACATGGTATGCTGCCCCGCTGTTTTCAGAAACGAAAGAGATATTGTTTCGAGTTTCCAGAGTACTATTCTCTACATATAAAGAGCCGTTTGGTTCAAAGAAAACCGAAACGTTATCCTCAATAATCAGTACTTTGCCGTTGGATAAAGTGATTGGAGATGAAACGGTTATACAGGCATCATCCCATATCGTTAGTGAATCAACCGGGTCGATGCTTATGGTGGTGCCGCTATATTCATAGGCACCGATATCAATCCTGCCGCCAATTATTCTGCTACGATTATTCAAATCCGTACTAGTATGGTACACATTATCATAACCACTATTTACGCAGGGACTGTCTGGCTTTAGATTATAGTTATGCATGTCATTGATCATTAGGGGAGATTCGCCTGCGTCTCCATAACAGTCATCGAAGCTTGCTGATGAACCAGTAAGGCACACTAATGCATTTGGCGTTTGGGAAATGAAGCTGGTGAGCACTGGCATAGATGCCCCATTTATCATGTAAACTTCAAAACCGTTTGGTGAGGAGTTTGACCACTGCAAGTTGTTAGTTGATTCCAGCCTGGAATGATCGAGGAAAACTCCTCCACCTGAGTCTATACCTTCATTGTGTGCTATTGTGTTGTTGCTGAGTTCGACTTCAGCATCTTCAAGGTATACACCACCTCCATGAGCAGCAAAATTGTTGCTGATCTGATTATTTACCACGATTTGCCTACCAGAGTTTTGGATGGCTACTGCCCCTCCCTTCGAGGTGCTTGAGTTATCGGTAAATTTAGAGAGACTGATATTAGTATTTGCTGCGCAGTTATGCATTCGGATGGCACCACCAACCTCACAATTTGTTGAATCTGCGGTTCCATTTGCTGTGAACACATTTCTCAAGAGATTGCTCTCTGTCGCCAAGTTTATAAGTTGGATAGCTCCACCATACTTGGCTTTATTGCCTGTAAAGGTATTGTCAGCTATGTTGCTCATTGATTCGTTGTTAAGTATTGCGCCTCCGGCATAAGCATAGTTTGAATCAAACATGTTCTGGTTGATTTCAGCCTCGGCTCTGTCAACTATACCAATCGCTCCGCCACCATGAGCTACAGCGATGATGCCCGATTTATCGGCTCCAAGGGCTATGCTATCAATGAATTGATTCCCGAAAATGCGATGCATCCCGGCACTTGCATAGATGCTACCTCCTGTCCCTGCTGCAAGGTTAGCGAGAAACTGGTTATCAACAACAGTGTGTTCAGTATCGTATGTACCGGATTTTATCAATGACAACGCTCCCCCAGAAAAGCCATGCATCCCCGAGGACACACTTGCATCCAGAGGATAACCTGCCGTATTCAGACTAAAATGGTTATCTTGCAAATGTAGATTAGTATCCATGGCACAGATCGCTCCACCAGTGCCTTCTCTTACTTTATTCCCTGTAAAACTGGAGTTTGCTACAAATAGAGTGTCGTGTGGGGAAAAATTAGTGACATAAATGGCGCCTCCACTATCAGATGCCTGATTGCCACTGAATGAGCAATAGTCGATCTGTAACGCGAGATAGCCATTGATGTACATCACCCCACCATTAACCGCATCATGATCTATGGGAGTAAGATCAGAATATGCTTTACCGTTTGAAAAGGAACAGTGCAGGAATCTCGAACTTCCAGCTGAAAGACCACCCTCAAAGCTGAACCCATACCAAGAATTGTTTCCCGGAGCTGTACTAAAGGTTATCCTTGAGGTATCTGTCCCTTGAGCATCAATTGAGCCCAATACCTTGATCATGGAGTTGTTCGAGGCAAGAAACGATACACTAGGATCAATATGCAATGTCCCTGTGCTCGTAACCTCAAGATCATTGATGAAGTGGGTAGGAGAATACGTAATCTCCACATAGTCAGGGATGATGTCCCTTGTGAACTCCCAATAAGGTCCCATGTATTCATAAGCTCCGATATCTATTATGGGGGTTCCGTTGTTAACATTGATTCTTGGATTTCCAATAACATCGACCCCCTCCAGTGCTGAATCCCTGGTACCCGTATTTACGCATAAGGATGTTTTACTCAATTGATAGGGTACAGGGCCTGCTGTGTCAAAGCTGGGGTCTTCTGTGATACAGTTTATTGTTGATACGCTCGCAAAAGTTCCACTGACGACATTTAGGGTATCCTCAATGGCACAATTAACCAAGTCAATGCTCTGAGCATTGATGCAATGAATTGGACTTCCCAGTGTAAGTGAATCACTATAGATAATCGTGTTCACTATGGTCACGGCTAAGGAATCGCAAACCAATGCCCAACCTATATCTGTAGCAATATTATCTGCAATGGTATTGTTTTCGAATCTGCCAACAATACTCTTCAGATACATACCTGCACCAAGTGAGGCCGTATTCTTAAGGATAGCATTGCTTGTGATATCGCCTTCCCCTTGTTGATAGACTGCCCCACCAGCATGAGCTCTGGACAATTTGATTTCATTTGCATTCAGAACCTTCACTGTGACAGGTTGCTTTGCTTGGCCTTTACCGGATTTCGCAGAATCGCTCTGAATGTAGATAGAGCCTCCCTTACCTGAAAGCGAATCCGCACGACAATCTACAAATTGGTTACGGGACAATATGTAATCGGAGTCAAACATGGCAATGGCACCGCCAAACTCACTCGCTGAGCAGTTTTCAAAGGTCGAGTTTTGAACCACAACCGAGCCTGCTGCAGAGGAAATGGCACCTCCCTTACTTGAAGCCGTGTTTTGATTGAAAGAAACATTCTCAACAGATAATGAAGCAGTTGCACCAGCCAAAGCAATGGCACCTCCGGATAATCCTCTATTCAAGTTGAAACTTGTTCCATCATGAATAGTTAATTGACCACCAGCATGATAGATAGAACCACCATTGCAGCTATAATTAGCAGTTTCAGGTGAGTCGCCATTATCATTGAACACACCTTGAGAAATAGCTACATTGCTCTGATCTCCAACAATGGCTATTGCTCCGCCATATATGGATTCGTTGCCAATAAAGGTCGATTCCATTAAGCTTGCATTGGCACTATCGAGATATACGGCTCCCCCAATTTCTTGGGCAGCATTGCTGCTGAACGTAGTCTCATACATCGATAATTCTGCTTCGCTGCCAATAACCGAAATAGCACCACCTTCTGCTGCTGAGTTTTCTGCTATCTGAGTTGCATAAACTGAGATATTGGCATCTTCAGCAAACAAAAATCCTCCAGATTGTTGAGCCTGGTTGCTGCTAAAGGTAGAGCCATTTATGGATAGATTTGATCCACTTCCAATAGCTGATATTGCTCCACCCTTGAGGGCAGTACCATTAGTAATACTACACTCAGATAATTGAACCATTCCATTGTTGAGATATATTGCCCCCCCCTTGTGCTGCGAATGACTGCTTTCAATATCTACATTGTTTAGCAGTATACTATGGTAGTCATTGGAGTGAATTGCCCCTCCACCCTCTTCAAACCTTGAATAATCATTTGTATTGATGATGGTCAGACTATCCAGCCTTGACTCACCGGTTAGATTACTCTCGAAAACGAATCCTTTCCAACTTGCCAGAGAATCAACTCCCGCAAAAGACACGCCATACAATTGGTTAAGCGATCGTCTTGCATGCAATTCACCAGACACATTAAAGCCACAGGTTGAATCAGATTGCACTGATACTGCGTCCTTATAGGGACGAATCGTAAGTCTTGCTTGGGGACTTACCTGAACGCTGGATTTAACTTCAATTTGCGGGCAACTCCATAGTGTATCTGCCAGAACAATATTTGAGACTTGGGTTTCCGTTGGAGTATCCGTAACAACTAGGGGAATACCTTGTCCAAATAACGAAATTGCCCTTTCCGGATTGTAGGCATCGTTGCATCTAATACTGATGTGGGTAGAATCCGCACCGATCAAAAAAGGCTTGTACCTTGCATAAACAAAAATAGAATCACCCGGAGCCAACTGGATCTGGTGATTATACCCCGCACCATGCCATGTAAAAACTTTTGGCATCTCAATACTATCTCGTTTGGGAATCTTGCTTCTCTGCTGTTGGAGACTGCTTCTGCTATGAGTCTGATCGGATTGGCTTCTAACACTGGATTTTGCTCTTATGGGAGTTTCTTTAGATTGTCTCAAACCCATAGAGTTCTGCTTATTCTCCAGAGTATCCGTCGCAGTCGCGTACTGGAATGAAGCAAACCCGTTCTCAGAGTGGGACACGTTAAGTGAATCTACCACTAATCCAATATTGCCAGTATTTTTCAAAATCAGGAATTCTCTTCCAAATGAAGGAGTGTTGTTTGCAGGGAAATCAATCATATGTAAAGAATCCGCTGATATGCTCAATTCTGCTGCAGTACCTATTCCGGTTACGTTGATCTGAATCAGACTGCATAGGCTGTCATTTGTAGCCAGAGTAACCAATTTGGTCTCATAATCAAATGCGTGATATAAGGGGCTGAACTTGATGGGAATATCCACAAACGGATTAGTATCGGGCTCTTCTTCGTCATCATCCTCATCAATTTCGATCAGATCTGTTGAACCGATGTATGCAGTTCGAATTATGTAAGGGAAGCTGATATCAGTGGAGTAGCCCTCTGGGAAGTTTGGGTTATCTAAAATCAGATCTTCTGTGCCGATGTTTTCTACGCGATATACCAAAACCTGTTCTTCGAACACTGGAACGTCACCAAAATCTACCAATGAATCAGCTATGCTGACCTCCGGTTTCATCACTTCGATCGCTCCGATATCAATGCCAGATCCGCAATACCTGGGATTTCCTAACAGATCCGTAGCTATGTATGATTCCAGACCCTGAACACCATTGTTTCCTGCATTTACCAAAAAAGACAATTCTTGGGGTGAGTATAGGTTACTCTCTGTATCAAGATGCAACATTGCATTGCCAGTATAAACCGTATCAAGGACAGTATAGTTATTTATATTCGGGCTTTGCGTGTAATCGGGGATGAAGCTCTTGCTTACCATAAATGAAAAGAGTGGATTCGTCTGATTAGATTTGATGAAATGAGGAGCGCTGCTACTGTTCCAAAATAAGCCATTCGTGATAAATACATCGTTGTTTAACGTGCTGAATATTTCTTGTGGCTGGTTTATGAAAGAGCAGTTGCATATGTCTAATGCCCCTTCATAGTCCTGAGAGTAGATTGCTAAACCTATATTCTCATTTGATGTATTTGTGTCAAATGTGTTGCTGCTAAAGTAGCAGTTGAAGAACTCGATTTTCCTGTTCTCGTCCCCAACCATGCGCTTAACATGGACTGTTCCTGTAATGCTACTTTTACTCACATTGCCAGCGAATATTGTGTTGGAAACATGAGCATCAGTGTTTTCGAGAAACAATGCAGCTCCGTTCTTTTGTGAATTTGAGTAAATACTGTTGCCTGAAAACAGGCTATTGGAGAGATATAAGCTTCCATCTCGTGAACTTATGGCCCCATGATCCTGATTGTTAACAAACCGGCAAGAATCAATATGTGCCTCAGAGTAGCTTTCCAGGAAGAGTGCTCTCTTGTTTGTCCTACTGATATTGCAGTTGTTCAGTGATATACTGGGTAGTGGTTTATTGTCTTTCTGTGTTACCTCAATTCCTCGCCAAGTACTAAGTGAATCAGAACTGGTAAAGGTTATGGGTTCTGCCTCCGTTCCGTTGGCAATTAGAGATCCATGAATCTTTATCCGTTTTCCGTTACTAATCGATATTGTAACGCCCGGCTCAACAAGCATCAAACGTCCTGGATTGATTACCAGGTCTTCCACTAGCAGAGTATCGGCTGTTATGTGATGTATTGAAACGAAACTTGTATTATCATCGGAGCCCACTGTATACTTATCACCAAAATGAAACCTCTGTTGAGCTGGATTCTCATCTCTTTTGTAATTGTACGGCCATGTTATCATATCGGGCCAGAAATATGGTTTTGCTTGCGTGCCTGAATCAAAATTATAAAAAGATGTGGCACCATCAAAATCAGAGTCCCTATCTGTTGTCACTTTCTTAACACCACCCCACCAAGTGGCATAATCCTTGAGAGTATTTGCTTGAAACTGTGATGTTTGGCTGTGCAATCTCACAGGATAGTCCTGGATCTGGCTTCTCCACCAATGGCGCTCTCTGGCATAATTGTTAACGAAAAGCTGGCGGGGTTGGTTTTTAAAGTAATCGCCCTTATCGAATTTAAGTGCAGTACAATCAACACATGTTTTACTGACAAGATAATGAACAGGGAATAGGCTTAGTACATATGGGAAATCCCATAGAGACCAACCAACAAACCATGCTTGAGCCCAAGTTAAGAAACTATCGGTATATCCATCTCTCCCGTGAACATGAATTTGTCCTTTCACACGATTCCTTAAAAATGTGTTGTGCGACCCATTGTATTCATGAGTTCCATCAACCTCCAAATTTCTTAGGCAATTTCCCTCAATCAGGTTATTCATCGGTCTTTTGCTGGGATCATCTGTATAAAGAGTGTCAGGATTTTCGTGGAACCAATGATTTTCAGCCTCTCCGTGAATTGCAATATCGCCTCGCGGAGTGGTATTTACATCTGTTGGGAGTGCCCATTGAGTCCACCCAGGAAAGTCTTCATTAAACTCTGAGGAATATTGATTTAGGAAATAATTGTACGATATCACATTGTACTTGCTACCATCCACAACAGTTACACCGTGCCTTAGGTGATCGAATATTGAGTTGCTAATTAAATTATTGCTACTATCCCACAGGCCTACTCCATACCCAAATCCACCTCCGCGGTAGTGATTTGCTAAATGAAAATACACTCCGGAAACTGTCACATGATGTGCTGATTGCATTGTAACATGATTGCGGAAGGGTTTTTCGCTGGCGACTCCCTTCACCCAGCAGTTGTTTGCAAATCGGATAGCTATATTGTTACCCGCATATTCTTTTGGATCACCAACTCTAACCTTAACGTAACTCCATATCTCGCCTTCCGAAAGAAACTCCCTGATTCTGACTATCTTTAAGTCTTCGATACCGACATTGGAAAGTGGTGCATCATCACTTCCATTTATTCGAATTGCATCTTTTCGGCAATCATCTTGAGTCATTGTCCCGCTCGTTGGATCTGATTGGATCAAGAATCTCAATTCCGTTAAATCAGACCCAGCTCCCTTAAGACTGATATTGGTGTGCATGATAATCTGATCGCTGAAGTTATAAATCCCGGGTGGAATGATAATCTGAGTGTGGACAAGTACTGAATCAACGTTAGAATTGATCCACTTAATTAACTCATTGAAGGTTAACGAATTATCGAATCCTTCACCAGATTGTGCTTCAGGGATTGGGGTGTCGACCCCTTCGAATTCATAAGTTACATCGTCCGGTATATCAGATACATCTATGAAAAACACAGAATCGATAATGGCATTTGATCCAGCAGATTCCCATGCGGCTATTGGAGCAAATGTCATCTCACTGTCAAGAAACTCGTTATCAAGAGAAACCAGCCAGGGATCTCGAGTAGGATCTGCCATCAGCAAGCATGATAATGAAAGCAGAAACAACATAATTATGTATTTGTTCATTTTCATAAGCACCTCAATATATGGATATATCAGCGTAAAAATACACTTTCGAGCCATCCCAGGTGGGGGCAAGCATATAATACTTCACCACATCAATACCAGTAGCTATGAGCTTTTTGCCTTCACCCGTATCAAGATCCCTTACCCATAAATCTTCAGGACTTCCCGGGCTGACATAAAACACCTTATTGACAGAAGTGCACATAACTCCCGAGAAATTGTAGGGACTATACTCCTTTATTGGATAATTGACTCCACTAATATTAGTCTTGTCGAAGATTCGGATTGAAAAGTTATTATAAGTTGGGTTAGATTTATGAACA
>Ga0265293_10012200_pt1 | contig 11462 bp, 11 predicted proteins | sample Munlanlewell138R_FD_192505 | JGI IMG/M metagenome (GOLD analysis project Ga0265293, IMG submission 192505) | Leachate microbial communities from a municipal landfill in Southern Ontario, Canada - Leachate well 138R | ecosystem: Engineered > Solid waste > Landfill > Unclassified | place: Canada... | reverse complement strand
GTTTACCAACAACGATATTGCCACCCACATAAAGGAGTATATCGTTTAAGCCTGCTTCATTACATTTGTCGCGCATACCTCTGCAGTCAAGTTCACCATGACCATAGAGTGATGAGACCATAATTAAACGAGCCGATGTTTCGATAGCTGCGTTAATAAAATCTTCTTGTGACGATAACACACCAACGTTGACAACGTTGTAACCCTCCTGTGTTAGCGTGTACTCGATGATTCGATTTCCTACAGCATGAACATCAGCTCCGATAACGCCAATAACGATTGATTTCATTGTATCCTCCAGCTCGCGTTATGTATAAAAAAATAAAACGCTTACATACACTTGTATTTTAATACAAATGGCTTGAAATTACAACCGACTTCCTTCATTTGCGTTTGACTTTTTTTCGTGTATAATGAGATTGGGTGATAAAGTGCGACAAATAGAGATGAATTTGATAACTCAAACAGTGAAAGAGTTAGCGATGGATGCGAACTGCAACATCGGAAAATCGTTCATTGATGAGCTAAGAGAAGCATTAAAAAGAGAAAAATCCGACATCGGAAAAAACGTTATAGAACAGATTATTGAAAATGATACAATTGCACTCGAAAACAAAGAACCGATGTGTCAAGATACAGGTATGGTTGTTGTTTTTGTTGAGCTCGGTTATGAATGTCATCTTCAAGGAGATATCTATGATGCCATAAATGAAGGCATCAGACAAGCCTACCAAGAGGGGTTTCTTAGAAAATCGGTTGCTAAACATCCGATTACCAGAGGTAACACAAACGATAATACACCTGGAGTGATTCATATTAAATTAGTTCCAGGAGATCAGATAAAGATTACACTAGCACCAAAAGGCGGCGGTAGTGAAAATATGAGTCTCGTCAAGATGTTGGTTCCTTCGGATGGTGTTGAAGGCATTAAAAAACTGGTCTTGCACACCATTTTTTATGCAGGTGGTAAACCATGTCCTCCGCTTGTCGTGGGTATTGGTATTGGTGGTAATTTAGAGAAATCTGCAATCATTGCTAAAGAAGCACTCATGAGAGATCTCAAAGATGTCAACCCTGATCCAGTACTAAAGAAGTTAGAAGAAGAACTGCTTGAGGAGATCAACACATTAGGTGTAGGTCCCATGGGATTTGGTGGAACAACGACTGCACTTGCTGTGAAAATTAATAGTTACCCTTGCCATATTGCTTCACTGCCTGTTGCTATCAATCTTCAATGTCATGCATCTAGACATAAATCAGCCATTTTGTAGGTGATCAGATGAAACTAAAAACACCCATAACACAGCAAGATATTAAAAATATGAAAGCAGGAGAAATCGTTTATATCAGTGGGACGATCTATACTGGAAGAGATGCTGCACATAAACGAATGGTCGAAGCTTTAAATGAAGGAAAGCCACTTCCTTTTGACGTTCATGGTCAAGTGATTTATTATGTTGGTCCAACACCGGCAAAACCGGGTAGACCGATTGGATCTTGTGGACCTACATCCAGTTATCGCATGGATAAATATTCACCTTTCTTAATGAAAGAAGGACTCAAAGTGATGATCGGTAAAGGTGATCGAAGCGATGAATTTATTCAAACGATGATCAAGGAAAAAGCTGTTTATTTACAAGCTGTTGGTGGTGCTGGAGCACTGCTTTCAAGAAAAGTAAAGACATCTGAAGTGATCGGCTATCACGATTTAGGTGCAGAAGCTATTTATCGTCTGGAAGTTGAAGATTTTCCTGCGATTGTAACCTATGATATTTATGGTGGAAACCTCATTGTCGATGAAGTTAAAAAATATCAGACAAAGTCATTCGATTTGTAAATCTCAGATATTTTCATTATAAAGGAGTCACCGATGAAAGCGATCAAAATTGTACTGATCATTTTGTTATCATTGATCACACTTGCAGCAGTCTTTTTAGGTGTGATGACATTACTTGAGTATCGTCCAAAAGAAGTTGAGGAGCTCAGCATAGAAAACAATCAAACGGATGTTGTTATGTTGAATTCTGAAATGACGGTTATGACGTTTAACATGGGTTATGCTGGACTTGGTAAAAACGAAGACTTCATCATGGATGGTGGAAAAAAGGGTATACCTGAATCAAAAGAAGTTGTTGAAGGATATCTTGCTGGAATCAGCTCAATCCTTGAGGAACATCCCTCAGATTTCTATCTTATGCAAGAAGTTGATTTTAAAGCAAGAAGATCCTATCAGATCAATCAGGTATTATCACTAGCAGAAGGACTTGGACAGTCCTACAGCACCCAATTTGCCTATAACTTCAAAGCACCATTTGTTCCATTTCCAGTATCATTTACAGACTATATTGGTTATGTCGAAAGTGGACTTTCCACCTATAGTAATCGCTATGTTGAAAGTTCTGCTCGTTTGCAATTTCCTGGAGCATTTGCATGGCCACTCAGAGTTGCTAATCTCAAACGTGCCATGATGGTTTCAACCTTACCGATTGAGGGATCTGATAAAGAACTTATCATGGTCAATCTACATATGTCTGCCTATGATGCTAGTGGGACACTTAGAGACCAAGAAATGGCTTATCTAAAGGAATTCCTTGATTTTCATAGTGAGCGTGGTAACTATGTTATAATCGGTGGTGACTTCAATCAAACCTTCCCAGAAGCAAAAGATGTCTATCCAACCAAAGAAGGACTATGGGAAGCATATCCTATTGAAGAAGAATTTCTACCCACAGGATATCAGTTTGCAATTGATACCAATCATCCCACATGTCGCTTATTAAATCAACCCTATGATCCAGATGATGAGATGACGCAGTACTATATCATTGATGGATTTATTGTATCTGATAATATCGAGTTACTCTCATACGATGGTACAAACGTTGGAGCGACCATTCTCAATTACGATTTTGAGTATTCAGATCACAATCCAGTGATCCTTAAGTTTCAACTGATAGGTTAATCACATTTTTACACTTATTAATGGGGGTTTACCCCTTTTTTTCTATCCTGATAGATATGGTATAATAAGAGTATAAACAGCGAGGTAAATCATGAAAGAAATTACAAAAACGAGTGTTAAGAAGTATACCTGTTCATTTCTGTCACTACATGAAGATGATGTGATCCTTGATAATCATCAGCTTACGAAACGTGTGGTTATTAAACATATCGGTGGTGCTTGTGTTTTACCGATAACTCAGGACCATAAAGTCATCTTAACCAAACAGTTTCGCTACCCCATTAAGCAGGCGACCATTGAGATTCCAGCTGGAAAAAAGGATACGTTTGATGAGGATAGTTTGATCTGTGCCAAACGAGAACTCGAAGAAGAAACAGGTTATGTTTCAAATGATTTTAAACATCTATATGTACTACATCCTTGCTTAGGATACAGTGATGAAAAACTTGATATTTATATCGCTTCAAATTGTTATAAATTGGACGATCCAAAAGCTATGGATGCAGATGAACAGATTGAGATTATGATCCTAGATAAAATAGAGGTTCAATCTCTTTTGGATCAAGGACTAATCACCGATGGTAAAACGCTAATTGCTTTACAATACTTTCTATACAGTGAGCTACTATAATGAAAAAAAGACGCATTGATAAACAACAGGATATTTTGTTATCACTTCTTCGACCTTTCGTCTATCTTTGGATGCGAAAAGATGCCAAAAGAAAGGTTTTTTTAGATGATCAATTTAGTTTTAAGCGCAAAGGTCCCTTTGTGATGCTAGCTAACCATACCTTTATGTTTGATGTCGTTCATGTTCCCTTACGCATCAGACATGTTCCTTTTATTGTTGCTAATCAAACACTTTTCAAAAAGAAAGCAACCAAGTTTTTAGTTAGTAGGGTCGCTCATGTCATCAGCAAGCACAAGGGACAAACAGACACACAAACGGTTAGAGAACTCATAGGTGCCGTCAAAAGAGGATATCCTATCCTGATCTTTCCTGAAGGTGATACAACCTTTTTTGGTGAGACTGGATACATTGAAGAGTCCACCATGAAACTGATTAAAAAACTTGAAATTGATGTGGTGACATGCAATGTCAAAGGTGGGTATCTGTCAAAACCGAGATGGGCTAGCGGTAAACGGAAGAATCGTTCAATCGAACTTCATTATGAATTAACCTTAACCAAAGAACAAATCGCACATATGACTGTAGAAGAGATCAGTGATGTTTTAACTGAAAAATTATATCATAATGCCTACGCATATCAACGAACAAAGATGGTTCCGCATCCTGGCAAGAAGCTTGCTGAAGGTTTTGAGAATGTTTGTTATGTATGTCCGGTATGTGAATCTCTGCATACACTCGAAACTCACGGTAATGAAATCATGTGTCGTTCATGTGAAACCAAAGGTTTCATGGATGCTTATGGATTTATTCAAGGATTTCCATTTGACAATATCATTGACTGGAATCAGTTTCAACGAAATTATAAGGAAGAACTCAAAAAGAGCACATTTAAGTCGACTGCTAAACTCTACTTTATCAATGAAGAAAACCTCTCTATGGAAGAAGTTGGAAATGTTATACTCATCTATGAGAATAATCATTTTACCATTCATGGAGATCTTGAAGAAAAGATTGATTTGGGACACATCAGTCATCCTACCCTCTCGCTTCGAAGGGATTTTGGTTTCACCTACAACGAAAAGAACTATCACTTTGTTTTAGATCATCACATGTTAGCATTTCTAAGAATTGCTCAGGATAAATATTGATAAATAGATAAAAAAAGGTGTGGAATTGTAAGCCCTTTCAGCGTATAATGAAAATAGTGACATGATCGATGCCAAAAGGAGATTTTTTTACTATGGAAATGATGACTGCATACATCAAAAGTGCGAGAGAAGTTGGCTTTAAGAAGGTTATGAAACCTATACCCAAGGATATTAAACCAGATGAAGTATTGATTAAAGTGCTTGCAACATCCATTTGTGGAACTGATGTTCATATCTACAAGTGGGATCGTTGGAGTCAAGGAAGAATCAAACCACCACTCACGGTGGGTCATGAGTTTTCGGGACGTGTGATTCAAGTAGGATCTGATGTTAAGAATATTAAAATTGGAGATATCGTTTCAGCAGAAACACATATCGTATGTGGCACCTGTGAATTCTGTAGACGTGGTGAGTTTCACGTCTGTGAAAATACCAAAATCATTGGTGTTGATACCGATGGTTGCTTTGCAGAATATGCCAAGATGCCTGCTCATAACCTAATCGTTAATGAGACCAGTGCGCAACCTAAATATCTATCCATTCAAGAACCTTTAGGAAATGCTGTTCATACCATGCTTCACTTTGATATCGTTGATAAAGTTGTAGCTGTTGTTGGATGTGGACCTATTGGCTTGATGGGAGTAAACATTGCAAAAGCAATGAAATCAAAGAAGATTATCGCGATTGAAGTCAATGATTACCGCATTAAACTTGCTAAAGAACTTGGTGCAGATGTCGTGATCAATCCGCTCAAGGAAGATGTCATCCAACGCGTCTTTGAGGAAACGGATGGACGTGGTGTCGATGTTGTGACTGAATTTTCTGGAAACAAACAAGCGATTGAACAAGCCTTTAAGTATGTTAAGGCTGGTGGCAAAATGTCACTTTTAGGAATTGTAGATTCAAATATCGAAATTGATCTATCCAATGATGTTGTATTCAAAGGTGTTAGCATCTATGGTGTTGTGGGTAGACGTATGTTTGATACATGGGATCAACTCACTCAAATGATCAAACAAAAACAACTCGATTTAGAGAAGATTATCACCCATTTTTACCCCTTTGATCAGATGGAAGAAGCGATGGCAAAGATGATATCTGGTAACAGTGGTAAAGTTGTGTTGGTTTTAGAATAAGGAGGTATTATGGCAACCATCGAAGACAAATTAGAAACGTTAAAGGACAATGGTACCTATCGGATACTACCGGTTAATGAAGGGCCTTGTGAAGCTATTATTAAACTTAATGGTAAGGATGTTATCAACTTATCATCCAATAATTATTTAGGATTTGCGAATCATCCAAGAATTAAGAAAGCAGCTAAGGATGCGATTGATCGCTATGGTGTCGGTGCTGGTGCTGTTAGAACGATTGTTGGAAATATGACTGTGCATGAAGAACTCGATCAAGTGATCGCTAAGTTCAAACACGAGGAAGCTGCACTTGTTTTTCAATCAGGTTTTGCCTGTAACTCAGGTGTTATTCAAGCGATCACCGATGAGAAAGATTTAATCATTTCAGATGAACTCAATCATGCCTCTATTATCGATGGCGTTCGTCTATCGAAGGCATCTAGAGCCGTCTATCGACACTCTAATATGGAGGATCTAGAAAATATACTCAAAGAAAAACGCGATCAATTTGATAATGTCTTGATTATCACAGATGGTGTATTTTCAATGGATGGTGATATTGCAAAGCTCCCAGAAATTGTCAGACTTGCTAAAAAATATCACGCAATGACCTATGTAGATGATGCGCATGGATCAGGTGTTTTAGGGCATTCAGGACGTGGTACGGTTGACCACTTTGGACTTCATGGCCAAGTGGACTTTATTATAGGAACACTTTCAAAAGCCATCGGTGTTGTTGGTGGTTATGTTTGTGGATCCAAGGCATCAAGAGATTGGTTGTTACACCGCGGAAGACCCCTACTTTTTTCAACAGCGATGATGCCGGCAGCAGCATATGCAATCATGGAAGCATTTAGGATGTTGGAAGAAACGACTGAATATACCGATCGCTTGTGGGAGAATGCTTTATTCTTCAAAGAAAAACTCGTTGAAAAGGGATTTGATATTGGTCACAGTGAAACACCAATTACCCCCATTATGGTTGGTGATGAAGCAAAGACAATTCAGTTTTCAAAAATACTTTTGGATCGTGGTGTTTACGTATCTGGTATCGTATTTCCAACGGTCCCTCGATCAAAGGGAAGAATTCGTTGTATGGTCTCAGCACTACACACCAAAGAGATGTTAGAAAAAGCTGTAGAAATCATTGAAAAAACAGCTAAAGAGATGCATATCTTATAAAACAAAACATTTATCAATCGAGTGATAAAGGTCCAAGGATGGACCTTTTTGTTTGAAGTCATTTGATTTTCAAACAAAATCAATCATCATCACATAAGAATTGGATGAGTGATGCTATAATAAACTCATCAAGAACAATGAAATGAGGTTTTCACATGGATCAAATCAAACGTTTTGATTTTGATATGAAACCAAAAAAAGAACGTTTCTTTTTAACACCACTAGCTTACTTACTCAGTTTTCCGGCGGTATGGAAGAGACATCTAAAGGTTAACAAGGTCAATATGAAAGGTCTCAAACCACCTTATATTTTACTTTGTACCCACCATGCATTTCTTGATTTTAAGGTAACAACTGCAGCTATTTTTCCTCGTCGTGCCAATTATATTGTTGCTATCGATGGTTTTATAGGAAGAGAATGGTTACTACGCAATGTTGGCGGTATAGCAAAACGTAAGTTCACAAACGATACCAAACTTGTTAAACAGATTAAATACAGTCTTGATCATTTAAAGAATATTGTTGCCATCTATCCTGAAGCGAGATATTCGCTCATTGGTACAACAGCGATCCTACCGGATTCACTTGGAAAAATCATCAAGATGATGAAACATCCAGTTGCAGTTCTCAATATGCATGGTAACTATCTCTCACAACCCGTCTGGAATTTAAAACAGCGCAAGGTTCCAATCAAAGCGGATTTAACACAGATCATTACAAAAGATGAAATAGAAACCATCAGTTTAGATGAGATCAATCTTCGAATCAACAAAGCTTTTGAGTATGATGAATATCAATGGCAATACGAAAACAAGATTCAAATTGATTTTGCCAACCGTGCTGAAAATATCCACAAAGTGCTCTATCAGTGCCCATCCTGTCTTGTTGAACATGAGATGGACTCAAAAGGACATAAGATTTGGTGTAACGCATGTCATAAAACCTATGAGATGGATATTTATGGCAAAATGCATGCAGTTGAAGGAAAAACAGAGTTTTCTCATATTCCCGACTGGTATGAATTTGAGCGAAGCCAAGTGAGAAAACAGATTGAGGAAGGAAGCTATCATTTTGAAGATGATGTCACAATCGATTCTCTTCCAAATGCCAAGGGATACATTCCACTCGGTGATGGGCATTTAGTTCATAATCACGAGGGATTTACACTGACAGGAATGGAAATGGATAAACCACTCAAATTGATCAAAGAACCCCTATCACTTTATTCATTGCACATCGAATATGATTATTTAGGTCACGGAGATTGTATCGATCTTTCCACATTTGATGATACCTATTATATCTATCCAAAAACAAAAAAGAATGTGGTAACCAAACTACATTTTGCTGTTGAGGAACTCTATAAAATTGAAAAAGAAAAGCTGCATCAACAACAATCAAAATAGGGGCACAGCCCTTATTTTTATGTGATATAATGAGCATGAGGAAATCTATGAACGTTAAATGCATGCAATTGACCCATGTCAGTCAACCGATAACTGAACCTAAATCAAAGGCTTTATATATGCTACCTGGTGAAGAAGCAGACCTATCACCTCAAAATAGAAATGTCCGAGAAGAGCATATTAAAAATCCATCACCGATGCGGCAAAAAGTGGTTTGCCCTATCTTTTATGCATGTGGAGGATGTGATCTACTACATATCAAGTATGAAGAGCAACTTAAGTTAAAGCAATCCTATGTTATGCATCTTTTTTCATCACTTAACTATCACCAAGAGATTCCTATTTTAAAGAGTGAGCAAATGCTCAATTATCGACATAAAGTGGTACTATCAGCAACGACGGTTAACAAAAAATTAAAACTGGGTCTTTATCGAGAAAACTCTAAAGAAGTTATTCCTTATTTAAACTGTTTTCTACATGATGTGGAAGCAAATGATCTTTTAGTCACGATCGAACAGGTGATGAATCAATTTAAGATTCCTGCTTATGATATCAATACCCATCAGGGGATACTCAAACATGTCTTTATTCGAAAGAGCTATACATCAAAAGATATCATGTTGGTTTTTGTCACACAAGGAAATTTACTTCCAAACAGTAAAAAAATGATTCAGATCATTAGAAGCAAACATCCACGTGTCAAAACGGTCATTCAAAATATACACCATAAGCATACCCATTTAGTTCTCTTGGAAAACGAAAAAATCCTCTTTGGAAAAGGTTTTATTATCGACCAAATCGATGACCTAAAGTTTGTGATATCGAGCCGCTCATTTTATCAAATCAATCCTAAACAAATGATGAGTCTCTATCAAACAGCTTTAGATATGCTAGATATTAAGGAGCATGAAACGATTATTGATACGTATTCGGGTATCGCAACACTTTCACTTCTAGCTGCAAAAAAAGCGAAACATGTCTATGCAGTCGAAGTGAATGCAAAAGCACATCATGATGCTATCTTAAACAAAAAAGAGAACAATATCGACAATATCACCATGATTAATCAAGATGTTGAAACGTATATGATTGAGCACCAAGGACATGTCGATGGATTGATTATGGATCCAACTAGAGAAGGTAGTACCCCATCATTTTTAAAAGCACTGATCAAACTTAAACCTAAACGTGTGGTCTATATTTCCTGTAATCCTGAAACACAAGTCAGAGATTTAAAACAACTCAAAGATAACTATAACATCCTAAAAGTAAAAGCTGTAGACATGTTTTCACAAACTGATCACGTCGAAACGATTGCATTACTCTCTTTAAATACACTATGATTGTTGATTTTCTCCATATAATGGCATATAATAAAATTAAGTGGAGGAAATAATGTGATTATTACAACTTTAAATTTAAAAGAAAAGTATAAAGATTATAACGATATTAATGGCAAAATAAAAAGAGATATTGATAAAGGTATCTTATTTCCACTTGTAAGAGGCATTTATGAAACAAATTCCTCAATCGATGGATTTTTACTTGCTTCATATATTTATGGTCCATCCTATCTATCTTTTGAATATGCACTTTCCTTTCATGGTATCATTCCTGAAAGAGTCGTAGTTTATACGAATGCTACATTCAACAAAAGAAAAAGCAAGTCCTATCAAAATCATTTTGGCTTATTCACCTATAGGGATGTACCAAACGCTGCCTTTCCTTTCTTTGTAAAAGCTTACGAAGAGGATGGTTACGCATACTTTATTGCTAGCCCTGAGAAAGCATTATGCGATTTACTATATATAAAAAAGCCAGTAATAAGTATTAAAGAATTAAAGATGGTAATCTTTGATGATCTTCGAATAAGTAAAGACGTGTTTGATCAATTGAACTTTGATGATATCCTCTATTTAACTGATAAGTATATATCAAATAATATGAGGTACCTAAAAAAATATATTGAAAGTGAGTACATCAAATGACGATTATTCAACAAATGATTAATAAATATGATCCCAAAACGATAGAAGATAAAAAGAACGCAATCAAAGAAGTGCTCCAAGAGGTGGTTTTAGCAGGACTTTCAAAAACCGACTTCTTTACACACGCTGCTTTTTATGGTGGAAGTGCATTAAGAATTTTCTATGGGATGGACAGATTTAGTGAGGATTTGGATTTCTCTTTACTTGTAGCAGATGATACTTTTGATATCAGTAGATACTTCAAACCAATAAGTGATGTGGTAAATTCGCTAGGTTTGAATTTTGGAGTCTCAAAAAAGGATAAGACAGTAAACTCAAATATTGATTCAGCTTTCATTAAAGGTAATACAAAAGAAACACTTATCACTATTTATCCAAATTCGACTGATTCGAATCGTTTGATTCATAACGAGAAGATTATTATCAAATTTGAAGTTGATGTAAATCCACCTTTATATGCAAATACTGAGATTAAGTTTCGGTTACTACCATTCCCATACCAAGTTCGGGTTTATGACCAATCATCCCTTTTTGCTGGGAAAATTCATGCCGTTATTGCAAGAAGTTGGAAGAACCGCATTAAAGGAAGGGACTTATATGATTATGTCTATTATTTAGGTTTAGATACGAAAGTGAATCTAAAACACTTAGAAGCAAGACTCAAACAAACTAAAACAATTGAAGAAAACATCAATTTAACAAAAGAATTATTAATTGAAATATTAGAAAAACGATTTGATCATATTGACTATGATGAAGCTAAATCAGATGTTAGGTCATTTATTAAAGATCAGTCTACTTTAGAGTTGTGGAGTCGCGATTTTTTCAAATCAATTACTAGACATATCGATGTATACTTGTGCAATAAAGATTGAACCATACAACTTAAAAGAGCTGATATTATGCTTGTTTATCAGCAAACATTTTAACCGAAAAGCAAGATATGGTCATATGGAATGTCCGTCCATTTATTGGAGATTAGAGCAATAATGCTTATTTTAAGTCAATTCAA
>Ga0265293_10012199_pt1 | contig 11463 bp, 10 predicted proteins | sample Munlanlewell138R_FD_192505 | JGI IMG/M metagenome (GOLD analysis project Ga0265293, IMG submission 192505) | Leachate microbial communities from a municipal landfill in Southern Ontario, Canada - Leachate well 138R | ecosystem: Engineered > Solid waste > Landfill > Unclassified | place: Canada... | reverse complement strand
CGGATGATCTTGAAGAGGTCCACCTTCTGCCAGTTCTGGCTGTCGGTGAGGGAAGCGTAACGGCCCTGGTCGAGCTCAATGGCCACGGCGTCGAACAGGCCCGAGCCGGCCATCTGGCTCACGACTTCGGCGCTGGTCTTGGACACGTGCGCCGTGCCCAGCAGCGTGAAACGCACGCCGCCATGCTCCACCACTGCCACCGGCTGGTCGCCCGCCATGGCCGCCAACTGCTCGGCGTCAGGCTTGGTCACCACCTGCTCCGGTGCGGGGGGCGCCTCCAGCGCGGTGGGGTCATCACTCAAGGCCGGCTTATGGGCCGGCTCGTTGGCATCGCTCATTCCGTGAGTCTACCGTCAGGCAGCGCCCGCGGGGGCCGGCGCCCAACGTGCCGCCCGCCTTACAATCGGGGAGATGTTGCCTCAGAGCAGTCTGTACGAACAGATCCGGCTGGCGCGCCTATGGCTGCCGCTGGTCATTATCGGCGTGGTTCTCGTCTTCCAGTTCGTGGTGCTGCCGGTCGGTGAGGGCGCTTTCCGGATCTGGGCACCGGTGGTCTTCTACTCCGTCCTCGGTCCCATAGCCACCTACGTGACCCTCAACTGGATCGCCAGCGAAGTGCAGGGCCGCGAACGGGCGCAGGCCGACATGGCGCGGCTCTACGTGGAGCTGCAGGCCAGCCACGAGATGCTCGGCGCCATCCACGACGTCACGGCCCGCTACGCGGCAGCGCCCGACCTCGAGGCGGTCATGCGCGTGGCGGCCGAAGGGGTGGTGGAGGTCACGGGCGCCAGCGCGGTGGGCCTGATGGTGGGCTCCCGCGAGATGGGCGCCTCCCACAGCGTGAACCTCACGCCCGAGTTGGAGGCCGACGCGCGCGAACGCGACCGGCTGATCGTTAGCGCCACCGGCGCCGAGCCGGTCACGGACGAGGCGCGGCTACTGACGGCGAGCGGTGACCGCTACACGGTGCTCAGCCACGCCCTGGAGTGGGGCAGCAGCACCGAGGGCTCCGTGCACGCCTACTACGAGGCGCCGCCAGATCAGCGCGCCAGGGAAGCTTTCGGCATCCTGGCCAGCCAGTACTCGGCCGCGGCCGAGTCGACCCGCTCCCGCATGCGCGACCTGCTTACCCTCATGGAGGTCGACCGCACCGTACGTGCGGAAGGCAACCTACAGCGAATGCTGGTCACTATCCTGAAAGAGATGATGAAGCGCGTCGCCGCGCCCGCCGGCGGGGTGTTCCTGGCGGACGAGGACGGCACGCTGCAGATGACCGCCAGTGTTGGCCTGCCCAAGGGCGCCGTGCCGCTGGCGTACCGGGTGGGGGAGGGCCTGGTGGGTGAGGTGGCGGCGCGCCGCGAGCCCACGGTAGTAGGGACGCTTACTGAGGAGCAGCGCGCCGGCGCTGGTCCGCTGCTGAGCGGCGCCAGTTCGGTGCTGGCGCTGCCGCTCATGTCCGATTCGCGGCTCCTGGGCGTGACCGTGCTGGTGCATCCGGAGCCCGACCAGTTCGGTTTGGAGTCCACGCCCTACCTGAGTCTGCTGGCCAACCAGGTCAGCCTGGCGGTGCGTAACGCCACCGCCTACCTGCAGTCCGAGGAGCTGGCCATCACCGAGGAACGCACCCGCATAGCGCGCGAGATCCACGACGGGGTGGCGCAGCTCCTCGCCTTCAGTGCACTGAAACTGGACCTGGTGGCGCGCCTGATGGAGAAGGACCTGGGCCGCGCGCAGGTGGAGCTCGACCTGGCGCGCGACACGGTGCGGGAAACCATCCGCGAGATCCGCCGCTCCATCTTCGCACTCAGGCCCGTGGACCTGGAGCGTTACGGCTTCGTGGAGACGGTGAGGCGGTACGTGGCCGACTTCGGGCAGCAGAACGAGGTGCGCGTGCGCCTGGACGTGGGCGACGTGGGCGAGCTGACGCCCAAGTCCGAGGGGGTGCTCTTCAGGATCTTCCAGGAGGCCATGCACAACGTGGCCAAGCACTCGAAAGCCAACCTCGTGGAGGTGCGCCTGGGCACGGACGACAGCGGCATGGCGTTCGTGCAGGTCCGCGACGACGGGGCAGGTTTCGACGTGGAGCAGGTCGGTGACCGGGTGACCAGCGCGGGCGGCCTGGGCCTCAGGCAGATGCGTGAACGGGTCGAGGCGCGCGGTGGACGGCTCGCCATAGCCTCCAGCGAGGGTGAAGGCACCACAGTGCGGGCGGCCGTGCCGAACTGACCCCGGCCTTCGGGCCACATACGGAACTCAGACGGAACACGAACGGAGAACGCCGCTCGCAGCAAGTGCGAGCGGCGCTAACTGCCGGCCGGCGTGAAGCCGGTGACGGGATTACTTCTTGGCGGTCCTGCGGTAGCTGTCGCCGAAGCGCTTCTGGAACTTCTCCACGCGGCCTTCGGTGTCGATGAAGCGCTGCTCGCCGGTGTAGAACGGGTGGTTGCCAGACCAGACGTCCACGTGCAGCTCAGGCTTGGTGCTGTAGGTTTCCATGACCACTTCGCCGTCGCAGATGACTTTGCAGGCCACCATCTTCGGGTGAATGTCCTTCTTCATGCGGTTCCTCCACGGGCCAGGGGTCGGCCCGGCCTAACTCAAACCGTTAGATATTAGCATAGGCGCGCACCTGACGCTTGATGCGGCCGACTATGGCGCCCATGCCGCGCAGGCGCAATGGCGAGATCAGCTTGGCTAACCCCATGGCGTCGTAGAAGTCGTCGGGGACCGCCAGGACCTCTTCCACGCTGGCGCCGTCTAGCCCCGCGCTGATGACGGAAGCGAAGCCGCGCGTGGTGGGCGCCTCGGGCGGCGCCTCGAAGTAGAGCTTCACGTTGCCGTCCTCCAGCTCGGTTTTCAGGAAGAGCGGAGTCTGGCACTCGTGCACCCGCTCCAGCTCGCCGCTCATGCCCTCCGGCAGGTCCGGGAGCCGGCCGGCGTACTCGAGCAGGAGCGGTAGGCGCAGCGGTTCAGGCGCCTGGTTGAACTCGTCCACGATCTTCTGAAGCGGTGCCGGGATGCTCACGTGGGGCAGAGTAACAGGTGAGCGCTGGCCCCCGTGTGCCGCGGCGAGCGCGGGCGGGCCCGGCGCGGGGCGGCGGGTTATCGTTTGAGCCGATGTCGCGTCTTCCCGCTACTGTCAACATCGGACCTCAGGTAGCCCCCCGCGGCACCCTGGCGGTGCCGGGCAGCAAGAGCCTCACCAACAGGGCGCTGATAACCGCCGCGCTCGCCGACGGCGTGTCCACGCTGCGGGGGGTGCTGGTGGCCGAGGATTCCGAGGTCATGATCGCCGCCCTTAACCGCTTGGGCGTGGCTGTCGAGTCGCGCGGCGCCGACGTGGTCGTGCACGGCGCGGGCGGCCCGCCGCCCGCTACCGCGGCAGAACTCGACCTGCGGCTCTCCGGCACCAGCATCCGCTTCCTGACCGCCCTGGCGGCACTCGGTAACGGCCGTTTCGTGCTGGACGGCACGGCCCGCATGCGCGAAAGGCCCATCGAGGAGCTGCTGGACGGCATCAACCAGCTCGGCGGCGACGCCACAGCGCAGTACGGTAACGGTTGCCCGCCGGTCATCCTCAACGCCGCGGGACTTGCGGGCGGCCGGGTGAGCGTGCGCGGTGACCGCAGCTCGCAGTTCCTCTCCGGCCTGCTCATGGCGGCGCCGTACGCCGCCGGCGAGGTGGTGGTTGAGGTGGATGGCGAGCTCCTCTCGAAGCCGTTCATCGACATGACCTTAGGCGTCATGCGCGACTTCGGGGTGGAGGCAGAGCGCAGCGGCTACGAGCGGTTCGTGGTGCGGCCGCAGCGTTACGTGGCGCGCGACTACCAGGTGGAGGGCGACGCCATGTCGGCCGGTTACTTCTGGGCCGCGGCCGCCGTTACTGGCGGACAGGTGACGATCACCAACCTGGGCCGGCGCACTGTGCAGGGCGACGCGCGCCTGGCCGCCGTGCTGGCCAGCATGGGCGCGCAGGTGGAGTGGAGCGATCAGCAGGTCACGGTGGCGGGACCCGCCGGGGGGCGCCTGAAGGGCGGCCAGGTTTTCGACCTTAACGACATGCCCGACCAGGCGCAGACGTTAGCGGTCGTGGCGCTCTTCGCCGACGCGCCAGTGCGCATAACCAACATAGGCAACCTGCGCATAAAGGAGACCGACCGCTTAACGGCCATGGCCACGGAGCTCAGCCGCCTGGGCGCGGAGGTGGAGGAAGGCGACGACGAGATGACGGTGCACCCGCTGCGGCGTGCACCCGATTCGCCTGTGGTGCTGAGCACGTACGGCGACCACCGCATGGCCATGGCGCTGGCGGTGGCGGGCGCGCGGATAGGCAACGTGGTCATAGACGAGCCCACCGTGGTGGCCAAGACCTATCCCGGTTTCTTCACGGACTTCCTGAGCCTGCTGGACGGGAGGCTCGCGTGACCGCCGTGCCCGAGAGCCACCACACGGTCATAGCCATAGACGGCCCGGCGGCGTCCGGCAAGTCGAGCGTGGCCCGGCTGCTGGCGCGCCGCCTGGACGTGGCGTACGTGTCGAGCGGCTTGCTTTACCGGGCGGCCACCCTGGCGGCGCTGCGGACCAGTTTCGATTTAGCCGACGAGGACGCTCTCATCGAGCTGTTGGGCCGGCACCAGGTGACGCTCCACGCCGACGCGCACGGCAACCGCGTGAGCATAGACGGGGCCGACGTGACGGACGAGCTGAACACGGACGCCATCGACGTAGCCGTGTCGACGGTGGCGCGGCACCCCCGCGTGCGCGCCTGGGTCACGGACCGGCTGCGCGAGGTGCAGGGTTCCTTCGTCATCGACGGGCGCGACATGGGCACGGCCGTCTTCCCGCACGCGCGGGTCAAGTTCTTCCTGACCGCCGACCCGGAGATACGGGCGGCGCGCCGGGCGGGGGAGCGGAGCGGCGAGCTGCGGCAGATAGCCGAGCGGCTGCGCAAGCGCGATGAGCAGGACGCGCTGCAGTCCGCGCCCGCGACGGACGCCATCTTCATCGACACGGGCACCCTCACGCTGGGGCAGGTGGTGGACGAGGTACTGAGCCGCGTGCAGGCGGTGCTACCCACCGGGCTGGACGAGAAGTGATCGAGCCGGCGCGCAGCTTCCACGTTCCCGTCGCGGGCTTGAAGCGCGCCCTGGTGGCCAGCACGCAGCACAAGCCCGAGGCGCACCCCCTAGCCTCCGAGCTGGCGGAACTCATGCGGCAACGCGGCGTGGAGGTGGAGCTGGACCTGGCGGGCACCGCCGACCTGGTGGAGCGCGCCGCTGGGGCCGACCTGGTGTTCTCCGTGGGCGGCGACGGCACCCTGCTCTCGGTCGGCCGGCGCCTGGCCGGCGCCGACGTTCCCGTAATGGGCGTGAACCTGGGCAAGCTAGGGTTCCTGGCGGAGTTCGGCGCCGAGGAAGCGCTGGCGTACGTGCGCGGCGACCATGCGCCCGACTGGCCGGTGCTGGAGAAGATGATGATCGCCGTGCGGCTGGCGGGGCGCCAGACGCGTTACCTGGCGCTGAACGACGTCATGCTCTCGCAGGGGGTCATGACCCGCCTGGTGCGGGTGCGCATGCGCGTGGACGGCGGTTACGCCACCGAGTACCGCGCTGATGGCGTGGTGGTCTCCACCCCGGTCGGCTCCACCGCCTACTCGCTGTCGCTCGGCGGGCCTATCCTCGACCACCGCATGCGGGCGCTGGTTGTGACCCCGGTGGCGCCGCACTCCCTCACCAACCGGCCCATCGTGCTGCCGGGCGATTCCAGCATCGGGCTCGAGATCCTCACGCGCTCCGATGAGATAGCCATGGTCATCGACGGGCAGGAGCGGGTGGACTTGCAGGTTGGCGACCGCATAGTGCTCACGGCGGCGCAGAGCGGCCTCTGCCTGCTCTCCACTGGGCGCCGCAGTGCCTTCGACGTGCTGCGCCACAAGCTCGGCTGGGGCGAGGGTCCGCTGCCCAGCATCCCGGTAGAGGAACCCTGAAGCGACTGCTGATAATCTCCAACGGTCACGGCGAGGACTTCATCGCCGCGCGCCTCGGTGAGGCGCTGCGCGAGCGGCTGCCGACCCTGGAGCTGGCAGCGTTCCCCCTCGTGGGTTTGGGGCAGCAGCTGGAGCGCGCCGGCCTAAGCGTGGCGGGCCCCCGGCGGCGCCTGCCCGCCGACGGTTTCACCATGCACGCCCCCCGCCTCATCTGGCGCGACCTGCGCGCTGGGCTCGTTAGCCTCACCCTCAGGCAGGCCGCCTACCTGCGCCGGCAGCGCCCGGACGCGGTGCTGGTGGTGGGCGACGTTTACGGACAGATGCACGCCAGCCTGGTGCCCGCCCCCCGGCGGGTGCTGCAGCCGCTGGTCTCCGTGTACCACCAAACCAGCGGCGCCACCTCGCGCTCGCCGCTCCGCTACTTCATGGAGCGCTTCCGGGGTCCGGAGCTGTTCCTGCTGAGGCGGGCGAACAAGGTGTACACGCGCGACGCCGCTACCGCCGGTTACTTAGCCGGTCTGGGCGTCAAGCGGGCCGCCTACTTGGGCAACCCCATGATGGACGGGCTCGACGCGGCGCCGCTATGGACCGAACTCGAGGAGGACGGCCCCGCGGGCGCGCCCTGGCGCGCGCTCCTCACCGAGGGGCCGGTGGTTGCACTGCTGCCAGGCTCGCGCGAGCAGTCGGTGCCGAGCGTGCAGCTCATGTTGGCGGCCCTGAGGTTAGGACCGGACTCGCTGGGGCTGGTGGCCTGGACGCATCCGCAACTGCCCGACCCGCCCCTCGGTTGGCGTGTTGCCGACCCGCCGCCGCTGCAGGGCGTGCTGGGCGCCTGGCGCTCCGAGGCCGGCGGCCACCACGTCTGGTGGTTGCGGGGGCGTTTCCCCGCCGTGCTGGCTAGTGCCGGGGCCGCGCTGGGCACGGCTGGAACGGCTAACGAGCAGGCGGTCGGGCGCGGCCTGCCGGTGGTGGCGTTCGAGGTGCCGCCCCTGTACGGCCGCGACTACCTGAGGAACCAGTCGCGCCTGCTGGGCGACGGCTTGCTGGTCAGCCAGCCGGAACCGGGCGCCATAGCGGCGTCGCTGCAGGCGGCCCTCACGGACCCTGACGTGCGCGCCAGGGCGCGCCGCGCTGGCGAGGAGCGCATGGGCGGACCCGGCGCTAGCGCGGCGCTGGCTGACGACCTGGCCGACTGGTTGGCGGGTTGACGGTGCCTGTGGGGTAGTGGCTCAGGCCGGCTCGGCCACCGACTGACCCTGTGGCTCGGCCACGGCCTCGGCGGTTTCGGCCAGCATCTCGGATAAGCGCGATAAGCAGCGGTAATGCTTCTTGGCGTACGCGCCGTCGCGGTAGCTAGCATCGAAGACCTCCACCAGAGGACCCTCACCCGACACGCGTAGCGCCACCTCCAGGTCGTAGGCTTTATCCACGAAGTGCACGAAGCGCAGCGCGTCGTTCAGCGACCCGATCGGCCGCGCCCCGGCCAGGTAGACGCTACCCACCTGCCTCAGGATACCGCCGAAGCGGGTGGGGTGCACGCCCCGTAAGAGTTCGAACAGTTCGTCCCAGTCGAGCGCCAGGCGCGGCGCGGGCGTGGCCTCGTGCGCCGTCAGGTACGCCAGGTGTTCAGGGGTCAGCCATTCGCCCAGGCTGCTTCTGTGCCGGTAATCCGGTCCGTCCACGCGGATGACGGTGAAGTTAGCGGCCAGTGACTGGATCTCGCGCTGGAAGTCATCCGCGTTGAAGCGCCCCTGCCCCTGCGCTTCCGGCGGCGTGTTAGAGGTGGTCACTACCGCGCCGCCGTTGCCCAGGAGGGCGGCCAGGAAGGTCTTCACGATAAGGGTGTTACCCGGGTCGTCCAGCTCGAACTCGTCCACGCAGATCAGTTCCGCCGTGGCCAGCTCCTCCTTGGCGCGCGGCATGCCCATCACGCCTATCAGGTACACGAGCTCCTGAAAGCTGAGGTAGCGCTTCTCGGCGGTGTCCGCCGCCGCGAACGCAGAGGCCAGCAGGTGCGTCTTGCCCACGCCGAAGCCGCCGTCGAGGTAGAGACCCGCGCCCGGTTGCGGTTCGTTGCCGGCGAACGGCCACCAGCCGCGGCGCCTACGGCCGCCGTTGCCAGGGTGCCTGCCGCCGTCAGCGCGGCGACCGGCGCCACGCGTGTCCTGGTCCGCGTGCGCCGCCCGGCGGTGGCGCCACTGCCGGCTCAGCACGAACTCGCGCATGGTGTCGCGCGCGTCCGTCTGACTGGGGTGCTGGGGGTGGTAGCTCTCGAACGCCACCTCCGCGAACCTGGGTGGGGGGCGGAGGCTCCGCGCGTCCGTTTGGGCCGGCGCCTGAAGGTCGGCCACACTTATGAGGCGCGTCACGAGTGGGAGCCTACCACCGCGCCGCTACGCCATGGCGCGCTCCAGCGCACACCCACGCGCGGCCGCCTGCACGGTCGTAATCCGTTTGACGCGGCCCCGGCCCAGCCGTACAGTTGAGTGTCGCTCCGCGGGGAAGTCGGTGAGAACCCGACACTGTCCCGCAACGGTATAAGGCCCTCAGGGCCTGAGTCCGAACACCGCGCAGCGGCGAGTATTCTGCACCCCTTGCGAGGACGAGGTCAGGGCAGGTTAGCCGGAGCCAGTGGCTACCGGTAACCCACGGCCGCAAGGCGCCCCACACTCCACAACTCGCAGGTGCCAAGGAGAGAACGTGAGAAGAGTTCTTCAGACGTTGGCCCTGCTGACCGCCCTGCTGCTGGGAACGGCGCTAGCCGCCGGCTTCCCCGTAACGGTGGTCGACGACCTGCAACGCGAAGTCACTATCAACGCCGCGCCGCAACGCATCATCGCCATGGTGCCCTCGCACACCGAGACCGTGTGCGCGCTGAGCGCCTGCCACCTGCTCGTGGGTGTGGACAACTGGTCGAACTGGCCCGAGAGCGTGGCGGAGCTGCCGCACCTGGGCGACGCCTTCGCGCCCGACCTGGAAGCGCTCGTGGCTTTGCAGCCCGACCTGGTGCTGGTGGACGAGTACAGCGGCCTGCACGAGCCGCTGGAAGCGCTCGGCGTAACCGTTTACGCCGGTACCCCGCAGACGTTCGACGAGACGCTCGAGTTCTTCGCGCAACTGGGCGTCATGCTGGACCGCCGCACCGAGGCGGCGTTGCTAACTGGCCGTGTGCAGGGCGAGATCGAGGGCGTGGCTGCCGTGGTCGCGGGCGTCACTGGTCCCACGGTCTTCCTAGAGCTCGACCCGACTCCTTACTCGGCGGGCCCTAACTCCTTCATGGGCACCCTGCTGACTATGGCCGGCGGCGTGAACGTGCTGGACGACACGCTGGGCGACTTCCCGCAAGTGGACCCCGAGTACGTGGTGGCCGCCGATCCGCAGGTCATCCTCCTCACGGACGCTCCCTTCGGCGTCACCGCCGCCGACGTGGCCGCGCGCCCGGGCTGGGGCGGGATCAGCGCCGTGCAGGCGGGCAACGTGGTGGAACTGGACGCCGTCACGGTCGACATGCTGAGCCGCGCGGGTCCGCGACTCGGGCAGGCAGTGCTGGCGCTGGCGCGGATCCTGCACCCGGCACTCTTCTGACCCATGTGTCACCCCGTCTGGGCGCCGGGCGGAACCAGCGCCCGGCCGGAGGCGCGTAACAGCGTGAACCGTAGCGGCCGGTGGCTCGTACCCTTTTCGCTGCTGGCGACCCTCGCCGTGATCGTGTTGGCGGTGGGTAACGGCAGCGTGTACGTGCCCCCGGCCGACATCCTGGCCACGTTCGGTAAGGCCGTCAGGGGAGAGGCGCTGGTTGGCTCCGAGGTGATCGTCTGGCAGATGCGCCTGCCGCGCGTGCTCACCGCCGCCCTGGTGGGCGGTGCGCTGGGTCTGGCCGGCGCCATCTACCAGGGCGTCTTCCGCAACCCGCTCGCCGACCCTTACCTGCTCGGCACGGCCAGCGGCGCCGGCTTCGGCGCTACGCTCGTGGCCGCTGTCGGCGCCTCGGTACCCCTGCTGGCCAAGCTGGGCGCCCCGCTAACGGCGTTCCTGTTCGGGCTGGCAACGGTGCTGCTGGTGGCGGCGCTAGCGCGCGACGGTGCCTCGCTGCCGACCGTGCGCCTCATCCTGGCCGGCGTGGTGGTGGGTTCCATCTTCACCGCCGCCACCAGCTTCCTGATGGTGGTCTCGCGCGAGCAGGCGGCCGGCATGCTGGCGCGCCTGCTGGGCGGCTTCGGGTTCAGCGGCTGGCCCGACGTGTGGACGCTGCTGGCGTTCACCTTGCCGGCATTACTGCTGGCCGGCGCGTTCGCCCGCGCCCTCGACCTGCTGCAACTGGGCGAGGAGGGCGCCGCCTTGCTCGGCCTGCCCGTGGAAGCGGTCAAGTACCTCATGCTCGGGGTGGCCACCCTCACCACCGCCGCCGCCGTCAGCGTGGCGGGCATCATAGGTTTCGTGGGCCTGATCGTGCCGCACGCCGTGCGGTTGGCCCTAGGGCCCGGGCATCGCCGGCTGCTGCCGCTAGCGGTGGTGTGGGGCGCGGGCTTCATGGTGCTCGCCGACCTGCTGGCCCGCAACGTGGCGGGCCCCGTGGAGGTGCCGGTGGGCATAGTCACGGCCGTTGTGGGCGGGCCGTTCTTCCTGCTGCTCCTCAAGGGGCGGGGTCAGGGCGGTGCGGCGTAATGAGCCTGCGCGTTAACCAGGTCAGCGCCGAGTACCGGCCCAACGGCGCGCCCGGCAAGCGGGTGCTGGAAGGCGTGAGCCTACACTTGGCGCCGGGCGAGGTGGTCGGCGTTATCGGCCCCAACGGCGCGGGTAAGAGCACGCTACTGAGGCTCCTCACCCGCAGGCTGGAGCCCAGCGCTGGCAGCATCACGCTGGCTGGGCGGGCCCTCGCCGACTTCGGGCGCTTCGAGCTGGCCCGCCACCTGGCGCTGGTGGCGCAGTCGCCGGTGCTGCCGGTCGGCTTCAGGGTGGCGGAGGTGGTCAGCATGGGCCGCGCGCCGCACGTTGGTCTCTTCGGGGTCACCAGCCAGGCCGACCGCGTGGCGGTGGCGGCCGCCCTGGAGGCCACGGACACGGCGCGCTTCGGCGCCCGCCCGGTGGAGACCCTGTCGGGCGGTGAGCAGCAGCGCGTGGTCTTCGCGCGCGCCCTGGCGCAGCAGCCGCGCTACCTGCTTCTGGACGAACCCACCAACCACTTAGACCTCAGGTACCAGGTGGAGCTCCTCGGTTACGCCCGCGCCCAGGCGCGTGCAGGGGTGGGCGTGCTGGTGGTCCTCCACGACCTGAACCTGGCGGCCCGCACCTGTGACCGCCTGCTGGTGCTGGACGGGGGCAGGCTGGTGGCCGAGGGCGCCCCTAGCGCGGTGCTGACCGCGGACCTCATTGGCAGCGTGTTCGGGGCGCGGGTGCGCGTGCTGGACGACGCTGGCACGCCGGTGGTGGTGCCTGAGTTCGGTTTGGCAGACGCGGGACTGCAGAGCCTGGAGAGC
>Ga0265293_10012198_pt1 | contig 11463 bp, 5 predicted proteins | sample Munlanlewell138R_FD_192505 | JGI IMG/M metagenome (GOLD analysis project Ga0265293, IMG submission 192505) | Leachate microbial communities from a municipal landfill in Southern Ontario, Canada - Leachate well 138R | ecosystem: Engineered > Solid waste > Landfill > Unclassified | place: Canada... | reverse complement strand
AGCTTGTTTTGTGTGTATTAGCGGTTCTTTACGTTGTATCGCCGGTCGATTTAATACCCGATGTTGTCCCCATCATAGGCTGGCTCGACGACATAACAGTATTCATCGCCGGCATCATCAACTTTTTGCATTACATAAAAAACAAACGCTCTAGTGTAAATAAAGGCTAATATGTCCGGATTTTTGGTTGTTTAATTAAGTTTTAAGTGTTAGATTTAAGTGGTGTATAAGTCTGAAATACAAGATAAAATAGAGAAGATAGCTTTTTTCGATTTTGAAGTAAATCCCTCTTCATCTGAGATTGTGGATATTGGTGCTGTTTTTGGGCAGAAACAATATCATGGCAATCGTATTGAAGAATTTGTCAAAACAATCGAAAAAGCCGGCTTTTTTTGTGGACACAATATTTTAGCTCATGATTTTAAATATCTTAAACAAGCACTCTCTGAGCAAAATTTTGATAAAACACCGGTTATAGACACTTTACTTTGGTCGCCTTTATTGTTTCCTAAAAAGCCCTATCATAAGCTGGTAAAAGATTATAAACTTGAATATGAACAGCCTAACGACCCGCTTAATGATTCAAAAATTTGCAAGATTTTGTTAGAAGATGAGATATCAGCTTATAATGGGCTTAACCCAAATCTCAGAGCTATTTTTTATCTTTTGCTCCATAAACAAAGTGATTATTCTTCTTTTTTTAGATTTTTTGATACTCACGAATACAAAGATGTAAATTGTGAACAGTTAATTAAAGAAAGCTTTAAACGCCTGATTTGCCAAAATTCTAATATTCGTGAAATCATTGATAAACAACCGGTTGAGCTTGCTTATGCGCTGGCAATAATCAATGTAAACGACATAGATTCGAAAACTCCGCGTTGGGTAATGGTGAATTACCCAAAAACCGAAAATTTAGTTTTTGAACTTACCAACAAAATGTGCAAAGAGCGCTGCAATTATTGCTTGAATCGCTTTGATGCTATTAAAGCGCTTAAACGACACTTTCACTTCGAGCAATTTAGAACTTTTTCAGATAAGCCGCTACAAGAAGAAGCTGTCAGAGCAGTAATAGAAAACAATGATTCTATACTGGCTGTTTTTCCGACAGGCGGCGGAAAATCCATAACATTTCAACTTCCGGCACTAATTGCCGGCGAGGCCGCACGCGCGCTCACGGTTGTTATATCTCCGCTGCAATCATTGATGAAAGATCAAGTCGATAATTTGGAAAAAAAAGATATAGTTGTTTCCACAACGATTAATGGCCTGTTAGACCCAATCGAACGGCGAAAAGCATTTGAACGAACCGAAGAAGGGCAAACATCAATTATCTATCTTTCTCCGGAATCTTTACGCTCTAAATCAATCGAAAGATTGCTTTTAAGCAGAAATATTACAAGATTTGTTATCGATGAAGCGCACTGTTTCTCTTCATGGGGGCAAGATTTCAGGGTAGACTATTTATACATAGGTGATTTCATAAAAAATCTTCAAGAGAAAAAGGGCGGCGGTTATAGAATACAGGTTTCCTGCTTTACCGCAACCGCAAAAGTTCAAGTAATAGAAGATATTAAGAAATATTTTAAAGAAAAATTAGATCTTGATCTTAAAATATTCACAGCAAGCGGAAAAAGAAAAAATCTGCAATTTAAAGTAATAGAAGTTGATGACGAACCACGAAGATATTCAACGCTTAGGGCTTTAATTGAAGAGAAAGAGTGCCCTACCATTGTTTACACCTCAAAGACCAAAACCGCTGAATTATTAGCAGAAAAACTAAGCCAAGACAGACTGCCGGCCATTTTTTTTCACGGGAAAATGGACTCAAAACAGAAAGTTATCAACCAGGAAGACTTTATAAAAAACAAAGTCAACATAATCGTTGCCACATCAGCATTTGGAATGGGTGTAGACAAATCTAACGTTGGGCTCGTTGTGCACTACAACATTTCTGATTCTTTGGAAAATTACATACAAGAAGCGGGCAGAGCAGCCAGAGACGAAACTTTAACAGGTGAATGCTACATTTTGTTTAATAAAAAAGATTTAGACAGTCACTTTCTTTTGCTTAACCGAACAAGAATAAATCAAAAAGAGATAGAACAAATTTGGATGGCCATCAAAAAAATTATGCAAAATCATTCAGAAGTATCTTGTTCTGCACTTGAGATCGCTCGAAAAGCCGGTTGGGACGACAATGTTTTTGACATGGAAACAAGGGTTACAACAGCAATATCAGCCCTTGAAGCAGCCGGATTCGTAAAGCGCGGTCAGAATAACCCCAGGGTTTACGCAAACAGCATCATGGCAAAAAGCACGATTGAAGCCAGAGAAAAAATTGAAAAATCGGGTGTTTTTACAGCGAAAGAGATAGACATAGCAACCCAAATAATGAGTAAGCTTTTTTCTGCTTTAAAGCGCTCAAAACTAGGTGACGCACAAGGTGAAAACCGAGTTGAGTATTTAGCGGATTCCACCGGAATTAATCGTAAAGACGTATTAAGAATAATCAATTTGTTACGCGAAGCCAAACTTATTGGAGACAGCAAAGATCTTACAGCAGAATTAAAAAGCAAGAGTAAAATAAGCGTTTTTAAGGCACTCGAAACATATTATAAATTAGAAGAATTTTTACTGAACAAGATTGAAATTGAGAATAATACATTTGAGTTTAAGAAATTAAACGAAAGTGCAAAAAATGAAGGATATATCTGTCAAGGCGTTATGCAGCTGAAAAAACTCGTAAATTTCTGGGAAATGCGCGGCTGGGTGAGACAAATAATTTTAGAAGCAACGAGAGACAAAGTAGTATTAAGGCTCACAAAAGAAAAACAAATCATTAAAGATAAGTTTCGTAAGAGACAAAATCTTGCCAGTTGTATTCTTAAACTACTTCTTTCCCACGAAGAAACCGAGTTAAAATTTTCTGTATTAGAGATAAAAACGGCGTTTGAACAGGAAAATTCACTTTTAAAAGAAACAGCCACCGTAGACGAGGTAGAAGAAGCGTTGTTTTTTCTTTCAAGAATCGGAGCCATTATCATTGAAGGCGGCTTTATGGTTATTTACAACCGTCTGTTTATAAAGCGTCTTGAAGATAGTAATCGAATACACTTTAAAAAAGAGAATTACAATAATCTTGCATCCTACTATAAAAATAAAACTAAACAAATTCACATTGCCGGCGAGTATGCACAGCTGCAATTAGAAAACCGCGAAAAAGCTCAAGACTTTGTTAACGACTACTTTGAATTAAATTTTGACACTTTCCTTAAAAAGTATTTTTCGGCTAAAAGAAGAGCAGAAATAGAAGAAAATATTACACCCGAAAAGTTTCAAACACTTTTCGGAAGCCTATCAGAGCGGCAGCTTTCTATTATTAAAGAGACAGACGCAAAACGAATTGTTGTTGCTGCAGGCCCCGGCAGCGGGAAAACCCGTATTTTAGTTCATAAATTAGCCTCTTTGATCTTGTTAGAAGATGTAAAACACGAGCAGTTATTGATGCTTACTTTTTCAAGAGCTGCTGTTACAGAGTTTAAAAAGCGCTTAATAGAATTGATAGGAAATGCGGCACATTCGGTAGAAATTAAAACTTTTCATAGTTACTGTTTTGACCTTTTGGGCAAAGTTGGCTCATTAGAAGACTCTGATAAGGCCGTAGAAAATGCGATCAAAGCCATAAAGAACAACGAGGTCGAAAAAAGCAGAATAACAAAAACTGTTTTAGTCATAGATGAAGCACAAGATATTAATAAAGAAGAATTTGAATTGATCAGCACTCTCATAGAAGAAAATGAGAACCTGCAGCTGATAGCCGTAGGCGATGACGATCAGAACATATACGAGTTTAGAGGCTCTAATTCAGATTATTTAAGAAATTTGCTTAAAAATGAAGGATCTAAAAAAATAGAATTAATAGAAAACTTCAGAAGCAATGCCGCACTGGTTAAAATAGCCAACGATTTTTCAAAAAATTTATCAAATCGCTTAAAAACTGAACCGCTGACAGCTAAAAATTCAAAACCTGGCTTTGTTGAATTGATTCAATTAAAAAGTAATTATCTATTTGAACCGATGCTGAATAAAATAAAAGCAGCACCAAACAATGGCACTTCGTGCATCCTGACCTTTACCAACATCAATACAATCATTATGGCCGGCATATTAAAACAAAATAGTATTCCGGCGAAGCTTATTCAAAGCAATAGTGGTTTTAATATTTCAAATCTTCTTGAAGTCAGATTTTTTCTTAACTTAATAGAGCAAGAATCTGAGAATAAGGTTAACGTAAGCGATGAAATCTGGCAAAATGCTAAAAAACTTTTGAAGTTAAAATACCAAAATTCGAGTCTATTAGAAGTTACTGAAAGAATTATAGATGACTTTTACAAAACAGCGAATCAGAGCAGATATTTATCAGATTTTAAAGAGTTTTTATTTGAATCAAAGCTTGATGATTTTTACACCGGCGAATTATCTGAAATTTTGGTTTCTACGATTCATAAGAGCAAAGGTAAAGAGTTTGACAACGTATATCTGATGTTAAATAACTGTAATTCGATTTCCCAAGAAAAACTGCGTGAGCTTTATGTGGCAATTACCAGGGCAAAAACAGGTCTTACGATCTTAACAAATAATGAACAAATAACGAATTTAATCGGGAACAAAGCCGATTGGCAAAAAGATAATCAAATTTATGAATTTCCAAAAGAATTGATTGTGAGCACAACGCATAAAGACGTTTATCTTGACTATTTTTATGATGTTCAAGAAAACTTAGCAGATGTTATACCGGGCTCACAGCTTAAAGTAACCTCACGTGGCTGCAGCAGTCAAAACGATAAACCTTGTCTCAAGTTTTCCGGCGTTTTCTCGACAACATTAGAAGAATACAAGAAAAAGGGATACAACGTCGAGCATGCCGAAGCAGAATATATTATTTGGTGGCAAAAGAAGCCCGACAACAACACTAAAACCGGTTATCCCGAAATTAAAATAGTTTTACCTAAAATATATTTAAAAAAGTCATAAACTTACAAAAAAAGCGCTCTGCGGGTTAGGCAGAGCGCGAGGCAAAATTTGGGGAGCAAAAAACACGCGATTAGTCTTGGGCTATTTGGTTCCTTTGGTTGATGTAACCTAAGGTTCCGTGCAGAATGTAATACTGGTATCGATGCAGACCAATAGAGTCGTCTGCGCCTTCGGGTTGGGTGCAGAAAGGTCTCAGGCCCTCGCGCTCAAACAATGCATCGAACATATACATTTTATTCATATGATCTTTGGTCATTTTAAGCCATAGTTTACGGCGAATCTCATAAGAGGCGTTTTCGAACAAACTGCATAACAATTCTGAGTACCCGCCTTCGACAAGCTCGTCAAATACGGTGTCAACTTGATTCAGAGCAAAACTGTCTTTACAACCTATGTATATGACTGTCCAAACGGTCTTAGGACAAATGGAGGTTCTTAAATATTTATTGTATGAATTTGAATGCTTAGACAGCCTCTCTTCACATATTTTCTCGGAACAGGTAAAGAAAGCCCTTAAATCTTCGGGTGCTTTAGAAATTAAATCTTTGTCAAATTTTTCTGAAACTTCATTTAAAGGACATTCATTACAATTCATTTAAAACGCTCCTTACAGCAGATTAAAGTTTTCTTCGGAATTTATAGAGTCAGCAAAATCATTTGAATTTTTCGGATGAGTAAAAAATGACACCTGTTTGGCCACTACCTGAGTCATATATTGCTTTTTCCCGTTTTGGTCGTCATAACTTCTGTTCGAAAGCTCGCCTTCCACAAAAACCTCTTTGCCCTTCTTTAAATATTTAATGCACTGACGCGCAACATTGTTCCAGGTAACAACTTTAAAAAAGGCAACCTGCTTTTTATATTCTCCCGATTTTGTTTTAATCGATTTATCAACAGCCAAAGTAAACATTGTGATAGATACATTGTTGTTAAAATGACGGATTTCCGGGTCTCTTACAAGGTTTCCGGCCAAAACGATTCGATTGATACTCAACATTTTTTATTCTCCTTGGTTAGTTAATTAAAATCGCATTAAAAAGCCATCAACGAGCAAAGATTGTGTTATATCCCCCCTTCGATATGCTGTTTTTATATGACTGAACAGAGTAAATCGGTAACGACCCCGAGATTGCCGATAAATAGCGATTTCGGACCTTAGCTGTTGTATTTAAACCTTCCAGCGCAGGTAAACCTGAGGCAACAAAAACAGGGTTTAAAAGCCAAAGACTTCGTGACTCGCTGACTTTTAACGAGTGCCACAGCATTTTTCGAATAGTGATATTTGCAGAGGCGAACAAACTTAACAATAATGACCTGTTTCTGCCCAACAAAGCAGTTTTTAATGTGTAAGAAGCCAGCTGAACAGCTAATTCATCGTTATGTCGTAAATTCTCAATTACGTAATTGTCCATAAAACATGCGGAACCAAGCGATTTATAACAATAAAGCGAATCATGACAAAAATTATCTTCTATCGAAACATTGCACAAAGGCTTGGCACACTTTATATCCGAATACCCCAAAGTCGGATGAAAAGGACACTTTTGGCAACACATCATCTTAAAAGCCCCCATTTTTATGTTCTTATATATGAATCCTTTTTTTATAAAAAATGGGACAAACTATTTAAAATTTTTATAAAAAAATCGCCTCACAGTTAATCCGTGAGGCGATTCGGTGTTTTTAACCGACGAAGGTTTTTAACTTTCTTTGCCTGTATTGAAGTATTTTTCGGTTATCATAAACAGAGCCGGTAAAAAATACAAAGTCAGCAGAGTAGATGTGACCAGACCGCCGTTTACCACTAAGGCCAAAGGTTGCTGAATATCGGCGCCGGCGCCTGTGGACATGAGCATTGGGACATGGCCGATGAACGAAGTCAGAGATGTCATAAGAATGGCTCTGTATCGCAGCGCACAGGCTTTACTCGCCGCTGTCAGCAGGTCTGCGCCTTCATTTAAAAGCTGTCGCATGAACGAAATGAGCAGAACGCCGTCTTGAACGGCTATTCCAAGTAATACGATGAAGGCTATGGCCGCCGAAACGGAGAATGTCATGTTCCAAGCCCGGAGAGCAAAGATGCCGCCCACCAAAGCGAACGGAAGTATCGAAATAACCAGCATTGCATCGCGCAGTTTGCCCAATGCCATGACCAAAAGAACCAAAATCAGCAACAACACAACGGGCAGCACTATGCCAAGCCGTTTCATGGCTCTTTGCCGGTTTTCGAATTGGCCGCCTAAGGCTATTCGATAGCCGGTAGGAAGCTTTTGCTCGAGAGGTTCAAGAGCAGTATGAAGGTCGGCCACAAAACTGCCCAGGTCTCTGTTGCTGACGTTTCCTTCGACAATTAGGCTTCTGATTCCGTTTTCGCGTTTAATTTCTATCGGCACCTCAATTTCTTTAACGTTAGCAAAGGTCTTAAGAGGAATATATTGGCCCATAGCGGTCTTAACCCTCAGTTCCATGATTTGCGCCATGGTTTTTCGAGTATCTTCGGCGAAACGCACAAACAAGCCAAACCGCCGCTGCCCCTCGATTACGGTTGAAACGACCTTGCCGCCCACAGCTGTTTCGATCAATTCGTTCACTTCTGAGACGTTTAATCCGTATGAGGCGGCGGCCTTTTTATCTACCTCGATATCATACTGGTGCATTCCGGCGAGCTGTGCCGCTTTGACGTCATACGCGCCTTTTACCGAGGCCATCACCGAGGTGGCTTCTTGAGCTATTTCGGACAATTTGTCCAGGTCGTCGCCAAAAATTTTGATCGCAACGCTGCTTTTAATGCCCGATATCAGCTCATTGACGCGCAAAGCAATCGGCTGCGAAAAAGAGTGGCGTAAACCGGGCACTTGCGCCAGCTTTTTCCGCACATCTTCTATGACTGCTGATTTAAGACGTCTATTCGGAAGCTCTTCTTTAGTTTTAAGCATTATTACAAAGTCGGTTTGTTCGGGGCCCATAGGGTCTTCGGAAATCTCTGCACGACCGGTTTTGCCCACTACAGTTTTAATTTCGGGAATTGTTCTGAGAAGCCGCCCAATTTCGTCGGAAGTTTTTACCGAGCCCGCCAGTGAGGCGTTCGGAAGTCTCACGCTGTTAATAGCTATGGCGTTTTCGTCCAAATCGGGCATAAAGTCAGTGCCCAAACCGGCAGCCAAAACTCCGGCGTAAACGACAAGAAGGCACGATAGGCCAACAACAATTCGAGGAAATTTTAAAATCGCCTTCAATGTTTTTTCATAGATACTATGCAAGTATTTTGTAAAGAAGAACTCGTGCTCTTTGCCGCCGGGCAGCAGCCAATGGCATAGAGGCGGAGCGATAAAAATCGCCATTAACAGCGAGGCTGCCATTGAAATGAGCATTGTTTGCGCCAACGGGATAAACATTTTGCCTTCCATGCCCTGCAGGGTAAACAGCGGAATCAGAATCAGCGAAACGATAAATACAGAGAAAGTGACCGGCCTTATCACCTCTAATACAGAGTCTTTAATGGTCTCGAGACGCGGTTTTGTGTTGTCTGCCTCTGCCAAATGCCTGCGCGCATTTTCGGCCACTACTATGGTGGCGTCAACCACCATTCCGACAGAAAAAGCGAGGCCCCCCAAGCTCATCAGATTAGACGACATGCCCGTGAAGTCCATTATTATGAAGCTGACCAAAAAAGTTATGGGCACAGAAAGCAAGACGGTAAGAGCAGTGCGAAATTCTGCCAAAAACAAAAACAGTACAAAAATCACGCATAACGCGCCCTCACCGATCGCATCTGTTACCGTGTCGATACAGGCTTGAATCAATGATGTTCGGTCATAAAAGGTGTTCAATTTAACACTTTTGGGCAGGGTGCTTTGAACTGCTTTAACTCTTTCTTTAACGCTGTCCACAACTGCTTTAGAGTTTGCGCCCTGCAGCATAATGACCATTCCTGCCACGACCTCGCCCCTGTCATCTCTCGTGACCCCGCCCTGACGCTGCTGTCTGCCGTATTCGACGATGGCGATATCTTTAATCAAAACAGGCACTCCGCCTTCTGATTTGACGACAATGTTCTCGATGTCTTCGATTGATTCTAAGAGCCCCAATGACCTAATAAACGTCTGCTGCCAGTCTTTAACAATAAACGCTCCCCCGCCGTTGGCATTATTTCTTTCCAACGCCTCAACAACAGTTCGTAATTCCAGCTCGTATTTTTCTAAGGCAACGGGGTCGACGCTGACCGCGTATTGCTTCACGAAGCCCCCAAAGCTGTTAATCTCGGCCACTCCCTGAATCGGCCGCAATTGCGGCGCAACGACCCAATCCTGCAAAGTGCGCAACTCGGTCAGACTCAATTCGTCGCTTTCAAGGGTGTATTGGTAAATTTCGCCAAGCCCCGTGGTAATTGGAGTCATTTCGGGCACGCAACCCGCGGGCAAATCTTCTTTCGCCTCAGAAAGCCGCTCAAACACTTGCTGTCTGGCAAAATAAATATCCGTTCCGTCTTCAAAAATTATCACAACCTGCGATATCTCAGACTTAGAGACAGACCGCACCTGAATAACGTTTGTCAATCCGCTCATTCGCTGTTCAATCGGAAACGTAACGCGCTGTTCAACATCGATTGAGGTGAATCCCGGAACTTTTGTCAAAATCATTACCTGCACATTCGTGACGTCAGGGAAAGCGTCTATCGGAAGTCTGTGCCAAGAATAGAGCCCCGCGGCTCCGATTAAGATTGTCATAATCAAGACAAAAACACGCTGTTTAAGCAAAAAACCGATTATATTATTCATTTATTTTGTTCCTTAATGCGCGCATCCGGCGCCCATTTTGCCCCGAAAAACATCTGACTGTAGCAGAAAGGAGCCTTCGACGACATATTTGTCGCCCTCTTTAATACCGGATTTCACAAGCGCGTATTCAGAATAGTTATAATCTACGCTTACTTCGCGCATCAAAAACATATCTTCGTGTTCAACAAAAACATAATTTTTACTATCATCTTTAAAAACTGCTGAAGCCGGCAACAAAAGGTATTCTTCTGTTGCACCCAAAAACAATTCGCCTTGCGCAAACATAACCGGACGCAGGAGTTCATCAGGGTTATTCACTTCTAAATTCACCCCTAACAAACGTGTTCCGCGGCTGACTTCAGAATCCACGCCGACAAATTTTACGTCAAATTTAATGTCTTTAAACGCGCCAACCCTCAGATAACCGCTTATATTGTTTGTTTTTGCGTTTTCAAGCAATGACATTATATCTTTCTCGCCCACAAAAGCTTTGATTCGCAGTTTCGAAATATCGGCAATTTCTGCTACAGGCTGATATTCACCGATGGCTCCGCCTATTGTTGTAAATACTTTTGTGACTCTGCCGTTAACCGGAGCAGTCAACGATAAACGCCCAAACAGTGCCGCGCTGTCTTGGCCGTTTTCAACTTTATCGATTTCGCCCACAGAAACGCCCATAATACGCAGCTGCCCGCGCAATCGTTTATTTTCTAAGAGCAAAGAATCGTAAGCTTGTTTTGCATTTTGCAACGACTCGGCGGTGCCGATTTTCTTTGAACTCAAAAGCTCCTCGCGCTCATATTTTTTTTGAGCCAACCCCAGTTCTGAAGACAGCTTTTGCAGCTCTAAGGCTGTTCCCGCAAGCTCGCGGCTTTCTAATACAGCCAATAGCTGCCCGGCTTTAACAGAGTCGCCGACCCGCACGTTCATAGTAGCCACAACACCTAACACAGGCGAAGTTACGGTGCGCAAAAGATTGTTGTCGTATTCCAGTTCGCCTCTGAAATTTACTGCCTGTTTAAGCTTAGTTTTATGCAAAACATCTGTTTTAACCATCTTTGCCAACATATCTGTGATTTTTACGGCTCCGATTTCGTAACGGCAGTCATCGCATTTCACAGAGTTAATCCCGTGCTCGCATCCCATCGAATATAGCTCTGCAACAGGTTTCAAGCCTACGTCAGCCTTAAGACCGTGGTCGTGGCCCGAGTGATCATGGCCGGAGTGGTCGTGACCCGCGTGCTCGTTAGCGGCAGAAGTGCCGCAAGATTTGCCGGCGGCGTGAGCGTGACCCGAGTGTTCGTTAGTGGCAGAGGTGCCGCAGCAAGATTCGCCGGCGGCGTGGGCATGACCCGAGTGCTCGTTAGTAGCAGAAGTGCCGCAGGATTCGCCGGCGGCGTGGGCGTGACCCGAGTGATCGTTAGTAGCAGAAGTGCCGCAGCAAGATTCGCCGGCGGCGTGGGCGTGACCCGAGTGCTCGTTAGTGGCAGAGGTGCAGCAAGATTCGCCGGCGGCGTGGGCGTGACCTGCGTGATCTTCTTTAAGTTCGGGGTTTTGAGTTTTTGGCGCGTGTGTCCCGCCGCAAGACGACCCATCCGGCAAAGTATGGCCCCGCAAACTCGCTTGCCCGGCCCACAAAGTCACCATT
>Ga0265293_10012196_pt1 | contig 11467 bp, 11 predicted proteins | sample Munlanlewell138R_FD_192505 | JGI IMG/M metagenome (GOLD analysis project Ga0265293, IMG submission 192505) | Leachate microbial communities from a municipal landfill in Southern Ontario, Canada - Leachate well 138R | ecosystem: Engineered > Solid waste > Landfill > Unclassified | place: Canada... | reverse complement strand
CGGGGGTCGGCCGCCCAGATCCGCCAGCTGGCGGGCATGCGCGGCTTGATGGCCAAGCCCGACGGTTCGATCATCGAGACCCCGATCACGGCGAACTTCCGTGAAGGGCTCAATGTCCTGCAGTACTTCATCTCGACCCACGGCGCCCGCAAGGGCCTGGCCGACACGGCGCTCAAGACGGCCAACTCCGGCTACCTGACCCGCCGGCTGGTCGACGTCACCCAGGACCTGGTCGTCACCGAGGATGATTGCGGCACCGACAACGGTGTCGCGATGCGCGCCCTGATCGAGGGTGGCGAGGTCATCGAGGCCCTGCGCGACCGGGTTCTCGGGCGCGTGACCTCGCACGAGGTGGTGAACCCGGAAACTCAGGAGACCCTGTTCGAGGCGGGCTTCCTGCTCGACGAGGACGCGGTCGACGCGGTCGAGCACCTCGGCATCGACGAGGTCCGGGTCCGCACGCCGCTCACCTGCGCCACCCGCTACGGGCTGTGCGCCAAGTGCTACGGGCGTGACCTCGGTCGGGGTTCGCTGGTCAACGTCGGCGAGGCGGTCGGCGTGATCGCCGCCCAGTCGATCGGCGAGCCGGGTACCCAGCTGACGATGCGGACCTTCCACATCGGCGGCGCGGCCTCCCGGACGGCGGCGGTCAGCGCCGTCGAGGCCAAGTCGAACGGCACGGTGCGCTTCACCTCCTCGATGCGCTACATCACCAACGCCAAGGGCGAACAGGTGGTCATCTCCCGTTCCGGCGAGCTGCTGGTGGTCGACGATGTCGGCCGCGAGCGCGAGCGCCACAAGGTTCCCTACGGCGGCACCCTGCTGGCGCTCGACGGCAAGCAGGTTCGCGCCGGCACCCAGCTGGCGACCTGGGATCCCATGACCCGCCCGATCATCACGGAGTACGGCGGCACGGTGAAGTTCGAGGGTATCGAGGAAGGCACCACGGTCGCCAAGCAGATCGACGACATCACCGGCCTGTCGACTCTCGTCGTCATCGATCCGAAGCGGCGCAGCTCGGGAGGCAAGAGCCTGCGCCCGCAGATCAAGCTGCTCGCGGAGAACGGCGAGGAGGTCAAGATCGCGGGCACCGATCACTCGGTGACGGTCAGCTTCCCGATCGGGGCGCTGATCACCGTGCGCGACGGCCAGCAGGCCGGCGTGGGCGAGGTGCTGGCGCGCATCCCGACCGAATCCCAGAAGACGCGGGACATCACCGGCGGCCTGCCGCGGGTGGCCGAGCTTTTCGAGGCGCGCTCGCCCAAGGACGCCGGCATGCTCGCCGAAGTCACCGGCACCGTCTCCTTCGGCAAGGACACCAAGGGCAAGCAGCGCCTGGTCATCACCGACCTCGACGGCAACGCCCACGAGTTCCTCATCTCCAAGGACAAGAACGTCCTGGTGCACGACGGCCATGTCGTCAACAAGGGTGAGCTCATCGTCGACGGCGCGGCCGATCCGCACGACATCCTGCGACTGCTCGGCATCGAGGCGCTGGCGCGCTACATCGTCGACGAGGTCCAGGACGTCTACCGGCTGCAGGGCGTGAAGATCAACGACAAGCACATCGAGGTGATCGTCCGCCAGATGCTGCGTCGGGTGCAGATCGTCGATCCGGGCGACACCCCGTTCATCACCGGCGAACAGGTCGAACGCTCCGAGATGCTCGACGAGAACGACCGGGCGGTCGCGGCCGACAAGGTTCCGTGCACCTACATCAACCTGCTGCTGGGAATCACCAAGGCTTCCCTGTCGACAGACTCGTTCATCTCGGCCGCCTCCTTCCAGGAGACGACCCGGGTCCTGACCGAGGCGGCCATCATGGGCAAGCGCGACGACCTGCGCGGACTGAAGGAGAACGTCATCGTCGGCCGGCTGATCCCGGCCGGCACCGGCCTCGCCTTCCATCGTGCCCGTCACGCCAAGGAGCAGGTCGAGGCCCAGGAACAGGCTGCGATCGCGGCCGCCGAGGCCCTGTTCTCGGATGCCCCGGCGACCGAGCAGGTCACCGAGGATGGCGCGGATCCGTTCGGTCCGGCGGGCCTGCCGTCCGAGGGCGGCGAGGAGTGAGGAACCGCGGACGGGCCGGGCGGCCCGTCCGCATGCTTCGCGAGCCCCTGGTCCCGGCTTCCGGCCGTCTCCAGGGGCAACGTCGTTGTTGCGGCAGCGCAGCGCGGCGGCTATACTAGCTGGCTTTTCCGCGGCGCTCGCGCTGGCGGAGCCGTTTTTGAATCATCGCGATCCGGCTGAATCATCGCGATCCGGCGGATTAATCCACCGGGTGCGGATCGCTTAACGACCGGAGCGTCGCAGGACGCCGTCAGGTTTCAGGAAGCCCAGGATGCCTACCGTCAACCAGCTCGTGCGACATGGTCGTGAAACGGCCCTGATCAAGAGCAAGAGCCCGGCGCTGCAGGACAGCCCGCATCGTCGCGGGGTCTGCACGCGCGTCTACACCACGACCCCGAAGAAGCCGAACTCGGCCTTGCGCAAGGTGGCGAAGGTTCGCCTCACCAACGGCTTCGAGGTCATCAGCTACATCGGCGGCGAGGGCCACAACCTGCAGGAGCACTCGGTCGTGCTGATTCGCGGTGGCCGCGTCAAGGACCTGCCGGGCGTGCGCTACCACATCGTGCGCGGCTCGCTCGACCTCCAGGGTGTCAAGGACCGCAAGCAGGCGCGGTCGAAGTACGGGGCCAAGCGCCCCAAGAAAGCCTGATTGCGGCTTCGCCTTCGGCCGCATGACTGCGTTGGGTCGCCTTGCCGTGCTGGCGCACTGTCTGCGGCACCCCCGCAGCGGCCGCGCTGGCAGGCGCGGCCGGTCTTGCCGGCGCGAAGCAGTGCTTCGCGAATTCCCGGCTCGACTCCTGCGGCCGAATCCGGGGCCGCAATCGGGTGCGGGAAGGCAAGGCGGTCCGGTCGTAGCCGGGCTTGAGTGAAGGAAGGGCGCCGATGCGGCGTCCTGTACGAGGGATCGGGGGCGCGACCGCATCGGTTCGCGCTCTTGTTTTTGACGATTCGCCGGGTGGCCGGGATCGTCAGTAAGCGGCAATCCCCGCGCCGGCCCGATGGGCGGGTCGGGCGAGTCGGGTTGCCAGGCCAGGTGGCCGAGCGTGCGAGCGCCGGCCGGCCAGCTGAAGAATGAGGTGATCAATGCCGCGTCGTCGCGAAGTTCCCAAGCGCGAGGTCCTGCCGGACCCGCTCTATGGCAGTGTGGATGTCTCGAAGTTCGTCAACGTCCTGATGCTCGATGGCAAGAAGGCCGTCGCCGAGCGCATGCTCTACGGCGCTTTCGAGCAGATCAAGTCGCGTTCCGGCAAGGATCCGGTCGAGGTCTTCAACCAGGCGCTGCAGAACTGCCGCCCCATGGTCGAGGTCAAGAGCCGTCGGGTCGGCGGCGCGAACTACCAGGTTCCGGTCGAGGTTCGGCCGATCCGGCGTTCGGCGCTGGCGATGCGCTGGCTGCGCGAGGCGGCCAAGAAGCGCGCCGAGAAGTCCATGGGCCAGCGACTGGCCAACGAACTGATGGAAGCTGCCGAGAATCGTGGCGGCGCCGTGAAGAGGCGCGACGAGATCCACCGGATGGCCGAGGCCAACAAGGCCTTCTCGCACTTCCGCTTCTGATTCCGACATACCGCCCCTGACCGGGGCACCAGGGATTCACGAGATCCAGGAAGGCTGAACTATGGCTCGCAAGACACCCCTCGAGCGCTACCGCAACATCGGTATCTCCGCTCATATCGATGCCGGCAAGACGACCACGACCGAGCGCATCCTGTTCTACACCGGCGTGAACCACAAGCTCGGTGAGGTTCATGACGGCGCCGCCACCACCGACTGGATGGAGCAGGAGCAGGAGCGCGGCATCACGATCACCTCGTCGGCGGTGACCTGCTTCTGGAAGGGCATGGACCTGTCGATGCCCGAGCACCGGATCAACATCATCGACACCCCGGGGCACGTCGACTTCACCATCGAGGTCGAGCGCTCGATGCGGGTGCTCGACGGCGCGTGCATGGTCTATTGCGCGGTCGGCGGCGTGCAGCCCCAGTCCGAGACCGTCTGGCGGCAGGCCAACAAGTACCGCGTGCCGCGGCTCGCCTTCGTCAACAAGATGGACCGTACCGGCGCGAACTTCTTCAAGGTCTACGAGCAGATGCGCGCGCGCCTGCGGGCCAACCCGGTTCCGATCGTCGTGCCGATCGGTGCCGAGGAGAACTTCAAGGGCGTTGTCGACCTCATCAAGATGAAGTCGATCATGTGGGACGAGGGCTCGCAGGGCATGCGGTTCGAGTACGGCGACATCCCGGCCGACCTCGTCGAGACCTGCGAGAAGTGGCGCGAGAACATGGTCGAGGCGGCCGCCGAGGCCGACGAAGAGCTGATGGACAAGTACCTCGAGGAAGGCGACCTTTCCGAGGAGCTCATCCAGCGCGGCCTGCGCAAGCGCACGATCGCCAGCGAGATCCAGCCGATGATGTGCGGCACCGCCTTCAAGAACAAGGGCGTGCAGCGCATGCTCGACGCGGTGATCGAGTTCCTGCCCTCGCCGGCGGACATCCCGCCGGTCGGTGGTCATGACGAAGACGGCGCGGAAGTGCTGCGTCGCTCCGAGGACGACGAGAAGTTCTCGGCGCTCGCGGTCAAGCTGATGAGCGATCCCTTCGTCGGCCAGCTGACCTTCATCCGGGTCTTCTCGGGCGTGCTCAAGTCGGGCGACACCGTGCTCAACTCGGTCAAGGGCAAGAAGGAGCGCATCGGGCGCCTGCTGCAGATGCGCGCCAACGACCGCGAGGAGATCAAGGAAGTCCGGGCCGGCGACATCGCCGCCTGCGTGGGTCTCAAGGAGATCACCACCGGCGAGACCCTGTGCGACCCCGACGCGCCGGTCATCCTCGAGCGCATGGAGTTCCCCGAGCCGGTCATCTCGCAGGCGGTCGAACCCAAGACCAAGGCCGACCAGGAGAAGATGGGCATCGCCCTGTCGCGCCTCGCCCAGGAAGACCCGTCGTTCCGGGTCCGCAGCGACGAGGAAAGCGGCCAGACGATCATCTCCGGCATGGGCGAGCTCCACCTCGAGATCCTGGTCGATCGCATGAAGCGCGAGTTCGGCGTCGAGGCGTCGGTCGGCAAGCCGCAGGTCGCCTATCGCGAGACGATCCGCAAGACCGTCGACGAGGTCGAGGGCAAGTTCATCAAGCAGTCCGGTGGTCGCGGCCAGTACGGCCACGTCGTGCTCAAGATGGAGCCGCTCGAGCCGGGCGGCGACAACTTCGAGTTCGTCGATGCGATCAAGGGCGGGGTCGTGCCGCGCGAGTACATCCCCGCGGTCCAGAAGGGCATCGAGGACACCCTGCCGGCCGGCGTGCTGGCGGGCTTCCCGGTGGTCGACGTCAAGGTCACCCTGCACTTCGGTTCCTACCACGACGTCGACTCGAACGAGAACGCGTTCCGGCAGGCTGGATCCATCGCCTTCAAGGAAGGCATGCGCCGGGCGAGTCCGGTGCTGCTCGAGCCGATGATGGCGGTGGAAGTCGAAACACCCGAGGACTACGCCGGCACGGTGATGGGCGACCTGTCCTCGCGGCGCGGGATGGTCCAGGGCATGGAGGAGCTGGCCGGGGGCGGCAAGACGATTCGCGCCGAGGTGCCGCTGGCCGAGATGTTTGGCTATGCGACCACGCTGCGCTCGCTCACCCAGGGCCGTGCGACCTACACCATGGAATTCAAGCAGTACGCCGAGGCCCCGAAGAACGTCGCCGATGCGGTGATTACCGCTCGGTCGAAGTGACGCGGCGGATCCCGGAACCTGTCGAGCATCTACTGAATCTGGAGCGGAACAATGGCAAAAGGCAAATTCGAGCGGACGAAGCCGCACGTGAACGTTGGGACGATTGGTCACGTGGACCATGGCAAGACGACGCTGACGGCGGCGATCACGACGGTGCTGTCGAAGCAGTTTGGGGGCGAGGCGAAGGATTACTCGACGATCGACTCGGCGCCGGAGGAGAAGGCGCGGGGAATCACGATCAACACGTCGCACGTGGAGTACGAGACGGAAGGCCGTCACTACGCGCACGTTGACTGCCCGGGTCACGCGGACTATGTGAAGAACATGATCACGGGCGCGGCGCAGATGGACGGAGCGATTCTAGTGGTGTCGGCCGCGGACGGCCCGATGCCGCAGACGCGCGAGCACATCCTGCTGGCCCGTCAGGTGGGTGTTCCGTACATCATCGTGTTCATGAACAAGTGCGACATGGTCGATGACGAGGAGCTGCTCGAGCTGGTGGAGATGGAGGTTCGCGAGCTTCTGTCGAGCTACGATTTTCCGGGCGACGACATTCCGATCGTGAAGGGCTCGGCGCTCAAGGCGCTCGAGGGCGACGAGGGCGAGATTGGCAAGGCGGCGATCCTGAAGCTTGCCGAGGCGCTGGACACGTACATTCCGACGCCCGAGCGTGCGGTCGATGGGGCGTTCCTGATGCCGATCGAGGACGTGTTCTCGATTTCGGGCCGGGGCACGGTGGTGACGGGCCGGATCGAGCGCGGGATCGTGAAGGTGGGCGAGGAGATCGAGATCGTCGGGATTCGTGACACGACGAAGACGACGTGCACGGGCGTGGAGATGTTCCGCAAGCTGCTCGACCAGGGCCAGGCGGGTGACAACGTGGGCGTGCTGCTGCGTGGCACGAAGCGCGAGGACGTGGAGCGTGGCCAGGTTCTGGCCAAGCCGGGCTCGATCACGCCGCACACGAAGTTCGAGTGCGAGGTGTACGTGTTGTCGAAGGAGGAGGGCGGTCGTCATACGCCGTTCTTCAACAACTACCGGCCGCAGTTCTATTTCCGCACGACGGACGTGACGGGGGCGGTGACGCTGCCCGAGGGCACGGAGATGGTGATGCCGGGCGACAACGTGCAGATGTCGGTTGCGCTGATTGCGCCGATCGCGATGGAGCAGGGTCTTCGGTTCGCGATCCGCGAGGGCGGACGCACCGTGGGCGCGGGCGTCGTCTCCAAGGTCATCGCGTAAGTCCGGCGGGGCGGGCCGGGCGGCCCGCCCCGTCGAGCGCCCGTGGTACGGGCGCAACGAAACACTCCGCCGGCCCGGCCGGCATTCATACGGGCAATGCCCGTCGTTCTTTGGGGAACCCAGGATGACCAACCAGAAGATCCGCATTCGTCTCAAGGCCTTCGACTACAAGCTGATCGACCAGTCGGCCGCCGAGATCGTCGACACCGCAAAGCGCACCGGCGCGGTGGTTCGCGGGCCGGTGCCGCTGCCGACCCGCCGGGAGCGCTACGACGTGCTGCGTTCGCCGCACGTCAACAAGACTTCGCGCGACCAGTTCGAGATCCGCACCCACCAGCGCCTGATGGACATCGTCGACCCGACCGACAAGACCATCGATGCGCTCACCAAGCTCGACCTGCCGGCGGGGGTCGATGTCAAGATCTCGGTCCAGCAGTCGGCTGGCGCGTAGTCGGGAACCGGCTTGCCGGACTGGATCCGGCAAGCTATAATCTTCGTCTTTTTTCGGGTGGCCCGATTTGCGGGGCATCCATTTGGGCAAGTGCGCACGGATCGCATGGCGATCGAGGGTTTTCCGGCTTTCCGGGCCTTCCCTGCGGCGCGCGCATCACATCCGGCCAATCGCAGCCGGGATTGGAGCAAGCAATGAGCCTTGGCCTTGTGGGACGCAAGGTCGGCATGATGCGCATCTTCACGGACGACGGTGAGTCGGTTCCCGTGACGGTGCTCGACGTGTCGAACAACCGCGTCACCCAGATCAAGACCGTCGAGACCGACGGCTATGTATCGGTTCAAGTGGCCTACGGCACTCGCCGTGCCAACCGCGTGACCAAGCCGCAGGCGGGCCATTTCGCCAAGGCCGGTGTCGAGGCGGGCAGCATCGTGCGCGAGTTCCGCGTCGATCCCGCCGAGCTCGGCGAGCTTGCCCCCGGCGCCTCGCTCAAGGTCGAGATGTTCGCCGAAGGCCAGAAGGTCGATGTCTCGGGAACGTCCCACGGCAAGGGCTTCGCCGGCACCATCAAGCGCTACAACTTCAGCTCCGGGCGCGCCAGCCACGGCAACTCGCGCGCGCACAACGTGCCGGGTTCGATCGGCATGGCCCAGGATCCGGGCCGGGTCTTCCCCGGCAAGCGGATGTCCGGCCACATGGGCGCCGTTGCCAGCACCGTGCAGAACCTGGTCGTTGCCCGTGTCGATGCCGAGCGCCAGCTGCTGCTGGTCCGCGGCGCGGTGCCCGGGTCGAAGAACGGCAATGTCATCGTCCGGCCGGCCGTCAAGGCCCCGGCGAAGTCGGCCTGACGAGGAACGGCGATGGAACTCAAGCTTATCGACGCCCAGGGCCAGTCCTCTTCGAAGGTCGATGCCCTCGACACCGTCTTCGGGCGTGAATACAACGAACCGCTGATCCACCAGGTGGTCGTCGCCTATCAGGCGAATGCCCGCAGTGGCAACAGCAAGCAGAAAACCCGGGCCGAGGTCCGCCACTCGACGAAGAAGCCGTGGCGCCAGAAGGGCACCGGCCGTGCCCGCGCGGGCATGACCTCCAGCCCGCTGTGGCGTGGCGGTGGCCGGGCCTTCCCGAGCACGCCCGAGGAAAACTTCAGCCACAAGCTGAACAAGAAGATGTATCGGGCCGGCGTCTGCTCGATCCTCTCGCAGCTGGCCCGCGAGGATCGCCTCGCGATCGTCGACGAATTCAGCGTCGAGGCCCCCAAGACGAAATTGCTCGCCCAGAAGCTCAAGGACATGGGGCTCGGTTCGGCCCTGATCATCACCGATGACTTCGACGAGAACCTCTACCTCGCCGCCCGCAACCTGCCCGACGTGCTGGTCGTCGAACCGCGCTATGCCGACCCGCTGTCGCTGGTTCGCTTCGACCGGGTGCTGATCACCCGGCCGGCGCTGGCGAAAGTCCAGGAGATGCTGGGATGAACCAGGAGCGTCTGATGAAAGTGCTCGTCGGCCCGATCGTGTCGGAGAAGTCGACCATGATCGCCGAGAAGAACGAGCAGGTGGCCTTCCGCGTCCTGCAGGACGCCACCAAGCCCGAGATCAAGGCGGCGGTCGAATTGCTGTTCAAGGTGCAGGTCGAGTCCGTCCAGGTGCTGAACCAGTCGGGCAAGACCAAGCGTTTCGGCCGCTACATGGGTCGTCGTCGCAATACCCGCAAGGCATACGTCTCGCTGGCGCCGGGCCAGGAGATCAACTTCGTGGAGGCCGGTTAAATGGCTGTCGTCAAGATGAAACCCACCTCGCCGGGTCGCCGGTCGATGGTGCGGGTCGTCACGCCGGCCCTGCACAAGGGACGGCCCTTCGATGCGCTGACGACGAGTCAGAAGCAGAGCGCCGGGCGTAACAACCACGGCCGCATCACCGTTCGTCATCGTGGCGGTGGCCACAAGGCGCACTACAGGATCATCGATTTCCGGCGCGACAAGGACGGTGTGCCCGCGGTCGTCGAGCGGCTCGAGTACGACCCGAACCGCAGCGCCCATATCGCCCTGCTGTGCTATGCCGATGGCGAGCGGCGCTACATCATCGCGCCGCGCGGCGTGGTGCCGGGAGATCGCCTGCAGAGCGGCATCGATGCCCCGATCCGCGCCGGCAACGCGCTGCCCATTCGCAACATTCCCGTCGGCTCGACGATCCATGCGATCGAGATGGCCCCGGGCAAGGGCGCCCAGATCGCCCGTTCGGCGGGTACTTCGGCGCGCCTGATGGCTCGCGAGGGCGTCTATGCGCAGGTCCGGATGCGTTCGGGCGAGGTGCGTCGCTTCCACATCGATTGCCGCGCCACGATCGGCGAAGTCGGCAACGAGGAGCACGGCCTGCGCGAGATCGGCAAGGCGGGCGCCAAGCGCTGGCGCGGCATTCGCCCGACGGTCCGTGGCGAGGTCATGAACCCGGTCGATCACCCCCACGGTGGCCGGACCCGCGGCAACCGCCATCCGGTGTCGCCATGGGGTCAGCCGACCAAGGGCTACAAGACACGTCGCAACAAGCGGTCGGACAGCATGATCGTCCAGCGCCGCGGCAAGAAATAACGGGTAGTCAAAAATGGCACGTTCAGTCAAGAAAGGGCCTTTCGTCGACGCCCACCTGATCAAGAAAGTCGATGCGTCCGTGGCGACCAAGGACAAGCGTCCGATCAAGACCTGGTCGCGCCGCTCGACGGTATTGCCCGAGTTCGTCGGCCTGACGATCGCCGTTCACAACGGCCGTCAGCACGTCCCGGTGTTCATCAACGAGAACATGGTCGGGCACAAGCTCGGCGAGTTCGCGCTGACCCGCACCTTCAAGGGACACGCCGCCGACAAGAAGTCGCGGCGCTAAGGAGAGCCGGTCATGGAAACCCAAGCCATCCTCAAGGGAGTCCGGCTGTCCGCCCAGAAGGGCCGCCTCGCCGCCGACCTCGTCCGCGGCATGCCGGTGGAGCGGGCGCTCAACGTCCTGAGTTTCTCGCCCAAGAAATCCTCGGCGATCGTCAGGAAGGTGCTCGAGTCGGCGATCGCCAATGCCGAGCACAACGACGGCGCCGACATCGACGAGCTCACCGTCAAGCGCATCCACGTCGAGAAGGCCGGATCGCTGCGGCGCTTCCGGGCCCGCGCGAAAGGGCGTGGCGCCAAGATCGAGAAGCAGACCTGTCACATCTACGTGACAGTCGGCAACTGACCAGCGTTCAAGGAAGACCATGGGACAGAAAATCAATCCGATCGGTTTCCGCCTCCCGGTGACCCGTGACTGGTCGTCGCGCTGGTTCGCCACGGGCGAGAAATTCCCGATCATGCTCAACGAGGACCTCCGCGTCCGCGAGTATCTCCGGCGCAAGCTGAAGAACGCGATGGTCGGCAAGGTGCTGATCGAGCGGCCGGCGCGCAATGCGCGCATCACGATCTACTCGGCCCGGCCGGGTGTGGTGATCGGCAAGAAGGGCGAGGACATCGAGAACCTCAAGGTCGACCTGCAGCGCCTCCTCGGAGTGCCGGTGCATGTCAACATCGAGGAGATCCGCAAGCCCGAGACCGACGCGCAGCTGATCTCGGCCTCGATCACCCAGCAGCTCGAGCGGCGCATCATGTTCCGCCGCGCCATGAAGCGCGCGATGCAGAACGCCATGCGCCTGGGCGCCCAGGGCGTCAAGGTGATGAGTTCCGGCCGGCTGAACGGCGCCGAGATCGCGCGCCGCGAGTGGTATCGCGAGGGCCGGGTGCCCCTGCATACGCTGCGCGCCAACATCGAGTACGGCACCTCGGAAGCCGCCACCACCTACGGGATCATCGGCGTCAAGGTGTGGGTCTACAAGGGTGACATGCTCGCGCGCGGCGAGGCGCCGGTCGCCGAGAAGGAGGCTCCGGCAGGCGAGCGCGAGGATCGGCGGGGTCGCCGCTTCGCCCGGCCGCCGGCCGGCCGCGGCGGTCGCAGGCCCGAAGG
>Ga0265293_10012195_pt1 | contig 11468 bp, 12 predicted proteins | sample Munlanlewell138R_FD_192505 | JGI IMG/M metagenome (GOLD analysis project Ga0265293, IMG submission 192505) | Leachate microbial communities from a municipal landfill in Southern Ontario, Canada - Leachate well 138R | ecosystem: Engineered > Solid waste > Landfill > Unclassified | place: Canada... | reverse complement strand
AAGAAGTTTCACTAAAAGGAACTATTTTAGTGAGTTGTATCGTGTATTGATTCGTTGTTGCCATAGGTATATGATAGAACAAAATTGATGCCACGAAGTTCAAAATGCCCTGCTTACCAAAAAAAGTTGTATTTTTGAACAAATTTACACATTATGCGACTCACTATCTACCTGACACTTTGTCTCTTTATTACTACCACCCTCGCTTTCTCCCAGAAAAAACCGTTGGACCATTCGGTATACGATGGGTGGAAAAGCCTTGGCAACACCACTCTTAGCGACAAGGGGGAAATAATTGCCGTGTTGGTGTCTCCCCAAGAGGGAGACACCGCGCTCTTTATCCGGCGAATTGATACCAAACGCCCGGGGACAGTAACCCCCGGCATAACCGTCGACAGGGTAACCCGTTACTCCCTCTCCACGGACGGGAGGTGGACGGTAGGGCTTTTGAAAGCACCGTTTGCCGACCGCCGCCAAGCCCGCGTGGATAAAAAGAAAAAGGAGGAGATGCCCAAGGACTCGTTACTTATCGTGGACAACCTCACCTTTGCCATGCATAAAATCCCCAACGTGGATTCTTATAAAACAGCCCCGGAAATGAGGAGCCGCGTGGCCTATGCCCTTACCCTGCCGAAAGATACCCTCCGGAACGACACTGCCCGGAATGATACTATCCAAAAAGACAGCGCCCGGAAAGAGGCGAAAGGAAAATCCCGGGAAGTAGTGATCCTGCGTAACCTGCAGACCCAACGCGAGGATACCCTCCGAAACGTGAAAGAGTATATTTTCAGCAAATATGAAACTGCCTTTGCCGTCACCATCCAGCCTGACGAGAAAGACTCCACCGATATAAAGCGGGTAGAGTTTTTCGACTTAGGAAACCACACCCGGGAAACCATCTCGCGAGACCCCAAAGAGTATAAATCACTCTCGTTCGACGAGCTTGGAAAGCAACTGATTTACCTTGCCACGGGCGACACATCGAAGGTGGAGCAGAAAGTGTACGACCTGCGTTACTATACCGCGGGGGCCGACTCGGCCGTTGTTCTTGCCGACCGGGATACACCGGGGCTACCCAAGGGATGGATCTTTAACGAACATGCCTCCCCATCGTTCAGCAAAAACGGGGAGCGCGTCTTGGTGGGGGCTGCTCCGCGGAAAGAGCCCAAAGACACCACCCTCGTGGACTTTGAAATGGCCCGGCTGGATATCTGGCATTGGCAGGACCCCTTGGTACAGCCTCAACAGCTGGCGGAGCAAAGCAGGGAAGAGCGCCGGACCTATACCGGCATCATTTACCCGGCTCACGCGAACCGATTTATTCCCATCGCTAACGAGGAGATGCCCCATGTTTCGATCGCCGGCGAAGGGGATGGGCGTTTCGCGCTGCTTTGGTCGAACCTACCCTACCGGCTGGAAAGCCAGTGGGACCTATCGGCGGGTTACGACACATGGATAATGGATCTCGAGAATAACACGTTGAGCGAAATAGCAACCCCCCTACCCGGGCGAGCCTCCCTCTCGCCGCAGGGGAATTACACCTACTGGTGGGACGCCGACCAGCGACATTGGTTCGCGTACGACAACCGCGACAAGTCGGTTCATAATCTTACTGCCGGTATCCCGGTGAACTTCTGGAACGAGAAAAACGACGTGCCCCTGGCACCCGGATCATACGGGATAGCCGCCTGGGGTGAAAATGACGAGTACCTCTTGCTGAACGACGCGTACGATATCTGGAAGGTGAATCCGAAAGGAAAGGGGAACGCGGTAAATATAACCCGCCATGCCGGCAGGAGCGACTCCATCACCTTTCGGTATATCAACACCGATCCCGACAAGCGGTTTATCGAGCACGGCGACTTGCTCCTGCTCTCGGCCTTCGACAACATAACCAAAGAGAGGGGATATTACACGTTGAGGCAATCAGGCCGTAACCCGCTACAGAAAAGAACGATGGAAGGATACACCTTCCACGGGTTGCGGAAAGCCAAGGAGGCCGACATCTTCGCGTTCCAGAAAAGCAACTTCAACACCTCGCCCGACTTGCACGTGACGGGCGACTTCTGGAAGAATACTTCAAAGCTCACCGGTATCAACCCCCAAATGAACGATTACAACTGGGGAACGGCCGAACTATTCTCGTGGACTTCCTACGCGGGGATTCCCCTTCAGGGAATCGTGTATAAACCCGAGGACTTTGACGCGTCGAAAAAATACCCGGTCATGATTTATTTTTATGAACAACATTCCGACAATCTTTATAGCTATTTTGCCCCGGCACCGAGCCGATCCATCATCAACATCCCCTTCTTCGTGAGCCGGGGCTATATCGTTTTCACTCCTGACATCCATTACACGGTGGGACAACCGGGCGAGGACGCCTACAACGCGGTGGTATCGGGCGCCGAGGCTCTCGCTCGAAACGAATGGGTAGACGCGGAGAACATGGCCATACAGGGACAGAGCTGGGGCGGCTACCAGGTGGCTTACCTGGTAACCCGGACCGACATGTTTAAGGCCGCAGGCGCGGGTGCCCCGGTATCGAACATGACCAGCGCGTACGGCGGTATCCGTTGGGAGTCCGGCCGCAGCCGCCAGTTTCAATACGAGCAGACACAGTCGCGTATCGGGGCCACCATGCGCGACTCGCTCGAGCTGTACATCAAGAACTCGCCGGTCTTCTTTGCCGACAAGATCAACACCCCGTTGCTGATCATGCATAACGACAATGACGGCGCGGTCCCCTGGTACCAGGGCATCGAGCTATTCATGTCGATGCGCCGCCTTGCCAAACCGGTGTGGATGCTTCAATACAACGACGAAGCGCACAACCTGGTACATCGCCGCAACACGAAGGACTTAGCCATTCGCCTGCAGCAGTTTTTTGATCACTACTTGAAAGGGGAGCCGGCACCGGTATGGATGACGCGGGGCGTGCCCGCGCTGGAGAAAGGGAAAACGTGGGGGTATGAGTTAGAGGAATAGCCCGAATACAGGAACATCCTACCGGACTACCGGATGCGGGGAATCAGGAACCTCTCGTCCTAACTTATTCAAGTTCAATATCTTTTTTCATTGGGTATACGGGGTATGACCAAGAGCGCAACTTTAATGACTCCTATTGTCTTAGCCCTGTCACCATAATACTCAGGTTCAAAGTTAACCCATTTTTTTAAAATTCATAAATACTTATAGAATACTGTTTTAAGTTAGTGCAAGATGCAAGCTATCTATATATAGATAAATCATTTATGCTGTTCATGATCGTTTGCTTTTTCTTGATATTTTTTTCTCCTCACTTTTCAATCGTCGCTCTACTTTCTTCACATCTTCTGCCGGAGGAAGATTCTCGGGTTTTAGCCCCCGTTCAATCATGATCTTTCGCACACCCAAGTTGTTGTCAACATGTTCCCGTTCAATGGGTATTTGTCCGGTTAAGTTCTTAATCTGTATATTTTCCGTAGTCATGGCGGCAGCAAAATCCTTGGCTTTAATGCTAACAGTGGGAAGAAAATCAGCTAATGGCCTTTTGGGCGGTATCCCCATCTTTCTTTTTAAAAGTGCAGTATTTAGACCAAATAAAGCCTGATCGCCTTTTGAACGGATTATACCAAACCCTTTATCATCTACACCTCTTTCGTACAGGACTCCCGATAAGTTCTTTTCAGTTTCTTGTAGCTTTGCACGTGCTTTTACCCGTTCCGCCTCCAAAAATCGCTTCTCGATGATTTCTGCCCTGCGGGTCTGAACGGCGAAATAATTTTGTGCAAAAGCTATTTCTGGTTTACGACTATCCCCATTTTGAGCGATCAGGTAGCAGGCATAACGAGTGAGGAGCATATCATCTATCTCTTTTTCTGCGCCTGACCCGATTTGAACCATTTTCCTGACGTCAGGAAAATGGTCGGGAACTGCCTCACCCGCGTTTATGCAGGATTCTTTGCCTTTTTCGATTACTTTTGAGAAATTCTCCCATTTGGAGTATCCTAAAAGATGCTGTAATTCACGAGCACTCCAACATTCAATCCCTTCGTATTCAGAAGCGGCTGCTTCAAAACGATCAAATAAATCTGAAATTTCCGTTGTTTTCATTCGATATCAGTTTAGTATCCTAATTCTTTTAAATACATTTTCATTTTGGCTTGTACTTCCTCTAATTCTTTCTCCAATGAGTCAATCTCCTGCTGGACTGCTTGAATATCAATCTCCTCTTCTTCCTCGAAAGTACCCACGTATCGAGGGATGTTTAGGTTATAGTCGTTTTCTTCAATTTCATTCGGCGTAGCCACGTAAGCATACTTGTCTTCTGCAACACCTGCACCCAGTCGCCCATCTACGAAATCACGATAAGTATCTACAATATGCTCAATATCTTCCGGACGTAGTTTGTTTTGATTCTTTCCAGACTCATACTGGCGACTCGCGTCAATGAACAACACATTGTTGGTGTTTTTTCCTTTGTTAAATATGACTATTACAGCCGGAATACCTGTTCCGTAGAAGAGATTGGAGGGTAATCCTATTACCGCTTCTAACAAATTATCGTCAATCGTTTTTTGCCTTATTTTCCCTTCGCTTGCACCACGAAAGAGTACACCATGCGGGACAACTACCCCGACCTTTCCTCTGCCTTCGTAGGCAACTTCTAACATATGGCTGATAAAAGCCCAATTACCTTTACTTTTTGGCGGGATGCCGCGCCAGAAACGATTATACTGGTCATGTTCAGCCTGATCTGCTCCCCATTTATCTAATGAAAAGGGGGGATTGGCCACAACAGTATTCCTTTTGCCGCAAAAACTATATCGCCATCTAAAAGCAGGTGACTCTCCGTTTTATTATTTAACTCCAATGTAAGAGGTGGAAGTAGAAACCTGTTCGTATCTTTATCAAAATCCCCTACTTGCAAGTAACCAACATCCCCTTTGGGAATTTCCTTGATGTAAATTCCGGAACGGACGGTTGCTATATTTTGTATTTCAACTCTCACTCTAAATCAATTTGTAATAATTCTACAAAGGTATAAATAGTCTTAATAACAAAATATTTTTGAGTAATGTTTCTACAAAACCAATAAATTTAGTTAGGTTGCAAAAAATACAGCTTGCTATTTGCCAATCGCAAATAAAAAACACAATCAGATTAAGCTTTAAATGTGAAAAGGCTATTGTTTACCGTCATTATCTTTTGCTTCCAGTTTATCAGCAAATAAAGCCATATCACAACTTACTTTCTCATCTATAATTCTTGCGTAGATTTGAGTTGTTTTAATATCGGTATGACCTAACATCTTAGATACAGTTGAACTTGCAGGTCTTATCTGGTTTTTATCGCCTTTCGGCTATATATTTCCGCGGACGCGGTGAGACCGTAACGAACAGGAGGTTAAAACCCCCGTTGCCGCATCGCTTCAAAGGTAAGCACGGCCGTAGAGACAGAGACATTGAGCGAATCGATTTTCCCGCGCATGGGGATTTTGATTCGCTTTGTCGCGTTATCGAGCCAGAAATCGGTGAGCCCCTCGGCTTCGGTGCCCATCACGATGGCCGACGGGGCGGTGAGATCTATATTTTGGTAGAATTCGGCCGCGCGAAGCTCGGCCGCGAAAGAGGCGATGTTGTTTTTCCGGAGCCACTCCAACGCCTCGGACGAAGTACAGAGGGCGGTCTGCACCGTGAACAGCCCTCCCACGCTGGAACGCACCACGTTCGGATTGTACAGGTCGGTACGCGGGTCGCACACGATCACCGCGTCCGCTGCCGCGGCGTCTGCCGTACGCAAGACAGCTCCCAGGTTTCCCGGCTTCTCCACCGACTCAAGGATAATAAGGAACGGATTGTTGGTCAGTTTCAGGTTGTCCAACCCGTATTGCTTCGGCCTTGCCAGTGCCACGATGCCGTCGGAGTTTTCACGGTAGGCTATTTTATGGAACACCTCGCGCGAGATATCCACGATCATTGTATCGGCAATCGGATCCAGCACATCCGGATAGCGGGTACGGTTAAAAAACTCCCGGCAAACGTACGCCCCCGTTATTTCATAGCCGCCCTCCAGCGCCAACGACAGTTCACGAGCGCCTTCGATCACGAAAAGTTGCTGTTCGTTTCGCTCCTTGCTCTTCGACAGCTTCACGATATTTTTTATCGCCGGATTTTGCAGGCTGGTTATCATATGCTTTTATCCACGGAGCCTCCAGGTTCACCCTTCATTTGGCGCGTATCGTTACAAAGAATTATTGATTCGTCCTTTCGTCTTTCTTCAACAAGAACGTGTCAATCACCTCCCGGAATGACTTCTTGGGTAACGCTCCCATTCCAATTTGCGGCGTCTCGTCCATCGGGATAAACAGGAACATCGGGATGCTTCTCGCGCCGAACATACCGGCCAGTTCCGGTTCTTTATCCACGTCAATCTTGTAGACGTAAATCTCGTCGCCGTATTCCGCTGCCAGGTCGGCCAGGATGGGCGAGGTAATCCGGCACGGTCCGCACCAGTTGGCGTAGAAATCCACGATCGCCGGCTTATCTCCGTTGTAGTTCCACTCCTCCGGATTCGTTTCGTAATCAAACACCTTCTCCAGGAAGGTTGCTTTGGTCAATTCAATCGGTTTTCGCGTTACCTTGCCTTGCGGCTCTGTTGCATAAACTGCTGCCACAACCAGTATTGACGCGAGAATCAGTATTGTTTTCTTCATTTTATCCCTATCGTTTAATTTTCAATTGCTCTTCCATCTTCTCGGGGTTTTGGCGACAGTCGAAAACAGATACTATAGCAACCATTTCATTATAAACCGAATAAATTATTTTGTAATTATCTACGACTAAATACCGATACTCTTCAGGATATTCAGTTAGCAGCGGTTCTTTTGTCCCAGAATAGGGATGAATAGTAAGAATATCTGTTCTACGAGTAATTTTAGTGACAATTTTCTTAACTAACCTCCGATTCACAGCAAAGGCATAGTAATTATAAATGTTTTTTAGTTGTGTTTTGGCCAAATCTGACCATTCCACTCTTTTCACCATGAATTAATCTCTTTTTTCAGATCCTCCTGTGTAGTGGTTTGTCCATTTGCTATCTCATTCCTTGATCGTTCTATCATCGAATGAAATTCCTCTTTATTCATAGGTTTAAGACCTTGTTCATAACGTTTTCTTTTTTCGACCAATATCAATTCTTCCATTTGTGCAATGACATCCTCATCCGTTATCTTGATAAATTCTTCAATGAGGTTTAATTTCCTAGTTTCAACAGTCATAATCCCGTCCTTTTAATATATTCAACAACAACGTATAGATTAAAGTTTTACAGCAACGTTTAAAACCGCGTCCGCTCCTTAGGATCAAACGTATTCCTGATGATCAAACATCTTTCTGCCCGGAACGGCAATTACAAGGCTCTACCCGAGCGGAAGCGCAGCGCGTTCTTACTGGGCACGCCAAACTCCCTCGCGGACGCCTCCTCTACAACCACCTTCCAAATTTTCACGTTATTCACGGCAGGCTCGGAATAGCTGAAATCCCTGTCGGCATAATGCCGCATGATCACGTTTAACGCCCGTACTTTCTCCTCGTATACCGCTTCGAATTCCACCTTTCCATGGCAAATCACGCTACTCGCCCGCATCCCGTAACTGCAAGCGACTTCTTCATTTTGCCACAGCAGCGTGGGGGAGGTGCAGAAAGTGATGCACACCCTCGGGTTCTTCTCCAGGATAGAGATCGAGCGTCCCTCTTGCGCGGAGTGCAGGTACAGCACACCCGCTTCGTACCCGAAACTCATGGGCAGCACGTAAGGCGCGCCGTCCTCATCCACCATTCCCGCGTGGCAAAGAGGACACGCTTTAATAATACGTTCCACGTGCTCTTGCTCCTCTATGGAATTCGTTCGCATGCCTAATATTTATATCAATCAATTCAACAATCGCGTCATCCATCCAATAGCTCCCTCCCGGGTTGTTTACACGAATAAAGGGTTTGTCACATGGTCATTGGCAATGGACGTCCTCCTTTCCGAGATAGTTACAACTCTTTCGGGGTAGTAGAAGGGCCATCCACGGTAAGCACCCCGTTTTCATCGATCCGCATCTCGTCGATAAAGACTACCCGCTCGTCACCGGTCTCCTCGGTGCGTCCGTGGTACACGCAATACATCTTATTGTCGCCGTCGCCCGACCGGAACACCATGTTATGTCCGGTGCCGGTCACCTCTCCGCCCTGCCGGGTGTTTTTCTCCAGTACCGGGTTATTGCCCGCTTTCGTGAAGGGTCCCAGCGGATGGTCGGCAGTGGCGTACCCCACCGCGTAGTTTTGTCCCCCGAAGAAGTTGGCCGAATACATCATGTAGATTTTATTATCGTGCTCGAACGCGAACGATCCCTCGGTCCACCTTCGGTTCACCTCGCCGCTGGTCACCGACCGGCTCTCCCACTCCGTCTGCGGGTCGTCCATCGTGGCAGGCGGTTGCAAGAGCAATACCGGTTCACCGATCACCGTCGTGAAATCGTTGGAGATCTCCACGCCATACACCCAACTCTCCTCAATCTCGTTGAAGAGGTTCTCTGCCCGGGCCCAGTCGGCCACCTCGCTCTCCACCGGGTTCTTGTAGCAACAGCGGGAGTAGTAGAGGTACGTTTTGCCGTCGTGTTGCAGGATGTTCGCGTCGATGATGGGGTAACCCGGGTCAAACAGCGGCTGGTCGGACACCTCCCGGAAAGGGCCCGTGGGACTATCCGCCACGGCCACGCCAATCCTGAAATTCTCCAACTCATCGGTTGGGTTCACTTTCCAATCCGCGCTAAAGAACATGTAATACCGTCCGTCAATCTCATACACTTCCGGTGCCCAGTAGTTTTTCAGCGTCCATGAGTCGGGATGATCGCCCGAGTAGACTTGTCCCTCGAACTTCCAATCGACCAAGTCATCGGAGCTGTATGCCCCGAACCCCTTTTTCACCCCCCCGGTACCGTACATATAATATTTCCCGTCGGACGCGGGAAGAATGAATGGGTCGCCAAAGGCTACCGGCAACGGGTTTGAATAGACAAGCGGTTCCGGAGAGGCCGCTCCTTTCGGGTTGCATCCCCCGGGCACTCCCGCGAGCAATAAAACAGCGGCAATCACACCAACTAAATCTCTTTTCAGCATAGCATCCTTTTTTATCGTTACAAAGTTACCATTATCGATGCAATTTCCCCCATCGGCCGGGGAATAAATCACCGCATGAACAAACTTGGCCCCTGAATCCATCGTACTTGCTCTCCGCCCTTCCTAATAGTTAAGAGACAAAAGAGAGGCCCCGGATAAGTCTCGCACTCCTCAAGGATAAGGCTGGCAATAAACCGGTTCCCATCGCGCACCCCTCCGCACCCTCCCCGTGATTTTACGGGGAGGGTGCGGAGGGGTTACGGAAGACCATCGGAGGGGAAGCAGCGATGGAGTAGAGAAAACCTATGGAGCTACCCGGGCTTGGAGGGAAGAAATCGTCCTCGGGCGGACGAGATGATTAAGCACAAAAAGGGAGGACCCCATGGATCCTCCCTTTCTACGAGTTATCGGTTTAAATCGATTTATTTCACCTTATCCACGATGGCCTTGAATGCTTCGGGATGGTTCATGGCAAGGTCTGCAAGTACCTTGCGGTTGATTTCTATTTCATGCTTATGCAGCGCGCCCATCAGGCGGGAGTAGGACATCCCGTTTTCGCGAGCGGCAGCGTTGATACGCTGAATCCACAGCGCGCGGAAGTTGCGCTTTTTGTTTTTGCGGTCACGGTAGGCGTAGGTAAGTCCCTTCTCCCACGTGTTTTTGGCTACCGTCCACACGTTCTTGCGGGCGCCGACATAGCCTTTGGTTAGTTTCAGAACTTTTTTTCTGCGGTTGCGCGAGGCAACATGATTCACTGATCTTGGCATAATGTTACTTGTTGTGAATGATAGCGTCTCTGCCGGGCAGAGCTCTTGGGGGCATATACATCCTGTTAATAAATCGTTTTACGGAATCTGCTGGTTTTGCCATTATAAACCCAAGAGGGTTTTGATGTTCTTTTCGTCAGCCTTGTGTACCAGACCCGTGTGCGTTAGATTTCTCTTCTGCTTTTTGGTCTTTTTGGTCAAGATATGACTTTTAAAAGCATGCTTCCGTTTGATTTTTCCTGTTCCGGTAAGGGCGAACCTCTTTTTGGCACCGGAATTAGTCTTAATTTTTGGCATGTTGCTCTGTTTGAATTTATTTATTAATCACTTTCCGCGGTTCCTGCAGGCAGGCACGAAAAAGTGTGCAAAAGTAATGATTTAATCCCGATTATCAAAACAAAACGGGCATATTTATCGCTTTCCCGTGTTTTTCACGAGGTTAACTATCGACAAATCAGGCACGATCTTTATCAAAGCAAATCAGGCCGCTTCCGCGGCCTGGTTCATTTGGTTATTGCTCTTCTTTGTTCTCTTTCTTGGAGGCGGGAGCCGCTTTCTTGGGCGAGAGCATGATCGACATCCGCTTGCCCTCCATGATGGGCATGTTCTCGACCTTGGCGTAATCTTCCAAGTCGTTGGCGAAACGTAATAAAAGCAGCTCGCCCTGCTCCTTGAAGAGGATAGAACGTCCCCTGAAAAACACGAATGCCTTTACCTTAGAGCCCTCGCTCAGGAAGTTCATCGCGTGCTTCAGCTTAAAATTATAATCGTGGTCATCGGTCTGCGGGCCGAAACGGATCTCTTTAACGGTTACTTTCACTGCTTTCGCCTTCTGTTCTTTTAACTTTTTCTTTTGTTGGTAAACGAACTTCTGGTAATCGATGACGCGGCACACGGGCGGTTTTGCCGTGGGCGCGATTTCAACTAAATCTAATTCCTGTTGTTCCGCAATTCGCATTGCCTCCCGGGTGGGGTAAATGCCCTCTGTCACGTTATCGCCCACCAATCGGACTTCTGGTACCCGGATACGTTCGTTGATCCGGTGTTGGTCTTTGGAGTCTCTTCTCATTCAGGTTCTTTTAATGTTTTCTCTCTGTTATTGATTACTAATTTAATCTGTTATTACTTTTGTATATCTAAAAATCCAATTTCTCGGTATTCATCATTTCCGATACTTTTCGCGTCACTTCGTCTGCAAATGTACTCAATTTTACGGAACCCTTGTCCTCTCCTCCTTGTTTTCTCACGGAAACCTCTTGATTTTCTGCTTCTCGTTCACCCACGATCAGGAGGTAGGGGATTCGTTTCAATTCGTTATCGCGTATCTTGCGGCCGACTTTCTCGTTGCGGTCGTCCACTTCCGCGCGGATATCTTGTTTCTTCAGTTCTTTCACTACTTGGTTAGCATACTCGTTGAACCGTTCGCTCACGGGAATCACCACGGCTTGGGTGGGTGCCAGCCAGAGGGGGAATTTACCGGCGGTATGCTCGATCAGGACGGCCACGAACCGCTCCATGGAGCCAAACGGGGCGCGGTGGATCATCACCGGCC
>Ga0265293_10012194_pt1 | contig 11470 bp, 8 predicted proteins | sample Munlanlewell138R_FD_192505 | JGI IMG/M metagenome (GOLD analysis project Ga0265293, IMG submission 192505) | Leachate microbial communities from a municipal landfill in Southern Ontario, Canada - Leachate well 138R | ecosystem: Engineered > Solid waste > Landfill > Unclassified | place: Canada... | reverse complement strand
CCAGCAGGCCCAAATAGCGCCGCAAGTCGTCGGCGGACACGTCTTCACCTTCGAACAACTTGCGCAGATCCGATAACGGCATGGGATCCGATGCGCACAACAGCGCTGTTTCAAGCACTCTAATAAACTCTGTTTCTGTCATTGATCAGCCGACTTAATGGGCCCCTAGGTTGCACTAATTCTTATAGTAGGTTAATATCATTCTTCCAGACGCGGGGTGGAGCAGTCTGGCAGCTCGTCGGGCTCATAACCCGAAGGTCACAGGTTCAAATCCTGTCCCCGCAACCAGTTCTACAGAAAGGCCCGTCGCATTGAATGCCGGGCCTTTTTTGCATTCCACGCCCAAAAGCAGCGCTTGCAATGCCTTCGCGCGAGCGCGCGCCTTCACGCCGCGAACAGTCGACGCCGCGCCACGGCGCACACCGGCGCCCGACCTGAAACAAGGCGATGGGAAACTGGATGCGAATGGCGCGCGAGCCGTCCTGGGCATCCGGCCAAACCGAACCCGCCCCGGCTGAATAATGCGTTTGCACGTGTCGTGAGACATGATAAAAAGTGTTGATCGACTCATGTAGCGCCTCGGCGCTCGCGCCCCTTGGCCCCATCGGCGTTTCAAACTCGTCTTAATGAGCCCGAAGCAAAAACCGCTGCGTCGTGGAGTGAGAACAAGCGCTTGCGGCAGGCAGGCATATCGCCGTACTTTGACGAAGGATGCCACGTCTTATCTGACGTCCGCTTAAAAATTTTTCGTTCTGGTGTGATAGCTGAAAGCAGGGATATCCGCAGATTTCAAGCACGGACCTATTCTCAAGCCCGTTTCGTGAATGCCGTCAGCGCAAGCTTCAGGGCCATCCCGCCATCGGGGAATCGCCCCCCGACTGCTACGATAACTTCATTACACCACTAGCCCGTTCACAATGCAACTATTACCTAAGGCCGAATTGTCGCCCACATGCAACATGCCGCCGCGAGCGGGCATCGCGTTCCCGCCGACGATACAATGCATCGAACACGACAAGGCTATCCAGCCTCGTCACGCATTTCGGGCAGGGAAATCCAAGTTTGTCGACCACATTCCGTCTCATTCATGCCTTGGACGAGCTCGATGCGCCCAGCTGGGACGCGCTGGCCGGCACGCAACCTTTCGTGCGCCACGCCTTCCTGAACGCGCTCGAACAAAGCCGGTGCGTCGCCGCCGATACGGGATGGATTCCCAGCCATTTGCTGATGCATCGTGACGGGCGGCTGCGCGGCGCGGCGCCCCTGTATCTGAAATCGCATTCGCGCGGCGAATACATCTTCGATTACGCCTGGGCGGACGCCTACCATCGCCACGGACTGGACTATTACCCGAAACTGCTGTGCGCCGTCCCCTTCACTCCCGTGCCCGGCCCACGCCTGCTGGCGGCCACGCGCGAAGACAAGGCGGCGCTGGCCAAGCAGATCGCTTTCCTGGCTAGAAGCAACGGCCTGTCGTCCGCGCACGTCCTGCTGCCTTGCGACGAGGACGAAGCAGTGCTGCGGGAAGCGGGATTCATGATCCGCGAGAATGTGCAGTTCCACTGGACAAACAAGGGGTACGCCGACTTCGACGCGTTTCTCGCGGCGCTCAGTCAGCCCAAGCGCAAAAAGCTCAAGCAGGACAGACTGAAAGTAAGCAGACAGGGAGTCGACTTCGCCTGGCTTCGCGGCCAGGCCATCACGCATAACGACTTGGCCTTCTTTTACGACTGCTATGTGCAAACGTATTTCGAGCATGCCAATGCGCCCTATCTGAGCCTGGACTTTTTCGAGCGCCTGCTGGCCCGCATGGGCGATGCCATGCTGTTGGTGCTGGCCCGGCAAGGCGGCGAACCCATCGCCGCCGCGCTGAACGTCATCGGTGACGGCCGCATGTACGGACGATACTGGGGCAGTCTGCGCCATATCCCGGGCCTGCATTTCGAAGCCTGCTACATGCAAGGCATCGAATTCTGCATCGCGAACGGCTTGTCGATCTTCGAAGGCGGCGCGCAAGGCGAACACAAACTGGCCAGGGGAATGCTGCCGATCGCCACCAGCTCCGCGCACAGCATCGTCGACCCGCGATACGCCCATGCCATCGCTGATTTCCTGGATCGGGAAACGCCGGCCGTGCGCAGCTACATACGGGAACTGCAAGCCCACACGCCGTTCAAGACGCAAGGCTGAGCAAGGCGCAACGCCTCGCGTCGGGCAGGCCGTTCGTATTTGCTCGCGGCCCGGACGCCCTATTTCTTCTTCGTATCGGCCGGACCGACGCCGGGAAAGGGAAACGTGGAAAACATGTTGCGCGTCTGATCCTGCATCTGATCTTGCATCTGCACGAACAGGTTCTTGCTCTGATCGATGTAATTGCTCATCATGTTCTGCAGGATGGGCGCTTGCAGGTTCATCAGTTGCGCCCATGCCTCGGGTCCGAACTGCGTGCCGTAAAGGCCTTTGGACTGCTCGGCGACACGCTCCTGGATTTCCATGAACGCCTGGATGTTCTTTTCGAGGAAAGAACCCATGACGCCTTGCATCGCATGGCCGTAGAAACGGATGATCTGCGACAAGACGGTCGACGAGAACATGGGCACGCCGCCGCTTTCCTCTTCGAGGATGATTTGCAGCAGGATGCTGCGCGTCAGGTCTTCGGAGGTCTTGGCGTCGACGACCTGGAACGGCTCGTTTTCCAGCACCAGATTCTTCACGTCCGTCAGCGTGATGTAGGCGCTGGTTTTCGTGTCGTACAAGCGCCGATTGGGATACTTCTTGATCAGACGGGCGGAGCCGGAAGGAGTTGTAGTCATGGCATCAAAGGTAACGTGGCTGGGGGAACGACGCGCCAACCATTCAAACAACGCGCAGGAAACTGGAGACTAGCATACTATAGAAAAACGGCATGGTGGACGATGGCAAGCCCTATCCACCATGCCTTTGCGCCGCGTCGGCGGCAAAGCACGCCCTAGCCCATGTGCAGGCCGCCGTTCAGCGAGAAGTCCGCGCCGGTGGCGAAGCCGGACTCTTCGGATGCCAGCCAGGAAACCATGGATGCGATTTCCTCAGGCGTTCCCAGGCGCTTGACGGGAATGGTGGCCACGATTTTTTCCAGCACGTCGGGGCGGATGGCGCGCACCATGTCCGTTCCGATGTAGCCAGGCGAGATCGTATTGACCGTCACCCCCTTATTGGCGACTTCCTGCGCCAGGGCCATGGTAAAGCCATGGATGCCCGCCTTCGCGGTCGAATAGTTGGTTTGTCCGAACTGGCCTTTCTGTCCGTTGACCGAACTGATGTTGATGATGCGCCCCCATTGGCGCTCGATCATGCCTTCTATGACCTGCTTGGTCACGTTGAACAGGCTGTTCAAATTGGTGTCCATGACCGCGCGCCAGTCATCCTGGCTCATTTTGCGGAACATGCCGTCACGCGTGATGCCGGCATTGTTGACCAGCACATCGACGCGGCCGAACTGGTCGGCGATCCGCGTGAATGCGTCCTGCGTCGAATCCCAATCCGACACGTTGCCGACCGACGCATGGAAGGTGTAGCCTAGCGCCGCCTGCTCGTCCAGCCACTGCTGGAAATTGCGGCTGGGTCCGCAACCCGCCACGACGGTGAATCCGTCTTTTGCCAGGCGCTGGCATATCGACGTGCCGATGCCTCCCATGCCACCTGTTACGTAAGCGAGTTTTCCCTTCATTATTATTACCTCCTGCGTCAAACGCCTTATACATGATCCACGCGCTGAAACCGCGACCAGAGCCCGGATCGATTACTCAAATCAATTATGCTTATTGCCGGAAAACTTGCCTGACAACAACTGCTACTGCGACTGCCATACTACTGAAACCTTGCCGCCGAACGCGCGACAATGCTATGCGCGCACCTTCACGTAACGGCCGGGAGCCGGCTCGATGACGGGATAGCGCGCGTTGCCCGGCGCGGCGGGCGCCTTGCGCAGCGCGCCGGATCGGGCCTGTAGCCAGGATAGCCAGTCCGGCCACCAGCTGCCCGCATGTTCGACCGCCTGAGCGTGCCACTGGTCGGCCGTCATCGCCTTGTCGACGTCGCCGTCCTGCGACCAATAGCATCGCTTGTTCTTGGCGGGGGGGTTGATCACCCCGGCGATATGACCCGACGCCCCGAGTACGAAACGGGCCGGTCCGCCCAACAACCCGGCCGACGCATGGGCCGTCTTCCACGACACGATGTGATCGTCGCGCGAGCCGTAGATGAATACGGGCATGCGCAACGCCCCCAGGTCGATGGGCTTGCCGTCGATGACGACGCGCCCCGGCTCTTTGAGATTGTTTTCCAGGTAGGTATTGCGAAAATACCAGGAAAAGAACGGGCCGGGCAGATTCGTGCCGTCCGCGTTCCAGTACAAGAGATCGAACGCCCTGGGTTTTTCGCCTTTCAGGTAGTTGCCCACGACATAGTTCCAGACCAGTTCGCCCGGACGCAAAAACGAAAACGTGGTGCCCAGCTCACGCGCCGTCATCAGGCCGCCGCCGCCCAAGGTCTGGTCGCGGATCCGCGCATGCTGCTCGTCGACGAAGACACCCAATATGCCCACGTCTTCGAAATCCAGCGGCGTCGTCAGCAAGGTGAGCGCCGCGACCGGTTCCCGCCCCCTTGCCTGCGCCAGCGCCAACGCGCAACTGAGCAAGGTCCCGCCCACGCAGAAGCCCAAGGCGTTGACTTGTTTTTTACCCGTTATGCCGCTGGCCACGCTCAGCGCCTGCAACACGCCTTGGTCCAGGTAGTCGTCCCAGGTCGCGTTCTCGATGCCGTCGGTATCCGTGGGCAAGGGATTGCGCCAGGACACCATGAACACCGTATGGCCGTTGTCGACCGCGTGCTTGACGAAGGAATTCTCCGGCTGAAGATCGAGAATGTAGAATTTGTTGATGCAAGGCGGGACGACCACCAACGGAGTCGCATGGACCTTGGACGTGGTCGGCGTGTACTGGATCACCTGCATCAGCTGGTTTTCGTAGACGACCGCCCCCGGCGTCACACCCACGTTGCGGCCGACTTCGAACCCGGATTCATCCGTTTGCGTCAGGCGCCCTTTCAGGACGTCTTCGATCAGATTACCCATGCCGGCGCAAAGGGATCGTCCCTTGGTCTGCACGAGGGTTTGTTGAGCCTCGGGATTCGTCGCCAGGTAGTTGGCGGGGGAAGCCGCCTCTATCCATTGCATGGCCGCGAAGCGCAAGCGCTCCCTGACCGGCTCCGAAACCTGCGCGGCCTCGACCATCTGCGTCATGGCTTTGGCCGAAAGCAAATAGGCGTGCACGTTGAAAAGGAAAACCGGATTATCGGTCCAGGCCGACGAGGAAAAACGCCTGTCCGCGGGCTTGGGAAGATCGCCGCGTTGCGCCGCCATGGTTATTTCCAGCCAATCCCGGGCAAATTCCGCCTGGATCGCCGCAAGCTGCTCGGGTGCCACGTTCGCCGAAACCGGCCAATTGAAAGATGACGGAGCACTCAATTTCACACCTTAGTTGTATTACATACTGTGAGCAGATGGTGCTTGTCATTTAACGCGGTGTCAATCAGGGTAAGCGCTAGACCCTTGAGCAACGCCTTGAAAACTAACGTATTAATGCTATTGGCAATCCGTCAGCCATGCCAGCGTCGCCATGCGTCCGGCACGCGGATCACGGCGATAGGAATAAAAATCATGATTGTGCCGAACCGTGCAATACCCGCTCAGGGCGACGTCGCGCACACCCGCCAGATGCAGGCGGCGCCGCGCCAGGCCGGGCAGGTCCGCCATCCATTTGCCGGGATTTCCCCCCGCGCGAAAACAGTCCGCGGCATCGGCGGCGGCGGGATGATCCCGGCCGACGAAGGCGGCGTACACATCGGCGCCGACCTCGAAGCCGTCCTGGCCGATGGCGGGTCCGATCCAGGCGCGCCAGGCCGGCGCGGCGGGATGCTTGCGCTCGAGCGCGGCCATCATCGCCTCCAGGACGCCCGCCTGCAAGCCGCGCCAGCCCGCGTGCGCCGCCCCCAAGGCCTTGCCGTCGACACTGGCGACCACCACCGGCAGACAGTCCGCCGTCATGATGGCGAGCACGGTGTGCCGCGCCGTCGTCACCGCCGCGTCGGCCACGGCCGGCTCGCCGGACGGCCCAAGAACGTGGACGTCGGCATCCAGCACCGATGCGCCATGCACTTGGTCCAGCCACACGGGCGGCGCGGGCAGCAAGGCGCGCAAGCGCACGCGATTGGCTCGCACGTGCTCCGGATCATCCCCCGTATGCAACCCCAGGTTCAAGGAGGCATAGCCGCCGCCGCTCACACCGCCGTGGCGCGTGGTCGTGAAATACTTGACGCCCGGCCAAGCCTCTCCGGTCACGGTCGCGATGGGCCCGGGCGGCATCGCCGGCTCCGGCGCTAAGACGTCAACCATGCGACCCTGTCCTCCACCGCAACGATGTCGTCGGGCAACGCAGCCTGAAACGATACGCGCTCCCGCGTCGCCGGGTCGTCGAAGCTCAAGGCCCGCGCATGCAACAGCTGGCGGACCACCCCCGCCGGCATGCGCCCGCCATACAGGACGTCTCCGACCAGGGGGTGTTTCAAGCTTGCCATATGCACGCGTATCTGATGCGTACGCCCCGTTTCGAGACGGCACACGACCTCGGTCACCGGCTGGTCGTCGAGCATGCCCCGGCGCACGGGTTCGTAGTGCGTGACGGCCGGCTTGGCGGAAACGGGCCGGTCCACGCTCATGCGCACCGGCACGAATCGATCGCGGCCGATGTCCAGGCTAAGCCGCCCCGCCTTGCGCAGATGTCCGTGGACGAGCGCATGGTATTCGCGTGAAACGGTGCGTGCCTGCAATTGCCTTACCAGATGCGTCTGGGCCACATCGTGGCGCGCCACCACCAGCAAGCCGGACGTGTCTTTGTCCAGGCGATGCACGATCCCCGCGCGCGCTACGCGACTGAGCTCGGGAAAGCGATGCAGCAAGCCGTTCAATAGCGTGCCGCTCCAGTTTCCGGCGCCGGGGTGCGTGACCAGGCCGGCGGGCTTGTCGACGACGATCCAGTCCGGGCTTTGCGCGACGACGGGAAACTCCACCGGCTCGGGCGTAAACGCCAGATCTTCGGCCGGCACTTGCAGATGAACCTCGAGCCGGTCGCCGGGATTGACGCGCTGCTTGATGCGCCCGGGCTCGCCGTTGACCCGCACGTGGCCGGCCTCTATCCATTCCTGAAGCCGGCTGCGTGAATGCTCCGGCAACAAACGCGCCAGAACCTTGTCCAAACGATCCGGCATGGCGGAAAACGGCTGGATGAAGCGACGCAAGCCGGCGTCCGCGCACGGCGCTTGCGCACTTTCTTTGGCTGTATCTGTGTCAGGCATGTCGACAAATCATATAATCAGTCTGCAATGCTAACACCAAGGATGCTTTCGTGACTCGTATGGACACCAAAATTTCCCTCTTTTCCGGCCTGCGGCAATGGCCGCGCTCGCTCGTGGCGCGCCTGTTCGCCGCGCTCGCCATCGGCCTGATCCTTGCCGGATGCAGCTCGACCAAAGGCGACCAGGACCTCACCGCCGGCTGGAGCGCGGAACGCCTCTATCAAAACGCCCGCGAAGAAATGTCCAGCGCGAACTGGTCGGCCGCCCGCACCCGCCTCGAAAGCATCGAGGCGCGCTACCCGTTCGGCGGGTACGCCCAGCAAGCCTTGATCGACCTGGCCTACGTCAACTGGAAAGACGACGAGTCCGCGCAGGCCCTGGCCGCCATCGACCGCTTCCAGCAACAGTATCCCAACCATCCGGGCACGGACTACATGCTGTACCTGAAGGGGCTGATCACCTTCACGCCGCCCAGCGCATCGTTCACCAGCTTCACCATGCAGGATCCGAGCGAACGCGATCCCAAGGGCCTGCGTGAATCCTATGAGTCGTTCAACGAGCTGATCAAGCGTTATCCCGACAGCCGCTACGCCGCCGATGCCAAGCAGCGCCTGGTCTGGCTGGTCGATACGATCGCCCAGAACGAAGTGCACGTCGCGCAATACTATTACGAGCGGGGCGCCTACCTGGCCGCCGTCAATCGCGCGCAAACGGTGATCACCGACTTCCAGGGCGTGCCCATCGCGGAAAAGGCGCTCTACATCATGATACTGTCCTATGACAAGCTGGGCATGACCGAGCTGCGCGACGACGCCAAGCGCGTGCTGGACCAGAACTTCCCCGACAGCGTCTACTACGAGCAAGGCCTGGACAAACCCAAGAGCCTTTGGAATCCCATCAACTGGTTCTAGTTCAGCGACGCCGCGATTCTCGATTCAAGGCCGACGCGTCATTCGCCGTCGGCCTTTTTCATGACGGCGCTATGCCGCGGGCACGTCGTCCGACGCGGCGAGCGGCGCATCGGAAGCAGCTTTCGCTTGCCGGCGATGGAAAAACTCCACCACATGGGAGGGCTCGCGTGTCCTGGCAAAAGGCGGCAAGCCGCGCCACAAGGCCTTGCCGTACGGCTTTTCGACCAATCGGGTATCGCCGACCATCAATACCCCCCAATCGGCCTCGGTGCGTATGAGGCGCCCCGCGCCCTGCTTGAGCGCGATCGCCGCCTCGGGAAGCTGGAATTCGACGAAAGGATTGCCCCCCCGCCGCTTGCACTCGTTGAGCCGGGCTTCCAGCACGGGATCGTCAGGCGGCGCGAACGGCAGCTTGTCGATGGCCACCAGAGTCAGGGCGTCGCCCGGAACGTCGATGCCTTCCCAGAAGCTGGCGCTACCCACCAGCACCGCGTCGCCCGCGGCGCGAAATTGCTCGAGCAAGGCCCGCCTGGAGCGGTCTCCCTGGCGCAGCAGTTCCCGGTCTATGCCTTGCGCATCGAAGCGCGCCTGCAGCAATTCCGTGATGCGGTCGACGGCGCGCAGGGTCGTGCACAGCACCAACACGCCGCCATGGGTCGCCTTCAGCAACGGCAGCAAAGCATCGACGAATTTTTCGTTGAAGTTCGGCGCGCTGGGTAAAGGCAAGTGCTTCGGCACGTAGAGCACGCCCTTGCTCTGGTAGTCGAACGGGGATTCCCAGCAATGGGTGCGGGCATCCCATAGCCCCAGTTGCCGGATGAAGTGGCCGAAGTCGCCATGCACCGACAAGGTCGCCGACGTCAATACCCAGGTCTGCTCTTTGGCGCGGTAACGCGAGAATATCTGCGCCACGGACAAAGGCGCGCTATGCAGGCGCACGTGATGCAAGCCCAGCTCGACCCAGCGCACGGCTGCGCCGTCGGGCAAGACGGCCTCTGCCGCATCCCCGGTTCCCGCAGCCGAGGCATCGGGGGCATTGACGGCGGGCGCAAGCGCGTTGTTGCCCTGGCGGTCCGGCTGGCTCCAGCGGTACAGGCGCGCGCGCAATTCCAGGCAGGTTCTGGCGGCCGCCGCCAGGTCGGGATGCTTTTCGCTCACCACGTCGAGCAGGCGCCCGGTCTTGTCCAGCACGTCGACCAATTCCGACAAGGCCTGGTCAAACGCATCGGGCTCGGGAATGGCATGGAAGGTGGCTTTTCGGCCCGGCATTTTTTCAATGGCGGCGGCGCTCAGGCGCAATTGGCGAGTGGCGTACTCGATGCTTTTGCCCGCCTCGCTCCAGTTGGCGGCCTCGCGCGCATACGCCAGGCCCGCGGCCTCGGCGGCGCGCGCCAAGTCCAGCAACTGATGCGAGGACACGCTCGTCCCCAGGAAACGCGTGGCGATGTCGGGCAACTGGTGGGCCTCGTCGAACACCACCATTTCCACCGTGGGCAGCAAGTCGGTGATGCCTTCTTCGCGCAGCGCCAGATCGGCCATGAACAAGGCATGGTTGACCACGACGACGTCCGCCTCCTGGGCCTGGCGCCGCGCCTTGACAACGAAGCAGTCGCGCAGGTTCGGGCACTCTTGCCCAAGGCAGTTTTCCCGTGTCGATACGACACGGCTCCATATGTCCGCATCTTCGGGAACCTGGGCCAGGTCGCCGCGGTCGCCCGTTTTGCTCTGCTGCGCAAACACCTGGATCTGGCGCAATTGCGAGATCTCCGCCCGCGATTTCAAGGCGCGTTCGTCGCCTTGCAGGCGCTCGAGGTGGTAATGGCAGACGTAGTTGCCCCGGCCCTTGAGCAAGGCGATCGTCACGGGCAGGCCCAGGGCCTGGCGCAAGCGCGGCAGATCGCGCCGGAACAGCTGGTCCTGCAAGGTGCGAGTGCCCGTGGAGACCAGGACTTTGCCGCCGCTCAGGAATGCCGGCGCAAGATACGCCCAGGTCTTGCCCGTGCCGGTCCCCGCCTCGGCGATCAGCACGCTGTGCTCGCGCAAGGCCCGCTCTATTTCCTGGGCCAGCTCCAATTGCGCCTGGCGCGGATGATAGCCCGGAACGGCGGCCGCGATCGGTCCATCCGCGGAGAAAATGTCGGTCAGTTCTTGCAAGAGCATCAACGAAAACGAATGACATGCCGGACACATCCGGCATACGAAGCGAAAAAGATGATGATACTCTGTCGGCTCGCAGCTTGCCGCCGGCTTATGGCAAAATGCGCCGCGTACTTGCTTTTTTATAGAAGGGCCCATGACTGACATTTCCTCCGCATCCCCCGCCTCCCGTTCCAATCAGGACGATTCCGGCCGCATCATCGCCTTGCTGGCCGCCGAGCTGAACGTGCGCCCCACCCAGGTGGCGGCGGCCGTGGAACTGCTGGACGGCGGCGCCACCGTGCCCTTCATCGCCCGCTACCGCAAGGAAGCCACCGGGGGGCTGGACGATACGGTCCTGCGCAACCTGGAGGTCAGGCTGCTGTACGTGCGCGATCTCGAATCGCGCCGCGCCGCCATCCTGGAATCGATAGAACAGCAAGGTAAGCTCACGCCCGAGTTGCGGCAAGAGCTGCTCGGCGCCGACACCAAGCAGCGCCTGGAAGACCTGTACGCCCCTTACAAGCCCAAACGGCGCACGCGCGCCCAGATCGCGCGCGAAGCCGGCCTGGAGCCCTTGGCCGAGGCGATCCTGGCCCGTCCCGACGGCGATCCCGCGGTCTTGGCGGCGGATTATCTCAATCCCGAAGCGTCGATCAACGACGCGAAGGCCGCCTTGGACGGCGCGCGCGACATCCTCGCCGAGCGCTATGCTGAGAATGCCGATTTGCTGGCCGACATGCGCGACTATCTATGGCGGTCGGGAAGGCTTTATTCCAAGGTCGTGGAAGGCAAGGAAGCGGAAGGCGACAATTTCCGGGACTGGTTCGATTTCAACGAGCCGCTCAAGGCCCTGCCTTCGCACCGGGTGCTGGCTCTGTTGCGCGGCCGCCAACAAGGCGTGCTGGATTTACGCCTGGGTCTGGATCCCGAGCAGGAAGCGCTCACGCCCCATCCCTGCGTCTTGCGCATCGCCGATCTGTTGGGGCTGGACGCCGATTTCGGCATCGAGGCGTCGCCCCCTCCACGCCGGC
>Ga0265293_10012193_pt1 | contig 11471 bp, 14 predicted proteins | sample Munlanlewell138R_FD_192505 | JGI IMG/M metagenome (GOLD analysis project Ga0265293, IMG submission 192505) | Leachate microbial communities from a municipal landfill in Southern Ontario, Canada - Leachate well 138R | ecosystem: Engineered > Solid waste > Landfill > Unclassified | place: Canada... | reverse complement strand
AATTTTGGAGTGTACCCTTCGACGGCGCTAACCCAAAGCATATGAAGGTGTACATCTGGTACAGGTACGATCCAAAGTTTATCGAGATTAACATTAGCTTCCAACAGCGCCTGGCGGATCATTACTATCCGTTCGCCTGCAGTAAAGGGATTATGGTTATTGTGGCTATATTGTGCACTACCTATTACAACGATCAATTCGTCAATATTTTGAAGTACATACTTGACAGCGTCTAAGTGTCCATTATGGAACGGTTGAAACCTGCCGACATACAGTCCCCTTTTAAACTCCATATGCATGCCTGTTGTGTGGTTGGTCAGAGCTGAATTTATGATTTGTGTAAGCAATACTTGCTATTTATACTAGTTATTACTGACTTTTTGAGCTATTAATAATTAAAAATAATTAAGCGATTACAATTTTTAGGTTCAAATTAGAAACCTAAGAATAAACTCAGGTAAACTTTGCCAAAACAAGCTCTACAGGAAATACCTTAAGTTGACCACCACAAACCATGATGCATCTCGGTTCACTATATCCTCGGCGTTCTCTAGTTAAAAAGTCAAGTTTAACCTTCAATCCACCTGCACTATAACCACCAAGCGTTAGGTTCGATTTAACAACTCTATGGCAAGGTACAATTGGTGCAAAAAGGTTGCAAGCCATGGCGTTACCGACCGCACGAGGTCCACCCCCAACTGCCATTGCAATTGCCCCATAGGTGCTTACATAACCAATGGGTATAGCAACTGTGGCTTTGAGCACCTTCTTAGTGTAAGCCGACAGGTGTGAGGTGCATAACGGCAAGTCTATAACCGGATTTTCGCCATCATAAATTAATTTCATTGTCGATATTGCCTTATTTGCGCTGGATGGGGAGATAGAAAATACCTGAAAAGGTACACTAAACGGCAAATTATTTAAAACAGTATGAATTGCGGATTTTTCATCTTTATGAAAAGAGGTTGTTAGAATCTGGTCTTTGTTCAAGGCCACTACGAATGTTACACCCTCGATAGTTTGACTATAGACGTCTATCAAACAGAGCACTAAATAAATAATCAATAGGGGTTTGTGTTAAAAGTTTTCCCTGAAAAAAGTCGTTTCTTCTCGACAGTCCATACAACTGACAACTTTTACTTGTTATAAAGTTATAAGTAAGCTTAATACATTGTTTTGTGTATTAAAATCGGTCAGGCGAAAAATTATGGACAGATATGGACCATCTTTACCAACATTACAACAACTTCCAACAATCCCACTTATGCCTCAGGTGCAAGAGGCAGCACAGCCACAGCAAACTCAAAGCCAAGACTCAGCCCAAAGGGGCATTTCCTGGATCCCAGGCGCTACAACCGTTGGTCTCGTTTTTCAAGACGGCGTCCTCTTAGTTGCAGAAAAAAGAGTAACTTATGGCGGGTTTATCATGAGCAGAGGTGGTAAAAAAGTCTTCAAAGTAACCGACCGCATCGGAGTTGCATGCGCAGGTCTAGTAGGCGACATGCAGATTCTCGCAAGAGAGATGGAAGCACAAGCTAACCTCTACAGCATGGACGTGGGTAGAGCTATCAGCGTACGTAGCGCAGCAAAACTTATGGCAAACGTACTCTTTAACCGCCGGTATGCCCCACTCATCACCCAAACCATCGTTGGTGGCGTAGATGAAGAAGGTGCGTCGATCTATGTCTTGGACGTTTTAGGCTCATTAATTCCAGACAAATATGCAGCAGTCGGTTCTGGTACAGAAACAGCTATTGGTGTTATTGAAGAAGGTTTCAAAGAGAATATGTCTCTAGGGGATGCAAAAGAACTCGCAACGCGTGCAGTCAAAGCAGCCATAAACCGAGATGCTATGAGCGGTGATGGCTTAGACTATGTCATCATCACTAAGGATGGCGTAACTGAAGAATCAACAAAATTCTAAATCTACGCTTTTCAATATTTTTCAAACAAGTATGCATTCCAGCGGCTAATCCGTATACAGGAGCAAATATGTTATGGCGTTTGAGCTTAGTCAAGAAGAAGGCGAATTTCTAGTTAAACTATCACGCAATACTGTTAAAACCTACTTAGGAACCGGTAAAATTCTCAAACCACCCAAAGAAACCCCTCAGAAACTTTTTCAAAAGTGCGGCGTATTTGTAACTATAAACACTTTACGGGGTACAAACAAGGAATTACGTGGGTGCATTGGTTACCCGTATCCCACTGACCCCCTTGTAGAAGCTGTAATTGACTCAGCCATAAATGCTTCCACACAAGACCCGCGTTTTGAAGCTATGACAGAAACGGAGTTAGGTCAAGTAATTTTTGAAGTCAGCGTATTAACTCCGCCTGAACGTATTGTTACAGATAATCCAAAAGAATACATTAATAAAATCAAAGTAGGCGAAGATGGTCTAATCATCGAACGTGGTTATCATAAAGGCTTGCTATTACCTCAAGTATCTGTAGAGTGGGGTTGGACTGAAGAAGAATTCGTCTGTCAATGCTGCATGAAAGCAGGGTTACCTCCCGATAGTTGGCTTGTCAAAGATACGAAAATTTTTAAATTCAAGGCGATTATCTTCGAAGAAGAAACACCTGTTGGAATTGTTAATCGCTTGAAAATCAAGCGTTCAGCAGTTTAAATCTTCAATAATTTTGATTGCACGATCTAAACCTTTAAACCTCCCAGAAAATGCACTTAAGGTTTTAACGTTTTGAGTATAAGCATCTAATCTAGCGTCCATGGTAGCTATAGCTTGCTTAAGTTGATTCTTGTTCTTAACCATGATACTACAGTTCATTTTTTCTAACTTGGCAGCGTTACCTAACTGTTCGGGCTGGGTCGGAATGCAAATGCTGGGTTTGCTATACTTGATAGTCTCAAAGCAAGTCGCATGGCCACCACTAAAAATGACATACTTAGCATTACGCATGGCTTTCCTGCGTTCGTCTTCAGAGAGCCAAGTATGTAGTTCATAGTTGCCGATTTTAGCTGATGTTTTCTTGCCCGGTGTGCCCAAACTGATTATACATTTACTCTTGACTGTCTCTAGTACGGGCAGTAGTGTTTTGAGCATTCGACCACGGGTGCCGATTGGGCCACTAATGGGTGCAAAAATATGGTCCTGTGTGCCAGTTTCAGGTTTAGTATCCACGAAGCTTCCTACATATTCAGTTCGTTCTGCTATTCCTAAGTGTGCTATGTCGCCAATGCTGTATTCTGATACGGTATAAGGCATTGGGTTATCGGGAATAATGATTTTTTTGCAAGCTCTGTAATAGCGCTCTAAAAATCGCTCGCCGGGGCTAAGGAATGATGAGAAACCATAGCTTGGGCGGATCATGTTTTCAATGTAGACTGCGGGGATTTTCCATCTACTTGCAAGCCTTAGGGCGTTTATGTCCCCATCTGCTATGAGTATGTCAGGTGCTATGTTGAGTATGTTCTCTCGTAGGTCATAGTAGCGGTGGATAGTTTCGTATGTGTTAGAATTTTTCATTTCAATCTTATTTAACTCCACATTGAAAAATGGAAGCGGTAAAAATATATTCAGCAGAGATGCTGAAGTTAGAATGCCATATGCATTCTCGTACCAAGAGATCGGTGTAACCCTGTAAACGCTTCTGAATTCCCTCTTTAATAACTCGTATGCTTTACCACCTGAAAATAAAAATACTTCATGTCCACGCGCCTCCAACTTTTTTCCCAATGGGATTATCCTTGAAACGTGACCAAGACCAATTTCAGCACAACTAAGTAGCAATCGCATACAGTAACTATTGAGGGGATAAATCTATATGAACTCTAGCTTGGTTTAGTAAAGAATGGTAATCATTTTAAGCATAGCTGATGAAATTAAAAAGTATGTTTATTCCAAGAAGAATCATAGAAGAGCGCCTTAGAGAATTCTTAGTGGAAGATTTGGGCGAAGGAGACGTAACGGCATCAGCCATTATAGCACATGACTTAAAAGTGGAAGCCGAGATTGTCGCAAAACAAGAGGGTATTGTCGCCGGGATAGAAGAATCAATTATACTTGCCGAACTAGTGGGACTTGAAGTGGAAGCTAAAGTAGTTGACGGCGACAAAGTTGAAAAACAACAGACTCTCATGGTGATCTTTGGGAACGCTCAAACAATCCTCTCTGTGGAACGTACATTACTAAACCTATTATCTAGAATGAGTGGCATCGCTACTAAAACTCATACGTTATCACAACAACTTTTGAAGGCAAAAGTAAAAGCTAGAGTGGCAGCTACACGAAAATCAGCTCCAGGGCTTCTCTATTTCGATAAAAAAGCAGTCGCTATTGGAGGAGGTGACCCCCATAGACTGCACTTAGATGATATGGTTTTAATCAAAGACAATCACTTAGCTATACTTGGCGATACTGAGGAAGCGGTGAAGAAAGCAAAAACTAATACTTCCTTCACTAAGAAAATTGAGATAGAAGTAACGGATATACAAAATGCACTCAAAGCAGCTAGAGCAGGTGCTGATATAGTTATGCTCGATAATTTTGCGCCTAAGGAAGCAATGGAAGCGGGTGAACAATTGCGGAAAGCAGGATTTAACCATGTGATTTTGGAAGTTAGTGGTGGGGTAACCTCAGAAAACATTCTCGAGTATGCGTCGGCTCAAGTCGATATTATTAGTATAGGCGAGTTAACCCATAGCATAAGAGCACTAGACATAAGCTTAGAAGTAAGCAGGAGCTAGAGGCTGGCTGCATTTATCAACCAAACCTCAACGAACGCTCCAATTATCAGCAACAATGCTGAAATCCCAATGGACAGCGCGGTCCATTTTAGTTCACTTAAGCGTTGTTGCAGTATTCGCCTAAACAACCAGATACTGCCTGCCATCGCAATTGAGTATGCGACGAATTCTAGCCAGAAGACAGGGGTTGCCATTAGTTCAAGAATGCCTAAGTACGCAGGATATCCATGAATCGTCGATAGGGCACTAAGTGTGACTCCGGTGTTGTAAATTATGAACAGCCCTAACCCAGCGCCTACAAGTGGAATGAACATTAGAAGTGTAATGAAGAAATTATTAAAGAAGATGCGTTCAGTTAAAGTGTTACTTGCTATGCTTTCGTTTATTGTCTGGTTTAAAGCGTCACTTCTAAATTGAGCTTCGCTTTGACCCAGTGGTGTAAAACTTCCTATTGCCATAGCTAAGATAGTAACTAAAAGAACTAGCAATGTCGAATAGACCCGTTTTCTTTTGGTAGACACATTTTGCCAAAATGATAAACACTTCATTCTTTCACCAAAACTTACAGAATAGTAGTAAAATGGGTGTTTAAATGCCTATTGATAAAGTATACGTTTCAACGATAGCACCTATTATTAGGAGCAAAGCGACTGTCCCAATTAGTAGAGCAGTCCACTTCAGTTCACGCCAGCGTCTTTGCCATAATCTGCGGGCTAACCATATGCTCTCGGTCATGCCAATTGCGTAGGAAGCGTATTCGAGTAGAAAAACTAAACCGACAGCAACTAAAGATAATATGGCAACTTCAGCTGAAATATCCACTGCAGAAGCCTGTATACCGTTTGCTATTTGAATATCAAAAATAGCCCTAAACGCCTGTCCAGTGCTAAATAGAACATACAGACCAAAGAATAGACCTACTATTGGGATAAACATCAGTAAGGCAAGAGAAAAATTATTTACAAAGATGTCCTGGATTAGAGTTTCGTTTTCAAGCCCTTGTTCTACAGTTTGATTCAAGCTTTTGTAGACTTCTAATGCATCCTGCTCGCTCAACGGAAACATTGTGCCAGTTATAGTTGTTAGCACGGCCAATATGAGAATAAAGAGTGTTGAGTATATCCTTTTGCGGTGTCGCGTAGCTGCCACCCAGAAATGAGGATACTTCATAGTTTATTCTTCCTTACGTTGCTTTAACGTTATTTTGTCTGCACTAAAACCATTTGCCACCGAGTTTAACGTTTCTGTCAATTTAACTTTTGCTAATAAGTCAATTTGGAGGTATAGAATTAGATTCCGATTTCTATGAATTACTTTTGAGATTTAAAGCAAGCAGGTATTCTTCACTGCTTTTAGCACGGCTAGCCGGAGGCTTAACGATTTTAACAGTTTCAAAGTTGACTTTAAGGTCTTGAATGAAGTCATCTAACAAGTCACCTTGAAAAACTTTTACAAAAAAGTTTCCACCTGGTTTTAAGATACATTTAGCTATATTCATAGCCTTGGTTGCGAGGTCGATTTGACATGCATGATCTACCTCCCATACCCCCGTAACGTTTGGGGAAGCGTCAGATAGAACGACGTCTGGTCTGCGTGGCAGAAAGGATAGGATTTGCTCAGCTATATCGGGTTCAGTTAAGTCGGCGATTATGGTTCGAATGTATTCCTGTGTGAAGGGTTCGATGGGTTTTAAGTCAATGCCCAACACAAAGCCATGGTTACCTGTCATTTTACGGGCTGCCTGTATCCAGCCCCCGGGTGCAGCACCTAGGTCAACAACTACATCGCGCAGTTTAATGAAGCCATATTTGTTGTTAACTTGAACTAGTTTGTACGTAGATCGACTACGATAGTTTTCAGCTTTAGCTTTTTTGTAGTAAAACTCGTTCTTGCGTTCACGTATCCACTGTTTTGGCGTCGGAATCATCCTCTGACGTGTCTTCGTTTGCTTCACTACTTTCATTATCTGCTTTCTGAGTTTCAGAGTTAGCTGGATCTTTGGATAAATTTAGTATCCAATCAGTTAATCTGGGGCAACTTTTGGGTGAGATCGTGGTTGTAGGATCACATCTTGAATTATCAGGGCAAAGTAAGCATGGGCAATCGATTATGGTTTCTATCGAAGCTGGTAACCTCTTTGGGTATAATCTATATGTCCATCGACCATCTTGAAGTTCTTTCTCCCGGCGGATAAGCCCTTTCTCTTCAAGCTTAATTGATACGCGGGACCCCTCTCGGCTGCTTGCGCCCAATTCCCGCCATAAATCTGATTGAAGCACACCTTGGTAGCCGGTATTTACCACATAGTGGAGTGCTTTCTGTTCAAGGTCGTTACGCTTTGGCATTTTAGCATCTTCCGAATAATACAGTAATATAAGCGTTGGATTCACATAAAAATATGTATCCCTGAAAACAAGAGGAACCATATGAGCAACGACTTTCGACATATAGACGGCAAATATTGTTTGGGTATAGAATGTACAGCTGATGATTTTGGCGTTGGCATAGCAGCCTTTAATGGTGAAATTCTAGCTAATCAATCAGATAGCTACATACCAACTGAGGGCGGCATCCATCCTCGTGAAGCTGCAAGACACCACGCAGAAGTAGCTGAATTAGTCTTGCAGGATGCATTTACTAAATCGGAAATAAAAGCTAAAGAATTAACGTGCATTGCGTTCTCACAAGGTCCGGGTCTTGGTCCATCCTTGCGTACAGGTGCAACTGTCGCTAGGGCATTAGCTGTGTATCTGGGTATTCCATTAGTCGGTGTTAACCATTCCGTCGCACATATAGAAATTGGCAAACTCCAAACAGGCGCTAAAGATCCAGTGACTCTTTATGCTTCCGGAGGCAACACATTAGTTACCGCCTTTGAATCAGGCCGCTATCGCGTGTTTGGTGAAACTCTCGACATAGCATTAGGTAATTGTCTAGATGTTTTTGGTCGAGAAGCTGGATTGAAAACTAAGAAAGGTTTGCCGATTGGAGCCATTATCGAGCAAATGGCGCTTCGGGGCGAAGAGCTGATTTCGTTGCCTTATGTGGTTAAAGGCATGGATTTATCGTTGAGTGGGTTGTTAACTGCGGCATCTGATAGACTTCAAAAAAAAGGGAGATTGGAAGATTTATGCTACAGCCTTCAAGAGCATGCTTTCTCGATGGTTACTGAAGTTACGGAACGAGCTTTGGCACACACAGAAAAGAAAGAAGTGCTACTCACGGGCGGCGTGGCAGCAAATAAGAGGCTTCAAGCGATGATAGGAGTCATCAGTTCAGAGCATGATGCTGAATTTAGGGTGGTTCCAATGCAATACGCAACTGATAATGGTGCTATGATCGCATGGACTGGAGTCCTTGCTTATAGATATGGCTTGGTAACGCCGATTGATGAAAGCATGGTTAAGTTACGGTGGCGAGTAGACAAGGTGGATGTACCATGGATACGATAGATAAAGTGCCACAAACTCGGTTGCTTAAGAAAGGGGCTGAAGCAAGTTTATTCATAACTAATTGGCATAATCGCAAGGCAGTCATTAAAGTCCGCCTACCTAAACGGTATCGTCCAGCAGTTTTAGATGCACGGATTCGTAGTTACCGCACTATCCATGAACCACAGTTAATGCATGAAGCGAAAACAGCGGGAGTGGCTACGCCATTGATTTACTTGGTAAATGTACCTGAATCGACCATAATAATGCAGTATATCGAGGGCAAGCAGGTTAAGGAACTACTTAATCTGGTTTCCAAGCAGGAGCGCTATTCACTCTGCGTGGCTATCGGCGAATCCGTCGCTAAACTGCATCGAGCCGGATTAATCCATGGTGACTTGACAACAAGTAACTTGATACAAGCATTTGACGGCACAACCTATTTTATTGACTTCGGTCTTGGAGAAAAAAACTTGGAACTGGAAGCACAAGGTGTCGACCTACATCTGCTCAAACGGGCGCTGCAGAGCACCCATTTTCAGTTCTGGGAAGATTGTTTCAAAGCAGTGCTTTGCGGCTATACCTCAGTTCTTGGTGTCGAGTTCACAGAAAAGATTTATGAGAAAATCCTTGAAATAGAAAGGCGTGGACGCTATGTCGAAGAACGTAAACAATAGTTTGCAATTGAGAGGAAAGGTTGTATTTTTTGCTACCGGCAATGTTAATAAGTTTAATGAGGCAAGACGAATCTTCAGCAGTTATGGTATTGCAGTGGGTATGTTAAAATTGAAAGGCGATGAAATTCAAAGCGAAAGTCTCATAGAGATTGCTGAAAAAAGTGTTCAGTACGCCTATGAGAAGAGCGGGTTACCGATTTTTGTGGAAGATGCAGGCTTGTTTATCGATTCACTGAATGGTTTTCCGGGTCCGTATGCGGCATATATCTATAAAACTATCCACAACAGTGGTGTTTTGAAACTCATGGCTGATATGCAGGATAAAAGCGCAACATTCCGCTCGGTTATATCTTTCTGTGACGAAAAAACTGGTGGTAAGCCAATGAGTTTTCTGGGTGAATCAAAGGGTGAAATAACGGTAGCCGAGCATAAAGTTCACGGCAAAACGGGTTTCGGTTTTGACCCCATATTCCAACCGTCTGGCTGTGATAGAACCTTTGCTGAAATGTCGCTGGAAGAAAAAAATGAATACTCACACCGTGCTGAAGCGATTCGAAAGTTTGCTTTATGGTTTAAAACACATTAGAAAGATCAAGCGATCATATATTATGGTCGATATTGTGTTCTACCATATTTTTTTGTAGAATTGTTTCAAGATAAACATCTATAGTCTTAACAGCCACTGCACAAAGTATTATATTATAATAAACAGCGGCGTGTTATTTCATCGGCAGTTGTCTGTATGAACCAAAATAGAAATCGAACAGAAGTTATTCATCGACGTATAATAAAGTCCACTTTAAAGGGTCGAACAGCATTGAGCACAGTTGTAACAACATTAATCATTCTTGTGGCTTCTGTTTTGTTAACTATGGTGTGACATATTTTGCAATCAACGTGGTTAGCACTCGTGTCAAGAAGAAAGTTTGGCATTAACAAAACGGCATATCTGTCACAACTCAACAGCAATAGCAGACACTGTGAGCTACGCATAAGGTACAATGACGGATGTTAACACTGGTGGCAAAGATGGGGTTATTGACAAGTAGCTGTTCGAGGGAAAGAATGTAGCTGGAACGATTTGGCTACAAAGAAGACCGGTTTATACTGTACGACATCTGACACTGTTTCTACAGATATGCATTATGTTCCTAACTTTAACTTAACGAATCCAGAAAATGGTAACAAAGTATTCTTTGAAAAAAAACTATGATTTTACTTTGGCAACCAATGACTTGATTTTGCGGTCAGAATACTCTATGAGGGTATATTATAAATCCAGACTCGATTACAATTAACGATATTGGCTTAACTGTTGGCGCCACTCTCTACACTGCACAAGTGACGTATTATAGAGAGTCGAATGTTCAAGCTATCAGTAACTGATATGTACGTTGTATTCGTGCTGAAAGTAGTATATTCTCTTTTCAGCATAAATGGTGCTTGACGTAATGTATGAGTGAATCTTCCAAGCGAGGCACGCCAATTCATGAGAGCTTAATCTCGGCAATAGCCATTGGTGGTTTCTTAATTGCTATCGCCGTCATTTTCGGTTTGACGCCAGGAATAAGAGAAGCATTGGCTAATTTTTTTAGTGACTTAACGGGCGTAACTTACCCCGCATTTAATGGCCAATTTGTTTTGCCTGCACCAGCTAACCCAGCAGAGCACCCCATAGTGTATCAGGCATTATTCAACTTTATGCTAAGCATAGGATTACTTCAAACTGTTATTCTAGCAATGCGACTGTGGGTTCACTCTCCAACTAGTAAAACTGCCGAAACTATCGGTAATATGATATTTTGGTTGGGTGGTGCGATTGTAGCTTCGGTATATTTAATGGCTGGAACATTAAGTGGCTGGTTTGTTTTTTGGCCTTTTTTGATCATATTAGGAGGCGCTTCGTTGATAGCCCAATTCTGCGTCTATCTTATTAGGAGACGCTATTGTCGCTGATTTTTTTTGCTTTTTTTAATATTTTGAGACTAGTTACTTTTAAATATCCGTGCATAGTGGTTTAGGTGCACAAATAAGGTGTAACGATGCCAAAGCAAGAAAAAGGTAAATCACATTCAATTCGGCCAGTTAGCAGACGTCCACCAAGCTGGTGCAAGTACCAGCCTGAAGAGGTAGAAGCCTTCATTATCAAACTCGCTAAAGAGGGTCATGGAATGAGTGCAATAGGCACAATCTTACGTGATCAATATGCTATTCCACTTGTTAAACCCATTACTGGAAGATCCATAAGCGACACATTAAGAGCAACCGGCTTAATAGCTGCTATGCCTGAAGACTTATCTCACCTTATGAAGAAGGCGCAAGGTCTTGCAGTTCATATGGATAAGAACAAAAAAGACCTTCACAACAAACGTAACATGCAAATCATAGAAGCACGCATCCACAAGCTTAGTCGCTACTATAAACGCGAAGGCGTTTTAGCTAAAAACTGGAAATACGTAGCAAAAATTGCTTCCGTAACCTAATCTTTCCCTCTTTAGGATTAAAGTTATTCTTACTTGTAATGCACCAGCTTTAAATCCAATCAATCATTCTCTTTGCAGAAGTGACTTTGTATGGCGCTTTCCGAAAATGTAACAAAATTCTTAGCTCAAGCAGATGAAGCTGCAAAAGTGATTAAGGAAACTGTTGAAAAGG
>Ga0265293_10012192_pt1 | contig 11473 bp, 12 predicted proteins | sample Munlanlewell138R_FD_192505 | JGI IMG/M metagenome (GOLD analysis project Ga0265293, IMG submission 192505) | Leachate microbial communities from a municipal landfill in Southern Ontario, Canada - Leachate well 138R | ecosystem: Engineered > Solid waste > Landfill > Unclassified | place: Canada... | reverse complement strand
AGTATTTATATATCAAGGAAGTATTACTATTTTAGCTGGTTTCGCTAAAGACTTACTTACTCCAGTAGTTATACAAGAAATGTCAGCAATAGGTGGTATACTTATTATGGCAATAGGAATAAATATATTAGGTATAAAGAAAATAAAGGTGGCAAACCTACTTCCAGCAATTTTTATTCCAATAATTTACTATTTATTATCAAATTTAGTTAATATTATAAGATAAAACAAGAAACTTAAAGAAAAAGTAAGGTTAATGGATAAAAATTCATATTTTAGCAAATAATCCTTTATTATTACTTAATTTGAAACTTGATTACATCTTTTCATTTAAGTAACATATATAATGTAACCATTAGCACTCAATAACAATGAGTGCTAACAAAATGAGAAAAATAATATTAATATAAGGAGGTATGATTTATGAACCTAAGACCATTAGGGGACAGAATTGTAATCAAAAAAGTTGAAGTAGAGGAAAAAACAAAGAGTGGTATAGTTCTTCCAAGCACAGCTAAAGAACAACCACAAATGGCAGAAGTAGTAGCTATTGGTGCTGATATTACAAATGATGAAAAGAAAAAGGATCAGATTAAGGTTGGAGACAAAGTAATATTTTCAAAATATGCTGGAACAGAAATCAAAGTAGATGGTGAAGAATTAACTATATTGAAATTGTCAGATATTTTAGCAATAGTGGAGTAAAGACAATTAACAGTTCACAGTTCACAATTCACAATTGAAAAGAAATATCATAGGGCTTGCCATCCTGAGTGAAACGAAGGATCTTGACCCCAAAGCTAGATAAAAAATTGTGCATTGTGCATCGTGCATTGTGCATTGTCAATTTACGAGGTAAATTGAAAAAAGGAGTGGATATAAATGGCTAAGGAAATTATGTTTGGTGAAGATGCTCGTCGTGCAATGGAAAGAGGTATAAATCAATTAGCAAATACTGTTAAGGTGACTTTAGGGCCAAAGGGAAGAAATGTAGTCCTTGATAAAAAATTTGGAGCACCACTTATCACAAATGATGGTGTGACCATAGCTCGTGAAATCGAATTAGAAGACAAATATGAAAACATGGGAGCTCAACTAGTTAAAGAAGTGGCTACTAAAACTAATGATGTGGCTGGAGATGGAACTACAACAGCTACTTTACTTGCACAAGCAATCATTAGAGAGGGCTTAAAAAATGTGGCAGCAGGAGCAAACCCAATGATACTACAAAGGGGAATTAAGTCAGCTGTAAATGCTACAGTTGAAGAAATAAAAAGATATTCTGTTAAAGTAGAATCTAAGGAAGCTATAGCTCAAGTTGCTTCTATCTCAGCTGGAGACGAAGAAATAGGAAACTTAATAGCTGATGCCATGGAAAAAGTAGGCAATGATGGTGTAATAACTGTAGAAGAGTCAAGATCTATGGGAACTACTTTAGATGTAGTGGAAGGTATGCAATTTGATAGAGGATATGTATCTGCTTACATGGTTACAGATACTGAAAAGATGATAGCAGAATATGAGAATCCATATATTTTAATTACAGATAAGAAGATTTCAAATATCCAAGAGATTCTTCCAATTCTTGAGCAAATAGTACAAATGGGTAAACCTCTTGTAATCATTGCTGAAGACATAGAAGGAGAAGCAATGGCAACATTAGTAGTCAACAAGTTGAGAGGTACATTTAACTGTGTTGCAGTAAAAGCTCCTGGATTTGGAGATAGAAGAAAAGAGATGTTACAAGATATTGCAATCTTAACAGGCGGAACTGTGATTTCAGAAGAGTTGGGATATGACCTAAAAGAAGCTACCATAGATATGCTAGGTAGAGCAGCAAAAGTTAAGGTAGACAAGGAAAATACTGTAATAGTTAATGGTGAAGGTGACCAAGAAGAGATTAAGAACAGAGTAAAACAAATCAGGGCTCAACTTGAAGAAACAGACTCTGAATTTGATGCTGAAAAGCTTCAAGAAAGACTTGCGAAGCTATCTGGTGGAGTAGCAGTAATCCAAGTAGGTGCTGCAACTGAAACTGAACTTAAAGAAAGAAAACTAAGAATAGAAGATGCTTTAGCAGCAACTCGTGCAGCAGTAGAAGAAGGTATAGTACCTGGAGGTGGAACAGTTTTAGTAGACTCCATACCAGCTGTTAAGAGACTTCTTGAAGATTCTAATGGAGATGAGAAAACAGGTATTACCATTATTCTTCGTGCATTAGAAGAACCAGTTAGACAAATTGCAGCTAACGCAGGACTTGAAGGTTCTGTAATAGTAGAAAAGGTAAGAGCAGAGGCTGACGGAGTAGGCTTCGATGCTTTAAATGAAAAATATGTAAACATGATAGAAGCAGGTATAGTTGACCCAACTAAGGTGACTAGATCAGCACTCCAAAATGCAGCATCTGTAGCAGCTATGGTACTGACTACAGAAGGGGCAGTAGTAGATGTAGAAAAAGAAGACCCAATGGCAGCCATGGGTGGTATGGGCGGCATGGGTGGCATGGGAATGATGTAGTAAATAAAACCTCCGAGGGCAATCTCGGAGGTTTGTCACATTTGCAAATAAAGGTGATTATGATAAGATATATATAGGATTTTAGTAATCAATGAAGGGGAGATGAAAATGAAAAAACGAAAGTTGGTCATGATTCCAGGACCCACCCCAGTGGTTAGGTCCATTCAGGATCAAATGGGCAGAGAAACTGTTGCCTTTGGGGATCCAGGATTTGTAAAGGATTTCAGTGAACTAATTGAAGACCTTAAAACTATTTGGAAAACTAAGGGAGAAGTCTTTGTAGTGGCGGGAACTGGGACAATGGCCATGGAAATGGCTATTGCCAACACATTAAAATCAGGAGACAATCTACTAATTGTATCCCATGGATTTTTTGGAGACCGATTTATTGAAATAGCAGAAAGAAAAGGAATAAATGTGGATATAATTAAAGCAGAATGGGGAAAAATTGTACCCGTAGCTGAGATAGAAAGAAAACTAAAAGATAGGAAATATCAAGCTATTACTGTTACTCATGTAGATACATCAACAGGAGTAAAAGCACCTATAGAAGAAATTGGAGAAATGATGAAAAACTTTCCTGATACAATCTATATTGTAGATGGAGTTTGTTCAACTGCTGGGGAGTTGGAGTATATAGATGACATGAATATTGATATACTTCTTACTGGCTCTCAGAAGGCCTTTGGAGTAGCTCCAGGAATAGGAATAGTTTGGGCTGGACCAAAGGCTTTAGATAGAAGGGCTTCCCTTGGTAGGATACCAGAATATTATATTGATTTTGATAAATGGCTACCAATAATGAAGGACCCAACAAAATATTATGCCACACCTGCAGTTAATATGATTTGGGCCATGAAAGAATCAGTAAGATTAATAAAAGAAGAAGGACTTGAAAACAGGTATAAAAGACATAAGAAGAATGCCTTGGCCATGCAAGCAGCTTTAGAAGCCATGGGCTTTAGGCTATTGGCAGAAGAAGGGCATAGGGCAGTGACTTTATCAAATGCCATTTATCCTGAAGGTATAGATGATCTAGAATTTAGAAAGACTTTAGCCGAAGAGGGTGCAGTGGTGGCAGGAGGACTAGGAGCATATGCAGGTAAGATGTTTAGAATTGGTCATATGGGGAATGTGGATGTACATGATTTAGTAGGTGCAATCACTGCCATTGAAAGAACAATGGATAGACTAAATCCCAACTATGAAGTAGGAAAGGGTATTACAACATTATTAAATGAATTGTCTTAAAAAAATACTGCTAAGGAAATTATTCCTTAGCAGTATTTTTTTCAATTAGTTGAATAATTTTATGGAAATTAAAGCAAACTTTATATAATACTCTAAAAAAAGTTAAGTTGATTGGTACTTAAAAATGCAGAGATAATATTAAGAAATATTACAGGAGGTAATGTTTATGAAAGATTATTTAAAGGTTGCAAATGACCCGTGGCTTTGGTTAATGTGTTTACCCGTAGTATCAGTTGTAGCAATTCAAGCAATCATATTTTCCAGGAAGGCCTTTCAAGCAGCAGGTTCTGTAAACCTTACAAAACAAGAGGCCAAAGATGCCTTTAGAATTGGAGCAATATCAGCAATAGGGCCGGCTGTAGCAGTGTTTGTTGTGATGCTTGGTATGATGGCAGTAGTAGGAGCACCAATGACCTGGTTAAGACTTTCTATAATAGGAGCTGCTCCAACAGAATTAGCAGCATCTACCATGGGAGCTAAGGCTATGGGTGTGGAATTTGGTGGAGAAGGCTATGGAGTTTTAGAATATGCTAACTCAGTTTGGACCATGACCTTAAATGGTATTGGATGGCTTTTATTTGTGGGACTTTTCACCCATAAACTCGAAGGTTTGAGAGATAAAATCTCTAAGGGAGATTCAAGGCTTACAGGTGAAATCGGTGGTGCTGCCATGCTAGGTGCTATGGCATATTTAGTTGGAGGACATTTACTAGCAGGAAGTGGAAGGTTAGTAGCCGCCTTAGCTGCAGGGATAGCAATGATAGTACTAGGAAGACTATCACAAAAAATGCCTAAGTTATCGGAGTACAATCTAGGTCTTGCAATGGTGGTGGGAATGATTGCGGCAGTAATATATATAGGATAATAGGAGGGATATAAATGGATAATAATAAAAATCAAGCTTATTATGAGAATTTTACAAAGCCAATTATTAGAACTGGTAGATGGACTTTACTTGTTTCTGTAGCATTATGCTTTTTACCGGCCATTTATTTATGGATTAGATATGGCGCATTGCCTCCCATTAACTCCATAATTACAGGGTGGTTTTTAATAGTATCAATTTATGGAACTTATTACTTTATTGAACCTATTTCATTTTTTCCTGTTTTAGGAATGGCAGGGACCTATATGTCATTTTTAGCGGGCAATATTGGGAATATGAGACTCCCTTGTGCAGCTGTAGCCCAAGAAGCCTTAAAGGTTGAACCAGGTTCAGAAAAAGCTGAGTTAGTTGCTACACTAGGAATAGCAGGCTCAATCATTACAAATCTAATAGTTGTTACAATAGCAGCCATAGCAGGGAATGAACTAATGAAATTATTTCCACCAGTTGTAATTACAGCATTTCAATTCGTTTTACCAGCAGTATTTGGTGCTATGTTTGCCATGTTTGCAGTTAAGTATCCAAAGTATGGTGCTTTTGCCATAGGAGTAACACTATTCCTTTTAGGAGTTGTAAAGGTATTGCCAGTATATGTATTAATTCCTGTATGTGTATTTAGTACTATAGCCTTTGCTACAGCTTCATATAAGAGCAAGTTAAAAAAACAATAACTGGAGGTAATAGAATGAAAGATGAAAGTATATTAAAGTTTGTAGATAAGGATGAGACTATAGAGCTATTACAGCAAATGGTAGGCTTTAAAACTGTAAATGAACCAGGAGATGAGCTACCCTTAGCTAAATTTATCAAAGAAAAACTAGATGAAATAGGAATAGAAGCAGTTGTAGATGATTTAGGAAATAATAGAGGAAATGTAATAGGAATATTAAAAGGTAGTGGAGAAAAGGAAACCCTATTATTTAATGGTCATTTAGATACTGTTCCTCCAGGAGATATTGAGTGGGACCATAGCCCCTATAGTGGGGCAGTAGTAGATGGAAAGATTTATGGTAGAGGAACTGCCGATATGAAGGGCGGTTTAGCTGCTATGCTTATGGCCCTTAAAGCTGTAAAGAATGCAAGGTGGAAGTTAAAGGGCGACTTTGTATATACTGGTACTGCAGGTGAAGAAATAGATAGTATGGGTGCAGTAAAATTTGTGAAAGACGGAGGATTAGATGGGGTAGGAGCTATCATAATAGGGGAGCCAAGTTCCAATGGAATAAATATTGCTGAAAAGGGTGCATTCTGGGTAGAAATATCTACCTATGGAAAGACTGCCCATGGGGCTTTTCCAGAGAACGGTATTAATGCTGTAGTTCACATGAATGCTTTACTATCTGAGCTCATAAGCTATAAATTCAAATATACAGAAAATGAAACCCTGGGTCATCCTACCATGAATATATCTACTATAAAAGGTGGAGTAAAGACAAATGTAGTACCAGACAAATGTAGTATAACTATAGACATGAGAACTGTACCTGGAATGGTTCACAAGGAAATAGTAAAAGACTTTGAAAAAATAATAGAAAAATTGGCTGGTGAAATAAAAGGATTTAAAGCAGATGTTAAGATATTAAACGATAGGGCAGCAGTAGAAACAAAGTCAGACCATCCATTTGTTAAATTGGCTGAAGAAACTGTTAAAGAAGAGTTTAATAAGGATGTTAAGGGCCAGGGAGTAAATTTCTATACTGATGCTTCAATATTTTTGCCAGCAAAACAAATACCCTGTATATTCTATGGTCCAGGAGATGCAGGTATGGCCCATCAACCAAATGAAAATATTACTATTGAAAGTTTAATGGAGGCGGTGCATTTTTATATTGCAATGATTGAAAAGTATCTAGTATTATAAAGATAGGCTAATACAAGATAAAGAATAATACCTAGAGGTGATAATATTGGATATAATAAATAAGGCTAAGGAAGTGGAAGAAAGCATTATTGAATGGAGAAGGAGCTTACATCAAATTCCAGAAGTAGGCTTAGATTTACCGAAAACTTCCCAGTATGTGGCAAAGCAGCTTGAAGAAATGGGAATAGAATATAGAAAAAATGTGGGGGTTTCTGGCATAGTAGGACTTATAAAGGGAGAAAAAGAAGGAAAAACCATAGCCCTTAGGGCAGATATGGATGCCCTTCCTATTAAAGAGGAAACAGGACTTCCCTTTGCAGCACAAAATGGAAATATGCATGCCTGTGGACACGATGCTCATACAGCAATACTTTTGGGGGTTGCCAAAGTATTAAGTGAAAACAAAGATAAGATAAAAGGAAATGTAAAGCTAATATTTCAACCAGCAGAGGAAGGACCTGGGGGAGCAAAGCCAATGATAGATGATGGAGCATTGGAAAATCCAAATGTAGATGCAATCATGGGACTTCATGTAGGCTCTCTTACAGAAGCTAAAAAAGAAGGATTAATAATGGTGGCTTATGATGAGATGATGGCTTGTTTAGATAGATTCAAGCTAAGGCTAATCGGAAAAGGATGTCATGGAGCCTACCCTGAAACTGGTGTAGATCCAATCGCCATGGCTGCTTACTTTTTATCGAACATACAGTCTATAGTTAGTAGAGAGCTAAGCCCCACTGATCCTGCAGTTGTGACAGTTGGGAAAATCAACGGAGGCTTTGCATACAATATTATTCCAAATAATGTAGAGATAGAGGGGACAGTAAGAGCAGTAGATCAGAAAGTAAGAGAAAATATAGGAAAAAGAATAGAAGAATTTGCAAAAGGTATCTCTCAAACGATGAGAGGTGGATATGAACTTGAATATGTCTTTGGATATCCTCCATTGGTAAATGATGAAGAGTTTACAAAGGATTTTGTAGAATCTGCAAAGAAAATTATCCCAGAAGAAGATATAATGGTAATGAAAAAGCCAGTAATGGGTGGAGAAGACATGGCATATTTCTTAAATGAGGTGCCAGGCACATTCTTCTTTATGAATACTCCTAGGGCAGTTGATGGAGAATTTTATCCACATCATAATTGTAAATTCGATATAAATGAAGATATTCTTTGGAGAGGTGCTGCATTACTTATCCAAGGAGCATTAGATTATTTAGAAAGAAATTAATGCGTACTGAGAGACCCTATTGAAATTATTGTTTGATGATTTCAAAGGGTCTTTCTCTTTGCAGTACTTATTTTTTTTATTTCGTTATAATAACTAGATTAAGAAATATATTCCTATTGAAAAAATTAGTAAAAGGATGTAATATGGATAAAAGGGTATATTTTAAGGTAAAGGAACAGGGGGTGCATTTTTATTAAAAAACATACAATTTATATATTGCTTACCTATAGTGGATCAATGCTTTCAAGAGTAATAAACAAATATACCAAGGAGCCATATTCTCATGTATCTATAGCCTTTGATGAAGAATTAAAGGAGTTATACAGTTTTGGAAGGCTAAGACCCAATAATCCACTAATTGCAGGCTTTGTAAAGGAAGATATTGAAAATGGAACCTATGCAAGATTTCCAAAGACTAAATGTGCACTATACTCCCTAGAAATAAATAGTCTTCAGTATAGGAGATTGATGAGAGAATTGCAGAAGTTTAAAAGAGATGGAGAAAAATATGGATATAATTTGGTAGGCTTAATTGGGGTAATGGTAAACTATCCAATAGAGAGAGAGTACAACTATTTCTGCTCCCAGTTTGTATCCTCTTTACTTAAAAAAAGTGGCATAACATTAATAGATAAGCATACGGGATTAACATCACCTAGAGATTTCAGGGAATGTAGGGAATTAAACCTTATATACGAAGGAGACTTAAAAAGCTATAATTTAAAGCAATCATATTCTTACTAAAAATTTATAAAAATTATATTCTAAATACTGCTGACAATATTTGTCAGCAGTATTTTTATAAAAAGACTTTTCTAATACTTGCAGTATTTTAATTTTCTTTTACGATATAATTAATGGTAGGAAGGAGGGGAGACATGAATAATGAATCAAAACTTATAGAAAGAGCATTAGAAGGAGATGAAGATTCCTTTGCTAAAATAATAGATGCTTATAAAAATTATATATTTGCAATAATTTTAAATTTTATTAAAGATTATAGTGAAGTAGAAAATGTGGCTCAAGAAGTATTTTTGCAAATTTTTCTCTCCCTTCCCAACTATGAGTCCCATAATTTTAAAGGATGGATTGGAAAAATAGCAGCAAACAAATCTATAGATTGGATTAGAAAGGAGAAAAGCAAATTTAAAGAAGTCATAGGGGATAGTGAGGATTTAGCAGATAATATTCAGTTTAGTCATTGTGACACTCCTGAAGAAAAACTATTAGAAAAGGAGAGAAAAGAGGATATTGCAAGACTATGCAAATCTATTCCCCCTATATATGAGGAGGCAATTACTAAATTTTACCTACAGGGAATGTCTTATGAGGAAATTGCATTGGAAGAAGGGGTATCTGTTAAGACCATAGCTTCAAGGCTATATAGAGCAAAAAATATGTTAAAAGAGAAATGGAGGGAAAGGGTATGAAACATTATGATCATATAGAATGGGTTTTATATAAAAATAAACTTCTTGATGATGCAATTTATAAAGAAATGGAAGAACACTTACTTCTATGTGATGGATGCATGGAGACTTTTCTTTCTCTCATAGATCAAGAAGAAATCCAAAGGGCTAGTGATATAGTACCAGAAGATTTTACTATTAAAGTAATGAAAAGCATTAAAGGTCTTAAATCTATAAAGAAGCCAATAAAGAAAAAATCAAATAAAAAGGTGTCTAAGGATTTCTTTATATACTATATAGCAGTGGCATCTGTGGCTATTGCTTTCACTGCAGGTGGGGTTTTTACCAATATGGTAGATACTGTACCTAAGATGGGGGCAAATATATCTATAGAAGAAAGTCTTTTGAATGTAAATACCATATACAACTTTACTGAAAAAATAACAAATCATACATCTAAGTTTATAAATAATTTTCAAATCAAAATAGTTAAGGAGGATTAATATGAGACAGAAAAGTAGATTTACCACATTTATATTGTCATTTATACCTGGATTATCTCATTTATATCTAGGATATGCTGATAGGGGGTTCATTTATCTAATCATATTTGGGATGTTATGTGTAGGTTCCATGGGCTTAGGAGTTTTGTTAAGAGATGATGCTCCCTTGGTAATTGCACTTGTAGGGGTTCCAATTATTTGGTTAGTAGCATTGATAGATGCTTTTTCTACTATTAATACTTTGAGGTATGATAATAGCCCTCAATTAGAAAATAGGTTAAGTCCAGAAGAAACAAAGATTTCCAATAAAAAGATTATAACTTTAGCTTTATCTATAATTCCAGGAGCAGGCCATATGTATTTAGGCCATCAAAAAAAGGGAGTAGTGTTTATGGGAGGATTTTTCTTTGCCATATTCTTCATGGGGTGGCTAAACTTAAGTTTTTTACTATTTTTATTACCACTGATTTGGTTTTATTCTTTCTTTGATGCTTTCCATACATTTAACGGAAATGATATAGAGGAGATTGACATTGCAAAGTTCCTTCCCAAGATTAATTCAGAGTATATAGGTAAAGGACTAATTGGAATAGGATTATTGATAATTTTACAGAAGGTATTTTATCCAGTTTTAGAACAAATATTATCGCCAGTTTTACAGGTATATATTGTACGACAAATAAAAGACTACATCCAGACTTCCATAGTTTCCTTAATATTTATAATCGGAGGTATTAAGATACTTCAAAAGAATAAAAATGTTATAGACATGGAAGTAGAGGAGGATGAAGATCAAGAAGACTAGGAAGGTAGGCACCAGAAATGGTAGTTCTTTTTTGTTGACTTAAAAACATAGTATAGATATAATAGACTTACTAGTCTAGACCAGATGGTCTACAAAAAGGAGTGATCGCTATGTACAAAATAAATAACTTAAAATTCAAGTATCCTAAGAATAAAGAGGATACAATAAAGGGTATATCCTTTGAAGTGAGAGATGGGGAAATATTTGGATTATTAGGTCCCTCTGGCGTAGGTAAATCTACTACTCAGAAGCTGCTTATTAAACTACTGAGTGGATATGAAGGAGAGATACTTTTTAAGGGGAAGGATCTGAAGTCCTATAACAGTAGCTATTTTGAAGAAGTGGGAGTAGGATTTGAAATGCCTGTACATTTTTCAAAACTTACTGCTGAAGAAAACTTAAACTTCTTTAAAAAGTTATATACTTCTACAATAGATACGGATGAGCTTTTAAAAAGAGTTGGCCTTTATGATGATAGGAATAAGAGAATAGGAGAATATTCTAAGGGTATGAAGGTAAGGCTAAACTTTATTCGGGCTATGCTCAATAATCCTAAAATCTTGTTTTTAGATGAACCGACAAATGGACTTGACCCTAAAAATGCTAGGATATTAAAGGAAATGATTAAGGAGTTTAAAGACCAAGGTGGAACAGTTTTACTAACTACACATCTGATGAATGATGTAGATGAACTTTGTGATAGGGTAGCATTTATGGCTAATGGGAGAATCGCTGAGATAAGCACTCCAAAAGACTTAAAAATAAAATATGGTTCGAGGGAAGTAGATGTAGAATACAGGGAGGGAGATAAGACCCTTAAATCTACCTTTGGTTTAGATAATTTAGGAGATAATGAAGACTTTGTAAGTATGATTAAGGAGAAAGAGATAGTAACTATTCATAGTAAAGAAAACACCTTAGATGATATATTTATAAAAGTAACAGGGGTGACTAAAGATGAGTAAATTTCTTACTTTAGTACAAGGTGAACTTTTAAGATTAAAAAGGTA
>Ga0265293_10012191_pt1 | contig 11474 bp, 11 predicted proteins | sample Munlanlewell138R_FD_192505 | JGI IMG/M metagenome (GOLD analysis project Ga0265293, IMG submission 192505) | Leachate microbial communities from a municipal landfill in Southern Ontario, Canada - Leachate well 138R | ecosystem: Engineered > Solid waste > Landfill > Unclassified | place: Canada... | reverse complement strand
TGTGGGTGCGGTGGTTCTTGACCCTCAGGGCAATCTGCTGGGGCAGGGGTACAACCGTACCATAATCGATCACGATCCTACCGCCCATGCCGAAGTGGTGGCGTTACGCGATGCCGCACGACGCGTCGGCAACTACCGTTTACCCGATACCCGTGTTTACGTCACCCTTGAGCCTTGTGTCATGTGCATGGGGGCCATGATGCACGCCCGTGTCGCTCATGTGGTGTTTGGCGCGGCCGACCTTAAAACCGGGGCGTGCGGCAGTGTGCTTGATTTGGCCTCTGTTTCAAAAATCAACCATCACACCACGGTCTCGGGCGGGCTGATGGCCGATACCTGCGGGCAGGCGCTGTCTGATTTTTTCCGTCAGCGTCGTGCCCAGATCCGCTTGCAAAAACTTGCGTTGCAGGGTGATGCCGTTGCATTGGGTGAGCAGGCGGGGGGTAGCGCAAGGTAAATCAGCCCCGCCTGTACAGTGTCGGGGGGCTTTGGTTATTTTTACGCCTTGCGCTACTGATCATTCATAATTACATCTTTCGGAAGGTTTTGACGCGGCTCTGTTGAAGAGGCATCCCTTCCGAGCTCGTTCAATCTGCATTCTTCAAGACAAGGCACCATGGCCAAAAAGAAAACTGCCGTTCCGGCGGCTGCTGTATCCCGGGATCATACTGATTCTGTTGACGTTGTTCATGCGTCGGATCAGAGGCATGATCACGTTGTAACCAACGCAGTTGCCGGCGTGACCAACCCCGGGGGCATCTATCTGATCTCACCGTCGGGTGCCGTATCAGAACCCGCCGACCTTGAGCGCGCCTGCAAGCGCCTGAAGCGTTTGGGTTTCAAGACCACGGTTGATCGTTCGGCATTGGCAGTGCACGAGCGCTTCGCGGGTACTGACCGCCAGCGCCTGGGTGCCATCAACCGGGCGCTGACACAAAAGCATCCAGTGGTGATGGCGACGCGCGGCGGCTATGGGCTTAGTCGTTTGCTGCCTTTAATTGACTGGGATGCGGTCGCCAAAAGCGGCAAGCAGTTTGTAGGGCTTAGCGACTTTACGCTGTTCAACCTGGCGTTGCTGGCCAAAACCGGGGCGCACAGTTTTTCCGGGCCCATGGCCGTGGGTGATTTCGGCGCAAAAAAACTGGATGACCTGACGGCCGACCTGTTTGTGGAAGCAATGAACGGGCAACTTGAGATCCTCAGCTTTGAGTCGCCCGATGCCGACCAGGTCGATGCGCGTGGCGTGCTTTGGGGCGGCAATCTGGCGATGGTGGCCTCGCTGGTGGGTACCCCCTACATGCCCGACATTGATGGGGGGATCCTGTTCCTGGAAGATATTGCCGAGCATCCCTACCGTGTCGAACGCATGCTGGCGCAGCTTTGGCAGGCTGGCATCCTGTCTCGCCAGAAAGCGATAGTGCTGGGTCGCTTCAACGGCTACAAGCTGGGTTCGCCCGATAATGGCTTTGACATGCCCAGCGTTATCAAATGGCTGCGCGCCACCGTCAAGGTGCCGGTGGTTACAGGCTTGCCGTATGGCCATGTCAAGGTCAAGGCAACCTTGCCGGTAGGCCGGGTGGTGGGTATTGCCACCGAAAAGGGCGTGGCCCATCTGGTGCTCGATGAGCACGAACATTAAACCGGCACCCCCGTTTATTTCCAAACCGGCCCCTGCCGCTTTCAACTAAACCGGTAATCCCCGCTTTTAACTAAACCAGCACCTGCTGGTTTTAACTAAACCAGCAGGTGCTGGTTTTCCTTGTTAAACTACGGGGTTACCCTTATTTTTACTGTTTTGGTGAAACGCTCCAAGTGATCTCTACCGCAAATCTTACGATCCAGTTCGGTCCCAAGCCGCTTTTTGAAAATGTCAGTGTCAAGTTCGGCGAGGGCAACCGTTATGGTCTGATCGGCGCCAATGGCTCCGGCAAATCGACCTTCATGAAAATCATCGGTGGTGATCTCGAGGCCAGTTCGGGCAACGTTTCACTCGAGCCCGGTGTGCGTCTGGGCAAACTGCGCCAAGACCAGTTCGCCTACGAAGATATCCGCGTGCTTGATGTTGTGCTGATGGGCCACGCCGAAATGTGGGACGTCATGAGCCGTCGTGATGCCATTTACGCCAACCCCGACGCGACCGAAGAAGACTACATGGAAGCGGCCAACCTCGAGGCCAGGTTTGCCGAATACGACGGCTACACGGCCGAGGCGCGTGCCGGCGAGTTGCTGCTGGGCCTTGATATTCCGGTAGAACAGCACAACCTGCCCATGCGTGAGGTTGCGCCGGGCTGGAAACTGCGTGTACTGCTGGCGCAGGCGCTGTTCTCGAACCCTGACGTCCTGCTGCTTGACGAACCCACCAATAACCTTGATATCAACACCATACGCTGGCTTGAAAATGTGCTGAACAGCTATCAAAGCACAATGATCATCATCAGTCACGACCGTCACTTCCTGAATCAGGTGTGTACGCACATGGCCGATCTTGATTATCGCGAATTGCGGGTGTACCCCGGCAACTACGATGACTACATGCTGGCGGCCGCCCAGGCCCGCGAGCGTGTTACTGCGGTCAATGCCAAGGCCAAAGAGCGTGTCGCAGAACTGCAAGACTTTGTTCGCCGTTTTGCGGCCAACAAGTCCAAGTCGCGTCAGGCCACTTCGCGCCTCAAGCAAATTGACCGTATCAAGTCGGAAACCGTTGAGGTCAAACCGTCGTCGCGCCAGAACCCTTACATTCGCTTTGAACAGAAAAAGGCCATGCATCGGCTGGCTGTCACCATCGAAGGCATCTCCAAGGCCTACGACCATCCGGTCATCCAGCGCTATTCGGCCATGGTGGAAGCCGGCGAGAAAATCGCCATCGTGGGTGCAAACGGGGTGGGTAAAACCACGCTGTTGCGCATGCTCGCCGGTGATCTGGCCCCCGATACCGGTACCATCAAATGGTCCGAGAATGCCGATATGGGCTACATGGCGCAAGACGTGTCCGACCAGTTCCAGTCTGACAAGAACCTGTTTGACTGGATGGCCGATTACCGTCAGCCCGGCGACGATGACCAGGCCATGCGTTCGGTTCTGGGTCGTTTGCTGTTCTCGGCCGATGACATCGTCAAGCAGGTCAAGGTGCTGTCGGGCGGTGAAAAGAACCGTATGACATTTGGCCGCCTTATGCTGGGTCGGCACAATGTGCTGCTGCTCGACGAGCCCACCAACCACCTCGACATGGAATCCATCGAGTCGTTGCAGTACGCCCTTGAAAAGTTCGAAGGCACTCTGGTGTTTGTTTCGCACGACCGCGAGTTCGTTTCCGGTCTGGCCACGCGTATTATTGAAATCCAGCACGATGGCCAGATCATTGACTACGCCGGCGGTTACGATGACTTCCTCGCATCCCGGGGTATCGAGGCCTAGGAATCCGCTTGGCTTACACGCTGTCTGAACCCGTTTCGTACCAGGAAGACATCCGTAAAAGCCGCTTTCTGGTATGGGCTGCGCCAGTGCGTACCCCCCAGGAAGCGGCTGATTTCATCGGCCAGCATGCCGACCCTGCTGCAACGCATAATTGCTGGGCCTGGAAAATCGGTCAGGCCTATCGTTTCAATGACGACGGCGAACCTGGGGGCACAGCGGGCAAGCCTATTTTGCAGGCCATACAGGGCCAGGGCCTTGACCAGGTGGCAGTGCTGGTAGTGCGCTGGTTTGGCGGCATCAAGCTGGGCACGGGCGGTCTGGTGCGTGCCTACGGCGGTACGGCGGCACAATGTCTTCGTGCCGCACCCAAAACAGAATTGCTTGACCTTGCCACATGCTTTTGCGTCTGTGCGTTTTCAGACATGGCGCTGGTGCGCTCGCGGCTTGATGGCTTTGGCGCAACCATTGAAGACGAACAGTTCGACGGCCAGGGCGTTACATGGCAACTGGCCCTGCCTGTTGATCATTACCGTGCGTTTGCGCTTGAATTTGCCAACCTGACGCGGGGCCAGGGTACGCTCGAAAAAAAGCCACCCGCTTAGGGTGGCTTTCTGGCGCCGGCTTGCTGCGTTTTGACAGGCCTGGCTTAACCCTGGCTTTGTTCTTGCTGTTGCTGTGCCGCAATGTCGGCATGAACCTGAGCCATGTCTACGGTTTTGACCTGGGCGACCAGCTCTTCCAGCTGGCTGGCCGACAACGCGCCGGCCTGGTTGAACAGTAATACCTGTTCACGGAACACCATCAGGGTTGGAATAGAGCGGATGCCAAGCGCGCCGGCAAGTTCTTCCTGTTCTTCGGTGTTGACCTTGGCAAAGGTGATGTCATCGTGACTGCCAGCCACTTTTTCAAAAATGGGTGAAAAACTGCGGCAAGGGCCACACCAGGGGGCCCAGAAATCAACGATGAGTGGCTTGCTGTCAAGGACAGCCGCCTGAAAAGTGTCTTTGGTAAGTTCGATTGTGCTCATGGGGCTCCCTGAAAAAAAGCGGCTGGCAGGCCGCTTGCATGTGCAACTACTGTATTCCCAGTGTACTGGTTTACGTAGTGCTTTGCACGCGCAGTGCCTGCCAGCCGCTATGGTTTTGCCCGTATCAGTGCCCGCCAAAGAAGGCGTATTTGATCACGAACAGAATGGCCACAATGAAGGTTGCCGGGTGAATCTGGCTGAAACGGCCGGTAATGATCTTCAGGACAACATAACTGATGAAACCGAAGGCCAGACCGTTCGCTATTGAATAGGTGAAGGGCATGGCGACGGCCGTTAGTGCAGCCGGCGTTGCCTCCGTGGCATCGTGCCAGTCGACTTCAGAGATTTCACGCAGCATCAGGCCAGCCACATACAGCAGTGCTGGTGCCGTGGCATAACCGGGAACCGAGCCGGCCAGCGGGGCAAGGAACAGCGCCAGCAAGAACAGCACGGCCACCGTTGCTGCCGTAAGACCGGTACGGCCACCGGCCTGAACCCCTGATGTGCTTTCAATGTAGGCTGTGGTGCTGCTGGTGCCCAGCATGGAGCCAGCAACAATGGCGGTACTGTCAGCCAGCAGGGCCCTGCCCAGACGATTTGGCTTGCCTTCAGGCATCAGGTTGGCGCGCTTGGCCACACCGATCATGGTGCCGGTGGCATCGAAAACCTCGACCAGAACCAGCACCAGAATGATGTTCACAAAGCCGAATTGCAGGGCGCCCATGATATCAAGCTGCATGAAGGTGGGAGCCAGGCTTGGAGGGAACGAAAAAACGCCGCCAAACTGCTGGTGACCGGTGATGATGGACAGCACCGTGACAACCAGAATGCCGATCAGGATGGCGCCACGCACTTTCAGGGCATCGAGGGCGGCAATAATGAACAGCCCCAGAATCGCGTACAGTGTTGATGGTGCCGTCATGTCACCCAAGGTGACCAGCGTGGCTTCGCTGCCAACCACAACGCCCGATGTTTTAAGGGCAATGATGGCCAGAAACAAGCCAATACCGGCAACAATCGCAGAGCGCAATGACTTTGGAATGCCTTCGACAATCCAGGTGCGAACGCCGGTGACGGTAAGCAACAGGAAAATAATGCCCGAAATGAACACCGCGCCCAGTGCCTGTTGCCAGGTGTAGCCCATGGCGCCCACAATGGTGAAGGCAAAAAACGCGTTCAGGCCCATACCTGGCGCCATACCAACAGGCCAGTTGGCAACAAACGCCATAATCAATGAGCCAATGGCTGCCGCAAGGCAGGTGGCCACAAAAATGGCACCGTTGTCCATGCCGGTTGTTGACAGAATGGCCGGGTTCACAAAAATGATATAGGCCATGGTCAGGAACGTGGTCAGACCCGCTAAAATCTCGGTGCGGGTGTTGGTTCCGTGCTCTTTAAGCTTAAACAGGTTTTCCAGCATACATTGCCCTCCCAGACAGGCTTTGAATTATTTGGTTCAATGTTTCGTGGTTAAAGGAAATATTACGCTGCAATTCTAAGCTGTAATCACCCGTGGCTGTTGCTTTTACGGGTCGTAATTACCCCTATTTTTATGACGTTCACACTGGTTTTGTCCGACATCCTGCCCTCATGATTATTCTTGGTTTTGAAAGTTCCTGTGACGAAACCGGCGTTGCCGTTGTCTGTACCGGGCGTGGCTTGCTGTCGCATGCCCTGCACAGCCAGATCGATATGCATCAGGCCTATGGCGGGGTGGTGCCCGAGCTGGCCTCCCGCGACCACATCCAGCGGGTGTTGCCTCTGACTGAAGACGCGTTGTCAGAAGCGGGGCTGACGCTTGATGACGTTGGTGCCATCGCCTACACCGCGGGCCCGGGGTTGGCCGGCGCTTTGCTGGTCGGTGCCAGCGTCGCCCAATCTATGGCTTGGGGCCGTGATCTGCCCGCCATTGCCATTCACCACCTCGAAGGGCATCTGTTGTCGCCTTTACTGGCGCAACCCGCCCCGTCATTTCCGTTTGTGGCGTTGCTGGTGTCCGGCGGTCATACGCAGTTGATGCGTGTCGACGGCGTAGGGCAATACACCCTGCTGGGCGAAACGCTCGACGATGCGGCGGGTGAGGCGTTCGACAAGTCGGCCAAACTCATGGGCCTGGGGTATCCCGGTGGGCCAGCGCTGTCGCGTCTGGCAGAGCAGGGCGATGCCTCGGTATATGCCTTGCCGCGCCCCATGTTGCACAGTGGCGATCTTGATTTCAGTTTCAGTGGCCTGAAAACGGCGGTGCTGACGCGCATGAAGGCGCTGCAGGCCGATGCCGGTACTGACGTTCAGGCGGCAAAGGCCGACCTGGCCGCGGCCACCGAAGCGGCCATTGTTGATGTGCTGGCCGCAAAATCACTTGCAGCCATGAAGCAGACGGGCCTGAAGCGATTGGTTGTGGCGGGTGGGGTGGGCGCCAACCGCCATTTGCGTGCCCGGTTGCAGTCAGAAATGGCACGTCGTGGTGGCGAAGTGTTCTTCCCGCCCCTGTCGTTGTGTACCGATAACGGCGCCATGATTGCGTTCGCTGCGGCGCAGCGTGTCAATGCCGGACTGGTCGACCTTGACAAGGCAAAGTCACATGCGTTTACGGTACGGCCGCGTTGGCCGCTTGACGAAATCTAGTGTTTTTTCGGCGGGTTGCGGGCGGCTTCCTTGCCCGTACCAATGCGTGGTTCTGTGCCTTGCATAAGGCGGGTAATATTGGCGCCATGCCGAAAGCACAGCAGCACGCTGATTACAATAATGGCAAACACTATTACGGGCTCAAGACGCCACGCAATATTGCCGCCAAACAAATAGTACAGGGGTGCGAAAATCGCCGCCATGATGGCTGCCAGCGACGAGTATTTGCTGGCGTAAGCCACAATCAGCCATGTCAGTACGGTAGCCAGTGCCAGCAGCGGTTGCAGGCCAAGTAAAACCCCAAGGGCAGTGGCCACGCCTTTGCCGCCCTTGAAGCCCAGAAACACAGGGTAGACGTGGCCCAGAAAGACGGCCACTGCAGCAGCAGCCACAACCCAGATACCCAGCCCCGGCATACCCGCCAGCCATTGGGCCAGCCAAACAGCGACAAGCCCTTTCAGGGCATCACCCAACAGCGTCAAGAGCGCCGCCGTTTTATTGCCAGAGCGCAAGACGTTGGTGGCACCCGGGTTTCTGGAGCCGAAGGTACGCGGATCTTGCAAACCCATGCTGCGGCTAACCACCACAGCAAACGGAATCGAGCCCAAAAGGTAGGCGCCGGCGATGATGAGTACGCCAAATGCAGTGGCAAGAAGTGGATTCATGGTCGTTGTTTTTTAAAGAGGTCAATGCGGGGCAATTCTACCGCGTCGTGGCCGCCACGAGTGAACCCGAGCGGGTACAATTGGCTACATTCATAGTGTCCCCTGGAAGTGTAATGCGCATACTCGTGTCTAACGACGACGGTTATAACGCTCTTGGTATCGAGGCGTTGGTCAAGGCTCTGTCGGGTCTTGGCAATATCACCGTGGTAGCCCCGGAAACCAACTGCAGTGGTTCATCCAACTCGCTCACACTCAACCGTCCCTTGTCGGTGCGCCAGGCGGCCAATGGGTTTTTCTTCGTCAACGGCACCCCGTCCGACTGCGTGCATATTGCCCTGACCGGCTTGCTTGATTTTCGCCCTGATCTGGTCGTTTCCGGCATAAATAACGGGGCAAATCTCGGTGACGACACCTTGTATTCGGGCACGGTTGCGGCGGCCACCGAAGGGTATCTCTTTGGTATTCCGTCCATCGCGTTTTCGCTGGTGGAACGCGGCTGGAAGCACCTGGATACCGCAGCGCAGGTGGCGCGCAAGGTCGTCCAGCATCATATTGCCCGGCCACTTGACAGCAAGGTGCTGCTTAACGTCAATATTCCGGCAGTACCTGCCGATGTGCTTGGCCCTACCCGTGTCACCCGCCTGGGCAAGCGTCATCCATCTGAACCTGTAATTAAAAGCGCAACACCTTATGGCGAGCCGGTTTACTGGATTGGCCCTGTAGGCAATGTTTTCGATGCTGGCGACAATACTGATTTCGCCGCCATCGAGCACCATTGTGTGTCGGTAACCCCGTTGCGCCTCGATCTTACCTACCACGAGCAGCTCGATGCTGTTTCCCGGTGGGCTGGTCCGCTATGCGAAAACCCCTGATGCATTCGCCGTTCGGCAAGGGTACGGTCAATCGTTTTGGCCGCTCCAGCCTGGGTAATGGCATCACGGTATCCAACAGCAATGCCCGGGTAACCATGCCAGGCACGCCCGCTCGAGGTGGCGCAGCACTGGCCGCCGTGGCTTCTGAACAAGGGCGGCCTGCCAATCTGGGCCTTAACTCTGAACGTTTGCGCGCCCAGATGGTGCAGCGCTTGCGCGGCCAGGGCATTACTGACGAACGTGTGCTTGCTGCCATAATGGCTGTGCCGCGCCACCTGTTTGTCGATGAAGGGCTTGCCAGTCGTGCTTACGAAGACGCCGCGTTACCCATCGGGTATGGGCAAACCATTTCCCAGCCGTGGGTTGTCGCCCGCATGATTTCCGCCGTCTGCGAGCCGCGCATACCGCAGCGCGTTCTCGAGGTGGGGGCAGGGTGTGGTTATCAGGCGACCGTGCTGTCGCAACTGGTTCCCGAGGTTCACGCCATCGAGCGCATCCGGGGTCTGTACGACCTTGCCCGGGGCCATTTGCGTCTGGTTAAATCGGGCTCAAAGGTTCGTTTATCGTTTGCAGATGGTATGCTCGGGTTGCCGGCGCATGCTCCTTACGATGCCATTCTGGTCGCAGCGGCGGGTCTCAAGATCCCGCAGGCACTGCTTGACCAGCTGGCCATTGGCGGGCGCCTGATTGCCCCCGAGGGCAGCGCCGATCAGCGCCTGATTCTTGTCGAGCGCACCGGCCTTTCCGCATTCACCCGGACAGACCTTGAATCAGTTCGTTTTGTACCGCTTCGTGCGGGTACGCAGTTGTAAGGGAGATTTCTTATGTACGCAAATACGTTTGCGTCAGGTACTGCAGTGCAGGTCAGCCAGCCCATTCAACGCTCGCGGGCACTGGCCATCGCGGCGGTTATATCGCTGGCCGTGCTGGCTGGTTGCGCGTCGCGCGGTACACAGGCGCCAGTCAGTGACATGTCGAACTCAGATGCCGCAGCCCAGGGTGGGGTGTATGTTGTAAAGCCGGGCGATACGCTTTACAAGATTTCCCAGATGCACAATGTTGACGTTAACACCCTGATCAGCCTGAACAATATTTCAGACCCTTCGCAACTGCGCGTTGGGCAGACGCTGCGTTTGGGGGCCGGCTCGGCTGTTGCCTCCACCTCTTCAGGGTCAATGGCACCCGCCACGAAACCCGCTCCTGCGGCGACACCTGCCACGGCTGCGCCAAAAGAACCTGCAACGCCGGCACGTGCCACTGATGCCGGCCTGGTGTCATGGGGCTGGCCGGTATCAGGCAAGATCATCCAGGGGTATACAACCAGTACCAAGGGTATTGATATCGAAGGGAAAATCGGCGACCCGGTCAGCGCAGCCGCTTCGGGCAAGGTCATGTACGCTGGTAATGGCGTGCGCGGCCTGGGCTACCTTGTTTTGCTGCAACATTCAAATGGTTTCATTTCGGCCTACGCACACAATAACAAGTTACTGGTCAAAGCAGGGCAACAGGTCAGCAAGGGTGCAAAAATTGCCGAATTGGGTCAAAGCGATACAACATCACCCAGGCTGCATTTTGAAATCCGTCGTGCCGGAACGCCGGTCAACCCCATGTCGTATTTGCCGGCCCGATGATTCCGACCCTGGTCTTCGACCTCGAAACCATTCCTGACACCGACGGGTTGCGTCGCCTGAACGGCTGGGGTCCAGATATGTCTGATGAGCAGGTCGTGCTGGCCGCGCAGGCTGCCCGGCTTGAGTCTCATGGCACTGATTTTTTGCCGCTGCATCTTCAGAAAATTGCCGTGGTAGGGTGTGTGTTTCGTGATGCCCAGGGGTTTCGTGTCAAAACACTGGGCAAGCCAGATGACCCTGAATCAACCCTTATCGCCGGTTTTTTCAAAACCATCGAACACTATACGCCCCGGCTGGTCAGCTGGAACGGTTCCGGGTTCGACTTGCCGGTGCTGCATTACCGCAGCCTTATCCATGGGGTACCTGCACCGCGTTACTGGGATACCGGCGATGACGACCGCGACTTCAAATTCAATAATTACCTCAGCCGCTATCACAACCGTCACATTGACCTGATGGATGTTCTGGCCAAGTACAACGGCCGGGCCAATGCGCCGCTCGATGAACTTGCCAAATTGTGCGGTTTTCCGGGCAAGCTCGGTATGGATGGTAGCCAGGTCTGGAAGGCCTGGATGTCAGGCCAGCAAGACGATGTACGTGCCTATTGTGAAACCGATGTCGTGAACACCTGGCTGGTGTATTGCCGTTTCCGCCTGCTTAAGGGTGAGCTCGATGCCGTGGCCTACGAAAACGAAGTGCAGCTGGTGCGCGACACACTCGAGGCCTCTGGTGCCCCGCACTGGGCCGAGTACCTGGCCGCCTGGGGCACCTGAAACCCCCTGAAAGATTTACCGTCAGTGCTGAAACACCCCGGAAACGGGTATGGGCTGACAATGATGACTCCATAATTCATATCAGGTGTCTCATCATGCAACGCAAATCCTCAGTACTCGCATCTTCCCTGGCTGCCGTTGTCGCGGCTGTTGCCCTGCACACACCGGTGCTTGCTGCGCCGCCTGCACCCGAGTCGGCACCGGTAACGGCCAGTGATGGCTATCGCGGTCACAAGCACGACGGTAAATATCACGGCAAGCGCCATGACCAGCGCCACGAGGCTCGCGCCGCCCTGGTCGTGCCAGGTTATGGCGGGGTCAGTAAAGAATTCATCGATACGCTCGCGCTGACCGATGCCCAGAAAGGCCTGCTCGAACAGGCACAGCAGGCACGCCAGTCGCTCTGGAAGGGTCAGAAAGCGCAAATGAAGTCGCAACGTGACGCCCGCAAGGCCGAACTGTCTTCC
>Ga0265293_10012189_pt1 | contig 11474 bp, 13 predicted proteins | sample Munlanlewell138R_FD_192505 | JGI IMG/M metagenome (GOLD analysis project Ga0265293, IMG submission 192505) | Leachate microbial communities from a municipal landfill in Southern Ontario, Canada - Leachate well 138R | ecosystem: Engineered > Solid waste > Landfill > Unclassified | place: Canada... | reverse complement strand
GATTACTGATTACGGCTTTTAAGGTTCACTCGCGATTTTGTACGCGATTCACACGCGTTCTATTCGCGTTTCATTCCCGTTCCATCCGCAGCTCCTAAGCTCCTGCTTTTACGGATCACGGATTACCGATTACTGATTACCGCTCTTAAGTTTCACCCGCGACTTTGTACGCGTTACATTCCCGTTTCATCCGCGTTTCATACGCGATTCACCCGCGACTTTGTACGCGTTTTTAAATCTTGAGAATTAATTAATTAATTGTTATCATGCAATTATGATTATAGTATTGGGAAAAAATATAACCGAACAGGAAAAAATTAATATTCTTGAAAGAATAAAAGAAAATGGACTTACTCCCCATATATCAGAAGGAATAGAAAAAACATTGATAGGAGTAGTAGGTGATGAAAGAATTCTTCAGGCAAAACCCCTTGATGGAATGCCAGGGATTGAGAAAATAATACAAATTCTTAAACCATTTAAACTTGTAAGCCGTGATTTTAAAAATGAAAATACTGTAATTGAAATTAATGGCAATAAATTTGGAAATGGTGATTTTGATTTTATAGCAGGTCCATGTTCAGTTGAGTCAAAAGAACAGATTTTTTCAACTGCAAAATTTCTTTCACAGAAAGGGATAAAATATCTTCGTGGTGGTGCTTTTAAACCAAGAACTTCACCATACAGTTTTCAGGGACTTGGAGTTGAAGGTCTTGAATATATGCGTGAAGCTGCAAGATTATATGATATGTCTGTAATAAGTGAAGTTGTAGATGCCCGTGATATAGAGCTGTGTTATAAATTTGTTGAAGTTTTTCAGGTAGGCGCCAGAAATATGCAGAATTTTAATCTGCTCAGAGAACTTGGCAATCAGTCAAAACCTGTTTTATTGAAAAGAGGAATGAGCTCCACAATAAAAGAATGGCTTATGGCAGCTGAATATATAATGCTTAAAGGGAATTCAAATATAATTTTATGTGAAAGAGGAATAAGAACTTTTGAAGATTATACTCGAAACACTCTTGATCTTTCAGCAGTAATTGCAGCAAAAAAAGAAACTCATTTGCCAGTTATAGTTGACCCTTCTCATGGAACCGGAAGAAAAGACATGATTTTAAAAATGACATTGGCTGCTAAAGTTATCGGGGCAGACGGAGTTATGGTTGAAGTTCATCCTGAACCTGAAAAAGCTCTTTCTGATTCTGCACAGTCAATGAATTTTAAAGAATTTGACAATCTTATTACTGAGGTTAAAAAACTGAAATGGCCTCAATAACCACAGATGTATATAACTGTATTCAGAAATATGAGCTTATTAAGGAAAATGATAATATTGCTGTAGGAATTTCTGGTGGCAAAGACAGTGCAACTTTGCTTCATGTTCTGGGATTACTTAAAAAAAAGTTAAAAATTAATCTTACTGCAATTCATATTATACCAAGAAAAAATTATGAGCAGGAAAAAATTGATAAAATAAATATGTTATGCGAAAAAATTGATGTGCCTGTGATTATGGTAAACACAAATATTCTGGATTATATTGAAGAATTGAAATTAAAGAAAGATATATGTTTTCTCTGTGCTCAAATGAGAAGAAAAGAACTTTTTTTAACAATGTCAGAAAAGAAAATTTATAAACTCGCACTGGGTCATCATAGAAATGATGCCATAGAAACTTTTATGATGAATATTTTTTATTCAGCACAGGTTTGTACAATGATGCCAAAACAGACTCTTTTCAGAGGGAAAATTGAAATAATCCGACCGTTATATACTGTCAGGGAAAAACGAATAGAAAGTTACAGTAAAACAAATGAACTTCCAGTTTTCGGATATTGTTGCATGCAGTCAGAAATTTCTAAAAGAAAAGAAATGAAAGATATGATTGCTTACCTTTCTGAAAAAAATCCAAAAGTAGAGTATAATATTTTTAATTCCATGCACAATATTAACCTTGATTACTTGCCGAAGGTTACCGGTATTAATCATCAAAAAAATTGAAATATGATAATACTTTTTATATTATTATCTAACTTTAAACAGAAAGGAGGAGGATAGATTATGGAGGCTTTGGGTTATCACGTAATGCTCGAGCTTTTCGATTGTGACAGAGATGTCCTCAACGACAGAGACAGAATTGAAGAACACATGTTAATGGCAGCAAAAAAATCAGGTGCAACAATCATTCAAACAGCTTTTCATCAGTTCAACCCTCAGGGAGTAAGCGGGGTGGTTGTAATTGCTGAAAGTCATCTAGCAATTCACACATGGCCTGAATTTGGTTATGCAGCAGTAGATGTTTTTACATGCGGAAACACTGTAGATACATTTACAGCATACAGATATTTAAAAGAAAAGTTTGGTGCTCAGATTGTTAAAACGTATGAGTTGAAAAGAGGAGAATTATTCCAGAAGAATCTTGTTTCAAAAACCCAGGATTTACATATTGAAAGACTGGATTTTGAAGAACGTAATGAAGAAGGAGAATTAGAAAATGCTTGATGGTGGCTCTATAAGATTTAATGAAAAACACAGCGACGATTACGGTATATTTATTGACGCAAGCGAAATCCTTTATTCAAAGAAAAGCAAGTTTCAACTGGTTGAAGTTATAAATTCTAAAACATGGGGTAAAGTTTTACTTTTAGATAGAAACATAATGACGACAGATGAAGATGAATTTGTTTATCATGAAATGATTACGCATACACCGTATTTCTGTCTTGATAATGCAGAAAGTGCGCTGGTTATTGGTGGTGGTGATGGCGGAACAGTGAGAGAACTTCTTAAACATGACAGTATGAAAAAAGTCACCCTTGTTGAAATAGATGGTGATGTCATTGATGTATGTAAAGAGTTTTTTCCAAAGATAGCATGTGCTTTCAATGATCCTCGTCTTGAAGTCAAAGTGGAAGATGGTATTGAATTTATTAAAAACTGTGAATACAAATATGATATTTTAATTATTGATTCATCAGATCCGTTTGGACCTGCAGAAGGTTTATTCAGAGAAGAATTTTACAGAAACTGTAAAAAATGTCTGAAACCAGATGGAATACTTACATGTCAGGCTGGAAACTCCTTTGTAACAGATGAATCAGTAATTGCATTTCAGAATCTTAAAAAAGTTTTTGGTAATGTAGAATATTATCTTGCAAACATACTTACCTATGGTGGATTATGGGGATTTGCATTTGCTTCAGATAAATCAAAATCAGAAAATTTTAATTTGGATTTATTTAAAAAAGAAAATCTTGATTTGAAATATTATTCTGACAAAATGCATAAAGCAGCATTCTCAATACCACCATTTTTTGAAAAAAAGTTGAACAAACCTTTTGAAAAAAAATGAAAATATTCAAAGAAATAATAATTTTTTTGATATCAGTAACAATTATTCTCGCGGCGGTCATATTATATGTCCGCCAACAGAATTTTTCACAGTCTCATATAGACATTTCTGAAGCTCAATCAATGGAAAAAAAAGAATTCAATCAGAATAGAACAAGAGAAATAATACTAACAAATACAGAATTGCCTGAATCTGAGAATAATCAAACAGTTTCTTATGAAGATTATAATATTCTGACAAAAAAAGCTCCACTGAAATGTCAGAAAGGTGAAAAAATCTGGGATATTCTGCAGAGAGTAGGCAAGGAAGCCGAAGTTGAATTCAGATATCCATCACAGTCAGCGCTTGGTGAATTTGATTTGACAATAGATATTGAAGCATTATCCATAAATGACATACTTGAAATTCTTTTAGGAGATGAAAATTATTTCTGGTATAATAGAGAAAATAATATTGTTGTAATCATGAGGAAAGGATGAATAACTGCCGTATATGTGGCAAAGAATTATGGAATATTCATGACAGAGTCTGTGAAAACACTCGATGTTTTGTTGAATATGAACTTTCCAAGAAAAAAAAGCTTGAAAAACTGCTTATATATCATGAAGTAATAGTTAATCCTGAAAATAAAAAAGTTTTCAGTCTTTTCCCCTCAAGACCATGGTCTTCAACCTGTGTAGATAATCTTCACATTAATATGGAAAAAAAATGGAGTGCGGAAAAATCTTCTGAAGAAACCAAAAGAAAATTAGATGAGATTAAATATATGCAGAGAGTTATAAAAAAAGTCGGTTATTCAAATCTTAAAAAAGTGCTTCTGAAAATAGAAAAAGCAAAAGGAAATGTAAATATATCAAGAGAAATCGAATGGCTTCGTGAAATTGGTATTTTAAATTTTTTTGATTTTCAGATTAAAAATACCAGTGCAAGTACAAGTGAAGCAATCACTAAATAACTTAAGTCTGTAAACATTCCAGCTAATTTTTTCATTTTCACCTCCGGGTTTTGGGGTCAGATCCCTACATTTGACGTTGTTTTTTAATGTTAAATGTAGGGATCTGACCCAGCTTTTATATCGGTAAAAATGAAGAAAAAAGTTAAAGTTTTTCTATAAGTTTGCTTGAAGGATTTATTCTTACAGTTTTTCTGGGTTTGCTTCTACCGGTAGTTCCATCTGGAAGAACAAATTTTCTTGGAGTGGTTTTTGTTAATACAAGACTGCCTATACCAGGTAAAATAGCTCTGTCACGATTTTTTAACTCTTCAACTATAACCTTTACAGCCTCGTCATAAACTCTATTAATTAAATCCTGGCTGAGATTAAGTCTCTGACCGATTTTTCTTACCATTTCCTTTTTAGTCATAACACCCTCCTTTAAACTATATATAATTATAATGTAATAGTCACTTGACCGTCAAATTTTACTGTGATAATATTTTATCAACGGGGCGTGGCGCAGTTGGCTAGCGTACTTGCATGGGGTGCAAGGGGTCGCAAGTTCAAGTCTTGTCGCCCCGACCAGGGAAAATTAAACAAGAAAAAAGGAAATTTAATAATGGATATAACTGGTTTAAAAAAAGCAATATTACCGCTTGTTGACCCTGAAATGTCTGAAAAATTTTTAAAAACTCTGAATGCATTTATTGAAAATTTACAGGATAAAGATTTAAAAAATAATCTTCATTATTCTTATCAGGATATTTATAGAAAAATCTATGTAAATTTTTTAAATCAGCAGAATGAAGAATTAAGATTTTTCTTAAGATACTCTGTTCTTGAAGATTTAATTTCAGGTGAAAATATTGAAAAAGTATCCAATCTTGATATTTCTGACGGTTCTTCAGAAGAACTCGAATATCCTGTTTATTATGCTGATGAATGGCTTAGTCTGGTTAATTCTGATGAAATTCCGTCAAGTGCGGGTGATGATTTGTCAAAAATGAAAAAAACTCAGACACCAGCAGAAAAATTAAAGGATTTTCTTGAAAAGCACAGCACGGAAAAAAGAAATCTTGAAAAAATAGTAGTGCTCAGACAAAATTATATAACCTCAATACATCAATACTGGAAAAATATATTAATGTCTATTGTGACAAAAGATGAGCTGGAAACAGCTTCTTTTGGAGATAAAGTAAAAAATGATTCCGACATTGCAAAAATGCTTGAACTTCTTCCAAAGCTTATGGCTGTAAATCAGAGGGTAAGCGGGCTTTTAAATCAGATTTCATCGGCTGTGAAAGCAATTGATTCTCTTAAAAGCGATGTTTCAGAAGAGGATCTTGCAAAAATCCAGCAGGAAGAAAGTACTCTTATTGTTGAAGAATATAAATCAGTTAAGCAGATGTACAAAATGTGTGTTGGTCGTCAAGGGAATGAGTTCCCCATACTAATAGATCAGTTTATGCCATTTTCATTTCTCGACAGAAAAAAAGTGATTGAACTTATAAAAAAAGTTCATTATCTTGATCCTGATATTTTTTATAGAAAATTTTTAGGCATTGACAGTAATAATCCGCCATTCTGTCTTCTGGCACCCGTTTATGGAAAGCAGGGAGTTTGCTGGGAAGCTATACCTAAAGTAAACAGAGAAACAGGAAGAGGTAAAATTGCCATTCCAATTTATCCATCAGTTGATGAAGATCAGATTGTCATCCGTGGTCTTGGTGATTACAGATGGCAGAAAATGAAAGAAATTGCAGGATTCAGATGGATGAACGAAGGTTTGACAGGTCATTATTATGAATATCATGAAAATATGAAAGCTGAAAAAAAGAAAGGTAAACCGGTTCAGTTCAATCCAGATTTAAAGGAAAGTTTTATAGAAAATTATATTTTATGGATAAAATTTGAAAGTCAAGGAATGCAGAAACTGGATAAAGATGTAAGAAAAATATTCTGGCTTTATATGCCTTTCCCGGATGAAGTTAAAGAAGTTTTAAAAGACAGAGGATTTCATTATAAACAGCTGTATGAAAATGATCAGAGAAAAGCAGTATCGCAGGGGTACTAAAAAACCGCGAATGAAACGCGGATAAATCGCGGATGAAACGAGAGTAAACCTTAATAGCAAGAACAAAAACAATTAAAACGAACAATAACGGAGAAATAAAAGAATAAAGCATTAATCAGATGAAGATGGAAACCTCGGCTTTAATGAGGAGGCTCCGTCAAAAGATGATTAATTGCTTTATATTATTTTGGAGTGTGGTGAGTGATATTGTTTTTGTTCTGTGATAATCTGTGATAATTTGATGAAATATATATATGAGTAAACCGGTGAGGTGTTAATTGAGACGTGAAACTAAAAAAATAATGGTTGGAAATGTTCCAGTAGGCGGAAAAAGCCCAATCTCCATACAGTCAATGCTTACAACACAGGCAAAAAATATAGAAAAAATTGAACAGGAAATTAATTATATACATCAGGCAGGATGTGACATAATAAGACTTGCAGTTAAAGATGAAGAAGACGCTGACGCTTTAAAAACAATAGTGAAAAAGTCACCAATCCCTGTTGTTGCAGATATTCATTACAATTTCAGACTGGCATTAAAATCAATAAAAAATGGAGCTTCAAAAATTAGAATAAATCCGGGTAATATTGGGAGTGACAGCAATGTTGAAGCAATTATTAAAACAGCTGAAGAATATAACTGTCCAATAAGAATAGGAGTAAATTCAGGAAGTCTTCCCTCAAAATATCATACACCTACTCCTGAGGCTATGGTTGAAACAGCGCTCAGCTATATTGACTTTTTTGAAAAACATAATTTTGAAAAAATAATAATATCTTTGAAATCATCTTCAATTGAAACCACAGTAAAATCTTATGAACTTCTTTCAGATAAATGTGATTATCCTTTTCATTGCGGAATTACAGAAGCCGGACTTCCAGAACATGGAATAATAAAATCTTCAGCAGGAATAGGAATACTTATTTGGAAAGGACTTGTTGATACTTTCAGAATTTCCCTTACTGCTCCACCAGTTGAAGAAATAATATGTGCAAAAAGGCTTTTAAAATACATGGGTGTTCAGATTGAAATACCAGAACTGATTTCATGTCCAACCTGCGGAAGATGTGAAATTAATCTTTTTGAACTTGCAAAAGATGTAGAAAAAATAATATCTTCATTAAAAAAACCGATAAAGGTTGCTGTTATGGGCTGTGTAGTTAATGGTCCGGGTGAAGCTAAAGAAGCAGATATTGGAATAGCCGGCGGCAAAAACAAAGGTATAATTTTTATTAAAGGCGAACCAGTTGAAACAGTTGATGGAAACATGCTTCTTGAAAGATTTAAATTTCATTTAAGTAAAATTGTTTAACTTGTTAGATTTGACAATATATTGTTTTTCTTTTAAATTAAATACAACTTGCTTTTTTTAAGGAGGAAAAATGTTTGAAGACATACTAGGAGAGATACAGAAGATTGAACAGCAGGCACAACAGGCAATTGACAAAGCAAATGAAGAAAAAATAATTAAATTAAAAAAAGCAAAAGAAGAGTATGAAGATAGAATTTCCAAACTCCATGTTTTTGAAAGAGAACTTCTTGAAAAAACAATTGAAGAAATGAAAAAACAGGGCGAACAGGTAGCAGATGATTTAAAAAAAGAATTTGATAAAATGGTAGGTGAAGTTATATCACAGAGCCAGGCTAAAAAAGATATGGCTTTAAGCAAACTTTCAGAAGGGTTAATTTAATGGCACTTCAAAAAGTAATCAAACTTGGTGTGATTGTTTTAAAAGAAAAAAAGCAGGAACTTGTACGCCTTTTACACAAATTTGGAAATATTCAGTTTGTTTCAAAAGATGATAAAGAAAACATTTCTAATACAGAAAAAATTGATGATAAATTAATAAATGATATTAATCAGATAAAAAATGCTCTTGCTCTAATTCAGGAATATGGTGAAAAAAAAGGTTTTGCTGACCTTTTTAAACCGAAAAAAGAATATACCCTTGACAAACTTGAAGAATTTTCAAAAAGCACTAAAAAAGAAACAGCTTTTTTAATAAATGAAAAGCGCGAAACTTTAAAATCACATGAATCAAATCTAATGTTTCTTGAACAGAATAAGGAAAAATATTCCAAATGGGAATTTACAAAAATACCATTTCATATTTCAAATAACCTGATTTTTACCTCAATTCATTTTATCGCAGGAAATCCTGATAAATTCAGCCTGCTTGAACAGAAACTTTCTTCAGAAAACATGCCTTATGAATTAAAAACTAATCAGGAAGGAAACACATCATACGGAGTACTTTTTACATTAAAAGAGCATGAAGCTTCCGCTGTGAGAATGGCAGCAGACTCAGGTCTTATTGTAGAATATTACGATATTGACAAATCTTTTGATGAAGAAATTGCAGAAATTGAAAAACAGATTATTCAGGTTACAAAAGAAATTTCCAATGTTAAAAATGAGATTACAGAACTTGCCGAAATAGAAGAAGAGCTTTCAACTATTTCTGATTCAATTGAACTTGTGATTGAAGAAAAAAATGCATTAAATAAATTCGCAGAAACAGAATATACATCTTATGTAAAAATCTGGGTTGCTGAAAAAGACAGTGATAAACTTAGAACTTATCTTTCTAAAAACATTCAGGAATTAGAAATAATGGAACTTCCAGTTGAAGAAGAGGAAAAAGTTCCTGTTATTTTTTCAGGTAACAGTTTTACATCACCATTTCATGCAATTACTTCAATGTATGGAATACCAGATAAAGGTGAATTTGACCCTACTCCATTGTTTGCACCATTTTTTGTGCTTTTCTTTGGTTACTGTCTTTCTGACGCGGGTTATGGTCTTGTAATTCTTCTTGCAAGTATTTATGGAATGACAAGAAAAACTATTGATAAAGAAGTTAAAAAAGCAATGGCACTGATGATGTACTGTGGATTATCAACAATGGTAATTGGTGCATTGTTTGGCGGCTGGTTCGGGCTGCCACTTGATACAATGGATAACTTTGTTTCAAGATTTCTGCTTTCATTTAAAATGGTTGACCCTAATAAAGATGCTCTTCTTATTCTCGGTATTGGATTACTACTTGGTGTGATACAGATTTTGTGGTCAAAAATGATTGCAGCATATAAAAGTTTTGCAAATGGTAATATGACAGCATTTTTTGAAGAAGTGCTCTGGTTTATTTATCTTGGATTCTTTTTTCCAAGTGTAATAAAATATGCAGGTTATATTGAAGGAATGGGATGGCTTTACTCAGGATTTCTTTATATGGCAATTATAATGATAGTCTTTTACCTTGTTACAGATAAATCTAATATATTCCTGAGACCATTTTTAAGTGGACTCAAACTTTATGATACAATCGGTTATTTTGGTGACGTGCTTTCCTATGCAAGACTTATGGCTTTAGGACTTGCAACAGGTGGTGTGGCACTTGCGATAAATCTTATAGCAGGAATAGTCGGTGATATGATTCCTGTTGTGGGAATATTCATTCAGATTGCAATTCTAATTTTTGGACATGCTTTTAACCTGGTGATGAATATACTTGGTTCTTTTGTTCATTCAATGAGACTGCAGTTTGTTGAATTTTTCAGAAAGTTCTTTGAAGGCGGCGGAACAGCTTTCAAACCTTTTAAAATGACTCCCAAATATGTGAGAGTAATAAAAGATTAAAATTTTTCAGGAGGAAAAATGGTAGAAGGTACAGTTAATTTACTTGAGGTATTTGACTGGGGATTATTTATGGCAATTTTGGGTGCAGCGAGTGCAGTAGTTTTTGCAGGTATTGGTTCATCAATCGGAGTAGGTATTGCGGGTCAGGCAGCTTCCGGTGTTGTATCAGAAGAACCTGAAAAATTTACTAAATGTCTTATTTTACAGGCACTTCCTGCAACTCAGGGTATCTATGGATTCCTTGGTGGATTCTTTGTAATGATGAAATTAGGATTTTTTGGTGATCAGATTATCAATGTGTCTAACGCTTTAGGATGGCAGATTCTTTTTGCAGCATTGCCTGTTGGTATTGCAGGACTTCTTTCTGGTATTTATCAGGGAAAAGTTTCCGCTTCATCAATGGCAATTGTTTCTAAAAATCCAAACGACTATGCAAAAGGTATTCTTTTTGCAGTTATGGTTGAAACCTATGCGGTTTTCGGACTAGTTATAACATTGTTGCTACTTAACGGACTTATCAAGTAGGAGGACCTAAAGTGTCAGTTAAAGACATAACAACTCAAATAGAGAAAAAGGCTCAAAACAGAGTTGCAGAAATCAATGCCGAGCTTGAAAAAGAATTATCTTCACTGAAAGAAAAATACGAAAAAGTAATTTCTGACAGAGAAACACTTATTAAAAAAAGTGTTGAACGAAAAGGTGAAGAAATAAAAAACGGTATTGTTACAAGAGAAAAAATCTCTGCAAAAAACAATCTTCTGAGAGAAAAACAGAAAATTGTTCAAGGCGTATTTAATGATTTTTTCAGTAAAATAAGTGGGCTGACAGTTGATAAATATGTTTCATTCTATGCTTCCATACTAAAAGAAAACCAGATTACAGGAAGAAAATACACTTTGATAAAAGTTGAAACAGATGACAGAATTAATCAGAATTTTGTAGCTGAACTTGCAAAAGCAGCTGATGTTGAACTTACATTATCAGAGCAGAAAATTTCAGGTAAAACCGGTGGTTTTATTTTAAAATCTGATTATCTTGAGCTTGATTTTACTTATGAAGCAGTAATGAGAACTTTACGCGAAAACAGAGAAAGTGACATAGTAAAAATTCTTTTTAAAACAACGGAGTGAAATATGACTGACAGCAGATATGCGCATATATATGCAAGAATAAAGTCACTTGAAAATAAAATGCTTGGAAACAGGGATTTTATAAGACTGGCTGAGGCAGAAGATAAAAGTAAATTTTCATCCATACTCAGCGATACTGCATATGATGAGGATTTTGAAAAAATTGACATTAATAGTTTCTATTACAAAAAATATGCTGAATTCAGAAATTTCATGCTTAAATCTTTACCAGGTGAAAAATTTCTTGATGTTTATTTTTCAGCTGAAGATTTCAATAATATTAAACTATATGTAAAATCAGATAAAATTGATTTTCACAATCCTTTTCTGCTTAAAG
>Ga0265293_10012188_pt1 | contig 11475 bp, 11 predicted proteins | sample Munlanlewell138R_FD_192505 | JGI IMG/M metagenome (GOLD analysis project Ga0265293, IMG submission 192505) | Leachate microbial communities from a municipal landfill in Southern Ontario, Canada - Leachate well 138R | ecosystem: Engineered > Solid waste > Landfill > Unclassified | place: Canada... | reverse complement strand
CCGGACGGTGTGGTGGATGCTGCGGCGCGCATGGTGCGTCAGCGTTACGGGATGGCATCCCATTTTGTTACGTAGCCAAGCCTGTCGCACGGATTCCCTGTGGCAGACCCGGTTGCGCAGGCGGCAGGAGCGCGCGCCCCTGCGGCGTGGCTGGCACGGCCAACCTGCCGGGCATGGGCTGGTTGTGGTGCCTTGTTGCGAAAAGACGTCAGTCATCTTTGACCTCCTGTGACACATCCCATCGCACATAGGTGTGTAAGGACCTCCCCTAAACGCATTTGGTTACATCTTTTTGTGAACCGAATGCCAGCAAAAAGTAATGCCATTTATTTATTGATGAGTTTAGCATGTTCTTGCAACTGGGTGTAATGACAGGCGGTGGCCGCCGGGGGATGGGCGGTCGCCTCCCGCTCAATGTCGAATAAAACGTGATGCATTACACGAACGGCGGCGTGCGGTAGCGGGTTGCCGGCAGGAGGGCCGCCCACACCCTGTGGGGTGTCTGTGCGGCCGTCGGAATCTGCCGGACATTGGCCAGGTCCGGGTGGACGCATGTTCCGCCGCACTTGTTACAGGGGACAGCGTAACGCGGTCCCGTGAAGCTCAAAAAATCAGGTTGAAAGTGCTAAAGAAATCACTTTCTCCAGGCTTTTGGGACCGTTTGTGACCCGCAAGGGCGAGCCGCGCTATCGGCACGGAAGTTGCCCTATATCCGTGAAGCACCCGCTCGGGGGTGGAATCCGTGCAAGCAGGATGGGGCCGGGGCCATGGCGCAACGTGGGAAATCGACACAATTGGGCAGTGACGTGCCTCTGGTGGGAGGAGGCTTGGTGGCGCCCCCGGGTGGCATCGGGGAGGAGGGGGCGTGGGCGCCTGAAGAGCAGGTGCAGGCCCTGCGCGCCGAACTGGAGCAGGTGAGCTTCGAGCTGCGGTGGATCCACTGCGAGCACCGTGCGCTGGAGGAACATCAGGCGCAAGCGAGGCTCATGCACCAGACGGTGCTGGGCCAGCGTACCCAACTGGCGCAGCAGGTGGCCAGTTTGCAGGCCGAGGTGGAACGCCTGCAGGAGGCATGCGCGCTGCAGGAGCAGCGTTGCCTGCAGGCCGAGGCCGAAATCCGTGAGTTGAGCCGGGCGTTGCTGAGCGCCGCGGGGGTGCCCCAGAGGGCCATGGCCCAGGCCGCCGCGCTGGAAGCGCAAATTGAACAATGGAAGCAGGCCTACACGGCGCTTGATGCCGAGTGCGAGCGGCTGCGCGCGGCGTTGGCGGGCGGGCGCGGCCTCGCAGGCTGAGGGCCGGTCACGAGGCGGGGCCTGTTATAGACTGCTTGCAGCCGGCCAATGGCAACGTGCCGGCGTCTTTTCATCAGAACCCAACATAAGGAGTTGCATGCCATGAGGGATTGGCTGTTTTTCAACAAGATGGTGACACCCCAGATCATCACGGCGGTGTACTGGTTGTTGCTGGCCATCGCGGTGCTGAGCGGGCTGGGAGCCATGTTTGGCGGCTTCGGGGGCTTTACCTTGGGCAAGTTTCTGACGGGTCTGTTCATCGCGGTCGGTGGCTCGCTGGGCGCGCGCATCTGGTGCGAGCTGCTGATCGTGCTGTTCAAGATGAACGAGGCGCTGCAGGATTTGCGTCAGCGCAATCCGGAACAGTGAGAGGGGTGGGCCGGTTTGCCGGTCTGGCCACGGAAATGAAAACAGGGCCCGCCGGCCCTGTTGCTGTTTGGATCACGGGAGTGCCGTGCGCGGTGCCGCAGGCTCAGACCGACATGCCGCCCGAGACCTCGATCACCGCGCCGTTGATGTAGCTGGCCTCGTCGCTGGCCAGGAAGGCGTAGACGTTGGCGATTTCTTCGGGCTGGCCCAGGCGGCGCAGCGGCACGCGGTGCTCCATCTCCTGGATGACCTTCTCGGGAATGGTGCTCAGGATGGGGGTCTGGATGAAGCCGGGCGCGACGGCGTTGACGCGCACGCCCTTGGGGCCCAGCTCGCGGCTCCAGGTCTTGGTGAAGCCGATGACGCCGAACTTGGTGGCGGCGTAGTTGGTCTGGCCGAAGTTGCCGTAGATACCCACCACGCTGGAGGCGTTGAGGATGACACCACTGCCCTGCGCCACCAGGGTGTCGGCCACGGCCTGGGCGCAGTGGAAGACACCGCGCAGGTTGACGTCGATCACCTTGTCGAACTGCTCCAGCGTCATCTTCTGCAGGCGCGCGTCCTGGGTGATGCCGGCGTTGTTGACCAGCACGTCGATGCGTCCGAAGCGTTCCTTGACCTGGGCGACGACCGCATCGACCATTTCGCGCTGGGTCACGTCCATGACGAAGCCGGCGGCTGTGGCGCCCGTGGCCTGGCACTGACTGACCGCCTCGTCGACGGCCGCCTGCTTCACGTCGCAGACGATGACGGTGGCGCCCTCACGCGCGAACTTGAGCGCGGTGGCCAGGCCGATGCCCTGTGCGGCACCGGTGATGATGCTGATTTTTCCGTCGAGTCGTTTCATGGGTTCAGTAGCGGGGTTGGTGTTGTCGAAGCGATGACTTTACCGCCTCGCTCAGTTCGAAGCCGCTGCCGTAGCGTGCCGCCAGCTCGGCACAGCGCCGCTCGAACGCGTCGATGCCCATGCCGTAGATGAACTGCAGGGCACCGCCCGTCCAGGCCGGGAAGCCGATGCCGAAGATGGAGCCGATGTTGCCGTCCAGCACGCTGGTGAGCACACCTTCGGCCAGGCAGCGCGCGGTCTCCACCGCCTGGCGGAAGAGCAGGCGGTCTTTCACGTCCTGCAGGTCCCACGCGACACCGGGTTTCTCGAACAAGGTCTTCAGTTCGGGCCACAGGTGCTTCCTGCCGCCTTCGGGGTAGTCGTAGAAGCCTCCGCCGCCGGCACGACCCGGGCGATGGTGCCGCTTGACCATGCGCTCGACCAGGGTCTCTCCGGCCGTGGCCACGTAGGGCTTGCCTTCCTGCCGGCAGTCGATGCGGGTCTGCTCCAGCACATGGACCGACAGTGACAGCGATGTCTCGTCGAGCACCGCCAGCGGGCCCACCGGCATGCCGGCCTGGACGGCGGCGTTCTCGATCACCGGGGCCGGGATGCCTTCGCCGAGCATTGCGGCACCCTCCATCACATAGGTACCGAAGGTGCGGCTGGTGTAGAAGCCCCGCGAGTCGTTCACCACGATGGGCAGCTTGCCCAGGGCCTGCACGTAGTCGTAGGCGCGCGCAATGGTCTCGTCGTCCGTGTCCTGGCCGCGGATGATCTCGACCAGCTTCATCTTGTCCACCGGGCTGAAGAAGTGGATGCCGACGAACTTCTGCGGCGCCGTGCTGGCCCGGGCCAGACTGCTGATGGGCAGGGTGGAGGTGTTGCTGGCGAAGAAACCGCCTTCGGCCAGCATGGGCTCGGCTTCCTGCGTCACCATGGCCTTGAGCTCACGCTGCTCGAACACGGCCTCGATGATCAGGTCGCAACCCCGGAGGTCGGTGGCCTGGGCAGTGGGCGTGATGAGGTTCAGGATGCCTTGCTGCCTCTCGGCGCTCATTTGCCCCTTGTCCACCCGCTGCTGGGTGAGCCGGGTGGTGTAGGCCTTGCCCTTCTCGGCCGCCTCGATGCTCACGTCCTTGAGCACGGTGGCAATGCCTTGGGTGGCCTGCACGTAGGCGATGCCCGAGCCCATCATGCCGGCGCCCAGGATGCCGACCTTCTTCGGCTGGTACTTCGGCACCCCCTTCGGCCTCGACTGCCCGCCTTTGACGGCGTTCATGTGGAAGAAGAAGGTGTTGATCATGTTGCGCGCCACCTGCCCGACCATCAGGCCGGCCAGGTAACGTGTCTCGATGCGCATGGCGGTGTCGAAATCGACCAGGGCGCCCTCGGCCATGGCGGCCAGGGCTGCTTCGGGCGCGGGGTACAGGCCCTGGGTCTTGCGCTTGAGCATGGCAGGCGCGACGCTGAGCATGGCGGCCACCTTGGGGCTGGCCGGCGTGCCGCCGGGCATCTTGTCATCCTTGCGGTCCCACACGTGGGTGCAGGCCTCGGGCTTGCCCTGGGCAGCCTCGATGAAAGCCCGTGCGCGCGGCATGAGCTCATCGGCCGTGGCGACCAGCTCGTGCACCACGCCGATCTTCATGGCCTCATCGGGGCCAAAGAGCTTGCTCTCCAGGATGTAGGGTTGCGCGGCCGCCAGGCCCAGGATGCGGGTCATCTTGGTGATGCCACCGCCACCGGGAATCAGGCCGAGCGTGATTTCTGGCAGGCCGAACCGGATCTTCGGGTCGTTCACGGCGATGCGGTGGTGGCCCACCAGCGCCACTTCCCAGCCGCCACCCAGCGCCGCGCCGTTGAGGCAGGTCACCACGGGCACGCCCAGGGTTTCCAGGGTGCGGAAGTGCCGCTTGATGCGTTCGATCTCGGCAAAGACGCGCGGGCCATCGGCCTCGCTCGAGCGCATCACGGCCTTGAGGTCGGCACCGGCAAAGAAGGTGCTCTTGGCCGAGGCCAGGATGATGCCGCGGATCTGCTCCCGGTCCTTCTCCACCTGGCGGGTCACGGTCTCGAAGTCGTCCTGCCATTGCAGGCACATGGTGTTGACGGGCGAACCCTGTTCGTCGAAGGTGATGGTGGCGATGCCCTGGGCGAGGTCGTAACGGATGGTCTTCGTGATCATGGGGGTACCTGCGCCCTTCATCAAACGCGTTCAACAATCGTGGCGATGCCCATGCCACCGCCGACACACAAGGTGGCCAGGCCGTAGCGCAGTTGTCGGCGGTGCAGTTCGTCAACCAGGGTGTTCAGGATCATGGCCCCGGTCGCGCCCAGCGGATGCCCCATGGCGATGGCGCCGCCGTTGACGTTGAGCTTCTCGTGCGGCACGCCCATTTCCTGCATGAAGCGCAGGGGCACGGCGGCAAAGGCTTCGTTGACCTCGAACAGGTCGATCTGGTCGATCGTCATGCCGGCCTTGGCCAGCGCCTTGCGTGTGGCGGGCATGGGGCCGGTGAGCATGATGGTGGGGTCGGCGCCCGAGAGGGCCGCCGCGACGATGCGCGCGCGCGGCGTGAAACCGTGCGTCCTGCCCGCTGCCTCGGAGCCGATCAGCACCGCGGCGGCGCCGTCGACGATGCCCGACGAGTTGCCGGCATGGTGGACGTGGTCGATGTGCTCCACCTGCGGGTAGCGCTGCAGCGCCACGGCGTCGAAGCCCAGCGCGCCCAGCTCGGCGAACGACGGTTTGAGCGCCGCCAGCCCCGCGAGCGTGGTGTTCGGCTTGATGAACTCGTCCTGTGCCAGGATCACCTGGCCCAGCGTATCCCTGACCGGCACGACGGAACGCTCGAAGTGGCCGGCCGCGCGCGCGGCGGTGGCGCGCCTTTGGGATTCCAGCGCGAAGGCATCCACGTCCTGGCGCGAGAAGCCGTTCAGGGTGGCGATCAGGTCGGCGCCGATGCCCTGTGGCACGAACAGCGTGGCGCTGTTGGTTTCCGGGTCCTGCGCCCAGGCGCCGCCGTCGGCGCCGATCGGCACGCGGCTCATGCTTTCCACACCGCCGGCCACGACCAGCTCCTCCCAGCCGCTGCGCACCTTCATGGCGGCCATGTTCACCGCCTCCAGGCCCGAGGCGCAGAAGCGGTTGAGCTGCACGCCCGCGCACTGCCAGTCCCAGCCGGCCTTGAGGGCGGCCACCTTGGCGATGACCGACCCCTGTTCGCCCACGGGCGAGACCACACCCATGACCACGTCGTCCACCGCGGCGGTGTCCAGGTCGTTGCGCCGCTGCAGTTCGGCCAGCAGGCCCGCGAGCAGGTTGATCGGTTTGACCTCATAGAGGCTGCCGTCCTTCTTGCCCTTGCCGCGCGGGGTGCGGATGGCGTCGTAAATGAAGGCTTGGCTCATGGTGTCTCCTGGGGAACTGTGCCGATGGTCGAAACAAGCGGATCAGTATAGACTTTTGCCAAGCATTTGCTTTGTATAAATCATCCACCCTCGTCCGAAAGGTGACACCCATGATCGAACGCAGCCTGTTCAACGCCGACCACGAAGCCTTCCGCGACAGCTTCCGCCGCTTTGTCGAGAAGGAGATCTCACCGTTTCATGACGCCTGGGAGGAGCAGGGTTATGTGGACCGCGAAGTCTGGCGCAAGGCGGGCGAGAACGGGTTCCTGTGCATGTCGATGCCGGAGGAATACGGCGGTGCCGGGGCCGACAAGCTCTACTCGGTGGCGCAGATGGAGGAGATCGCGCGCGCCGGCGTCAGTGGCATCGGCTACAGCCTGCACAGCGAAATCGTGGCGCCCTACATCCTGCACTACGGCACCGAGGAACAGAAACGCAAGTACCTGCCCAGGCTGGCCAGCGGCGAGATGGTGGGCGCCATCGCGATGAGCGAGCCGGCGGCCGGCAGTGATCTGCAGGGCGTCAAGACGACGGCCATCAAGAGCGCCGATGGCTCGCACTACGTGCTCAATGGCAGCAAGACCTTCATCACCAATGGCTGGCACGCCGATCTGGTGATCGTGGTGGCCAAGACCGACCCCGCGGCCGGCGCCAAGGGCACCAGCCTGCTGCTGGTCGAGCGCGGCATGCCCGGTTTCGAAAAGGGCAAGCGCCTGAAGAAAATGGGCATGAAGGCGCAGGACACCTCGGAACTGTTCTTCGACAACGTCCAGGTGCCGGCCGAGAACCTGCTTGGCGGTGCTGGCTACGAAGGTCGCGGCTTCATCTGCCTGATGGAGCAGTTGCCCTGGGAGCGGCTGCAAATCGCCATCGGGGCGGTGGCCTCGGCGCAGGCGGCGATCGACTGGACCGTGCAGTACGTCAAGGACCGCAAGGTCTTCGGCCAGCCCGTGGCCAACTACCAGAATACCCGTTACAAGCTGGCCGAGCTGCAGACCGAGGTGCAGGTGGCGCGCGTGTTCGTGGACAAGTGCTGCGAGCTCATCAACGAGGACCGGCTGGACACGGCCACCGCGAGCATGGCCAAGTACTGGTGCTCCGACCTGCAGTGCAAGGTGATGGACGAGTGTGTCCAATTGCATGGTGGCTACGGCTACATGTGGGAATACCCCATCACCCGTGCCTACGCCGACGCACGCGTGCAGCGCATCTATGGCGGCACCAACGAGATCATGAAGGAAGTGATTTCGCGCGGAATGGGACTGGGCGGCCGCTGAGCGGCCGGACATCGGGTTTCCATTGGCGGATACAAAATGATGCGGAACGTCTGCAGGTTGGCGTGATCAGATGAGGGTGAATGGCCGTGCCCGCCCGGGCTGGTGGCCACCGGTTTGATCGTCCCCCAGGAGGAACCATGCATACATCCCGTTTTCGCTTGACGCTGATGTCCACCACGCTCGCGCTGGCTTTGGCCGGCTGTGGCGCGGTGGGAGGCCCCAATGAAACCTCGGGTACCGTCATTGGCGGGGTACTGGGCGGGGCCGTGGGATCGCAGGTGGGTGGCGGCACAGGTCGCACCGTGGCAACGATCGTGGGGGCGCTGATCGGTGCCAACATCGGTGCCAATGTGGGCCGGTCGATGGACCATGGAGACCGCATGCGCACGGCCCAGGTGCTGGAGACGTCGCGCACCGGGCAGGCCACGGGCTGGGTCAATCCGGACACCCGCAACGAATACGTCGTGACACCGACGCGGACCTATGAGCAGGCCGGTGCGCCATGCCGGGAATACACCATGCGTGCCGTGGTGGGTGGCCAGCCGGACACGGTGTACGGCACGGCGTGCCGGCAACCCGACGGCAGCTGGCGTGTGGTGAACTGAGGGGGCTCAGGGTCGTATGCCGGGGCGGCGGCTGCCACCCAGCACGGCCAAGGCTGCCAGGCCGGCCAGCACGCCCAGCCACAGGGGCACACCGCGGCCAATCAGGGCCGCCGTGGCGGCTTGGGTGATGCCCATGCCTTGCTGCTGCAGCAACCACAGCAAGGTGCCCTCGGTCACGCCCAGTCCGCCGGGGACGAAGGACAGGGCACCGGCCAGCAGCGACAGGGCGTAGCTGCCCACGGTGGGCCACGGCGGCGGGGCGGCACCGCCTGTGGCCAGCAGCAGCCAGAGCCCGAGGCCCTGGCCGGCCCAGGCCAGCCCGCCCAGCAGCAGCGACAGGCACAGCATCCGGCCGCGCAGCAGGTGGTGCAGGGCGTGGGCGCCGTCACCGGCCGTGTGCGCCAGCGTGCCGCGGCCCAGCCGGCGGGCCAGACCAGGCAGGAGGCGCGAGCGCAGCAGGGCGAGCAGTGCCAGCAGGCCGGCCCAGACCACGCCGAACCAGACCGGGTGGGCCAGCAGAGGCGCCAGCGCCAGGCTGGCCAGCAGGCTGACGATCAGCAGGTCGGCCAGCCGCTCGGTGAAGAACGCGGCCAGGCTATGGCCCAGGGGGACCCCCAGCGGGACCAGGTAGGCGCTGCGCACGGTTTCGCCAAGCTTGCCCGGTGTCATGGCCAGCCCGAACCCCGCCAGGTAGATCAGGGCCTGCCGTCCCAGCGGTATGCGGTGGCCCAGGTGGGTCAGCAGCAGATGCCAGCGCAGAAAGCGCAGGGCATAACTGAGCAGCGTGAGGGCGAACACACCCAGCCAGGCTTTTGCTGGCAGGCGGGCCAGATGGCCCGGGATGGCGGCGAGGTCGTCGGGGCGCGCCCAGACCAGCCAGCCCAGCGCGGCCAGCAACAGGACAAGGGCGAGTGCGCGCAGCGCCGTGGACAGGGAGGGCATGGTGGGGTGCAGGGATTCGCCGAATTCTTGGGCTTACCCGCAGGAAAGGCTCGACAGGATGGCCGATTCGAGCGCATTATGGGTGCAAATTGCGCTCCTCCTGGAGGAAACTGCTTACCTGATCAGGCCGGCATCCACCGGTCAGCCACGACAGCAGGAGACAACGATGCAAGCTTTGAGCGCCGACATGGCGCGTGCCGCCTTTGCCGATTGCCCCGAGTGGGCCCTGGACCTGGAACGGGGCAGCGCACACCGCCGGTTCATCTTCGACGATTTTGCCCAGGCGTTCGGTTTCATGGCCCAGATGGCGTTGGTGTCCGAGGCCATGAACCACCATCCCGAATGGTTCAATGCCTACAACCGTGTGGACGTGACGCTGAGCACACACGACGCCGGCGGCCTGTCGCAGCGCGATGCCGATTGGGCGGCGCTGGCAGACGCCGCCTATGGTGCACCGCGCACCTGAGGGCGGCCATGAACGCGGTCAAGGAGAAGACACTGCACGGCCTGGCAGCCGGTGAGCCGGGGCGGCCCGAGCGTCCCGACTGGACCATCGACCAGGGCTGGGCGCACTACAGCGCCGCAGACCATGCGATATGGAGGACCTTGTTCGAGCGGCAGATCAGACTGCTGCCCGACCGGGCCTGCGACGCGTTTGTGCAGGGCATGAAGGACCTGCCCATCGGGGCCGAGCAGATTCCCGATTTCCGGCGCCTGTCGGATGTGCTGATGAAGCGCACCGGCTGGCAGGTGGTGGCGGTGCCGGGCCTGGTGCCCGACGATGTCTTTTTCGACCACCTGGCGAACCGGCGCTTCCCGGCGGGCAACTTCATCCGCGGTGCGCAGGAGCTGGACTACCTGGAAGAGCCCGACGTGTTCCACGATGTGTTCGGCCACATACCCATGCTCATGAACCCGGCCATCGCCGACTTCATCCAGGCCTATGGGCAGGGCGGGCTGCGCGCGCAGTCGCTGGGCAGTCTGCCGCAACTGGCGCGGGTGTACTGGTACACGGTCGAGTTCGGCCTGCTGCGCCAGGGTGACGAGGGCCTGCGGCTGTACGGCGCGGGCATCGCCTCGTCCTACACCGAGTCGCAGTTCTGCCTGGACAGCCCGTCGCCGAACCGCCTGCGCTTCGACATCGGACGCGTGATGCGCACCGCGTACCGCATCGACGACTTCCAGGAAACCTACTTTGTCATCCGCGATCTGGACGAATTGCTGGAATTCACGCGCATCGACTTCGCGCCGCTGTATGAGCAGGCCCGGGCGGCGCAGGTCCTGCAGCCCGGGGACGTGCTGGCCGGGGATGAGGTGTTCACGCGCGGCGACGGCAGCTACCACCGCCAGCGCGCCGGCCGGCGCTGACCGGGTCAGGCCAGCAAGGCCTGCGCGAACTCCCGGGCATCGAAGGTTTCGAGGTCTTCGAGCTTTTCACCCACCCCGATGAAGTAGACCGGCACCGGCCGCTCCATGGCGATGGCACAGATGACGCCGCCCTTGGCGGTGCCATCGAGCTTGGTGATGATCAGGCCCGTGAGCTGCAGGGTATCGTCGAAGGCACGGACCTGGGCGAGCGCGTTCTGGCCCGTGTTGCCGTCGATGACCAGCAGCACCTCGTGCGGTGCGGTGGCGTCTGCCTTCTGTACCACGCGCTTGATCTTGCGCAGCTCTTCCATCAGGTGCAGTTGCGTGGGCAGGCGCCCGGCGGTGTCCACCAGCACCACATCCTTGCCGCGCGCCTTGCCGGCGGTCACGGCGTCGAAGCTGACGGCGGCCGGATCGCCCCCCTGCTGGGTGACGATTTCCACCGCCTGGCCGGCCAGCTCGGGGCTGGCCTCGGCGCGGTCGGCCCAGGCGGCCAGCTGCTCGCGCGCGGCCGCGCGGAAGGTGTCGGCGGCGGCCAGCAGCACGCTGGCGCCCTCGTTGGCCAGGTGGCGCGTGAGCTTGCCGATGGAGGTGGTCTTGCCCGCGCCATTGACGCCGGCCACCATGATCACGGTGGGCTGGTGCTCGCCGATGACCAGCGGCTTTTGCAAGGGGGTCAGCAGTTCGGCAATGGCGTCCGCCAGCAGGGATTTGACGGCCGCCGGGTCGGTGACTTTGGCATTCTTGACGCGCTTTTTCAGGTCGGCGAGCAGGTGTTCGGTGGCCTTGACACCGGTGTCGGCCATGAGCAGCGCGGTTTCCAGCTCTTCGTAGAGCGTGTCGTCGATCTGCGCGCCCGTGAACACGGTGGCGATGCTGGCGCCGGTCTTGCGCAGCCCGCTCTTGAGGCGATCGAGCCAGCCCTGGCGCGCCGGAGCAGGTGCCGGGGCGGGTGCAGGGGCGGCGGGCGCCGGCGTCTGTGGCGCGGGTGAGGGGCTTGTGGCGGGCGCGGGTACCTCGGGGGCTGGCGCAGGGGCGCTGGAGGCCGGTGCGGGCTGAGGTGTGGGAACTGGGGCCGGCGCCGGAGCAGCGGCCTTGCGACGGAAGAACGAAAACATCGTGGACTCTGGTGAAGGGAAGGCTCGGCGCCGCACACCCTGCTGGTTGCGGGGTGTCGGCCAGGCCGGGCCATCCCGGGAGTCTAATCGCCCCGGCGCTCGGAGGGGCGGGCAGATCGTGGGGTGCGGGCACAATGGCCGGGAACACGGTATCCCAAGGAAAGGGCAGGCAAGGTATGAAAGCATCGGGTCAGGCGGTCATCGCGTGGGGTGGCGACGTGAACCTGGGCCGGCGCCTGCATTACTGCGCGGCGTCAGGCCAAGGGC
>Ga0265293_10012187_pt1 | contig 11476 bp, 13 predicted proteins | sample Munlanlewell138R_FD_192505 | JGI IMG/M metagenome (GOLD analysis project Ga0265293, IMG submission 192505) | Leachate microbial communities from a municipal landfill in Southern Ontario, Canada - Leachate well 138R | ecosystem: Engineered > Solid waste > Landfill > Unclassified | place: Canada... | reverse complement strand
CGTAATGCTATATCTAAAGTTACTGATGCAATTACTATTAACACACCTAATATTAATATTGTTGATATAAATGGCGTATATTCTATATATTTATCAGAAGATATATTTGTTTCATCCATTGCTTGTAAAATCTTCAACCCATTATAATCTCCTATGTTTATACGATCTTGATATTGTGTATTATTACTTTTCATAAATGTTTTCATCAAATATGATACTATTAATTTACCGCCTTCCATCGGATAAAATTCTTGCTCTGCCTCTGCATCTATTAATGACCAATAAAATATTCCTTCTTGAAGTTCATCTTCATTATAAACTTCATACATTCTATCTGATAAATTTTGGTAACTACTGTATGATCGTAATGTTACGCTTCCTTGAAAAACAGAATAACCATTCAAATACGGCATGCAAGCATATTTTGTGGGTTCAGTAGCATTTTCAACTCCATATGTTAAAAAAAATGTCATGTCACCATCAACAGATGTATATCCATTGGTCGTTTTTCCATATTCTCCTGTTACTGTTCCTATTGTATTTCCAAAGGATGTAAGAATATCATCGCCAATATTGTATGCAGCATATTTAATTATTTGTGGATTTGTTCTACCACTATTACCTACCCAATCATCAGATAAATATGAATCATCAAGTTCAGGAAAATCATTTAAAATAGTGCTATCATAATTTCCTATTTCGTCAACATGATTATTTACATATTCTTTTAATACATCATATTCATCTCCATATAAGGTGACCTTATGAGTATCTTGGTCTAGTGTATAATAATTTGAAGATATAAATTTCAAATAACTATCCCCCAATAATATATTTCTCAAAGCATCTTCTCTACTAGTGATTGAAGCACTAACAGAAGAATCATACACTTTAAAGGCTCTTAAATTATATATACAAGTCCACTTTGGAACCCCTCTTTTGTCTTTATACTCAGGCATAGTAGGCAGAATGACTTTTCTTATTAAATTGTTATCCCCCATCATTAATTCTCCTGGATTTTCTGGATCAGGTTGTACATCAAGCACCTTATTTTGTACTTCTATTGTTAAATTAAATATAAAAGGTAATGCTATTACTAATAATAAAGTTATTATTACACTCGGTATTACCCTCCCTTGATATTGTTCTTTTTGTTTCTTATCAAACGAATCTACTGGATTAACTATTATTGTTATCAAAAGAAATGCTATTCTAAATAACATTATTATACCCAAAAACAAATATACTCTTTGAGCTATTGGAGCTATATCTGTCTCATAATCAAATAAATTAAATGTTGATAACCTTAATATAAAATTATATACTTCTTCTATAAATCCATATAATATTGTATCTAAAAAGAAAAAGAAATTTCTTAAGGTTTTTACAATAACATCCCACATTGTTTTTCACCTCTATTTGAAGTTGTTTTTTTCTAACTAACTCCGCAGGTACTACTTTCTATTCCAGCTAATTTTAATATTAAATTAATTACACTTGGCAAAAAGAATATTGCTACAGCTGCCAAAAATCTAATAAGCGCACTCTTTTGTGCTTTCTTTATATCGTCTGCACTTCCTGCTAATACCGCTTTTCCTAAATCTAGCATAATAAATACTATTAGTAAAATAGGTATTATAATCTTTATATAATTAAATAGCATTTGTCCTATTTCTAATATTTGAGAAGTATTTTCACATGTTATTTCTTCTGTTGGAATAATACTATCTTCATTTTCTAACAATAAAATATTATTAAAAGACAAAACTTTTGCTTCTGTTTTTATTAGAAAAATAAAAAACGTTGTAGTTATAAATGATGTATATAATAGTATTTTTTTCATTATAATTACCTCTAATTTCTATATTATTACTATAAAAAATTATATCATATAATAACTATTAACGGAATATCTTTTAACAAAAAATAAAAAATCACTATGTAGTCATAGTAATCTTTAATTTTTTCCTTTATAAAAATTATTTATTTATTTTATGTGGACAATTGTCTTTGTATATGTCAAAATCTTTTAAATCAACAGCAGAGTGTTTTTCTTTTGCCTTTGCTTCATCAAATTCATCTTTATTTATCACATAAGAATCTATATTAATCTTTCCATTTTTTTCCGCTTTGCATTCACATGCATAAGTTGGAGACGGTATCAATATATCACCTTCCCTACATACAGCTACATTTAAACCTGATCCTGATGATGATGGGATTAATCTAAGAACCAACTGTACAATAGCAATAACAAAGAAAACTGCTACTGCTGACAAAGCTCTTTTCATTAATAATTTTTGCGATTCTTTTATTTCTTTTTCTTCTCCTGCTGCTACAGCTTTGCCTAAATCCAACATACCAAGTATAATTAATATTATAGGAATAGCATATTGAATTATTGTGATAACTGACCATATAGTTGTTACTAATCCTCTTATCTCCCACAAAGAAGCACATCCACAAGTTTTTTCTGAAGGAGTTGTAGCAAACAATAAATTTAACAAACTCATTACTTCTCATTCCTTTCTTTTTTTATTCAGAACAATCTAAAGTTGTTGGATCTACAATGTCTCCCGGTCTACATACAAACGCATTAAAGCCTGATCCTTCAGCAGGCGGTAACAATCTAAGAACTAATGATACTATAGCGATAACAAAGAAAACCGCTACTGCTGATAAAGCCCTTTTCATCAATAATTTTTGAGACTCTTTTATTTCTTTTTCTTCTCCTGCTGCGACGGCTTTGCCTAAATCTAACATACCAAGTATTATTAATATTATAGGAATAGCATATTGAATTATTGTAATGACTGACCAAACAAATGTTATTAAATCCTTTATTTCAAAAAGTTGTTGTGAACAAGCACATATTCTCTCACCATCTGCTAAGATATTTATTAAATCCATTTTTTCCTCCTAAATTAATTCATATTTACTTATTTATTATAACATACATTTTATTTTTAATATACTTAAAAATGATTTTTTTATTTTTTATTTACTATAAATTTGTATTAAATAAAAAGTAAACACTGTTTTTTATATGTCTACTTTTATTTTACAATTTTATAACTAATGCGATTTTTTATTTATAAGTTATTTTTTTTCTTCTTTTCTTGCTTCTTCTAACTCCTCATTGGTTATTTGATATTTATCTAAAGCACCTTCTTTTGCCCATCCTTCAACTTCGCAGGTGTTAATCTTAGCCTCAGTAGGAGCCAATATATCACCTTCTCTACATACAGCTATATTTAAACCAGAACCCGGCGCGGCTGGTAATAATCTAAGAATTAATGATACTATTGCAATCACAAAGAAAACTGCTACTGCTGACAAAGCTCTTTTCATTAATAATTTTTGAGATTCTTTTATTTCTTTTTCTTCACCTGCTGCTACAGCTTTCCCTAAATCTAACATACCAAGTATAATTAATATTATAGGAATAGCATATTGAATTATTGTGATAACTGCCCAAACAGTTCCTATTAATCCTCTTATTTCCCATAATGATGCACATCCACAAGTTTTTGCACTCGGGGTTTCTGTAAACAACATATTAACTAAATTTAACATACTTTTCCTCCTAAATAATTCTTATTTATTTTTTTACCATAACATACATTATATTTTAAAGATACTAAAAAGTGACTTTTTTTCGCTTTTTTCACCTTGAGCCTTTGTTCCCCTAACAAATCCTAATTTAGAAAGTAGTGATGCTAATTCTTCATGACTATCATCTCTATCATCTAAACAAGGAACATTATGAAATATTTTCATTCTGGCTTCATATTCAAAATCCATTATATCTTTTGAATCCAAAACGCTTTTATTTAATACTACTTTTTTATTTTTTAATCTATCAATAACACCTCTACTACCTTTTAATAACTTATTTAATTTTATAATAGATGGCTCTATTAAATATAAAACTTCTTGACATGTATCTTCATTTCCATTATCACCTAAATCCACCAATACAACATCCTTATCATTATGTTTTAATAATTTGCTACCTAAATTTTCAGGATTTGCACTTATTAAAGATTTGTCATTAAAATACATAAAGTCATTGCCTAATTGAAGAGCCGATACATTATAATTCTGTTCAAGTTGTTTTTTTAACATATATGTTAAGGTTGTAGATCCTGCATGTTCAGTAATGTTTTTTAATCCTATAACCTTAGTACTTACTTGTACTGGCTGATTAGACTGCATAACATTTATATTTTGATTATTGTCAACCATAGTTTGACCAGGTATGGGCGCAGGTCCTTTTAATTGATGCATATGAGCTACATCACGATAATCATTAGGATGACTATATAGATACATAATACCTTCTTTATTTTTAGTAAAATTATATATCCCCATGGAAACAAGCCCTGACAAATAATATGGAGAGGTACTTTCGGCAGAATCATCTAATATAAGGATGACTTTATCCATATCTAAATTCATACTTAATTTTTGTAGATTAGTAATATCTTTATAATTCTTAATAGCAGTGATATCTAATATCATTCTTTGAAAAAAGAAATTACTAAAAGTTTTTATTATTTCTTCAACTTCATATTCACCATATAGACTTTTAATAACTTCTATATTTAAAGTCGATAACATTGATTGGTATTTATTAGCCACAATGACATTCATTAGTATCACCCCTTTTATTATGCACTATGATTTCTGATAGATAATCTTTGTTTCTCCTGTTATAGGAAAATTTAAAATTTCTCCAAATATAGGAAATTTAAATTTAATATGAGTTGTCACTTTATAATAAGGACCTCTGTCAGTACTATAACCCACTATTTCATACTCATTAGTATATTTTATCTTATTTAAAAAGATATCTATCTCATCTTCTGCCTTACTTGTTAATCCTTCATATTGCTCAACAATATTAATAATTTCGTTCTTTACTCTAAAAGCTTGCGAATAATTGATAGCTATCGCAAGAAAGGCAATATAAAGTACAAAAAATATTAACATTATCTTAATAATGAGGGCGCCACTTACCGCTTCTTTCATTTTTAATCACCTCTCATTATATTACTTCAGTATAATTTTCTAAATAACCTCTTTGATCTTCAATATCATCCTTTATACCACCTAAAAGATCAGGCAAAAAGGTAAGTAAGAATGCTAAAATTAATCCAATAGCAACTATTGATATGATTGTAATACTTAATTCTGAACTTGCTGTTTTCATCCCCTGAGGCCTCCTTTCGCTATACTAAATTAATTATATATTTTCTTTTTGATATTTTCAACAACTAATATTGAAAATATAACAACATTGACAATAATAATATGGCCATAACACCACCACCTGTGGCTACTAACATATATAATGTTCTTCTTTCCATATTAGTTAAACGATCTTTATATTTTTGCTCACGAGCCTTATTTTGTAAATTAGATACTGTTCTCGCAAATACTAGTAATTGATTTTGTTTGTTTTCTTGGGCACCTAATCCTAAACGATATAGTAATCTCATCATACGCATCGAATCCCTAACTGGATATTGTTTCGCAAAATCCATATAAGGATTAATACTAGAATCACCACTATTTATTTTTTCAATTAATTCCCTTAATCCTGGTCTAAATATTTCAGGAGCATCATCAATCGATCTTGCTATCGCAACAGGTACTGTATAATGTTGAATTAATATTTCGAGATTTTTTAAAAAATATGGAAGCATCGCATCTATTTCATGAAGATGTTTTTTATAATAATTCTTTGTATTAAAATACCCTAATTTAAATACAAAATAACCCGCTACTAATGAAGCAATTATATTTAAAAAATTTAATTCACTTATAAATATAAAGAAGAATAAAACAATTGTTATCAAGCCATTTCTAACTCTTAAATCAAATAATTTACCTATGTCAAGATCTTCTCCATATTTAGAGCGTGCATAAAAAGCATAATCATCTTCCATTAAAATATGAAGATATGAACTATTATCTTGAATAAATTTACCTGTACTTAATCTTTGCCTACGCTCTAATATAAATAATGTAATAGCACCTATAATTAAAAATTCCATTATTCCGCCCCCACATTCTCACTATAGTATTTTTCGCCACCTAGAAGAAAGAAACTATTAACAAATACTACGGCATGTAATAAAATTTTTACTATTAACGAATCTAATAACCTTAAATATGTATCAATGCCTAGAAGATATTGTACTAACATAACCATTAAATAAAGCATTAATGCATAACGGACAAATGTTTTATGGAAAGATGCTCTATCCATACGATCACGATATACTGATTCTACTAACATATCAATATCAGACAACATATTTTCTAAGGCTTCTCTTGCGTCTTTAGAACCTTCTTTTGTAATTTGAATAAATAATTGATGCATATTCTTTACAGTATAATAGTCATATTTTTTATTCATAAAGTTTATCGCATCAGTAATATCACCTTTTTCATATGCCAAATCAATCATTCTCTTGACATCAGATAATACAGGTTCTTCTAATACACCAGAAGCATATACACCTTCTAGTGCTTTAACAAAAGATTCAGTTGTCATAAATTCCATAATAACATTAGTAGTATACACTTGTATTTGTTCAAATATAAATTCACTATATATTTTATGATATTTTAGATAGGCTAAATAGGGTATTACTAAAATAGCTAATACCACATATAAAACTGATATAATAATATTATAAAAGTATAAATATGATATAACAAAAGCCCCAAGTGAGAATATTATTACTTGAGTTGTATACTGCTTCACACTATATGTCAAACCTAATTCTTTTACTTTTTCATGTACTACTTTAAAAGAATATGGAGCATATTTGTTATATACAGTAGATACTTGTGTAACAATAAATCGATAGGCATTTTCTCCTGGATTTTTACGATATATTATTACAATTGTACCAATCAAGATCAATAATAAAAATTCCATATTCTTCACCTACTTTCTATAACAAGAGAAATTATTCCATCAAATCATTTATTGTTTGTGGCTGTTCTGACTTAGGTGTTGCCCCTGGTTGATTTTGTTCAACTGGTTGTGGTTGAGGTATTGGTGTCGGTTGAACAATTGACTCTGGTTGATTTTGTTCGACCGATTGTGATTGAGATATTGGTTTTGGTTGTTCAATCGGTTGAACAACTTTATTTTCTTCTTTTATTTGTTGATTAACAACTTCATGTTGCAATTGTTTTTCTGACATATCTATTTTATCTTCAATAGGTGTATTTAAATCTTCTCCTTGAGATGCTATATAATCTAATAAATATTGTGATGGATTATTTCTAAGAACTTTGCCTTCAGGATCTTTTTTATAAATTAAATTCATTCCTGCCTTGTTATCCTTATCAACATAAAATTCTACTACTTCTGCTACTTCTCTTATCATCCTTTTTGTTTCAGGATCTTGATGTGCTTTTATATGAACACCCAAATGAATATAACGATGAATAGTTAGAAGAAACTGTTCAAGATCAATATTTGTTTCTAATAATGAATACATACGACTAGGTATTGATTCTGCTTTATCGGCATGAATGGTAGTTATGATATTATGACCAGATGATATAGAGTTTCTAACAGCTAAAACTGCCTCAGCATGACGAATTTCTGAAAGTAAAATCCATTTAGGATTTTGTCTCATACAGGTAACTAATATTTCACTATAAGACACAATATTATTTGTTTTCATCGCAACTATATCTCGATGAGGGAAAATACGATCTAAGTGTAATTCTAATGTATCTTCAATAGTAATCAACTTTTCATTTTCCTTCGTATGAGCTGCCAAATACTTAACAAATTCTGTTTTACCAGCTCCAGTTTCCCCACTTACAACAACATTACAATGCGCATGAACACATTTTATTAAAAAATCATGAATATCTAAAGTTATATATTTCTCTTCTAATATCTTGTCTTTTTCTAATCTTATTTTAGCCGGAGTTTTACGAATAACCATTGCTATACCATTTTGGGCTACTGAACTATGAATAAAATTCAAACGTAATTCTCTACTTTCAGCATCTAAGAAAGGATGGGCCATATTAAATACTTTCCCCATTATATTCGAACATTGGAAAGCTATTTTTTCTATTAATTGATTATTAATTCCTTGTACTTCTTCTTTATATGAACCTTTAGATAATGACCTGATCCATAATTGACCATTATTACTATATGACATATCAGTAATATCATCTTCTTTTAAATAGGGCAGTAGAGACCCCCAATCTATTTGTGAAAAAAAATTATCAGAGTTCATGATAATTACTCTTCTTCTTCTTCATTATTGTTCTCTGTTTCAGTTGTATCATCTTCTGTTTCAACAGTATCTTCCGGAATATAAACTGATTTAGAATTAATATAATTTTTTAAATAACTACTTGATATTTGAATATCTCCAGGAGATATCGCATAAGTTTCACTAGTTGGAACAGGAATTAATTCGGCTGAATATTCTTCCATATATTTAGCTTTACGAAGTAATAAATGAATATCTTCAGGTACTGAGAAAATAAACGTTGTAGGGACTCTACTTTCTTCAGTGTTTTCAAAAACATGTTGACCATTTTTATCCTTTACTACTAATATTTTAACACTAGAAACTAATTTTCCAACGATAATAGAACCAGTTTCATCAATGGCTTTAAAATATATATCAATATAACCATCAGGCATAATAGAATTCCCATATGAACTATCCATATCAACTTCAAAGTTATATGCCACTTCCCCTTCAGGAATATTTATTAATCCAACATCTGGAAGTTCATTATATTCTAACAATGTATCTTCATAAAACATACTTCCTTCAGGAATAATAGTATTATAACTTGCATATTTGCCAACAATACTACTTAGTTTTGATATGTAATCGCCATGTAATAATGCTGGTGGTACATTAACAAAGGTAATCATATCATCAGTTATTCTAGTTCTTGGTTGGATTGTTTCTTTAGCCACAGGTATACTAACAGGATTAGTGGCTTGTTTTATTCTCCATTGGTATCCAAAGTATAGTACTGCTATACCTAGAAATACCCCTATTATAGTAACTGTATTTTTATTAGATAAAAATCTTCTTAATCCATTCATTAATCCTCTCATAATCATATCCTCCTATTAAAATATCCTTATTATTCTATACAATAACTTTACCATAATACAGATTCAAAAGCAATAGAAGATAAAAGAAAACTCGGGACTTTGCAAGCCCGAGTTTATTCTTTCATTTTTGTCCCATTTTCTCCATAGTCATAATTTAAATTATTGTTTTTTTTATGCCATTTTCATTCAGCTCATAAACAATATCACAAACCTCATTAATAAATTTGCGATCATGAGAGACGCTGATTATTGTACCTCCATAATTTTTCAATATGCCTCTAACTACCGGATTAGATAAAGGACTTAGGTTACGCGTCGGTTCATCTAATAAGAGAACATTGGAATTCGTTAGTATCATTTTTAGAAGAAGTAATTTTGCTTTTTGACCACCACTTAAATTTTCAATAGCAGTTAACATTTCATCTCCAGTAAATTTCATACTTCCCATATACATTCTAACTCTCGTTTCTTCTTCTTTAGTGCCTGACTCATTTAAATATGTTGAAGCATTCATTTTGGCATCTAAAAAATCACCATAATTTTGAGGCATATATCCTAGTGTAATATCATCTCTATCTTTAAGAATATTATAGAAGTCTTTAAATAACGTTGATTTTCCAACACCGTTTTTTCCAATTATCACAACTTTTTCAGGCCCTTTTATAATTAAACTAATATCCCGTAAAATTTCTTTATCACCAATTTTTAGACTATCTTTCTTATAATCTAAAATAATTTTACCATTTGGAATTGCTATATTTTCATTAAAATTAAACTTAATAGCTTCTTCAACATCAGGGCTTTCAGTCAAATCTGTATTCCCTAATTTTTTTTCCTGTGCTATTATAGAGTTCATTCTATTTATTCGATCTGGATTTTTCTTTTGTACTTTATTCTTTATTTCTTTTAAAGTTTGCATTTCTCTTTTAAAATAACGTTTTTCGTTTTGAGCAATTTGTTCTTGTTTTTGAAGTGCCCCCAATCTTTTTTCAACATAATCACTATAACCTATTTTTTCTGTAGTATATTTAGACTCGTTTTTCTTCTTTAATTGTTCAAGATGAATTATAGTATTAGCTGTTCTTTCAAGAAGAGTTTCATCATGTGATATAAAAATAATAGGGATTTCAGCACTATTTATAAAAGTTTCTAGCCATTCTAAGGTTTCTATATCTAAATCATTGGTAGGTTCATCTAGCAATAATACCCCTGGATTTTTCATGAGTAATTTAGCAAGTTGTATCTTAACTTTTTCCCCACCTGATAGTGTACCTATTTTTTGTTCTTCTTCTATCTTTTTTGGATCTATTTTAAGTAATGATAACTTATTTTTTACTTCAGCTAAATCATTATATTTTTCATAGTCTATTTCATCTTCTGGATTGTCTTTTAAAAAATACTCATATACGTACTGATCATTCCATCCAGGATTAAGAAATTGGTCAAAATAGCCTATGACAATTCCTTTTTTATTTATATTACCAGATATAGAGCAATAACCCTCCACCACTCTTTTATCATAAATAGTCTTTAGCAAAGTACTCTTACCATTTCCTTCTTCGCCAATAATAGCTACCTTATCACCATTATTTAAAACAAAGTTAAAGTTTTCCAATAATGTTCTATTGTTTTCTAACATTGTTATTGTTAAGTTTTTTATTTCTATCATAATTATCACTCTCCAAGTAATATAGCCATAAGTTTTATGGCTATATTACTTTTATTTTTTACTCTCTTTGATTACTACAGAAACAGTCTTTATTACAATTACGTGCTATTTCTGCTTTACTTAACCAATTTTTTGCTTTCTTTAAAACCATATTACACTCCTCCTTTTATTTTTTTATCAAACCATTTCTATCAAATGTTTTCTCCATTAATATGAGCGGCATAATAAGCACTCTTTCTTTTTTAGAAATCTCTCTTAATAGTTTCCGGTAATTAGTTTTTTAATATTATATTAGCACATATAAATTTATATTTTATAATTATCTTGAACTGAATCTAAATATTTCTCTATTAAATCGTTGTATCTTGTGCATTTTATCTTTTCGTTACGTAAATTGTTATAAGGACATCCTCCCACACATATAGGTAACGCTACACAATTGTTACAGTCTTGATACTTGAAAGGATTAAAATTTAAATAATTAACTAAATTCATTATATTATCTTCTGTATTATCAATACGATAAATACTTTTATTTTTGTTTCCTATATCATTCCAACATTTGTACATATATCCTTCCGCATCTATTGCATAAGAATTTATTTTTACTGCGCCACAATAAATACTTTGTTTTTCGGATATAAGTATACTTTTTTTGAATAGTTTTGGATATT
>Ga0265293_10012185_pt1 | contig 11481 bp, 19 predicted proteins | sample Munlanlewell138R_FD_192505 | JGI IMG/M metagenome (GOLD analysis project Ga0265293, IMG submission 192505) | Leachate microbial communities from a municipal landfill in Southern Ontario, Canada - Leachate well 138R | ecosystem: Engineered > Solid waste > Landfill > Unclassified | place: Canada... | reverse complement strand
TTCGCCACGCAACTCTTAACGCTTGATCGTAATCTACTTTAGTACGAATTTTGCCTTTTGACTTTTGTTGTTGGAGAATCTTATACACTGGCTTTGCATTAGCTGGTAATCTTACAGCTCTCTCGCCATGTGGAGTATTGATTTTAAAACTAAGACTTTCTATATTTCCGCTATCATCATAATTAAGAAGAATACTCCGTGCTCCATGATCTACTAATAACTTTTGAATTTCCCCAAGTGTTTTATGTACATCAATGGTAGTGGAGTAGTTTAGCAATCCCATATTTCCACCCCTCACTTAAAACGATTCTGTTGATCATGCAATGTAAACCTCCTGTAATTCCCGTGGGCAGGGATTTGCACCCTGCATGATGTAACAGAAGCTGTATAGCTATGGTCACACATCAACACTGCTGTAGCGTCTACCTATTCCGCCACCACGGTATTATTACTACTCTACTATTGCCATTACTTGCTCTTCCTTTTCTTGTTCTTGATTCACGATATCGTTAGATACATCTATCACTGAACTCATATCTTCATCAAGCTCTTTTTTGACCGTTTCATCAGCAGTAATCGCCTTTGCGAACTCGATTGATTTTGGAGCATATTTGAGAGCAATTTTAAGTGCAGTTTTTTTAGCCATCTCGTCAAAGTCGGTTTTCCAAGGGCTTGTCCAACCCTTCTGGTAAGCCTGTGAATATTTCTGTGCGTACTTCTCAATCTGCGCTCTAGATGCTACTGCAAAGTCATAACCACCATTTTGTAATTTATACACTGCATAATATTTCACTGGTTCGCCTTGTGGATCATCAGCAGGAATATGTTTTAAAGTTTTATTGAGCCCATATTCGAATTCAAACACGTCATTCTCATACACTGCATGTGCATAAATTGACTGATATTCGCCCGTTCTGTGTGCTAAGGATATTAAACCCTTATAACCAACTTGAAACTGGGCCTCGCGACCATATGGAATGATATAAGCCTCGCCTAGTGGTGTGTTAGGTTCTAGCCCTAACTGTGCCGACTGCATAACCGCAGCTAAGAGACTCATTTGATCACATTGTAATAGTTTAGGATTGGTTCTAATTGCTGTGAGTGCTAATCTAGCCATACGCTCTGCTGTGATATGTTTAGGTAGTGCCCTCTTAATCTCAGGCTCCATGCGTTTTAGAAGTGCTGATATTGTTGATTCTGGTGATTTAGCTGGAGCTTGTCCGTTCGCTTTTTGTGCTAATTGGTTTTTGATTGCTTCTGCTTTAGTCAATGTTCACACTCTCCTTATTTAATTTGAAATCTTCTACTAATAGATGGTTTAGTGTATTTGAAGTAGATGTCTGGATGGTCCTTTTTAAGGTTCTCAGGGTCGATTCTGTTTGATATGATTGATTTCCATGTAACGATATGTTCTGATGCTATGCCAGTCTCAAAATCACCAATCATAGCTTTGAGTTGATTTTCGTAGGAGTCTTTTTGAAGTGTCAATTCATCAATGTCTGATTTAAGTTGTTTAATTGCTACAATCATGCTGTCTGCTTCTGATGGCAGCTCTATCTCTGAATTAGGCTCAGATATTGGGTGTAGTTGTTTCAGTAGCTCGCTAGATGCTTCTGATCCATCAAGCTCAGGCGGAATTCTTTTTAACACATGATTTTCCCAGAAATTCTTCTCAATATCGATTAGATATTGAATTAATTCTTCGTCTCTCTCGATACGCTTATAGATAAAGTTACTACCACCTATAAGCACCGCTATCCAACATGCATCTGCACCTGTCACAGCCATATAGTGCTGAATTTGAAGCAGATAAGGTGCTGGTACATCCTCACCTTCCCACTCACCTTTTGCGTATTCACCAGCTGTCTTGCATTCAAGTAGTTCATTTTTACCTACTATCATTCGGTCTAGGTTAGCTAACATGAATTGATACTCTGGATGCCTAAGAATTGCATTTCTGCGTCTTACTTTTAACCCTGTACGCTTGCTAAATTCATCTGCTACTAAATCCTCTAACCTTGTTCCCCAATACATTTTTTCGTTCATTTCTGTTTCTTCTAGTTCGCCTAATTTATCCATATATACCTGTATAGGTGATCTCCACTTATTAAGCCCTGCTATGGCCGAAACATCACTACCGCCTATCCCTTGTTTTCTTAGTTCAAGCCATTCGTTACGCTCAATGTCCTTTGTTATCGCTAATATTTCTGCTGCCATTTCATACCCTCCAATCATTTACCCGACAAACTTAAATGCTTCTCCTTTTTTGGCTCCTATATCCTTAATAAAACAATTTGAACTGCAGTAAAATTCGCCATTAAAATATATAACATCCGAGGACATATATATTTCCTCACCACATATACAGTTCCCGATTATTGCATGTTCCTGTTCTTGATAATCTGGAAGACCACTTGAAAATCTATCTAGGTTAGGCATCTCCCATACCTCCATTTGAATTTTTGAGGATACTGTTATATAATCAGTTTGAAAAATTAAACATGTATCCATTAAAGTAGCCCAGCTGCAACTGGGCTATTTTTCATCTTCTTCAATCTTAATCACTACTAGGCTATCACTAGCTTCTTTTCGCTTTTTCAATATTTTTTGATACGAAGGTGTTAAATAAAACTTGACTGTCTCAAGTCTGATACCCATTACTTTTGCACATTCGTCAACCGTGCCTAAGCATATTAGATTGTCGCCCTTATAAACTGCAACATCCATCATTAACCATCCTTCCTAATAATCGTTCCCAAATTTTTCAATGGACCTATTGAATACTGTTAGTCAACCCCCCTATCCTGCAGGCTCATATATCGGTAAGAACCTGCCCAGCTCGTTGATGTACTGCATCTTATCCTGATACCCTTCGTAATCGCCCTCGTTAAGAAACGCTAGAGCTTCTTTATGCATTTGTTCGAGCTTATCCGCTAAGTCAATTTGCCGTCTGATGCTATAAATAATTACATCTGCCATTATGATTCCTCCATTTCTAGATAGACTTTGCCATCTTCGCCTACTACGCATACACCTGCACCCTGCAACTCAACCGCTTGTCCTAGAGTTAATGCTTCTGCTACTGTTTTAATAAACAATTTACTCACCTCCTCTCAATAGCTCCAGCGGCTAAAAATCTTAGATAAAGCCGCATGCTCTTTAGCTATTTTATGTAGCCTTATAGCTTTGTCTGTAACACCCATATCCCATCACCTCTTTATTAGACCGCTTCCTTGCTATCTAGCTTCTTAACTTCATGTGGATTCGTAAGGTCGTACCCCTCGTATCTTTCAAGGAAATTCAGCAATGCTTGCCTGCGTATCTTCATCTTGCCAAGCTTCAATATTGGAAGATGTCCAGCTTTGATTAGTTCATACACATAGGCTGGATTGGTTTTTAGTAACTTCGCTACTTCTGAAACAGTGTATAAAATGTCTTCCATCCTAATTCCTCCCTACGCATGCTCCTTAATGAGCCTATTGATGATATATACCTGCCCTTTGCCTGTAACCTTAGTAGTGCGATAAGTAAATGTACCCTTTGATGATTCTCGTGCACCACAGCGGAAACATTTAAGCCGTAGTATTCCTTTTTCAGTGTATGGCTGCTTTCTTGGCATGGTGTCCCCCTAACATACTTCCTTGCTTGCTGCTTGTTATTGAAATATCTTCCAATCCTTTCTATACTGTAGTTACGGTGCTGCAACACCAAATACAAGAAAAGGAGGAGAATATCTATGTCACACGAAGCTAACGAACAAATTGCAAAAGAATTAGTAATAACTGCTTTGAATCGAATTTCTTTGCCGACCGATAACTCTAAAGCTGCAAATGTTATCGGAGAATATTATGCTACTGTCCTTAAAGCTGTAGTAGATGCAAACAAAAACGCAAGAACTACCTAACTGTTTTATACAACTCTGCAAGGGAAGCGACTAGTTCTGGCAATATAGCTGTTTCATCTGGTGTCGCTTCCTTTGTGATTCTTTCAATGGTGTTACACACTAGAATTATAGTTTTGTGAATCGCCTGTTCTGTACTGCACATACCATCCATAATTTTCACCTCTTTCCGTTTTTGGTTAACATACTTCCTTTGTAGCTGCTTGTTCGTCTTTTATTGCGTTTCGCAACATATGAGGAAAAAAATATCTTAACATTTCCTCTTTTTCTATTCCCAATGCTTCAACAATTTGATTGACTTCATCAATATTCAAGACAGAATACCCGTTCAGCTTATCATTTAATGCGTTAAGCGAAATATTGACTTCTTTAGAAAGTTCTCTATACGTTTTCTTTTCCTCCCTAAGCTTTCCTTTTAAAGCTGTCAATTCTGGATATTTTCGCTTTTTCATGCTTTCACCTCCAAATGTTATTGCGTTTCGTAACATCATAGTATCATCTGTTAATAACCTTGTCAATACGTTTCGCAACAATTTTATCAAAATTAGTAATTTGTTATTGCAAAATGCAACAGCAGGAGTTATAATCCAAATATAAACACATAGCAAAGGTGGTCATCTCTATGAAAACAAAACCTGAAGTGAATAAGTCTGTATTTTCTGAAAGATTGAAATACCTAATGGGCCATAAAAACGAAACAATATACACGCTCGCTGATATTTTGCATCTTAGCCCTCCTACTATATCTAGGTATTCTAATGCCGAGATGGCGCCTAAGATTACAACTATCGAAGTGTTAGCTAATTATTTTAATGTTAGTCCCGTCTGGTTAATGGGGTACGATGTGCCTAAAGCGCTACCTAATACCACCTCAAAACCTAACGATGATACAATTGCTACAACCGATTCGGAAAAATCTTTGCTTAAAAAATACAAGTCCCTCGATAACAAAGGCAAGCATACAGTAGACACAGTTGCAGACATGGAATATAACCGAGTGCACAAGCCACATTTAGTGCCAGTAGCAGCACATGAAATAGAAGGAGCATCAGAAGATGACAAGCAGCATGATGATGATATTATGAATGATGATAAAGAGTGGGAATAATTGAACACTTGAATATCTAAGCACTGAGGTGATTCAATGACATATGAGGAACTTTTAAATGAAGCACACGGGATAGGATTGAAAGTAAAAGAAAAGCCGTTACATGGTAATTTAGGTAGACTACACGGCAAAAGAATTGCGATTAAGAAAGAACTACCAACTACAATAGAAAAAGCCTGCGTACTAGCAGAAGAATTAGGACACTATTACACAACTACAGGTAATATACTAGACCAGACAAACCCACGCAATAGAAAACAAGAATTGACCGCTAGAGCGTGGTCATATCATAGATTAGCACCACTCACTAAATTAATAGATGCGTACAACTTTAGAATATCAAGCAGGTATGAATTAGCCGAATATCTGAATGTCACCGAGGAATTCTTACAAAATGCACTAGCTTACTATAGCGGCAAGTACGGCATATCAAAAGTAATTGATAACTACGAAATCTACTTTGACCCGCTAGCTGTAATCGAAATATTTGAAGAATATATTTTTTAACAACAAATAGAACATATATTCTTATTGCATGAAAGGAGGTGATAACGATGGAGGGGCACGTAAGAAAGCGCGGAAGCAAGTGGTACTATTCATTCGAAGCATCGAGCGTTGATGGAAAACGCAAACGTATTGAAAGAGTTGGCGGTAGAACGAAGAAGGAAGCAGAAGCTGCTTTACGTATTGCTCTGCAGGAATATGAAAATGCAGGATTGCATTTTGAGCCGACAGAAATATCCGTATCTGATTATATGGACTACTGGCATAAAAATTATGTAATGCTTAATTGTAGATACAACACACAGACTGGTTATAGAGCTATCATTGACAACCACATAAAACCTAATCTTGGCACATACAAATTAAAATCATTAACACCCGCGATTCTTCAAGAATTTGTTAATGCCAAATATCTACAAGGATTCAGCAAAGCGCACTTAACAAACATAATTACAGTTTTAAGCGGATCTCTTAAATACGCAGTACATCCGTGTAAATTTATCAGAGAAAATTCTATGCAATACGTCAGACACCCAAAATACACACCTACAAAAACACAAACTAATCGTAAGATTATTACTACCGAAGCATGGGATACAATTATTGATAGATTCCCATTTGGATCGAATTATTATATTCTCTTGATGCTTGGATATTATGTAGGTGGACGAATAGGTGAAATGACAGCTATCTCATGGGAGGATATAGATTTTGAATCTGGAGAAATATCCATAAATAAATTGCTGTATAAGCGTAAACCTAATTGGTATTTCGGTCCTACAAAAACTGAATCATCTACACGAGCAATTAAAATCGGTAAAACACTGATTGATGCATTGAAAAAACAGAAAAAATGGCAAATGGAAAATCGCTTGAAATATGGGCAGCATTACACCCAGCAATATGTTGTTGAGGAAATAGATAAAGAAACAAATGAGAAGCTACGTAGGATACATTCCTTGCCTGTGTCTCTAAGAGCTACGGTTGGACAACCTGTAAATCTAGTATGTACAAAGGAAAATGGCGAAATGGTTACCGCTGACACATTCAAATATGCCGCAAGAGTTATTCATTATGAGCTTGGGTTAATCTTTAATTTCCATTCTTTACGTCATACACATGCAACAGTTCTCATTGAGAATGGCGCGGAGATAAAAGACGTACAAGCAAGGCTTGGGCACACAAGAATATCGACAACGATGGATACTTACACACATAATACAGATAAGATGGCTAATAAATCTGTCGATATCTTTGAAAAGGCTACCTCTATAAAAAGTACTTTGCCTACGGAAGCAAAATAGCGTTGGCATCCCGTAGGCAAATACAACAATTTTTATCAACCAAGTTGACTTAAGCATTGATATTATTGACAAGTAAGCAGACACACTCAACATGCGCTGTTTGCGGGAACATATCAACCGGCTGCACTTCTTTAACTTGATAGCCTCCATCTACTAGGATTCTTAAGTCTCTAGCCAAGGTGCTGGGATTACAAGATACATATACGACACGCTCCGGCTTCATTGCGATAATCGTATCTAATAATTCCTGATCGCAGCCCTTTCTCGGCGGGTCAACGACGATAACCTGCGGTAAGTTGTTATTTCCACTATTATCATCACCGTCTATTTGCTGCTTTGCTAGTTTACTATAAAGCTGTGGAATCCATTCTTCGGCTTTGGCTTCAGCGAATTCTACATTGTTAATGCCATTAAGCTCTGCATTGTATCTAGCATCCTCTATTGCTTCCGGAACTATTTCGACACCATAGACTTTACGAGCCTTTTGAGCGAGGAAAAGTGTAATTGTACCAATACCGCAATACGCATCTATTACCGTTTCATTTCCAGTAAGTCCTGCATATTCTAAAGCTTTACTGTACAGAATCTGTGTTTGTACTGGGTTAACTTGATAGAAGGATCTAGCTGATATGCCGAAGCGGATATCTCCAATATAATCTATTATCTTATCCGTTCCATAGATTACTTTTGTTTTATCACCAAAAATAGTATTAAATTTTGTCTTATTTATATTTATACAAATACTCTTGATATTTGATGATAAAGCAGCTATTTCTTCAATAATATTTGATTGGTTCGGTAGTGAGTTACCGTTTATAACAAGTACAACCATAACCTGCTCGGTCTTCAATGCTGTACGCACTACAATATGACGTAATAAGCCTTTATGCGTTTGCTCATTATAAGCTGTTACTCCATATTTCTCCGCTATATTTCTGACTGCTGTTACCAGTGAGTCATTCTGCTGATGTTGGATTGCACATGTATCGAAGGGTATTATAGTATGGCTTCTAGCTGCATAAAAACCACTAATTAATTTATTCAGCTTACCTCGCTCATTATGTTTACGCTGCTGATTATATTGCTCTGTTAATTCCCTATTATCTACACTACCGATAGGAACCTGTGCCTTATTTCGATAATTCCATGGATTATCCATACCGATTGTCGGATGAACTTTTATATTATGTATCTTACCTATTCTCTCTAAGTTATCTATAACAACCTGCTGTTTAAATAGCAGTTGCGCTTCATAATTCATATGTTGGATTTGGCAACCTCCGCACCTGTTCGCTACTTCACAACGTGGTGTAATGCGCATGTTCCCCCTCATGAGATTTGAGCTTGACATATTTGATTCTGTTTCTATATCCTGCTGTGATTTAATTTCTAGTAGTTTTCCAATTGCATAATTTTTCTGAACCTTAATAATCTTAGCGAGAATTGTTTCGCCCGGAAGTGCTTCTGCTATAAAAATGGTAAAATCTTTGTATTTTCCTATGCCTTGTCCCTCATGACCTAAGGAATGTATTGTAAGCTCAATTATTTGGTTTTTTGTGACTGGTATTTGATTCTTGGTAACTGGTATCATATGTACTCCTTTTTAGAAAAAGACGACTTAATTTAAGTCGTCTTTTGTCTCTGAATGTTCTATTCTAACTAATATTATTACCTGTTATTCCTAGCTTTTGCAAATACTCATGTACGGATTGCACTCCTAATCGTGCAATAACGTCAGCTAAGCGTTCATCCTTTTCGGCATACTGTTGAAAATATTCAACCAAACCTTCAACAATGCTCATAACATGCTCTTCTGTGACAAACGGAAAAATTTCTAAAGCAAGCTGTGGATGCCTACCTAGTCTTCCACCGGCAATAATTCGATATCCAACTTGCACTTTACTTATCGCATTAGTCGGACATATAGCGACACAATCACCACAGCCTATACATTGCTCATATGCTATAAGAATCTGTTCTCCATCCCATACAAGTGCATTTTCTTTGCATTTTGTAACGCATTTCATGCAAGCAATACATTGACTACAGTCAACATCTACTGTGGCTTTAGCCATTATTCCAATATCATTAATCTGTGGTTTAGAACAGCCATTTGGACACCCGGAAAATACAATTTCGAATACATGATGCTTAGCAATCTTATCTCCAAATTTTTGACGAATAAGTTGGTCTAAGTGGATATCCTCTAACAAATTCTCAATCTGTTGAGCAACATGATCTGTATTCTTAACAGCCCTTGTGCAGAAATCAGCCGCTTTACACTGAACCACTGAGAAGCCTTTACGGCTTGCGATTTTCTGGTTGTCCATATCCTCTCTCCTAACGCTACAATGTTCGAATTAAATTAGCACTATTGTAGCACAGAAATATATTATTTTCCGTGCTATTTCGCACATTTTCGTGAATTTATTATTATTGTTCCTATTACCATTGTTTATGTTCATAATAATCCAAAAAACGTTGGAGCATTTCCCGCAAATTATGATTCTTTTGACGTTCTTTAGCAAGCTGTTCAATACCTGTAATATCAAGAGTATCAAATTTAAATAGTACTTCCGCTTCGAATTGTTGTTCACGCTTTTCTAAGCGCTTAATGACTTTACGCAACCTTTCATAACGAGCTTCAAGACCTTGTCTTCTTTTTATTTTTTCCATTTTTCCAACGTATTCATTAAGTCTTGTTGAAACTCAAGGTTAGTCTGCTTCTCCTCCATTAATGAATGAATTGCATCTAAATCATTAGCATTGAAATATTGAAGAACTTCATTAGACATTTTATCATTACGATGCTTTAATAGCTCAATAGCTTGCTCTAGATGATTTATTGCTTTTTCAAAAATATTATGCTGCTCCATATTAGTTGTATTATGCTGTTCTCTATTAGTTGTATTATGTAGTTCCATGTTAGTTGCCTCCTCGTGTTTGTTAAGAACAAGAATCACTTTCCCGTTATCTAATACTGTAAACCGTGTGTCCTGTTCAGGCATCCACACCCGTCTAGGTTCATCTTTACGCTGAATTTGGGTTGAAATTAATTGATAGATATGAGTAATATTAGTATCTGATATATTTCGCTCTAGCAATATTTGATAGAGTTGATCATTACATATTTCCCATTCAGTTAATATCCACCGAGCATTTCCCTCAATTTGCACAAACCGTATATCCTTTTCTAGATATAGCTGCCTTAATATCTGTTCTTGTTGCACCTTAGTTTTCTTGGTTACATGCTTAATAATTCGTTCTAAAGATTGCGGTTTGCCTGTCTGCAATAGAAACTCGTAAGCGATATCATTAATTTTACGTGGAAATACTTCTAAGCTTATTATCTCGGTTGTATCTATCGCAAACGGTGAATCACTCCGATAAATTGTGTTCGCTATTAATTCGTCGACTGACATACTATAAGTGTCGTTGATTTCGTGCTCGAATTTTTGTAAAAGATGCGTTAGCTCATTAACGGTAAGCTGCTTATCTTGACCGATTAGGAATCTTTTCAAAAAACTCTGAAGCGTATATACTGGCTGCAAAAATACCCCTCCTTATCTTGGTCGCATCTCATATCATGATACTCACATATTAAATTTTTGGCAAGAAAAAAAACGTCTCATTAGCATACTATATGCCTTTGAGTCGTTTTATTCCATGTATTAATCGTCTTCTCCAACTACAACTGCTGTACCATACACTAAAATTTCGGCGGCTCCTTGAGCAATCATGGCAGTTGTGAAACGAATGTTGACAATTGCGTTAGCACCCTTTTGTTCAGCCTCATCTACCATTCTTTTCATAGCACGTTTGCGGGCATCGTCCATCAATTCTGTATACTCTTTAACCTCGCCACCGACGACATTTCTTAAACCAGCAAGTATATCTTTACCAATGTGTCGTGTCTGTACTGTGCTACCTTTAACATATCCAATTGTTTTCGTAATTTTCATGCCTGGTATTTCCTCAGTATTGACTAAGATCATCCTCATCTTCCTTTCTATAATCTTGTATCCGCTCAATAATAAGGCTTATTATTAGAATAATTATTCCAAGCAGGCCGACCTTCACTAAAGATCCAGGATTCGCCCAGTTACCAATGCTAGCAAATATATCTGCTGCTATTGCTCCGATAAAGCCTATTGCCATCAGCAGCAACCCTACCCAATGGGAAACCTTCATAGAAATCACCACCCTACAGGCTATTTAATTGGTCTACAATCAATTTATTAACCATTTGTGGATTTGCTTTACCTCGTGTTTCCTTCATCACTTGTCCTACAAAGAATCCAACCGCTTGTTCTTTACCAGCTTTAAAATCTTCAACAGATTTCGGGTTAGCTGCAATAACCTTATTAACGATTTCTAAGATTGCACCCTCATCACTAATCTGCTCTAGTCCTTTTTCTTTAACTATTGTATGCGGATCCTTACCCTCTGATAACATTTCTTGGAATACATTTTTGGCAATTTTGGTGCTAATAGTTCCCGCTTCAATCAATCCTATCATTTTACCAAGATTAGCTGGTGTAAGCGAAATAGACTGCAAATCAGTATTATTAGCATTTAAATAGCCAAGTAATTCCCCTTGAATCCAGTTAGCAGCGCTCTTCGCATCTTTACAGTGCTCCATTGTCTGGTCGAAAAAGTCTGCT
>Ga0265293_10012182_pt1 | contig 11484 bp, 11 predicted proteins | sample Munlanlewell138R_FD_192505 | JGI IMG/M metagenome (GOLD analysis project Ga0265293, IMG submission 192505) | Leachate microbial communities from a municipal landfill in Southern Ontario, Canada - Leachate well 138R | ecosystem: Engineered > Solid waste > Landfill > Unclassified | place: Canada... | reverse complement strand
ATTCCGCTCAGTGCCGATCTGCGCGTGGGCGATGTGCTGGAAACCTCCGGCATCGGCGGGCGCTTCCCGGCCGGGTTCAAGGTCGGCACCATCCAGCACCTGCATCCGGACGATACCCGGCTGTTCGTCGTGGCCGATGTGCAGCCGGCGGCGCGGCTGGACCGCGGCGGCGAAGTGCTGCTGGTGTGGAACGCCCAATCTCCCGATGACGGGCCGATGGGGCCGTTGCCGGAAGGCGTGATGCCGGAGAACGGTGCTGCCGATCCGGCTACGCCGGCAGCAGCGGATACGCCGTCCGCGACCACGCCGGCGCCGCAAGCCGCGCCCGGCACGGAGCCTTCGACCACGGAACCTTCGACATGAGCCGGCAACGCAATGGTGGCGGCATCGTCATCGGCACCGTATTGCTGGCGTTCGCGCTGGCGCTGTGGCCGCTGCCGGAATATCTGGGGCTGTTCCGGCCCAACTGGCTGGCGCTGGTGGTGTGCTACTGGGTGCTGGAGGGTTCGGGCGGTTCGCGCATGGGCCTGGGCTGGGCGTTTCTGCTGGGACTGGCGGCGGATCTGGTGTTCGGCACGCTGATCGGCGAGCAGGCGCTGCGGCTGTGCGTGATCGCCTTCATCGTGCTGCGCTTCCGCGCGCGGCTGCGCTTCTTCACGCTGCTGCAACAGGCGTTCGCGGTGTTGGCGCTGCTGCTCAACGACCGCATCGTGGTGCTGATGATCCGGGCCCTGAGCGGCGAGGGCATGCCCGGCTGGGAGTTCTGGGTGGCGCCCTGGATCGGGGCGCTGATCTGGCCCTGGCTGTACGTGCTGCTGGATGACATCCGCCTGCGTCTGCGCAGCCGCGACGGATCATGAAGACGCGGCGGCCGCTGCCATGAAAAGAACGCCGCGCCAGCCGATGCGCAATCCGCTGCTTGAGGCCACGACGCAGCGGCGCCGGGCGGTGCTGGCGTTCGTGCTGGTGGTGCTGGCGTTCGCGGTGCTGGGCGCGCGCTTTGCCTGGTTGCAGGTCGCCAGTTTCGACGAATTCCACACCCGCTCGGAGGCCAACCGCATCAAGGCGCGGCCGATCGTGCCGGCGCGCGGGCTGATCTACGACCGCAACGGCCGCCTGCTGGCCGACAACGTGCCGGCCTACCGGCTGGACGCAGTGCGCGAGGATGTCGAGGACCTGGACGACATGGTCGCGCGACTGCGTGAGGTGATCGAGCTGTCGGACGAGGATGTCGAGACCTTCCTGACCACGGTGCGCGCGCGGCGCCGCTTCCAGCCGGTGACGATCAAGCTGCGCCTGAGCGAGATCGAGGTGGCGCGCTTCGCCGTGGACCGGCATCGTTTCCCGGGCGTGGAAGTGGTGCCGTATCTGAACCGGCGTTACCCGTTCGGCGAGCTGTTCGCGCATGTGATCGGCTATGTGGGAAGAATCGATGCGGCTGATCTGGAACGCGTTGACGCCTCGCGCTACAGCGGCGCCACGCATATCGGCAAGGCTGGCATCGAGCGTTTCTACGAGTCGCGCCTGCACGGGCAGGTGGGCGTGGAACACATCGAGGTCAATGCCGAGGGCCGGGTGCTGCGCGTGGTCGGGCGCGAGCAGGCGCACGCCGGGCAGGATCTTTACCTGACGATTGATGCCGAACTGCAGCAGGCCGTGGTGGATGCATTCGAGGGCCAGCATGGCGCGGCGGTGGTGCTGGACCCGCGCAATGGCGAAGTGCTGGCGCTGGCCAGTCTGCCCAGCTACGACCCCAATCCGTTTGTCAGCGGCATCGGCCGGCAGGCTTATGCCGAACTGCTGGATTCGCCATCGCGGCCGCTGTTCAACCGGGTATTGCAGGGCGGCTACGAACCCGGCTCCACGCTCAAACCTTTCGTCGCGCTGGCCGGGCTCGAACTGGGCCTGCGCACGCCGCGCGACACGACGTTTTCCTCCGGTGCTTTCAAGCTGCCCGGGCATGAGCGCGAATACCGCGACTGGCGCCGTGGCGGCCATGGCCATGTCGATCTGAAGGAGGCGATGGCGCAGTCGGTCAACACCTACTTCTTCCAGCTCGCGGTGGATCTGGGCATCGACCGTTTCAGCCAGTACATGGCGCGCTTCGGCTTCGGCCAGCCCACCGGCATCGACTTGCTGGGCGAGGCCAGCGGCGTGTTGCCGTCGCAGCAGTGGAAGCGGGCCACGCGCAACGAGGTCTGGTTTCCCGGCGAAACCGTGATCGCCGGCATCGGCCAGGGTTTCTGGGTGACCACGCCGCTGCAGCTGGCGCAGGCCACAGCGATGCTGGCCAATGGCGGCGTGCAGCGCACCCCGCATCTGCTGCGCGCCTCGCAGAGCGGGTTCGATGCGCCACAGGTGATGGAACCGGTGGCGCCGCCGGGCGAACCGGTGGTCAGCAGCCCGGCACACCTGGCGGCGGTGGCCGAGGCCATGGTCGCGGTGCTGCATGGCCCCACCGGCACCGCGCGCAACCAGCTGGCACAGTTCGATCTGGATTACCACGTTGCCGGCAAGACCGGCACTGCCCAGCGCATCACCCGCCGCACCGATGTCGCGCTCAAGGTCGACGAATTGCCGTTCAACCAGCGCCACAATGCGCTGTTCGTCGGTTTTGCGCCGACGGACGCACCGCGTGTGGCGGTGATGGTGGTGGTGGAGCACGGCGGCTCCGGCTCCAGCGTCGCGGCGCCGGTGGCGTTGCGCATCATGGACGCCTGGCTGCGCAGGAATCCGGCATGAGTGCGCTGCTGTATCGCTGGCGCCATCTGATTGGGCCGCCGCGTGTCGATATTCCGCTGTTTTTGGCATTGCTGGCGTTGATTGGCGCCGGGCTGGCGGTGCTGCACAGTGCCGCCGCCGGCGATATGCGGGTGGTCTGGTCGCAGGCGGTGCGCACTGGTGCCGGTCTGGCCGCGTTGCTGGTGCTGGCGCGGGTGCCGCCGGCGCGGTTGCGACTGTGGGCGCCGTGGATCTATCTGGCGACATTGGCGCTGCTGCTGTTGGTGCCGGTCTTCGGAACCGGCCGCAGCGGCCGCCACTGGTTGTATCTGGGGTTTTTCTACATCCAGCCGGCGGAGCTGATGAAGATATCGGTGCCGCTGATGGTTGCAGCCTTCCTCAACGAACGTTTGCTGCCGCCGCGCTGGGGCACGTTGCTGGTGTGTGCGGCCATCATCAGCGTGCCGACCGCGCTGATCGCGATCCAGCCGGATCTGGGCACCGCGATGCTGGTGTGTGCCAGTGGCGTGTTCGTGGTGTTCTTCGCCGGCATGGCGTGGTGGCGCATAGGATTGCTGGCCGGGCTGGCGGCGCTGGCGGCACCGATCGGCTGGAATTTCCTGCACGATTACCAGCGCCGGCGTCTGCTGACCTTCATGAATCCGGAAGCCGACCCGCTCGGCGATGGCTGGAACATCATCCAGTCCAAGATCGCCGTGGGCTCCGGTGGCACCTGGGGCAAGGGCTGGGGCCAGGGCACGCAATCGCGGCTGGAGTTTCTGCCCGAACACACCACCGATTTCATCTTCGCGGTGCTGGCCGAGGATTTCGGTTTCGTTGGGGTCTGCGCGATGTTGGCGCTGTACCTGTTCATCATCGGCCGCAGCCTGTGGATCGCGGCCAATGCGCGCGACAGCTTCGGGCGCGTGCTGGGCAGCGCGCTGGCCTGCACCCTGTTCGTCTACGTGCTGGTGAACGGCGGCATGATCACCGGCCTGCTCCCGGTAGTGGGCGTGCCGATGCCGCTGATCAGCTACGGCGGCACCTCGGCGGTGACGCTGCTGGCCGGCTTCGGCATCATCATGTCGCTGCATGCGCACCGGAAATTCCGGGGTTGAAAGCCAGGAGCCTGCGCCGGGTTTCACGGTGCCCGGAAAGGCGAGCCGGGAACAGCGAGTGGTTCCAGTCCGGCGCTGCCTTGCTGGCTGTCAGGCGGCCAGCCGTGCGGCGGGATCAAGGCCGGCGATCAGGGCGTCGAACCAGTCGGCGGTGATGCCGCGTTGCGCCTGCGCACTCTGCGCGGCATTGACCACGGCGCGGAAGGTGGCGGCTTCGGGGTGATCCTTGGCGTACCAGCCCAGATGCTTGCGCGCGATGCGCACACCATGTTCCTCACCATAGAAATCGTGCAGCGCGTCCAGATGCCCGAGCAGGATGTCGCGTATCTGGGGCAGTGAAGGCGGCGGCAAGTCTTCTCCGGTTTTCAGGAAATGCGCGATCCGGCCGAAGATCCACGGCCGGCCCTGTGCCGCGCGGCCGATCAGCAGGCCGTCGGCGCCGGTATGGGTGAGCACGGCGGCGGCCTTCTGCGGCGAGTCGATATCGCCATTGGCCAGCACCGGGATCGCAACCTCGGATTTGATCTGCGCAATGGTGTCGTATTCGGCCCGGCCGCTGTAGTGCTCGGCGCGGGTGCGGCCATGCACCGCCAGCGCGGCGATGCCGGCCTGTTCGGCGATTTTCGCGATGCGCGGGCCGTTGCGGTTTTCGGTATTCCAGCCGGTGCGGATCTTCAGTGTCACAGGCACATCGACGGCGTTGACGACGGCGTTCAGGATGCGTCCGACCAGGGCTTCGTCCTGCATCAGCGCCGAGCCGGCCCAGACATTGCAGACCTTCTTCGCCGGGCAGCCCATGTTGATGTCGATGAGTTGGGCGCCGTGCTCGACGTTGAAACGTGCCGCCTCGGCCAGTGCGGCCGGATCGGCACCGGCGATCTGCACGCTGACCGGTGCCGGTTCGCCGTCATGATCCATGCGCCAGCGGCTCTTGCGGGTGCGCCACAGGCGCGGGTCCGAGGTGGTCATTTCCGACACGGCCAGGTCCGCGCCCAGACGCTTGCACAGCAGGCGGAACGGCTTGTCGGTGACACCGGCCATCGGGGCCAGCACCAGCGGTGTGTCGAAAGAGTAGGGGCCAAGTTGCATCGGGGAATTGTAGATGCAACTTCAATTCAAGCCCCAATGTGCGGGGGGCGTGTACAGGATCATGGCTTCATGCGGGCGTTTCGTGTTCCCTCTCCTCCGCTGGCGGGGGAGAAGGTCAGGGTGAGCGGGCGAACGCCGCAGGTGTGAGTGCTTTTGTGTGTCGCTATCGCGGAAAGCCCCCCCTCACCCCAGCCCTCTCCCCCATCGGCGATGGGGGAGAGGGAGTGGTTTTCCGCATTCAAGAGGCAAGTGCTGGAATCAACGAAAGCCAGACGTGAAACCCACATCAACCAAACCGTGCTTTCACCGCGTCGCGCGTGGGCATGGCGGAGGCGGCGCCCGGTGATTCGGTGGCCAGTCCGGCGACGTGGTTGGCAAAGCGCACCGCGTCGATGAAGTCGCCGCCATCCGCTTGCGCCAGTGCCGCGGCCAGCGCGCCGTTGAAGGCATCGCCGGCACCGGTGGTGTCGACCGGGGTCACCGGCGCTGCCGCCACCCGCTCGAAACTTCCGGCGGTACTGAAACGCGATGCGGTGCGGTGTGAGACGAAGGCGCCGGCCGCGCCCAGTGTCAGCACCAGGGTCTGGACCGGCAACCGCAGCGCCAGCGCATGCAGTTCGTCATCACCGAGCAGGGCCAGCGTGGTGGCATCGATGTCCAGTTGCGCATGGCGCGCGAGCAGGTGGGCGAATTCGGTTTCGTTCGGGGTCAGCACATCGACCAGCGGCAGCAATGCGCCGTCTTCGCCGGCCAGCGCCGGGGCCGGGTTGTGCACTGTCAGCACCTTGCCGGCGCGCGCCAGTTCCAGTGCGCGGCGCGTGGCATCCAGCGTGATTTCGTGCTGGGTCAGCAGCACTGCCGCGTGCTGGATGACATCGGCCTGGGTCTGGACGAAATCCGGCGTCAGCGCCATGTTCGCGCCGGAGCCGACCACGATCAGGTTCTGGCCCGAGGCATCCACGATGATCGCGGCATTGCCGCTGGCGTGGTCGTCGCACCATTGCCAGTGCGCGTCGATGTTTTCCTGTTGCGCCAGCGCGGCGGCCTTTTCGCCGATGGTGTCGCGCCCCAGGGCACCGATGAAACCGACCTGTGCGCCTTGGCGTGCGGCTGCGACGGCCTGGTTGAAGCCCTTGCCGCCGGGGCCGGTGGAAAACCGGCCCAGACGGGTTTCACCCGGCACCGGGAAGCTCTCGCTGCGCCAGGTGAAATCCTGGTTGTAGGAGCCGACCACGGCCACGCGCGACATGGCTGCCGCCTCAGCCGGCCGCGCAGGCCACGGTGGCGGCGGTTTCGGCCGACACCTGCATCACGTAGATCACGCCGGCGATCGTGGCGGTCATGAAGGTGGCGATTGAGCCGCCCAGCACCGCACGCAGGCCAAAACGGGCGAGATCCTGGCGGCGGTTGGGCGCCAGGCCGCCGATGCCTCCGATCTGGATTGCGATCGAGCTGAAGTTGGCAAAACCACACAGAGCATAGGTGGCCACAAGGATCGCCTGATTGCTCAGCATCATGTCCGGGGTCTTGCAGTTCACGATTTCGGCCAGGTTGAGATAGGCGACGAACTCGTTGATCACCACCTTCTGTCCAATCAGGCCGCCGACCGTGGTCGCGTCCTGCCACGGCACCCCGATGACCCAGGCGATCGGGGCCAGCAGGAAGCCGAACAGCGTGGAAAGATCGGTCGGGCGGCCGATCGCTTCAGCCAGCCCGGTGACATCGCCCAGCCAGGTCAGTGGCCAGTTGATCATCGCGATCAGCGCGATGAAGGCCAGCAGCATCGCGCCGATGTTCAGTGCCAGCTTGAGGCCGTCGGCGGCACCGGCGGCGGCGGCATCGATGACGTTGGCCGACGTTTTTTCCACTTCGATGCGGACGCTGCCGCGGGTCAGCGGATCGCCGGTTTCCGGGATCAGGATCTTGGCGATCACCAGCGTTGCCGGCGCCGCCATGATGCTGGCCGCCAGCAGGTGCTTGGCATAGAACACCTGCTGCGCCTCGTCGCCGCCGCCGAGCAGTGCGACATAGGCCGCCAGCACGCCGCCGGCGATGTGCGCCATGCCGCCGATCATCATCGTCAGCAGCTCGGATTCGGTCATCTTCGCGATGTACGGGCGCACCGTCAGCGGCGCCTCGGTCTGGCCGATGAACACGCTGGCGCAGACACTGGTGGTTTCCGCGCCGGATACCCGCATCACCTTGGTGATCGCCAGTGTCATGAGGCGTACCACCCACTGCATCACGTTGAAGTGGTACAGCACCGCCATCAGCGAGGCGAAGAAGATGATCGTCGGCAGCACCTGGAAGGCGAAGATGAAGCCATAGGTGTCGGTGTTCATCAGGCTGCCGAAGATGAATTCGGAACCGGCGTTGACGAAGCCCAGGATCTTCACGAAACCGTGACCGAGCGCATCGAACACGTCCTTGCCGCCCGGCACCACCAGCACCAGCACCGCGAAGCCGATCTGCAAGCCGATGCCGGTCAGCACCAGCGGCCAGTCGATCGCGCGCTTGTTGTTGGAGAACAGGAAAGCCAGGCCGATCAGGCAGGCAAGGCCGAAGATTCCGAACAGGATATGCAGCATGGTCTAGGGGTCCCCGGGCTCCTCGATGCCGGAGCCGACGCGGGAGCGTAGGGCGAGCACAACATGGGGCGCAAGCGGTGGTGCAGCAGCAGCGCGCGTGAAGCGGCCGGCGATGGCCATGTTGCGGCACTGCCGATATACTGCGCGGCCCCCTCTGGGGAGTAGTCCCGGCCGCCTTCCGGCGCGCCGTCGCAGTGTCCACATGCTTGGCCGGCAGGCCATGGCGCTGAGGATTCCGAATCGGACAAGACCATGGGTTGATGCGATGACCACCGGCCGGGCGGACATCGCATCGGCCTGTGCCGCTGCTCCGCCCGGTACGGATTCAGAACATCATCATGGAAACCCTCCTCGTCTCCACCTTTGCCGTCGCCACCGCCGAGATCGGCGACAAGACGCAACTGCTCGCCTTGCTGCTGGCCGCACGCTACCGCCGTTTCTGGCCGCTTGCCTGGGGCATCCTGCTGGCGACCGTGCTCAACCACGCCGTGGCCGCCTGGCTGGGCGCCTGGCTGGCGGCCTGGCTGTCGCCGGAACTGCTGCGCTGGATCGTTGGCGGTTCGTTCATCGCGGTGGCGCTGTGGACGTTGAAGCCGGACGCCATCGATGATGAAACGGCGCCGGAATCGCGCTATGGCGCGTTCGTCGCCACGACGGTCGCGTTCTTCCTGGCCGAGATCGGCGACAAGACCCAGGTCGCCACGGTGGTGCTGGCGGCGCAGTATTCGCCGCTGTATCTGGTGGTGATCGGCACCACGGTCGGCATGTTGCTGGCGAACCTGCCGGTGGTGGCGCTGGGGGCGAAATTCGCGGATCGGCTGCCGCTCAAATACGCGCGCTGGGGCGCGGCTGCGCTGTTCGCGGTGCTCGGGCTGTGGGTGCTGCTGGTGCCGCCGGGCTAGTTGGCGGCGGTGCCGGTTGCGGCACCGTACACTGGCGTCCGGTATCAATGGGAGACGGACGTGGAATATCGGCGACTGGGGCACAGCGGCTTGCAGGTTTCGGCGCTGTCATTGGGCTCGTGGATCACCTTCGGCGGCGTGCTGTCACGCGGGCAGGTGCGTGAGCTGGTGGCGGCCGCATTCGATGCCGGCATCAATCTGTTCGACAGCGCGGAAAACTACGCCCACGGTGCCGCCGAGCAATTGCTGGGTGATGTGCTGGCCGATCTGCGCCTGCCGCGCGATGCGTTTTGCGTCTGCAGCAAGGCGTTCTTCGGTGCGCAGCCGCAACCGGCTCCGACCCAGCGCGGGCTCTCGCGCAAGCACCTGCGTGATGCCTGCGATGCGGCACTGCGCCGGTTGCAGGTCGAATATCTGGACCTGTTCCTGTGCCATCGTCCGGACCCGGATACGCCGGTGGAGGAAACCGTCGCGGCGATGGATCAACTGGTCCGCGCCGGCAAGGTGCTGTACTGGGGCACCTCGGAATGGCCGGCCGATGCGATCCGCGAAGCAACCCGATTCGCCAGCGCCAACGGTATGGCCGGTCCGGATACCGAGCAGGCGCAGTACAACCTGCTGCACCGCGAGCAGGTCGAGTTCGAATACGCCGGGCTGCACGCTGATCTGGGTCTGGGCCTGATGGTGACTTCGCCGCTGGCTTCGGGCCTGCTCACGGGCAAATACATCAATGGTGCGGTGCCGGCCGATTCGCGACTGGCGCGCCAGGATGCAGGCTGGCAGCCGAGGATGATGTATGGCCAGGATCGCCCCGCGCGCGAAGCGGCGGTGCAGCGCTTGACCGGGTTGGCGCACGAACTGGAAGTGGTGCCGGCTGTGCTGGCACTGGCCTGGTGTCTGGCCTATCCGCGCGTCAGCACGGTGATCCTGGGGTGTTCGTCGCTGGCGCAGCTGCAGCAGAACCTGCAAGCCTTGGAACTGGCGCCGCAGCTGGACGAGGCCACGCTGGCCCGGCTCAACGCGTTGCCGGGCTGAACCACGCGATATCGATCAACGCATCCGTTGTCACGCATCCGGCAGTGAGCGGCCATCGTTGCCGACTGCAAACAAGCGATCTGTATACGGCGCTTGACATAGGAATGATAATCATTACCATCCGTGGGCGTAGCCTGTCCGGCCCGATTCCCGTTCCTTGCCGAGTACCGACCATGAATCCTGTTCTTCACGCCGTTTCGTCCCATGTTCCCTCGCAGCACCCGGTGTCACTGGCTTCCAGCCAAGGGGGGCGCAGTCATGTGGACAGTCGCGAACTGCTGCGCGGCGAGCGCGAGTTGATCATCCACCACGGTGATCAGGAATACCGTCTGCGCCACACGCAGAACGACAAGCTGATCCTGACCAAGTGAGCCGATGAGCGCCATTGCGCTGCTGCTGCCCCGCCTGCGCCGTGCGCAGGCCCCTGTGCCGTCGGCCCGGCCCGTCTCCGCGCCGGTGCGCGGAGCATCGGCCGCAGCCGTCAACACCATCGATTGGCAGCACCTGGCGCCGGCACTGCAAACCCTGGGGCCGGTACTGCATGTGGATGGGCTGGCCACCGGCGTGGTGCCGGAACTGATTTCATCAGTACCGTGGCCAGCGCGCCCCGAACTGCTCGGGCTGGTCTGTGCACGGCGCCTGGTGGCCAGCGTGCTGGTGGACAGCCATGGTCCGCGTGAATCGCTGCATTTTCTCGGTGCCGGTGGCTGGCCGCTGGCCAGCATCTGGCTGTTGCCCGACAGCGATTTCCTGGCCTGGGAACGTCTGCTCGAACACCTGCCCGACACGCCCACCGCAGACGTGGCCTGGTGGCAGGAACTGCCGCATCATGCGCCGCGCGGTTGTGCCCGGGTCCGGCGTTTCAGCAGTACCCGGCTGGGTGACCACGCCCTGATCGATGCCGCGCCTGCGGCGCATCTTTCCCATATCGGCCGGAAACGGGCACGGCAGATTGCCGCCGTGGCCGGCGCCCGGCTGGATGAATCCACGATCTGAATCCGATGCGGCATGAAGCCGCGTGGCGGGCTTTGCGTCGGCATTAATCTGCCGTTTGCGGATGGGTCCAGAAGCTTGATGTAAGCTGGCTGATGTGGAAGATCCCCACACTCCGGTTTTTCGCGCGCGGGGATACTTCATGTACGTCCCGCGCCGTCTTTGCTTATTCAGAGTTGCCATGCCAGACGCCAGCAGCATCCGTACACAGACCGGCTTGGCCCGTGTCGTGGTGGTGGAAGACGACGCCGAACTGCGTGACAGGATTCTGGTTCCGGGTCTGATCGATTTCGGATTCGAAGTGACCGGTGTTGATTCGGCCGAGGCCTTGTACCGGCATATTCTCGGCAATGCCTGCGAACTGGTGGTGCTGGATGTGGGCCTGCCGCAGGAGGACGGCTTTTCCGCCGCCACCCATTTGCGCGATGCCTTGGGCATGTCGGTGGGCATCGTGATACTGACTGGCCGCGATGCAGGGCAGGATCGGGTGCGCGGCCTGTCCGGCGGCGCCGATGCCTATCTGGCCAAGCCACTGCAGATCGAGGTGCTGGCCGCCACGCTGCACAGCCTGCTGCGGCGCATGAAAGCGGCACGGGCCGGGATCGAGACCGCACCGCTTCCAACCCTGCCCGAATGGCGGCTGGAATCGGATGGCTGGTGCCTGCGTTCGCCCAAGGGCAAGTCGATGGCGCTGACGCTGGCCGAGCGCCGCGTGATGACGCTGCTGGTGGCGGGCGGCGGCGAGCCGGTCGAACGCGAAATCCTGATCGCCCAATTGACCGAGGATGTCGCCAGCTTTGATCCGCATCGCCTGGAAATGATCGTGCACCGCCTGCGCCGCAAGGTGGAACAACGCACCGGCCAGACCCTGCCGCTGCGTGCGGTGCGTGGCACCGGCTACGTGTTCGCCAGCGGGGGCTGAGCCGCAATGCTCCCAACTTAAGCAATTCCCCTCGCTTTCGGGTCGCATATGGGGTATCATGACTTCACTATAACTCATTGAGTTCATTGACAATATGAACTCAAATACCTGCTCCC
>Ga0265293_10012181_pt1 | contig 11486 bp, 9 predicted proteins | sample Munlanlewell138R_FD_192505 | JGI IMG/M metagenome (GOLD analysis project Ga0265293, IMG submission 192505) | Leachate microbial communities from a municipal landfill in Southern Ontario, Canada - Leachate well 138R | ecosystem: Engineered > Solid waste > Landfill > Unclassified | place: Canada... | reverse complement strand
TGAGTAATTTAAATTCGAAAGAATTACTTAATAAAGCATATAAAAAGGGTATTACAGAAGAAACAATTGATATCTTAATAAATGCAGGTATTGATATTGAGAAATGGCTACAAGGATTTAATTCCGTAGAGGAATCAATTAAAGAAAGTGTCAATGCAATAAAAAATCATCCTTTAGTACCTAAAGATACAATAGTTCACGGTTTGGTCATAGAGCCAAATACTGGAAAACTAGAAATTGTGATTAATGGCTACGAAAGATTATAATATAAATATAAAAAGAAGCTATGCATTATAACTAGCTTCTTTTATTATTCACCCTTTGAAATGAAAAAAATTCGCACGAAACCCCAGCCTCGGTGGTAGGTCAAAACCTACAGAGATTTAGACCCCCCTACCCCAAAATACTAGTTTTATTAGCCTGTTTTGCTGGATTCTAAGTAAAATGCTTAGATTTATTGCTAGGAACTTCTATCATCCAAAAGGGATAATAACCTCATCGCTTGGTTCAAATGAATAGATAGTTTTTGAACCAACAGATGAAAATACTATCTATTTAAAGCGATATGATTTGTGCATCTTGCATGAGTCTTTTTGCAAGTGTCTCAACAATATGCGTATCTATCTTCATGTTCTTCCAACTTGAAAGTGGTCTATTTGATACTAAGATAATACTTCTTGTTTCTTGTAAAAACATAAGTATCTTATAAATTTGGATTAACTCTTCTTCTGATGGAGTTAGATAAAACATATCATCAACAATTACCACATCGGAAATTAGAATATTATTCCAGATTTTTTTCTTTATCTTGGATTCAACTAATAATTCTTCTTGAGTCACATAAACCACTTTCGTACCTTTTTCTATGGCACAATTTCCAATAGTAGTCGCAAGTGATGTCTTACCTGTAGAACAATCTCCAACAATAATGATGTTTTCTCTTGTTTCATTAAAATCCATTTCTTTGATTCTTGATAACTGCCACTTAAGTCCATCACTAATTCTTAACTCATCAAAGACAAGTGGTTTAAGTCTAGACATATGTTTTAAGTCTTTAAGCTTATTCTTTTTTCTAATATTTACTTCTTCTAGTAATACCTTATACAAATACTCTTTATTAGAAATGGTTTCATCATTTAAATCAATGACGCCACTAGCAATATTTTGTAAGTTTAAGGTTTTAGCTAGATCTTGGATTACTTTAATATCTGCCATCCTCTTTCTCCTTTCTTATTTCTTCAGCTCTTATTTTATAGTGTTTGTATGTGGTGGTAATACCTTCTTAGCAAGCGTCTCACCCATTTTGAATACAAGCCATGAACATAATTCAAATGCTGTACAAATATCCACATCTACACAATATTTCATACCTTCTGCAATAATCTCTTTTGCATAATGTTTTTTTAAACTTCCAATCTTTCTGCACTGTGGATAAACATATCTAGGTTTTTGTTCTCTAAGTCTTTTAAAAAAGATACTTGATATTTCATAATCTTTATATTCATCGAGTAATACTTCTTCAATCGTTGGTTCATCATGAACTTCAACATTTAAAGTAACAACATTTCCTTTACCTAATATTAGTTTATGTTTACAAAGTAGTTCATTTGTTCCAGCATGATAGAAAATTAATTGATCATCGTAACGTTCAATTCGAATCTTATCACCTTCATTTATACTTTCAGGTGGTAGTTTATAAAGATTATCTCTATATTCTACTGTATCGTGATATACGGTATGAATGACAATCTCATCATTTTTCTTTTCCACATACTTTTGTAGTTTTGGATATTCTTTCTTAAATAGTTCTCTTGGTGGTTTTTTCGTGATTTCATGAACCATACCATTACCATCTCGATCTAACCATCCAATAAACTCTTGAGTAAGACGATCAATCCCATAATAGATTCTGCCATCTAAAAATTGATGTTTGATGTAGTCTACTGTCTTTTCAATTTTACCTTTAGTGGATGGATCATACCCTTTACATAAGTAAATCGTAAATCCTGTTTCTTTAATGAAATCTTCAAACGCTTTTACAAAAATAACCTCACCTAAGTTTTCAGATACGACCATTGTTTTATCTTGGTCATAGACAATCATTTGAGGTCTTCCACCAAAATACTTAAACGCTGCTATATGAGCATCAATCGTTTTCTTTATATCAAATGGATCTACTGAAAAATAAGCAAACTTCATTCTTGAGAATGACAACGTCATACAAAAGAAATAGACTCTTACATTCTTCTTGTATTCTGTCCTCATCACATACTGACCAAAATCCACTTGAGCCTCATAGCCTGGTTCAGTCACTTCTCTAATTTGAAACTTCCGTTTAGGTTTAAGTAAACCTGTTTGTTCTCTTACTTCTTTTACATACTTGAAGAACGATGAACTTTGGACATCAAATTCAGAAAAGTCATCTTTAGTCCTTTTTATATAAAACAGTATTGTTTATTTGAGGACTAATCTTCAAAATTTCAATGATGTATTGTCGATAGTTATCTAACACATACTCATGATTCTTTTGAAAAGCATTAAAGAATGCTTGATCTTTTTCCCACCAGTTACAAATTGTTTTATAAGATAGATTCAACTTTTCAGATACTTTGACTTTTGATAGTCCTAGTTCCCTATACTCTTGAAGCTTCTTGTATTGTTGTATACTTAACATAAAATTCACCTCCTATTATTTGTTAGTACACATATACATCTTCAATTTTCACATCTACACCACCTCCTTTAAATGGCTTTTTTGAGCCAACAAAATCATAACAGTCTCGGAATAGAACTGGTTCTTGAGTTTTACTATACAAGGCAGACATTGTTGGCGGCGGCAATATCTATATAAGACCTTTCCGTCTGTTTTAAAACAGCTCATTTTATCCCTATTATAATAGAAAAGCGGCAGCACTAATAGCCACCGCAGCTCATCAAAAGCTAAATATTTTCTAGTTATTAAAAATAGACTGTGGTTATTGAATACACATTAAATGAACTATCGTGACCACAATCTATTTTATAGGGTCTATTTTTTAAAATTAATTATAATAGTTCTCATTAAACATTTCCATGATTATATCGAAAAATAATGGGAAGACCTAATCAAACTTTAATAGTTCAAAAGTAGGAATTAAATGTACTTAATATCTCCTTTATCAATAATTAATTCACAATAACCGTCATTAAAAGCTTTATGTAATCGTGTTGATTCAAATTGGTGATCCAATTCCATTCCTGCATGTATTGCTGCAGAATCCATTTCAGCTTGTATGTTTTCTGGAGTTAATTCTTCTGCGGATAAATGTTTGTTAATTTTTCTGATTCTACCATTCCACTCATTACTTGAGATAAACAACTGTTTTCTTGTTTCAAATGGCAAGTTAGATGGTATTCTCTTATTAAGTCTATATTTACACAACTCCCAGATAAACATGAATCTTTCACTTGGATTTTCTTTTTCTTTTTGTAATCCTTCTTCAACTATTTTATTGAATTCATATTCGTTCAGTTCAGGTTGAGATAATATATATTTTCTTCGTTCTTCTATACTTTTCTTATTAGCTTCAATAACTGCTTTATATGTTGAATCAACATATTTGAGAATATATGGACTTTCATCTGATACGAGATAATCATCAAATTCTTTTCCATTTATAACATCAATTACATAGTTTTGATTAGGATTTTTTATCGAAAATATGGATGATCCGAATGAAAAATCAAGATTACTTACTTCTGTATATTTGGCATGTAGTTTTATATCCCTATAATAAATGTTTAATAAGTATAGCGCACCAAGTGCACGAATTAAGTTTTTCACTGTACCCTTATAAATTGAGGAATATCTGTCATGTTTTAGAGCTTGATAAGCTCTTTCCCAATTTGTACCTTGACGCTTGTGAGCTTCCTTAAGAGGTTTAAAAGCTTTATTTTCTTCTTTTGTTAAATCGAAAGATAAACAAGATACTAAAACTACTTTTTTATGAGTTTGACACTTTATATCTATAAGTTTTAAACAATCTTCATCAAAAAATAAATTTTTGTCTTCTCTTGATTTCGTACCACCAAAATCAAAATATAACTCCTTTGAAATTGCTTCAATTTCAATACATGTTCTAATTATGAGATCAGCAATATGAGGAGAAAAAGTTTCTAACTGAGTTGTATATGTTTGGCTAGTATTATTTATTATTTTTTCATCCGCTACATATATATATTTTGCAACCTCAAGTAATTCTTTTTCTAATTTGAGATAAGTTTGCCAAAAAATATCAGATTTATTCATGTATTCTCCTCTCTTTTTTGCTTTTTATTACTAGCCATATAATTGTTCCTGCAATTAATAAGACCATCATACTTGGAAGGATAATCTTTAATGCTAGTGGCCATGAAAGTATCCATTGCTGAAGTTTGATAATACCTTGATATACACAATATCCTAAAAGCAAAAGAATAATGAATACTGCAGCATAAGCCTCTTTCCCTGCTTGCCTCCCAGAAATTGCGTGAATTGAATATAGTCCACCAACAATAGCGTAGGCAACAACACCAACAATTGCCATAACTAGATTCCAAATTTTATCATCTAAGAAACTTATTCCAGTAATTGATAACGATGTAATAAGCGTTATTAATAATACCTTATAAACAGTTAGTGATTTGCTACCTCTCATTACTTTTTCTCCTTGAACGTCACTTGACCATTCATAAGTAAAGGCAATAAAAAATCTCTAAGGGATGTAAGTTCTTGATTTTGAGTTAAATTATTAACAATTGCTTCCATAAATCCATTAATTTTTTTATTAAATAAGTCTAAAATTTCTTTGTTTGGAACAGCAAATGTAAAGTCACAAACTTGATTAGGACTAAGATTTTTTTGAGAGGTTCCACTAGCAATTCGCTGCATAACATTTATAAATGAAGAGTTTCTGAATAACAAATATAGGAAATTACGATATTCATCAAAAGGAATTACCTTTAAAACACGTTGATTTAAAAGTGCATTTTTTGTGTATACCAGCCCAACTCTACCAACATTTCCAGTAAGAGACATGATTATGTCAAGTGGCCGTAACACGCAACGTTCATCCAAATCCTTAGGTATAAAATTGATTTTATTGGGACAAGTATTATCAATGTAACCATCTTGAACATTGCCAATTGTATATATATTGTACTTTCCTTCATTAGTATACGTTTCCGTTTTAAAAGGATAGCCAGAAACCACATTTGAACAGTCTAAAACTTTTTTTACTTCCCACCCTTCAGGAATTTCTCTTTTTAGTTCCTCATTCCAAACCATCTTGCCACCGGAGGATTTATAAGGTTTATCCTCTTCATTTGGAAATTCAAATTGTAAAAACCAATAGTTATATAAAGTCTTTGCCATTGATTCTAATTCATAAAAAGTTTTGGTATTTACTTCTATCTTAGAGTCCAGAATGCTCAATATATTCGAGATTTTCTTTTGAACTTGCATATCGGGCAACTCAAAATCAATCATTTTAAAAGTATCAAGATTGATTGTTGAAAAAACTGATCCTTGTGACTTTTTTTTCAAGTTACTCATGTAATGTTTCATAAAATAAAATAAGTAATGTTGATTCATAAAATCTTGCTTTGCTCTCAACCCAAAACATGATTGGTTAAATGCCATCGGTTTATTTAGCATTGCCATAGCTCCTACCGTCCCTCTTGCAGATATGATTATATCATCTTTTCTAAGAAGCTTAGTGTTGCTATTCAAAAGTCCCAAATCAGTAATATACTTTTCAGTGTGATATACATATTTATTTGAATTTCCAAAATCAACTACAGATAACCACGGAATGTCTCCACTCCAATATTCTATTACTTCTGTCTTAGGTGTCCCACCGCTAATTACGTCTACAACATCGTAGAAATTAACATTCATATCTCAGTTCCTCCAGTTGACTAATAATTTCATCTTCTAGAGTTTTCCCTTCAGAGAATAAGGTAGCAAGATTTGTTTTATATGTATTTATTTTGTCTTCAAATTCTTCAGGGGATAATTCAACATATTCGATTTTTACATCAAAATATTGACCAGCACTAAAAGAATAATTTTTTTCTTTAATTTGGTCATAAGTAACTGAAACTGAAAAATCTTCTTCAACAATATGATCTACAAATGTATTAACAATCTTATCTAATTCCTCTTTAGAAAGTACTGTCTTTTGGTTTTTAGCTACTTTTACCTTTTCACCAAGTTTTGATGCATTCATAAGTAATACTTCACCATTTGTATTTGACTTATCGATGAATAAAACAGATACATTTGTACCAGTATTTGCAAAGATATTTGATGGCATAGATATTACACCACGAAGCCATTTATTATCAATAATTTGTTGTCTAATTCTTTTTTCTATGCCCGCTTGTGCTGTAATAAATCCAGTAGGTACTACAATAGCGGCTTTGCCACCATCTTTTAATGAATATAAGATGTGTTGAATAAAGCAAAGATAAATTGACATTTTGTCCTTGTCTTTATTAAGAATATTAGGAACTCCAGCAAAAAATCTAGTGGTCTTTTCCCATTTGGTTTCTATCTTGTCTCTTGTTGATGAGAAGTCAGTTTTAAACGGAGGATTTGATGTAATAAAGTCAAACTTCTTTAATCCTGAAGTATCATCACCTTTAATACGATAATGAGCTGGAGTTTCTAATGTATCGCCTTCAATAATATTTTCTAGTGATTCTTTTAAACCGTTTAGAAGCATGTTAATTCTTAAAAATCGTGATGACTTTTGTGAGATGTCTTGTGTGTACACTCTTGCTTTGTTGCCAAATTTACCATCGCCTAGTTCGTTTGCTAAATGTAGCACTAAAGAACCAGAACCAGCTGATGGGTCGTATATCTCATAAATTTTATCTTCAACTGGAGCCATATGAACTAGAATCTTAGCAATAGCACTTGATAATGCTTGAGGTGTAAAATACTCAGCGTATGTTCCACTAGCTACGTTATAGTTTTGAATTAAGTATTCAAATATCGTACTAAAGAAATCATAGTTTCCTTCGATAGTTTCACCAAAATCAAATCTGTCTCTAGTGATATATGAGAAGATATTTCTAGCAAATGCGTTTCTTTTTGAGGCTTCAACCTTATCACAAATTTCAGTAAATAATGGTTTCTTTTCGCCACCTGCAGTTTCAACGCTGAATGATTGATTTTCCTTGTAATTTGAGATTCTGACTAAAGTTTTATCTAATTGATTGTAGAAATTATCATCTTTAATGTGCTGTACTAGATAATCAATTGTATCTTCGTATTTGAATGCTACATCTTGTGGATAGGCAGCATAGAATGCATCAAGCATGTCATCTTCATTTTTTATGACCGACTCATAATCTAACCCTGTATCTTTACAGAACTTTATAAGGTTAGCCATAAATTTATCATTTAAGAACTTATAAAGGAATACAGAAGTAACAACAACTTCTTCATAAGCAGTATTGGATAATCCATTTGTTGAACATAAACCTTGTAAGTCATCAATAATGGATTTTATATTTTTCTCTAATTCTACATAATTTTGCATATTATATCCTCCTAAATGCTTTCTTTATAAAGAAGTAAGTTTACATATAACATTTCAAGAATATCATCATAAGAATCTTTAATTTTCTTGAATAATTTTTCTTTGATTAAGAGAACAGTTATCTTTGCTTTTGTAGCATCAACGAATCCTTTTTTACCTTGAATAATTAATGCATCATCGTAAATAGTATCCTTAATATTATCGTATATCACTTTTAAAAGACTTTCAATATCTGATCTATCAATGTTTGTTTCTAAAACTGCATCACTTAAAGTCTTGACGAATGCAAAACTCCCCCCATAAGCTTGAGATAAACGATCATTTTCTTCATTTATTCTTTTTGCTTCTTCTAGTGCAGCCTTTAATTCATCTGATAGTTCATCAATTGTTACATACTCAAACACTTGAAGTTTTTCAAAAATCTTCTTCAGTAGTTCTTCTAGTTTTTGAATCTTAATATCTTTCTTGTTCTTGTTCTTTTGAACTTCTCTTTGAAGATCAGTTAAAACATCCTTAACTTTACTAAAATCCTCATCTTTAAGCATAAACTTGCCTAAATCAAGAATCGTGATTTTGGTTTTGATAAACTCATAAACAACTTTAATAACTTCTTCGTTATTCATAATATCAAGAGTATCAATAACCTTGCTTGATAAATTAATAAATGAAATTCTGTTATTAACAGCTTTTAAGTATTTGTTAACTTTGTCATCATCAATTAGTTTTGAATATTCTTCTGCTCTTGAAAGTTTGAATTCAACAGAGCAATCTTTAACACCTGTTAATAACTTTCTAATCCTTAATAAAGCTTCCTTATTAAAGTATTGCATCATATTAACAAACGTTTCAATATTATCAGTAGGAATAAACTGTTTAAGTTCAGCTGTAAGTTTATCTAATTTTCTCTTGATATCTTCTTTATCTACAACAAGACCAGAAAGTGATACTTCGTCATCTCCATCTTCATTCATATCAGCTTCAAGCTCTTTAATATAAGCATCAAGGGTATTGTTATATTCTTTCTCAATGTCTACAAAGTCTACGATATAACCATATTGGTAAACCTTACCTGTAGGACTCTTATATGGTCTATTAACACGTGAGATCGTTTGAAGTAAGCTTTGTGCTTTTGGTCCCCTTAGAAGATACATCTTCTTTAATCGCTTAACATCATATCCTGTAGTAAGCATGTAGTGAACAACTAAAATATCAGGGAATCCACTTTCTCTGAAGTTAATTTGATGTTGCTTGTTAAGAGCACTTTGAACAGCATTATTTTCACTATCTGACATTACTAATCCACTTGTTAATTTACTATTATTTTTAAACCATTCATTTATTTTTCTTGCTTGCTCATTTGAACGACATACAATCATTCCACCAATTGTGTTATCAGTATTTACTAGTCTGAATTGTCTGAAGTCTTTTTCAATATATTTAGAAACACCTTCAATATAGTCATCAGATTCATACACATCTTTACTATCGAGATTTTGGTTTTCAATATCAAGGTTTTCTTTAATTTCAGCTTTTGCTGCAGTATCGATTTGTTCTTTTTTAATTCTTAATGTATACCCATCAGCGATTGATTTGTCATAGAAATACTTGTGAATGTAATCACCAAATTTAAGGTTGGAGCGTTCTTTTTTAGTTAATAATGGTGTCCCTGTCATAGCAATGTAAATACCATTTGAATCACAAGTCATTAAATTTTTAAAGAACTCACCATGCATGTTATATGATCTATGAGCTTCATCAACAAAGAATATTCTTTGAACTTTAACATTATATACATTCTCAATGACTGGCATCTTTGATTCTTCCATCAACTTATGGATGTTAACAATACAAATAGTACCAATACCATCATTATCTTCATCAAGAGGTTTCTTTAATTCTTTTGCAAATTCAGTTTTACTTGATACGTTTGTTACTGTAAAACCTCTATTTGTAAATTCGGTGGTTGCTTGAGTCATCAAATCAAGTCTATCAACGATAAAGAAAAATCTAGTATTCACATTCTTTTTGGCAAAGAAATCAGTGATAACTTTTAGTGAGTACGCTGAAAGAGCAGTCTTACCTGAGCCTTGAGTGTGCCAAATAATACCATTCTTATCCTCATCACTAAATCTCTTGATAATAGCTCTAGTAGCAAAGAACTGAGGATATCTCATAATGTGTTTTTGTTTAATTGGAATTTCCTCTTGCACGTTTGTAGTAGCATTACGTACTTTCTTAATTTCAGTTAGGAACATCATGCCATAACGAATCATGTATAAAAATCTCTCTTTATCAAATAGAGACGTTATAAATCTGTTACATGGCGTTAGGTCAGATAGATTGGTATTAAATTCTGGTGTGTCAGTTTCATCTGGATTATATCCACCATCTCTAATGACATATTTAATTGTTGTTTCATCGATTTCTTTTAGTTTGTATTTGGAATGGTACTCTTTGATATCTTCTCTAAAGAATGAGAATGTTGTGCTTTGTCCATTAGGAGTTGTATAGAATGAACCTGCTTTAACTTCATCAGCAATGTCATCATCAGCATCTTCATATTCCATGTTATTTGAGAAAGAGATAATTTGAATTAAATTAAAGTACTTTTTATAGTCATCATTCTTTAATCTCTTATTGATCATTCGTTCAAACTCAACTTGAATTCCACCACTGTTATCAGGGTGCTTAACTTCCAAGAATGCTAAAGGCATACCGTTGATTAGAATACTAATGTCAGGTCTAAATGAACCTTCTTCTGTTCCTTCTTTAATACTAAAAGGTAATTCATTAACAACAGCAAAGTCATTGTTTTTAAAGTCATCTAAATCGAGTATTCGAATTGGATATTCAGATGAAATTAGTCTCTTATAAAACTCTTTTCCTAAATCGTTATTTTTAATTAATGTGTTAATTTCAGCTAAAAGCGAGAACAATTCGTCATTTGATATTGATCTTTTATTTATTCTTTCTATTGCGATTTTAAATCTATCTATAAAAATTTTAGTTTCAAAGTCAACCCTAGCACCTTTTAATGTTTGATATTCATATCCTAATCTTAAAAATTGAATGGTTGCTGGAAATTTTACTCTTGTATCTTCATTAAAATGTAGCATTATTCCTTATCCTCCAAATCAATATTATTTGCTTTACATAGTTCCACAATTTTTCTTTTGATCTTAGTTGTGGGTTCATGTTTTCCTGTTTCCCATCTATTAATTGATGCAAAGGAAACGCCTAAAAGAGCTGCTAACTCTTCTTGAGTGATAATCAGCTTTTCTCTTATCTCTTTTACTAATTTCTTATAGTTCATAATATTCACCTTTTTGCTTGTAACCGTCTTGTAATTAGTATAGCACTTTTTTATCAAATCGTCCATAATTTATTAAATAAACTGTCGATTTAAATCATATTTTTCTCAAATCGTTCAAAAGTTGAGTAATCGTTCAAAACTAGCCCTAATCGTTCAAAAGTAAGGTAATCGTTCAAAAGTTGTTTATGAATAGAAAAAGAGACCTATAAATAGTCTATTTTAAGGCTACTACAGGTCTCTATATTGCTTTATAAAACTGGCGGATAGGAGGTTTTTCCCTTTCTGCCACCAAATAAAAAAGGTCTGATATTGTATCAAACCTATGCATTCAATATGGCGCCCCGGAAGGGATTCGAACCCCCGACCGACGGTTTAGGAAACCGGTGCTCTATCCTGCTGAGCTACCGGGGCATATGCTTATATATTATATCACTTAGTTGAACTACTTTCAATACAAAAAAATGCAAGATGATTTTATTTCTTGCATTTTTAATTTATTTTTAAATCTTCTAAATTTTCATGATACTCTTCTAAAAATGGCATTGTGCAAGCTAAGAATATCATAATAATTGGATTATAGAATGAGTTATCAACTAAACCATGAA
>Ga0265293_10012180_pt1 | contig 11487 bp, 7 predicted proteins | sample Munlanlewell138R_FD_192505 | JGI IMG/M metagenome (GOLD analysis project Ga0265293, IMG submission 192505) | Leachate microbial communities from a municipal landfill in Southern Ontario, Canada - Leachate well 138R | ecosystem: Engineered > Solid waste > Landfill > Unclassified | place: Canada... | reverse complement strand
GATTCAGGTACATTATCCCTTTAAAGCGTTCCAGCGCATCGTTACCGGTTTCATTGCGGCGGCTACGCGTAATACGCTGGAGAATTTCCAGCATGCGGCGGGTGCCTTCCCGGCAAGGTATGCACTTTCCACAACTTTCGCGTTGGATAAAGTCCATAAAGAATTTGGCGACATCTACCATGCAGGTGCCTTCGTCCATGACCACCATACCGCCTGAACCCATCATTGCGCCGCTTTTGATCAGGCTCTCATAATCCACTTCGATATCGAGGTGTTGGTCAATTAAACATCCGCCGGACGGTCCGCCGATCTGCACCGCTTTGAACTTTTTCCCATTTAGGATTCCGCCGCCGATATCGAAAATAATTTTGCGTATGGTAGTGCCCATGGCGACCTCGACCAGACCGGTGCGATTGATCTTGCCGGAAAGCGCAAAGACCTTGGTGCCCTTACTGCGCTCGGTGCCGATGGTGCTGAACCACTGCGCTCCACGCGCAATGATTTCCGCTATATTGGCCAGAGTCTCGACATTATTTATGACGGTTGGTTTGCCGTATAGACCGCTTGTCGACGGATACGGCGGACGCGGACGCGGCATGCCGCGCTTGCCTTCGATGCTGTTGATCAGAGCGGTTTCCTCACCGCAGACGAAAGCCCCGGCGCCCTTCTTGATGATAATGTCTAAGTTAAAACCTTTATCCAGGATGTTTTGCCCGAGCAGACCCAGCTGTTTCGCCTGGTGGATCGTCTCATTCAGGCGGGCAATTGCCAATGGATACTCAGCCCGGATGTAAATATAGGCTTTGCTGGCGCCAATGGCATACGCGGCGATGGCCAGACCTTCCAGCAAACGAAACGGATCACCTTCGATGACAGCGCGATCCATAAAAGCACCCGGATCGCCTTCATCGGCATTGCAAATGAAATATTTCTGCTCGCCGGGTGTATCCAGAGCCATCTGCCACTTTTTCCCTGTCAGGAATCCGCCGCCGCCACGACCGCGGAGACCGGAATCCAGGATCGACTTGCAGACCTCAGCGCGAGTCATCTGGCTGATCGCCTTGATCAGTCCACGAAAACCGCCCCGGGCGATGTATTCTACGATGTCAACCGGATCGATAATACCGCAGTTGGCAAGCACCCAGCGGGTCTGCGGTGCGAAAAACGGATGTTCGTCAAGATAGGCGACGTTCGTCCAGGCTTCCAGTTCAGCGTTGCGATGCTGACCGATTAGATTTTCGGTGGGTATCTGTCCATTTTTCATTACCGCATCGAGCAGAGCTACGGTTTTATCAGCGGTGACTTTGCTAAATGCCACCCGCATCTTACCGGGCATCTGGATTTCAACGATCGGTTCTTCAGCGCAGAGTCCGATACAACCGACTTCGATGACATCGGCTTTAATCTGATTATCTGAAAGATGTTTGCGAATGACTTCGAGGGTTTTCCCCGCTCCGGCGCCGAGCCCGCAGGTACCGGTTCCGATGTATATCACCGGATAAGCTATTTTCAAACGGCGAATTTCGGCTAAAACTTCCGGAGCATTCAGGCGTTTGCTCACTTCCGGCTCGAACCGGTTCTTCAACAGATTAAAGGTCACCCGGCAATCCTGATCGAATTCCGCACCTGAAAATTTTAAATTATGATTTGACTGCATCGGTCACCTTTTTACGATACGAATTAAGAATACTCTTCACCTTATCAGGTTCGACATTGGCGATGAATTCGCCGTTAACGGCAATCACCGGCGCGAGCCCACAGGCGCCCAGACAGGCGACAATTTCCAAACTGAACATCCCGTCGCGAGTCGTCTCGCCCGGTTCGATTTTCAATTCCCGCTTGACGGCTTGCAGAACCTTGGCTGAGCCTCGGACGTGACAGGCGGTGCCGCGGCAAACCATGACATGGAATTTGCCGAGCGGTTGAAAGCGGAACTGGTTGTAGAAAGTCGCCACGCCATAGATTTTGCTGGCGGGCAAATCCAGGTATTCAGCGATCCGCCTAATGGCATCCTTCGACAGGTAGTTTTCGCTTTCCTGAATTTCCTGCAGAATCGGAATCAAAGCGTCCCGCTTGGCTTGTGGATATTTAGCCAATATGGCTTCGATTGAATTACTCAAAGAAGTTCTTCCTTTTTGTTAACACGACGAGAATAAAATGCTACTTTTTCGACCGCCAGCACCATATCCCGGTTCTCAACGTAGACTTCCGGCGGCAGATTCAATTTTATAGGGGCATAATTGACGATTCCGGTGATACCGGCCCAGACTAAGCGCTCGGCGACTTCCTGAGCGTTGCTCTCCGGTACTGCGACAATCGCCACTTTAATATTTTCATGTGTAATAATTTCCGGTATCTGTTCTGTCGGATAACAGCGGATGCCATGAAGCACCGAACCGACTTTGGTCGGATCGACATCAAATAAGGCCGTGATTTTCAATTTTTCGCGGCGTCCCTGCAGATAGTCGAGAATGGCTCTTCCAAGGTGCCCAACACCCACTAAAGCCACATTCTGAGTCTGAACATCATCGACGAACTCACCGATGCTGTTAATCAGTTCATCAACATTATAACCATGAACCGATGAACCGAAATAACCGATCTGCATAAAATCACGGCGCACCTGAACCGGCGTAGCCCCGGTCAACTGCGCTATCTGATGCGAGAAGACCGCGGTTTTCATTTCTTGCTTAAGATTCAACAATTCTCGTCGATAGATAAGCAATCTTTCGATAGTTTTTTCGGGAATATTTGCTTTAGTTTTCATCGTTCGGCTATTTATTTAACGTTGTTACAAAAATCACGACGTTAATTTAATAACACCAATCGTGCCACGCAAGGTTTATCTATGAGGATTTTTATTTAGTGCGCCAAATCATAAATCCAACGCGGATTTCTAATCTTCGCTTTGTAAAACTAATGCCGCGGTTTATTTGTAAATCCTCAGGCTGACGGCGCTTTTCAGCCGCCCTTCCCCATCATACTGCCTGACAGTCTGGATCGAATCCGGCATTATAAATGAAAATTCTGTGTATTCAATTAACCGGGCTGAATCTCCGGCGTAGATCGATTCCCGCACTAAATGACCGTTCTGATTATAATCCAGCGCAATTATTCCGATTAAATAACCATTATAGGCATAGACCCGCTGTTCGATCGGATTCCTGACGGAATCGAAATAGGTATCAGTATAACAGGCCTCGTTGTTGGAAACCCAGTTAATGCCCTGAAGCTTGGCGATCAGGCGCGATTGCACTGAATCCGGTTGGTAATTTATCATCGAGCGCAGTTGGTTCTGACCACTATAGACAGCGACTTCCTTCAGATTGCCGATTTCATCGTATGAGAATTCTCGTTTTTCGGCAGTTACTCCGGTGGAATCAACCATAATGAGTTGATTGATCCGGTTATCTTCCTTAGTCACACGAATGAAAGGCGGCTGACGCAATTCAACCAGTGGCGTACTGCGTTTTTTTAAAAAATCATCATAAGTCCGATAATATTCGGTTACGGTTTGAGCTTGGGAAGTAATTGCGACACAGAGAAGCACGGAGAAGGCACGGAGGAAGACTGATAATTTGGCATTGATGGTCATTTGTGGTCATTGATAGTCATTTGTGGTCATTGATGGTCATTCGATGGTCACTGGCCGCCTTCGGCGGCGTCACTCTTAGTCATTGAGGCATTCATTTTGAAATTTGAGATTTGCAATTTGAAATCTACAATCTACAATCTACAATCTACAACCTACAATCTACTTGCCCTCTTTCCAGCGACCGTCGGTTTTCGGGATGATTGGCGAATTATTTTTGATATAATCGATTATAGTCTGTCGTAATAGAATACCGGAGTAGTTGATCCGATCCGGTGAAACGGTAGTCAGTCGGTCATAACCGGAATTACCTTCGGCGAGGTAATCCGAAACCACTAAAGAATACTCGCGATCTTTCTCCAGTGGTTGACCGCCGATTTCGAATTTTACAACGCGCGAACCATCCGGTTTGCTCCGATCAATCTGGATTCGGGCGCCACCGACCAGCATTCCCCGACTGCTTCCAGCTACGCGGTCTTCAACTAATTCCTGTAGAAATTCACCAGTCACTTTCATCACGACAATGCGATTGCCAAACGGCATGACCTTGAAAACATGCCGGGGCGTGATCGGTCCGGCTGGCAGATCGGCTCGGACTCCGCCGTGATTGGAAAAAGCGACGTCGGACTGAGTACTGGTTAGCATAGCATCGACCATTAGATTACCCATTGGCGATTCGCCACTACTTGAGCGTGAAATTTGCCCGGTGGCTGACCCAATAATTTCATCAAATCCGGCCTCGGATTTTTGGACCCAGTAGTCAATCATCCGACCCAGGCTGGTATCCGGTAAAAAGTCATCTTCAAACAAGGTGAAGATCGTACCGTCGTCGGATTCAAAATCATAACCGGCCAGGGTGCCGGTCTTACGATGAATATAAAAATTGACATGCCCCAGGTTACTGCCGTTGGCATAATTCTGAAAAATCAGGGTATGATTGAGCGGATCTTCCCACGGTTTGTAAAAGCCACGATGCAGGTGACCGGAAAACATTATATCTATTCCGGGAAAAGTATGTGCAATAGCCTGTGCGCTGGAATTATAACTTTCAGGTAAATCACCTTCGGCTAACTTCGCCATCACTTCCTGATAACCTTCCTCCGGATTATAGGCTAACCAGGCATGCGTCAATAAAATTATGGTATTTGCGCCCTGCGCTCTGACCTCTGGCATATAACGGCGAAGTCCTTCGATCTCAGTGCGGAAGTCCAGGTCTTCTACATGTTCGGGGTAACTCATGCTGGGGGTTGAGGAAAGCGTGGCGCCGATGATGCCGATTTTAATACCCTGAAATTCCTTGATTATATAAGGCTTGATAAACTCCGCCAGTTGTCCGGTGGATTTACGGTAGAGATTGGAAGCCAGAAACGGAAAATTGGCCATCTCCGACAGTTTCTTCAGATTCTTCCAGCCATTGTCGAAATCGTGATTGCCGACCGTCAGAACGTCATAGCCGACGGCGTTCATATATTCGATGACGGCTTCGCCTTCCGAGAGCGTGCCCATTGGCGTGCCCTGATAAAAATCACCGGCGTCGATCAATAAAAAGCCCCAGTCGTTTTTCTCAGCCTCCTGGCGTTTCTGGTATATGTAACGTCCGGCGACCGCGCCGCCGCCCAACATCGGTGGAAAATCAGGATTGATAAAGCTGGCTTCACTGCGATCGATTCCGCCATGAATATCGTTGGTGAAAATCGTAACTATTTTTAAATAGTCTTTAGCCGGATATTTCTCGGCGGACACAAGCGTCACCAATCCCAGAATCATTATAAAAATATGATATAACTTTATTCGCTTCATAGATTAAAAATCGTACCTGAGAGTTAACATTCCAACCAGATATCTTTCGCGAACCTTATCGAATTCCACCCGCTTTTCGGCTGTAACCGGGAAAAGATCCTGGTATTCATATTCGCTGGTCGTAAAGGCGCCCGAAACCTCAAGGTTGAAATTACCGATTTGATAGCCAGTGCCGGCGGTAAACCAGTTGCGATCCATACTGGCGTCGATCGGATTGGGATCGTAGTAAAATCCCAGCCGAAAAGGCACGCCCGAGAGGAACACGTGTTCGATACCGAGATGAAATTTCGTAACGTTGCGATAAGGGATTGGCGTATCAGAAAAATTTGCCGGAATTTTATTCGAATCTGCGTCACTTTTAATAATATACTTAGCCGAAGCCTTTTCCCAATTCTGAAAGACGATTTCGAAAAACAGCCGGGTCGGGATAATATTTACCGGTTTCAGACACAATCCGAGCCGCAGTTCGCCCGGCTGACGACGAGTAACCTGTTCGATAGTAAAGCTGGAATCGATTGCCATCGCCGGCAAACTCTGCGTCATATCATTTACTAAAAAAAGCAATCCACCCTTCTGGACAGTCTCATACGGAAAGCGATAGGAAGCCGCCAGGCTGAGATGCCGGGTAAGGTCAAAAACCAGACCGATGTTGCTGGTGATCACCGTCTCAAATTTCGGTTCTGCAAGGTAGGAAATAGTAACATCGGATTCCTGATAATCGCTCTTTTCTATCACCTGAATTTCATATTTCTGCTCGGACTGATCCGTCGCAATTTGATTGAAAGCTACACCCAACCAGAGCGATTTGAAGGGATTATATGCCAATCCGGCGGAAGTGGTCAGGGTCGAATAGCGCTGGTAAAGCCGGTTATTGCCTACCAGCGGATCGCGATTATATTCGCCATAGAGCGAGCCCCGAATCTCTTCTTCGTAGCGGAAGTCATGTACATTGGAATGATTAAGTAACAGAGATAACCTCATGCGCGCTAACAGCCGGGCATTGATTCCCAGGTGAAAATCCGGATACCAGTTTTGATTCAGGACATAAGTGTTATCGGCGATAAAATCGCCAAAACTATCCTGTACCGGAAAGGAGCGTTTTTCTTTAATTGAAAAAGCGTTTACCCCGGTTACCAGCGACAATTTCGCTTTGCTGAGTCCCGTCAAGGCGGCATTGCTTAGCAAAGCCGCGGCACTGCCGGCATCGCCCCAAGCCGAGAAACCCAACGCCATCAAACGAGCGTCGGCAATTTCCGGCAGGTCGCCGGTCAAGGGACTGAAAAAGCTCTGTCCCCACATCATTGAGGTTAAAAGCACAAGAATTGTCAAAGTGAAAATTTTTCGTTTCATTTAAAACCTATAATCAAGTTGGATTCTGAAATCCGAATAAAAATTATCATAGTACACTTCCTTAACGACCGGATTGGAATCACCGGCGCCAATATCGATCAGCCCGCCGACCACGTTGTCCATCTGATTATGCAGATCGAAACTATATTTCAGACGGATAGACAGATCGCGTGACAGACGCGAAAAGACCGCCACCCAGCCATGCAGAGCGCGCGTTTCGGTATTGAATATTCGAAAATCGGTGTCTTCAAAATTCCAGAAGAAGCCGCTGTAAGTCATCAGTGAACTCAGCACTTTGATGCGATCATTGACGTTGTGCGTGAGGGTCATGCCGAGGGCGTCGCTGGGCGATCCGGCATTGCCGATATAAGAAGTCGAACCGGTTTCGGCGTTGACCACCAGCCGTGAGCGCGGTGTGAATTCAGTAAAACTGATCGAATAAAATAACTTGAGTTGATTGTATCGGGACATTCGCATCGTGGCTTCCATGCGGGTCTCATTAGCCTGATAAAAAACCGGCGTCAGAGTATTGGTTTTGTCGCGGTGTTGCCATTTTTGGCGAATCTTAAATCGATATTTGAAGACCGGGCGATATTCCAGATTAACGACTGTGCGATAATACTGGGCATTGTCGGCGACGCGCGTCCAGATGTCCTGCTCAGCCGTGACGATCAGACTGCGATGCAATTGATAACGGGTCGAAAGATAGAGTCCGCGTTCGGCCTGCGGCTGAGCCGTCGCCGAATAAAGATATGCCAGGCTGGGATCCCTGAGATAATAGACGTCTTCATAGATCGTGCCTTTGAAACGTTGATAATTGCTGTATGAGCGCTGATAGGGATTATCGAATCCCAGATCATAATCGCGATACAGCATCAGGAAATTCAAATTATCAAACTGCAAATAGCCTGATAATACCAACGCGCCCGGATCTTTGGTGCGATTGCCCAGTTTCAGGTTTTTATCCAGTTCGGCATATTCACCCTGCAGGGTCAGGTTGCGGATTACGGTCGAGAATTCGAGTCCGTAAACGCGCCGTACGGCTTTGGCGGCTGACCAAAGCGAAGCCGTGGCGGACGACTCATACGACGCCGCAATCTCATCATCGGCGGAGTTGCCGATCTGGGTCAGGTATTTACTATAGCCGGATGGATCCAGCAACGATTCGGTAACCTGCAGATCCAATTCCCTATCATACATGCTCTGGTAAATTGTAAAACCCAGATAAGTGCCCGGTATAAATGAATATTTAGCATTGCCGCCGATGACCATTTCCCGGACGGAATTGATCATATTATTCGGCATATTGTTATATAATCCATGCGTCATACGCGGATACATCGTGATCAGAGTCGAGAAGGATTGATCGTCGTTGATAACGGCGTCGCGGCGATTGAGACTGAAAAAGCCCGCCCCGATAAAATTGCCGTATTGGGCTTCGGCACTGACGCCACGCAGACCGTACTGGGTTATGCGCGAGGTATTACCGCTGATGCCATTTAAGCGGTTGCGGAAACCATAGCCGGTTTTACGCGGCATAAAAAAGTCGGTCGCCTCGAAAGTCACTCCCTGTCCAAAGCCGGCTACGTAATCGCCCACGATGACCTTGTTCAATTTAAGCGGACCCAGTTTAATGCTATTCATCTCAAAAAAGGCTTTGAATTGTGGAATTTTCGTATCGTCGTAATAGATCGTTTGCTCACCCATATTGCGCAGATAAGAGCCTTCCAGGCGATATTTCGCGCCCCAGTGCAGGCGCAATTTATAATAAGTATCCAGCGGGTGATTCAATCTGACGAAAGCGCTGTAGGAATCGGCGTCGTCGCTGGGTGTCTGGCTGAGGGTAATATTTTTTACCACGGTCGAGAAACTGCCGCCGAAATCGTGAGCGCCATCGTCATCTGTATAGCGGATAAAATCCTCAAGGTTAGAAAATCCGTAATAGGTCAAACCCTCGGTACTGCGCAGATCGGTGCGGTTCTTTATATCGCCCTGCCTCTGGCGTCTGACGATCGCCACCGCGTCACCCGGCGCAAGTCCCGCCAGATTGCGCATTTCGAAAAAACTGAGATTGTTGACGTTGACCGGATTGGAAAGCATGTCAATCCAGGTGTTGACCGTATTCTCACTGGCGCCGTCGTCGGAAATCCATTGCTCGACCTTGTAATAGTTATCCTCGACCCGCCTCTGCGATTCTTCCAGGAAAACCGGCGAGCGCTTAGTCATCTCCTTTATTTTTAAAAAGGTCTCATGATCGATGCTCTTGATGTTCTTCAAATCGTAAATGCTCTCGAACGCCCCGGTGTATTCCCGCCAGTACAAAATATCTTCCACCTGTTGGCGGGTCAGAGGCAATTGCGCCAGTTCGGCTTCATCGGCAGTATTCAGGTCAATTTTCAAATCGCTGGCAACCGCCTGCACAATACCGACTAATGCCATTATTAAAATGCATAAAAATTGTCTGTATCGGTTCACTGATCTACTTCTCATCTTTTCTGAAAGTATAGCCCAGGCTGAATTGATGGGTTTCGGGCAGAAGCGGATGGCTGATAAAAGCGTAATCCACCATAACGCCCCATTTCTCCAGCCCGAATCCAAATCCGAGGCGGTTCGGTTCGGTGTTGACGCCGGTCCGCAGAACCAACCACGGCATAACGCGATATTCCAGACCGACGCGATACTGGGTTTTTTCGGTGCCAATTTTCTGATAAACCATAAAAGTGGTCGTCAGACCATAATAAGGCTCATAGCCGAGACCGATCGCCAGACTGCGCGGCAAACGCTGAGCGCTCAGGGCACTGCCCATTTCCGGCGAATTGATATTCTTGACGTACAAACCGACCCAGGTTCTTTCATGCAGACTGCCCTGAATCCCCAGATCGAGTCCGAATCCAAATCCGCTACCCAGATCGATCCCGTCACTGCCATCGCCGGAAACACCCGCCGATTGACCGTAATCCAGTTGATAAAGGTTGAGAGTATAGCCGATCGAAAGAGTCGAGATGATATCTTTCTGCAGGAAAAATCCGTGCGACAGGCTAACGGCTGTTTCGCTGGCCAGCGAGTTGCCGGAGTACGTCGTGGAACTGCCCTGGTAGCCGAGCGCGATCGTGCCGAGTCTACCCAGCGGAAGCGCCGCAACCGCCAGCTGGTTGGAGAAATACGAAAGTCCGTAAGGTTTGTAGAGACCGCCGGCTAACTCGATCGCTTTCAGGCGGCTCAATCCGGCCGGATTGCTGAATTGCGCCCAGACCGAGCCGATGCTGGCAATATTTGATGAACCGGTGGCGCTGATCGGCGCCGCGATTTCATTCACCTGGGTGAAAACCTGCGCGCTGAGCATCAGCGGGATTAATCCGATTACAATACCGATTAAAATATGTTTATAGGTTTTCATCAGAATTTCACTCCTATCACCACCGGCGCAATCGAAATCTTGGATTTACCCGTCGAACGGTTGGTCGTCTGCAGGTGCAGGATGTAATTGCCGGGCGGCACCAGCTGATTGAGTTCATTGCGTCCGTTCCAGAAATCTTCGCGCTTCCAGGTAACCGCAAAATAACTGTCAACCAGGGTTGTGATAAAGCGCCCCGACAAATCATAAACCCGCACAATCGCGCGGCAGTTCGCCGGATATTCGTAAGTGTATTTGATCACCTCGCCCAATTTCGGCACGAACGGATATGGCGCGGCGCTGATTTTAGTGCGTCCCTCGCCGGCTTCACCGGGCATATAAGGCTCGACATCCGAGGCATAGCCCAGCAGAATCTGCGGAGCGTTGCTGTAAATACCGACCACGCCGCGCAGCGTAACCTGGTTGCCGAGAGTTAATAGCGAATCAACGTATGGATTGACGACTACTCCCAGCGAATTGTACAGCGCGCCGGTTGTATTCCAGATGCGCACTGTCGTGCGGTCGGTTTCGTCTTCAATGACAATATTACAGCCTTGATTTGTGGCAGTCGGATCGGAACGCTCCGCTACCACGCCGTTAATCTCGACAAAACTGCCTTCCCAGTCCGCCAGGTCTCTGACCAGGTCGGAAATATAGAGTTTCGGCACATTTTTAATCGGGACGTCGGTCGCCAGGACATTAAAACTGCTGATCCAGCTGGTCAATTCGATCACCCCGTTGTATTCTTCCAGCTCACCCGTCACTTCAATCGAGTCGCCCTGCGCCAGGTTGGTAATGGATTGGTCGAACAGGTTCAAGCCGCGGCCGCTATTATCCTGAAAATAGGCTGACGTGCGCGTCGTGATAATAATATTGGAACCAATCGTGACCACTCCCTTCAAGGTTACGGTTTCGCCGTCATATTCATCCCAGTTTTCACGGATGGTTTTGATAGTCAGCACTTCGGGCGGCGGCTGGATTTTGATAATATTCATATTGGAAGCGCCGATCAGCCCGGAAGTGTCTCGGGCTTCGATTTTGTAAAACAAAGTGTCAGCCGCGGTAAAAGGTCCGACAGTGGCGGAATAAGTCGTCCCGAACGTCAATGCCATATTGGCCGTATCGCTGACCGCTTGAAATTCATAAATAAGGTCAACTCCCGCAATCGGTCCGTCATCGGTGACATTCACTGAAAATGTTATTGACTCACCAATAATTGGGCTGGTGGGCGAATAGACCATATTGGACAATTTCGGCTTGGTATTGCCGACCGAAACCACACCCCAGGTAACGTTCAGATTTTCACCGGTTTCGTCATGCCCGGTGATGCCGTTGCCGCCGGAGGATGGCT
>Ga0265293_10012179_pt1 | contig 11488 bp, 11 predicted proteins | sample Munlanlewell138R_FD_192505 | JGI IMG/M metagenome (GOLD analysis project Ga0265293, IMG submission 192505) | Leachate microbial communities from a municipal landfill in Southern Ontario, Canada - Leachate well 138R | ecosystem: Engineered > Solid waste > Landfill > Unclassified | place: Canada... | reverse complement strand
TGCATATTCGGCAGCATGCTTGTTGAATCCTGTTGCCTTTAGTTCATATCCGAAGGTTGTCTTTTCCAGAACTATATAAAGTATAATCCCTATTACAATGGCAAATACAATCCCGTAATTTACATTGGATCCTTGAATGCCTAGAGATGGAATTTGCACTGTTCTTGGTAGGTACTTGGTCCTAGCCTCGTTTGCAGTATACATTATGGAATCCTTAACCCACATGTCTACCAGATACATACCTATATAGTTAAACATAATAGAGGTAATTACCTCGTTTACATTAAGGAGAGCCTTAAATATACCAGGAATTATTCCCCAAATCATACCACCTAGCATACCTGCTAAGATGGCCACTATCCAGTGAAGTCCACTAGGCAATTTGAACATAAAGCCTACATATAGGGCAAAGTATATTCCCATAGTGTATTGTCCTGAAGCACCTATGTTAAAAAGACCCATTTTAAAAGCAAATCCTACAGCTAAACCTGTCATTAAAATAGGCGTAGCATAATAAAAAACATTCCCTATCCTGTTTAGTCCACCTGTTAGTATAAATTTGAAACCAGCTACTGCTGAATCTGGAGCTGCAAATAACATAACTATGAAACCAAAGAATAGACCTATAATAATAGCAATTAAGGCTGATGTAAATGATGAAAATCCTGAAGATTCAAATATGTTTACTAGAGAAAATTTAGACTTTTTCTTTTTATTCTCCATGTCCATCCCCCTTTACATCATCTCTTTTAGCCCCTGACATATAAAGGCCTAGTTCCTCAGCACTGGTTTTTCTTGGATCTAACTCCCCTACTATTTCCCCTTCATAGATTACCAGTATCCTATCAGATACATTCATTACCTCATCTAACTCAAGAGAAACTAAGAATACAGCCTTACCTGCATCCCTTCTATCTACTAATTGTTTATGAACATATTCTATAGCCCCAACGTCCAGACCCCTAGTTGGTTGAACTGCTACCAATAAATTGTGGTCCTTATCAATTTCTCTAGCAATTATAGCTTTTTGCTGGTTACCCCCAGACATGCTTCTAGCCTTGGTAATAGGCCCTTGGCCAGAACGAATATCAAACTTGTCTATCAGGTCTTCAGCATAATGCCTTACTGCCCCAAACCTTATAAAACCACTTTTTTGAAAATCCTTTTGCCAGTATCTTTGTAATACCAAATTTTCTTCTAATTTATAATCTAATATTAGACCATGCTTATGCCTATCTTCTGGAATATGGCTCATACCATCTATGGATCTTTGCCTTATGGAAGCCCTGCTTATATCTTTACCAGATAGGTTGATTTCTCCAGCAACAGCCTTATCTAGTCCTGTTAGTGCCTCCACCAGTTCTTTTTGTCCGTTTCCATCAATTCCAGCTAAGCAAACAATTTCACCAGCCCGAACATCGAAGGAAACATTCCTAACTACATGTTTTTTCTGTATTTTGGAGTCTACTGATAGGTTTCTTACAGATAAAATAACCTCTCCTAAATCTTTTTCTTCTTTTTCTACCTTAAAACTAATATCTCGTCCAACCATTAGCCTAGAAAGTTCTTCTTTGCTGGTTTCTTTAATATCTACAGTCCCCATATACTTACCTTTTTGCAATACAGTACACCTGTCTGCAACTTCCATAATCTCATTTAGTTTATGGGTTATAAACAATATAGACTTCCCTTCATTGGCAAAGTCCCTCATTATCTGAAGAAGTTCCCTTATTTCTTGGGGAGTTAAAACTGCAGTAGGTTCGTCAAATATTAGAATTTCATTGTCCCTATAAAGCATCTTTAGAATTTCTACCCTCTGCTGCATACCTACTGTTATATCTTCAATAAGAGCATCTGGGTCCACACTTAGGCCATACTGTTGACTTAAGTCTACCAGTCTCTTCCTAGCTTCATCTTTTTTTAGAAAACCCATGGTATTTGGCTCTACACCTAGGATTATATTTTCCAACACGGTAAAAATCTCTACTAATTGAAAGTGTTGATGAACCATCCCAATACCTAAATCATTGGCATCATTTGGATTATTAATGGTTACTTTTTCACCTTTCTTCCTAATTTCACCTTTTTCAGCCTGATATAGACCAAATAAAACACTCATTAAAGTAGACTTTCCTGCACCGTTTTCACCTAAAAGAGCATGGATTTCACCTTTTTTCAATTGTAGGGTTATATTGTCATTTGCAATAATCCCAGGAAATTCTTTTGTAATATTTAGCATTTCAATAATATAATTATCCACTTTAACCCCATCTCTTCTATCATATTTTATTTAGTTAAAAAATGGGGGATTAGATAAACTCCCCCATTCTTCTTACATAAGGCTTAAGCATTATGTTTGTATCTTTTATTATCTAGTAGTAACCTTCACTTTTGCAAGTTTCAATTGTGAAGTTAGTTCTTCAGCAGTTGCTTCTCCTGATTCTGCAGCAACTTCAATTTCTCTTATAACTGAAATTTCTCCACCTTTTAATTTTCCAAATAATTCATCGTATTGGGCCTTGTCAAATTTTTCAAATCTATCAAAAGCGTCAGCATTTGCTTCTCCTATTACTGTAGTTGGAAGTCCAACACCATCATTTTCAGCATTGAATACTACTACAGTTCCACCAAATTCTGACCATTTGTCAGTTATAAATATTGCTTCTAAGGCTTGAATTACAGAAGCAGACAAACCTTTTGTAGCGGAAGTAATTGTTGTTTCGCTATCATATCTTTGGTCAACGTCTACACCTATGAATTTTGCATCTGCTTCAGCTGCTGCTGACATTACAGACTTACCAACTGCTCCACCACAACCAAACACAACTTCAGCACCACCTTGATACATAGCAGCGGCAGTTGCCTTGTTTGTAACGTTTTCATCGAAGTCTCCAGTATAGTGGTAGTCGACCTTTATTGCTCCATCTCCTAGACCTAGTTCTGCAGCTGCATCTTCAGCGCCTTGAAGATAGCCATAACCAAAAGCTTGAACTGCTGGTACTGCCATTCCACCCATAAATCCTAAGTGAGTAAAGCCATCTTTAACAGCAGCATAGCCAGCTAGATAACCAGATTCTTCCTCTGCATACATTAGACCTACAACATTGTCTCCAATTGTAAAATCAGTATAATCAGCATCATGAGGTGAACCATCAAGAAGTAAGAACTTTACATCAGGATATTTTGTTTGTGCATGGAAGATTGGTACTTCAAATAAGAAACCTGGAGTAACAATAACCTTTGCACCTGCTTCTACAGCTAGATCAATAGCTTCTAGATATCCATCAGTGGAAGCATCTTCAGGTTTAATATATTGATGGGAAATATCATTTGCCTTAGCAAATTCTACTACACCTTCCCATGAACCTTGGTTAAAGGACTTATCGTCGATATTTCCTTTATCTGTTATTAAAACAATGTCAAAGCCTGTGGATCCTCCTGGATCTGGAGTTTCACCATTGTCACCTGGCTCTTCTGGTGCCTTGGTACCGCATCCAGCCAAGCTAGCTAGTACAAATGTTAGTACTAACAAAATTGATAAAAATTTTTTCATATTACTTTCCCCCCCTTGAAATTTTTACTACAGGTATATTATAATTTATTATCTAAACTTTATCAAGTTAAAACATGGTTACGGTTTCTGAATGTTCAGACTTTAACAAGGATAAATATAGGTGGACAGGGGCGTCCACCACTACAGTTAAAGATGCGGAAGGATACTGAGATCCTTCCCTATAAAAACAATTCTTTGATTATCTCGTGATCATATTTTTACTAGTAGGGAGGGTGCCTCTGTGCCCCTCCAAACCAGGTTTTTTCAAGGTGCGGAAGGATACTCAGATCCTTCCCTACAAAAACAATCGCTTGGCTATTGCTTGACTATTGTTTGGCCATCGTTTGGCTATTGTTCCTTAGCAGTCCTCCGGCCTATCTACTTCATAGCCTGCTTCTCCCAGGATATCAAAGGCCTGAGATAGCTTTCCTTCATTTACCATTACTATCGGCCCTGTACAACCCATGCCTGACTCAGCATAGACTCCTTTTCTCCATAGGGCTTGAACTGCATCTTCTAGCTCCATAATATCTATACCTTCTATGGTTGCAGTTACAGTTTCAGAAGGAGGAGCTACAACTTCTTCTGCTTCCTGGGTTTTCTTTTCTTCACTGGTTAACTTATCAAGTATATCCCTAAGTCCAGCCTTATGGGCTTTTTCAAATTCTTCTTTTGCTATCTTGCTTACATTACCCCTTACTAGGTTTGCACCATAGCTTATGGCATTTGCCACTACAGGACTGCCTGATGCCCTAGAAAGTATAAGAACTACCCTTTCATAGTCTTCACCAATACCAGGTCCATAACCATAGCCTTGGGACTCAAAACTACCACCTGTCGTATAGGATGAAAACACCTTCATCAGTACATTACCCGTCAAGGTATCTGTAATCATAATATCTGGTGTTCCAAGAAGTAAATCATTACCCCTCATTACTATACCACCATCTGCCCTGGATGATTCTACAAAGTTTACCTTATAACCTTTCTCAACTAAATCCTTAAAGGCCCTCTCAACCTGTCTAGCCCCATCTAGGTTGAGAATACCTAGACTTGGGTTTTCTATACCCATAGCTTTGGCAGCAATAATCCCATTGATACCATTTTTAATCATAGCCTCTACCCTATGAACTGCTGTGGTTCCTGTGGTAGTGGCTATAAACATTTCATTTCCCTTACCAGGGGTAGATACCCTTCCAACTGTAGACACTCCTATAGGGAAGTTATAGTGCATGGTTACACAAGATCCGATTTCTCCCTTATCCAACATTTCTTCCATCTTGCTATAGGCTTCATCTTCAGTTTCAGCTATTACCTGGGTTAGCTTTGAATCTACCTTTGGTCCAATTAAAACAACTTCCATAGAGGCATCTCGTGCTTGGGCTATTTCAGCCCCCCTGACAATATTGTCTACCCCTAACTCACTTCCCAAGCTAGTTATTCCAACCCTTACCTTATCTCCAAATTGTCCTGTTTCTATGGCATCTGCTATATCATTGAAAACTTTGCCAATTACAGATTTTATATTATCAGCCATTTTTATCACCCCTCTATTCTTTTAATAGATGTGTTGCAAAATCTCTCATGGCTTCTGCTACTAGATTTCTAACTTCTTCTTCTGAAACGCCCTTGTCTTCTTCAATTTTTCCAGGATTGTTTTCCATAACTATGGAAACCCCGTCAAATAAGTTGGTCATTCTACCTAGGAAAAGACTACCCTTACCTACAATCATAGCTCTCTTTATATTGCCTTCAAGGATTTCTTCTCTGGCAAAACCTACATATGGTACACCTGATGGTATATGGCCTTGGGTTGGAGCCCAGCCTTCCATACCATGTTTTTCTATGAAGTCATTTAATTGTGTTCTTTCTAAATCTCCTCTTTTTACTCCCAGAGCTGCAATCATTTTATAGTTTGCATTTGGAACATCCCCTGCTCCAGCAGGTTTTGTAACATCTGGGTTTTGCATCTCAACAGAATATTTATCTATATCAGTAATCTTTAGGTTATTTCTATCTAAAGGCTCGGTAACCAAAGATGTGATTACAGCCTGTGGAGAAGAACCTGTACCTACTGTATGTCTTCCAACTAGGTCATTTCTTAGCACAGGGTTAACCCCATCATTTTCTGAAACCAATACTGCAAATCCACCAATTACGTCTTCTAATACTGGCATACCCTTCTTTATGTGGTCCTTACCATTCATACCAAGTTTGGCAGTAGATCCACCAGCAACGATTAGTACGTTTTTAAAGGTTCCTGCTTGTACTAGAGAAGCAGCCAATACCATGGAGTGGGCAGGTGCTGCACAGAAACTTCTGGTATCAGACCCAGTAGCTTTCTTTAGGCCTGCAAACTCTGCTATAGCCTTAGCAAAGTTTCCTCCACCTCTTTGGTTCATGTCACCACAAGCTTCTTCTGAACACTCTATAACATAGTCTATATCATCAGGATTTATATCTGTTTTATCTAAAAGATGTAGGGCAGATAGTACTCCTGAGGCCTTGGATACCAAGTTTTCATATAGGACATGGGCAGATAAATTTATATCTACATCATGGCCTTTCTTTACACATCCAACTAAAACATTGTCATTATAGATAGCTTCTGCTCCTAGGGAAACTAGTTTTTCAACCTCTTCAGGGCTGTCACCAGACCCTAGTTTAGCAACTAGTTCGTCAGAAATTAAAGGATGTTCTTCTAGTTTCTCCCTTGTTAGTCCTGTAAATTCTTCAGTTAATTTCACTAGGTCAAAAACATCTACTATTTTTATCAAACCAATAAACTCTTCTTGGGACATAATTTCCCCAAGTTTACCATCTTTACTGTAGTTTGTTATCTTTTTATCATACCAAGGTTGGTCATATTTCTTAAGCTCTGCAGGCTTATGATTACCAATATAAACCTGGTTTGGTAAATAACTTACAACCTCCTCATAAGTTCTAAGATTGTTTGGTAGATTTTTCAGGTACTCCGAGTCTGGATGTAGAGTCCTCTCTGTTGTTTGTGTCGTCCCATTATGAATTATCATATCAGGAGCATGAATAAGAACATAAGCTGAACCTTTTACTACTGAATAATTCAAACTAAACACCTCCACTTTTTACAAAAGGGTGATAGAATTTATCACCCTTTTCTAAAGAATATCTTATTTTTCAAATACTGTTTGTTCTTCAACTTCAGTTGTTAAAGCAGTAAGTGCTCTTTCAACTAATCTTCTCCTAAGTCCCTTTTCTTCTGCAGGATCTAGTTTCGGATCCCCTAGAGGATGTGGGATTGCTACGGTAGGTACAATTCTATTGGCACCTACTGTTAGGGATATAGGTACTACAGTACACATATGAACTACTGGAATACCTGCTCTTTCTATTTCCTTCACCATTGTTGCACCGCAACGTGTACAGGTGCCTCAGGTTGAGGTCAGGATAACAGCATCTACCCCATCAGCTAGTAATTCCTTAGAAAATTCTTCAGCAAATTTCTTGGAACTGGCTACAGCTGTACCATTTCCTACGGTTGTATAGAAATACTTATGAAGCTCCCCTATCTTGCCTTCCTTTTCCATATCTCTCAGTACATCTACAGGAATTACCCTGTCAGGATCTAGGTTGGCATATACTGGGTCATAGCCACCATGAGCGGTTTCATGAGTCTCTTCAGTTAGGTCGTCAAAACCTGATATATCGTATTTACCATACTTTGATGCTGAGGATGATTCTATATGGTCAGGATTTCCTTTAGGAACAATCCCTCCAGATGTAACTATAGCTATCTTTGCCTTACTTATATCCTTAATTGCTGGATTTGGATCTACCCTATCAAAAGCTGGCATTGGGTACTCAGTTTCAAACTCTTCACCCTTAAGCTTCTTAATCAGCATATCTACTGCCCTTTCAGAACCTCTCTTGTCTGTAAAGAAGTTTTTCCTAAGTCCTCTTTCCATGTAACCATCTTCTTCAGGTGAACCAATTTCTTCTCCCCTAACTAACTTTAGTCCTAAGGGTACTATCTTGGCTACAGCATCTCTCATTCCTGCAGCACTATCCCTAGTAGCTACTACATAGACTGATTTCTTAAACATATCAGCCCCAGGGTTTTCTTCGTACATACCAGTTATAGCAGGTATACCTAGTTCAGTTTGAACAGCATCCGCAACCGTACCACAAGCAAAGCCATATCTTCCAGCATTGAAGGCTGGTCCTGCTATAAGTAAATCTGGCTCTTGGCTTTTGATTAGGTCTAGAACTGTTTTAAGTGCTTCATCAGTATTTTCCCCAAAGTAAGAGTCACCACATATAACTGTTGCTACTATTTCTGCTTCATCCTTCAAGGCAGCCTTTATAGCCAAACCTGGTCCCAAGGCTCCTTCTCTAGCTTCAGGCCTGTGATCAGCTTTTTCTTCTCCACCTATACCAGCAAAAAACTGATTTATATAGTGTACAACCTTAATTTTACTCAACTGTACCCCTCCTTTCATCATCTTTATTTAAATTTAATCGTTATATTTTCCGTGTTCCTTTCTAATTGCGGAAACTTCTGCAACTATTTCATCAACATCTAAAACCATTTCCATCATACCGATTTGGTCATCATAAACTTGTGCATCTACAGCTTCTTTAAATTCTGCTTCTACTGGATGATAAACTTTAAGTCCCAACGGGACTCCTGCCAATGGACCTGCATAAGTTGGGTCACCTGCAGTAACTGTTTCAGCTGCTAAACCTGCAGCTTCAGCTTCTGCTCCACCGATAAGTACTACTATATTTTCAGCACCATACTTATCTACAGCTTCTTGTACCCTCTTTTGATTTTCTAAGTCCATTGCACCTGCAGCCGTTCAGACGAAGCACTCAGTTGATGAAAATACAACTTCAGCATCTGTGGTCTTTACGCACTCTTCCATTGCTGGTCCAGGTATACCATCTCTATCTCCAATGATAATAACCTTGCTATTAGCATTAAACAATGACATATTTCCACTTCCTTTCCTATTGATTAAATTTATTTATATCATTTTTGCACTCATTTTATTAAATCCAAGTTCATTAGTTGCACCTGTGATGGCTTGAATTTCAACAGTTATACTGCCATCTTCATTTAGACTTCCATCAAAACCTCCAGCAATAATATCTGTATAATCTAAGCAACCAATTACCTTATCCAACTTAGGTAAAACTACAACTTCATTTGCATTACCGCCAGTTACTACTGCATCAGCTAGTGGATCAGCATCTGCTAAGGATTGACTGGCACCATCTCTACCTGCGTACTCATCAGTAATGATTACAGTCTTGATTCCTTTACCCTCTATCTTCTTACAGTTCATTATAAGGTCAGTATCTGGGTTACCAAATCCTTCTTGGGATACAACTACCCCATCTAGACCTAGATATTCTGCAAGCTTAGCAGTCCAATCTGAAGACCTTTCCTTATCAGCTAAATAAACATTTTCATTTGTAATAATAACTCCTACAAAGTTATACTCTTTCCCATGTCTTCCATATAAGTCATGAACAACTGGGTTGTTTAGGTGATGGTAGGTAGTATTCTTATCGCAAGCTGAAACACAGTTACCGCTAATAATTGCCCCATCCATAATTTCAGTTGGGTATAAAATTGTTGGAACTATTTGCTTTGCATCTACCCCATAAACATAAGTGTCATGAAGTAAACCTTGTGATTGTAGCATTTGTACATAGGCTACCCTTGGTAGATCTGGGTATTCCTTTAAACCTTCAAGTAGTGGTAGTGTTTCAAACACCTCTACTTCGTCTGCTTCTATTTCCCTAGCAGCTTCCGCTAAATATGCAGCAGCTTTAAAACCTGCATACCTTAGAGCCCTTTCATGGTCATGTTGTTTTAGGCCTTCTGCTGGATCACATACCAAAACTACATTGTTTAGTTTTGAGAATGGAGTCAATTCAGCACCTGGTCCTTGCATATCAACTATACCCTCTTGGAAACCTACAATCTTCCCTGCAGTAACAACCGCAGCACCCTTTAAAACATTTGTCCTACCAGAACCTACTGTTGTTACCTTAGATAGAACTCCTGGGAATATTCCCCCTGGTCCATCCACCTTAACCCTAGGCTCTATTACATCCTTTACAGGGGTTATTCTAACACTCTCTCCTGGCCTAGCAAGTTCTACATCAACTGATGATAAATGTTCATCTTCTTTTATCAGTTGAATTAACTCTTCTTTGTTAACATAAAGGACACCATTATCAACCTTGGTTTCATCACCAAATTGGACATCCTTAATTAGAATATGCCCTAATTCTAGACGCATGTTTTCACCTCCTCTTATATTTGCAAATATATAATAATTCTAAAATAGAATTATCTTCTAGACGAACTTCTTAATCATTTCTTCTACGGATTCCTTGCTAGCATCTCCTGCTACAACTTCATCAATCTTCTCTCCATCTTTGTAGATAGCAATTACAGGTAAACCCATAACTTTTTGGCCTATGGCTAGCCTTCTAGCCTTTGAAATATCTAGACCAGTAAATTTGATCTTGTCACCATAGCTCTCCATCATTTTTTCAATATGAGGCATTAAAGCCTTGCATGGCTCACAAGATGGACTCCAATAGTCAACTAAAACCAATCCTTCTGCTTGTAGAACTTCTGCTTCAAAATTATCCTTGTTTAATTCAAACATTTAGACCCCTCCTATTATTCTTCAAAATTTTCATCTATATACTTCTCAGCTTGAACAGCTGCTATAGCCCCATCTGCAGTAGCTGTAACTACCTGTCTTAAGGATTTTACCCTATTATCTCCAGCAGCAAACACGCCTGGGATATTGGTTTTCATATTGTCATCAGTAATTATATATCCATTATCCATTTCAATTAAACCATCAAATAGTTCTGTAGCTGGTAAAGTTCCTACAAATACAAATATACCAAAGGCTCCGTCATCTTCATCTGGGAATAACTCTTTTTCTTCTCCAGTTTTCACGTTTTTAATTATGAAGGATTCAAGTATACCGTCACCTTTTACTTCTGTGATTACTGTGTCCCACATAAAGCTAATCTTAGGATTTTTAAAGGCTTTTTCTTGTATGGATTTTGCAGCCCTTAGTTCATCTCTTCTATGGATTACGGTTACCTTTCTAGCAAACTTTGTTAGATAGATGGCTTCCTCTACAGCAGAGTCTCCCCCACCCATTACAAACACTTCAAGTTCTTCAAAGAAGGCTGCGTCACATGTAGCACAATAGGAAACTCCCCTGCCCGTCAATTCTTTTTCACCTGGGCAACCAATCAATCTTGGAACAGCACCTGTTGCTATAATTATGGATTTCGCCTTATATTCTCCATCTTTTCCCTTGACAACTTTAATCTTTTGGCTAAAGTCAACCTCAACAATAGCATCAGATATCTTTTTTGCACCAAAGGCTTCAGCTTGCTCTACCATTCTTTGAATTAAACTTGGTCCTGTAGGCTCATGGATAGAACCTGGATAGTTTTCCACATCATCAGTAGTTACTATCTGTCCACCAAAGGCATCCTTTTCAATTATAAGGGTTTCCATCTTGGCCCTTGCAGCATACAAACCAGCTGCCAGACCTGCTGGACCTCCACCTATAATCACCACATCGTAAACCATCTTATCATCCTCCTAAGTAATATTATAATACACTGAATATCCTCTTTCCACATCTATTTATTGTTACCCAATTTTTTGGAAAGTAATTATAAAAAAACAGAATAAATAAGCCTGGGCCTATTTACTCTGTATATTAACCTGAGAGTTTCTCTAATGATAGATTGCTCCTTCGGTGCTATGCTTTCCAGAGGTTTGTCCAAATACGGTCCTTTTGCCTGAGAGCATCCTTCTAGTTTGGCAAACTACAAATTCCTCCTTCGGCGCTATAAAATAGTCTCTCCCGTATTTATCATCCAATTGTTATTTATTTAACA
>Ga0265293_10012178_pt1 | contig 11488 bp, 8 predicted proteins | sample Munlanlewell138R_FD_192505 | JGI IMG/M metagenome (GOLD analysis project Ga0265293, IMG submission 192505) | Leachate microbial communities from a municipal landfill in Southern Ontario, Canada - Leachate well 138R | ecosystem: Engineered > Solid waste > Landfill > Unclassified | place: Canada... | reverse complement strand
TGATTAATCCAATTATCTGAACACAAATCTTTCTTTTATTATAATTATATATTCTACTATATCATCAAAAGTCCTACTAGAGTTATAATTTCTATCGCTCAGATATTACTCATTAAATATATCATCATCTGAAATTTCATCGATGTTCATAGCTCGATACTTTTTATCATCTCCTTGTTTCATCTAGCTAATGTTAGTACATACACATTAGCCGCTCCTGCTGCCTTTAGAACCTTAGCGCAAGCATCCGCAGTCGTACCAGTCGTATAAATATCATCAATTAACAAAACAGATTTGTTTAACAATGGTGATTCTAGCTGATTCGTTCGTTGTTCCTTATAGGCAAATACACCATCTAAAGGCTGAATACGATCCCACCTTGTCTTCTTACTCTGCTTCTGTGTATGCAGAACACGCTGTAAACCGCTTGTATCTATTGGAATTTTCAAACCTGCAGCCAGTTTATTGCCTATTAGTGCTGCTTGATTAAAACCACGCTCTGCTAATCTATCAACATGCAAGGGAACAGGAATTATAATATCTATATGAATATCTTGATAATAGTATTTGAACGCATTGCAAGCAATCGCTGCTAGTAAATCTGCTAGTTCTCTTTGACCTCGATATTTAAAGCGATGAATAATATCTTGAATGGCCTCATTATAAGCAAGCGCAGCCCGGTTATACGTGAAATAGCGTTGATTATCTGGCGAACAGTCTTGGCAAAACTGCGACTGTGTATCAGCACTATCAGCACTACTAATCAATCGACCACAGACAACGCAATACGAATCTAATATGAATTCCAGTTTTTCAAAACAAGCATTACATACTTCGCCTGATAAATCACTTTTTATGCGTTTTACAAGTGTGTGAGTATGATTATAGTTTTCAGTTTGATTACGATTATGATTTTGATTATGATTTTGATTATGATTTTGATTATGAAAAGTAGCTTTAGCAAGAATATCCGTTTTGCAAACAATGCAAACAGGCGGTTTGGGATATATTAATTCACTTATAACATTCAGCCATTCTTTCCATTGAAATCTAAACTTCGATTTTGTACTTGTGCTCATCTATGTACCAATCCAATCATTTATCTTCGGTTAGTAATATTTGTAGATTGTTTGGCGGCAAAGCAGTTAATTTCTTTGATTTCGCCAATTGCAGCCTTTATTTGCTTCGTCAAGTATTTCCCGAGAAATACAACCTGGCCACTAGGGTGTTCTATAGTTCGCCCAACACGACCTGCGATTTGAATAAGTGTTGATTTCGTAAAAACTGGATGGTGGGCATCTACAACAATAACATGTGAATCTGGGATTGTTACGCCTCTTTCTAATATGGTAGTTGTAATAACTAATCTATAGCGTCGTTCACGTAAAGCCGCTATCTTCTCAACACGCTGTGGGTCTTCTGAATATACAAATGTTAAGCTAATATCCTGAGGTAAATTATCCTCTAATAGCTGCTGTAGTCTTTTTCCTTGCGCAATTGATGGTACAAAAACCATCGTAACACCTTCACTAGGAATGCTAGCTAAAATCTTCATAAATACTGTCGATAACGATGACTCTGTATTTGAAAATTTGTCAATTGGATTAGCTATGCCAACGTATTGTTTTATCCGGCGTTTAAGCTTATCAAGTCCGACCGCTTCAATCGAAGGGCACATTATCCATTTTGGTTCCGGCAACGGATATTGGTGATGGCGACTAAACAACGTAACAATACAATCGTCTTTGACTTGCGCAATTATTTGCTTATCAGGCGTTGCTGTCATATAAACAAACTGCTTGCCGACTCGGTGTGCATGTTCATGTAGCATCTGATCTCCTGCATAGGGAAATGCATCTGTTTCATCAATTATAACTACATCAAACGCATGATTCTGATACCTTAAAAGCTGATGAGTGGTAGCAATGGTAATACCTGCATTTATATGTTTATCACTACTACCTCCATAGATTGCGTGAACCGAATCCTCCGGAAAAGCTTTCTGCAATCTTGGTAATAGCTCAAACACAACATCCTTTCTAGGAGTTGCAATCAACACCTTTTTGGCTTCTTGCCTAGCATTAGCTATAGCTTGAAATATCAGCTCGGTTTTTCCAGCTCCGCAAACTGCCCAAGTTAGGCAGTTATTTCCATTGCGTGCTATGTCACAAATTCTATTGCTTGCCTCTTGCTGATCTATGGATAATGGGTGTGGATATATAGGCTTAATCTTAGAATTGATATCCAGTTTAGATTTAGATTCAGAATACATCTGCGATTCAGAGCATGTTTCAGATTGTGATAGCATAGGTATACAACTTCTAGTTTCACCATAAGCTGCACATGCCGAACACACATAGCATTCCTGTTGACATCCACCGCAATCATGCCTAATAATTGATGAAGATTGCAAGCAGCGCATACAAGAAAGCCTGCCATTGTGGTCATGCTGAATGGCAGGCTGGATGTTAATTTTCTGTTGTAGGTATAAATCTTGTATAGCATAATCTATTGTTCTCGTCACTACAGATGCTGACGATTTTGCATCAGCTGATACTGATGGGTCTATATTTATAGATGCAGCTGATGTCGCTACAGACGAAGTTGCCATAACCAGAGATGTTAACTCAGGCAAGGTCAACCGCCGACTCCCTAATAGCTCAACTATTAAATCTTGCATCTGCAAAATACCCTTCGGCAGATACTCCAATTCATTATCATCCAATCGCTGCTTATCCAGTCGCTGCCCGCCGTTTTGCTGCACGCATAATTGGTAAGCCTGTGAAATTGTAGCATCTTCCAGCACTATTTCTATACTTGGAGCAACATATATATCTACCACTTCTTGCACATTAATATTCTTATGATTATGCTGAACATCCCAATACTTAATATCTATTGATATATCAGGAGAGAAATAGTAAATTCCTTGTGTTCGGTAAACTGTATACCGCATTCTAAACGGATTCATAGTATCTAGTTATTACCCTGTGGGTAAAATACAATTCCTAATCCAATACTACCGCTACCAGTATGTGAACCGATTACCGGCGTAAGGCTTTTCAATTCAATTGAAACTTCTGGCAATAGCTTTCTAATCTCATCATACAGTGTATTTGCATCTTCCATACTAGTAGAATACATAATGTTTACTAATGGCTTGGCCGCAGTTTCTTTAACTTCTTTTTCTACATATTCAGCTAATCTCACGAGACCTTTTTTAAATGACCGAACCTTTTCATGTGCACAAATAACTCCCTGATCATTTACTTTTACAATAGGATTAATATTTAATAAAGAGCCTAGGAAATAAGCAACTCCACTTACTCTACCGCCTTTATGTAAATATTCTAAATCACCAACTAAACAATAAACTTTAACCTTATCAGCCATTTCTTCCATTTGAGCCTTAACTTGCTCGATTCCAAAACCACTTTCACGAAGCTTAGCAGCATGCATTACAAAATTCCCGATCGGTCTAGACAGAGTTTTGGAGTCAATAATATGAATTTTTATATCCTTGACCAGTTCAGCAGCAGCTTTTGCAGCATTTACTGTGCCACTAATACCACTAGAAATATGCACCGAAAGCACTTCCGTGATTCCTTGCTCTTTCAAACGATTGTAAGCATCAACAAATTTTCCAACTGCTGGTTGAGATGTCTTCGGAATATCAGAGCTATCATCGATTCTTTCATAGAACTCTTCATTAGTAATATCAATACCCTCTTGATAGCTAACTCCATTTAACAAAATAGTTAGCGGTACAATATTAATATTGCTATTCTTAGACTCTTCTTCAGTTAGCGTTGCTGTGCTATCAGTTACTAATCCAAACATCTGTCATAACCCTCTCTATTGGAAATTTATATCTTAACCCATCCCTGCTTAATCGCTTGAATGACAGCTTGAGTTCGATCACGCACTTGCATTTTCTGAAAAATATTACTAACATGGTTCTTAACAGTTTTCTCACTTATAAACAATTCTTCACTGACATCTCTATTTGACATTCCTCGTGCCATTAAAGTAAGTATTTCCTGCTCTCTGGTTGTAAGTAGGTCTTCCCATACGCGATCATTAACTTCGTCATCATTTTTTGAATTGATTTGTAAATGCTCAGCTTCTTCACTAAGACGGGTGAATTCCTTTAAAACCTTCGAAGTAACCCTAGGATGAATAAATGATCCGCCATTGGCTACATGTGAAATTGCATCAATTAACACTCGTCCTTCTACGTCTTTAAGCAAATATCCTGATGCACCTGCTCTAATAGTTTCAAAAATATATGATTCATCATCATGAATCGATAATACAATTATTTTCACATTTGGTAACTGTTGCTTTATTTTTTTAGTTGCTTCGACGCCAGTAACCTTAGGCATATTAATATCCATTAATACTACCTCTGGTTCAATTTCTAGCACCTGTTTAATCGTCTGTTCACCATCAGCTGCCTGACCAACAACTTCGATACCCTCTTCTAAATCAAAAATCCTGACTAAGCCTTCACGAAATAACACATGGTCATCTGCTATGTATAATCGAATCATAACGGTTCCTCCTCTTATTTCTTTATTCTGCTAAAAGTATCGGAAGCTGAAAATACACCTTTGTACCTTTACCAATCGATGAGTTAAATTGCAAATTCCCTTGGAATAATTCAACTCGTTCACGCATTCCAATTATTCCAAAGCTTTCCGAGTTAGGCTTCAGCGCTGCCTCAACATCAAATCCCATTCCATCATCAACAACACTTACACTAAGCTTGTCGTTGCGGAACTCAAGCTTCAAAGACACCAGTTTAGCTAATGAATGCTTGGCTACGTTGTTTAGGCATTCTTGGATTAATCGGAATGCTGCTATAATTACAGCTGAATCTAGCTTTTCTTCTTTTCCAATAATCTTGAAGTCTGTAGCAATATTGCTTCTTTCCTCAAATTGAATTAAATATTTGCGTAAAGTTGGAATTAAGCCAAGATCATCAAGTGCCATCGGCCGTAAATCAAAAATTATCTTTCTTACCTCTGTTAGGCTATTACGGACTGCATCTTTAAGCTCCTGTAATTCTTGTCGAGCCTTCTCTAAATCAATATCTAATAAACGCTCGCAAATTTCCGCCCGAAGTACAACATTCGCCATTAACTGTGCTGGTCCATCATGAATTTCCCTCGCAACACGCTTGCGTTCTTCCTCTTGCGATTGAATTACTTTAACTCCCATTACTTGCTTTTGTTGAGCTGTTTCTAATGCGTCACTGATATTGGCTAAGTCCCCAGACAAATATCCAAGTACGGCACCAACCTGAGTGACGAATTTTTCTGCCTTTTCAACTGTATCGCCTAAATTTTTAAGACGAATCTGCAATTCATCCCGTCGTTGCCGTAGTTGCTGTTCCTTTTCTCTTGCTAGCATTAATTCAAGCTGGTTATTATTTGCATTTTCATATGCCTTTTTAATATCTTCCTCTGTAAAATTGCGAAAGTTTTTACTTACATGTGCTAAATGATTACGTGAACGCCGATTATCCTTTTCCAAGGCATCAACCTTATCAATAATTCTACATGCTTCTAAATGAACTTGATTAAGTTCTATATTAAGCTTAGACATCTCTCGCTGTGCACCATCAGCAATATCATAAACCTGCTGTTTGCTTGTCTCAATCGCTTCTAGTGTTTTCTTGATTACAGTATCTATTACTTTTAAGTTTATATCTCCAACGGCTTGCGTGTCTTTACCTTTAGAATCTGGCATAAGATTTCACGTACCTTTCTTATTACTACTATACTACAAATAGCTTGTTAAATCCTGCTTATTCACTTTTACAAAATGTTATTTTCACCATAAAGGAATGCCATTTTCCTGCAGGTATTTCTCTTTATAGAATATTAACCCTCTAAACAAAAGATCATCTTGTTTCCAAACTTGATCTATAAGTGAAACACTTAATCTTAAGTCATTACGCGTTAATCTCGGATAGTCAAGTAGCCCGTAAGTACCGTCAGGCATATAAGCATACCACAAATCATTGTTATCCTTCACCCATGCCATATTAGTGTCATGAACTGCCTGTCGAATCTGTGCAGCTGTTTCTACATAGGTATTATCTATATTATTATCTATATTATTATCTATAGAGTTATTGCTACTAGCGCTAGAACTACTTCCGATAGATTTATTATTGCGAGCATGTAGTTCTTCACTATAAAGCAACAGAAAATTCATCTCTGTTACTAGATGATTCAACGAAACATGTGTAGGCTGATGCGTTATAGTAGGATGAATATAATCTTGAACTAATAAGCCGCCATTTTCCGTAATGAAACTGTACTGATTTGCATACCAAACCAAGAAATCAGCGTATCTTGTAACGGCCGTTAAAATTCGTTCAAGTTCATCTTCTAGCTCTAGTATTAATAATTGCGCAGGCTGTTCTTGTGTTAATGCTTGCTCTTGCTCTGCTTGTGCTAATAGGTGCTCAAATTCATTTGTATAATATTGATATATATCTAACAAGAATAGTGCTGCATCTGTAGAAAACCTCGTATCATAAAAGCCAGCCTCAACTCCATAATCCTCAAACAACCAATTAGATTGCGGCGATGTAATCCAGTAACCGTCTGCTGTTTGCTGTTGTAGGTTATGGTTCAAGCTTATTATTGATAATGTTTCCAAATATGAGATGATTTCTTCTACTCCTATAGCTTCTTGCTCTTTAATCGAACGAATAAACCTAGCGCCAATATGCTCTGCAGGTACTTGCCAATAAGACATTGGTTGATATGGAGTATATGAACTTGGCACTTCATAGTAAATACCATCCATTCTTAATTTGCGAAAACGATCTAAATCAGCAATGCGTATATCTTGGGTCCCGACGTGCATTCCCGTCTCCATAACCTCATTATATTCGTTTAATGCAAAACTCGTAAGCTGATTAGCAGCTAAGATACCCCAATGCTCAGTTAGTAGTTGCTGCCCATCTTCTATATATAAAGGCAGCGTTGCTGTCCACGTTCTTCCTGTATCATTTATAGCAATTGATGTAGCTGGAGCTTTATCAAACTGCTCCGCAAAAACATTATTATCTAGGCTAGTAAATACATCCACCATGCCAAAACGCATATGTTCCGTAAATATCGCAGCTTTTGGCAGCTCCATTATACTTGAAGCTGTGATGTTTGAATCCGTCATCTTCGGAGCCGATATACTTGTCCAGCGACTGGTGGCATTGTTAATAGGTTCATCATATGTAATATAATACAATTTATCATCCGCAATCAATTGTTCATTAATCAATTGTTCATTTGCAATCGATTGTGCATTCTCCATTACTTCCCATACCAAATATAAATCATCATCCCCGTAATCAATCTGATAGGTATCAACTTTTGATGAATCTATTTGCAAAACGTCTAACGAAGCTAAGCTACTATCCAATCTATACGCAGTGATAAAATACACTACATCACCATTATCTATATGACGAAACTCTACTTTAACTTCCGCAACTTGCTTATCAGCTAGCATTACTGAAACTGGATATACATATGACGTTTGTAGAATTTGGCGCACAATGATTGGTTCACTTATTGCAAACTGATATTGACCTGCGACAGATAGGCTAGCTGCGAAGTCTGATTCTATTGATGTCGGTGATGCCGGTAATTTCCAAATGATTTTTTTGCTATCTAAGCTAATATCATTAACAGCTATTGGTGTAGAATCAGATAACTGTTCTCCGCTAGCTGGCATCGTCAAAATTGAAATTGCAACAATAATTACAACGGTTAATAACATGCTAATACTTAAACTTACGGCTAGATTATTACGATAGCTCACTACAATTCTCCTTGTTGTCTAGTAGTCCTAATTCTATATAAGTTTTCTATATTCTCTCACATATTAAGCAAAAAATGAATTAGCAAATTACATATTTCCCGAAAATATTTAAAAAAGCGTCTAGATTGCTATTATATCTAATTAGATATTTTGCAATCCAAACGCTTATTTATAATGCTATTTATGAAATATTATGCTATTTATAGCTGATTGTATGACAATTAGAGCATGTTGCATAAGCACCATCTAATGGATGGCTAGGCACAGCAGGTAACATTGCTCCACCAGCGTGACATGTTGCACAATTTTCATACATTGCATTGCCTTGGTGATTAGCAGGTAATGCTAATGCAGCTGGACCACTAGCTGCTGGCTTCTCTTCAGCAGGCGCTGCTGGTTGCTCAGCAGGTTTTTCTGCTGCCGGTGCTTCAGCTGCAGGCGCTGACGCAGGAGCTTCTGCTCCTTTATAATTTACAGTATGGCAAGCAGAACAATTTGCATAATCTCCATCAAGTGGATGACTAGGAACTGCAGGTAACATTGCTCCACCAGCATGGCATGTTGCGCAATTTTCATACATTGCATTGCCCTCATGATTAGCAGGTAATGTTAATACAGCTAGACCACCGCCAGTAGCAGGTCCGTCTCCAGATCCTTCAGAACCTCCAGGAGTACCAGTTACAAGAGCTTCGTGACAGCTTAAGCAATCACTGTAATCCTTGAATACTTTATGTGTTTCCTCAATTCCTGAGTGACACATAGTGCAATTAGCATATGCGCCTTCAGTGCTATGCGGAATTCCAGCTGGAAGTCCCATTTGTTCAGCCTCTGGTGTCATAGTATGACAATCTACACAAGCAAAATTATCAACTGCAGCACTAGTATGCTGTACATCTGCGTGACAATCATTACAATTTGCAAATACCCCATCAATTGGATGCACCGTATCCTTAATAGCTAAGTCAGGTGTTATTGGAGGAGTATCTCCTGCTTTCGGTTTATCAAAAGATGGTGGAAAACAAGCAGTAAGAATAATTGCCGCAAACGCTAAAACAAAAACTAATAAAAGTCCTTTTTGTAGTCTCAAAAATAAAACCCCCTTTCTAAATCATTAAATAATTACTATTACCCCTTAAAGAAAACTTACAAATAATAAACTAGTGTGACATTGTTCACATACTGTATGTAAAAATGAACACTTTATAGTTAAAAAGTTTACCACTAACTGCGATTCCATTCAATATCTTTTTCACAATTTATACTTAATTTATTCGCTAATAATCTTTAATATCTATTATTAGCTTGATAATTCTATCAAAATCTAACCTTCTTACACCATAATGTGTTTGCCTCAATATTTCCCTTGATACTCTATTAACAAAGGTATTATGGCAGGAGTTCAACCTGTTTTGTCGAATTAAAAATGTACATAGAAGGGAGTTATATGATGTCTAAATCATCAAATATATTGATATTATTCACGATAATTATATCACTTATGCTAATTGCAACATCTGTATATGTTATATTGTCTGCTTTAGATAACCAAAATTCTATAAATAATGAAGATACAAATAATGCTGTGTTAGATAATGATGTGTTAGATAATAGTGTGTTAGATAATGATATTAACGAGAATACTGACAACGATAGTAATGAATTAGATCTGCTTACTCAGCTATCATATGCACTTGATAAAGCTAGCATTCTTACCTTAACATATCATCATATTGATGCAGAGCCTAATAATAATCCTTTTACGGTAACCCCCGGACAATTTGCATCGCATATTAAAGCATTACAAAAAAGTGAATATCAGCCTGTAAGCTATGAACAATTAACACGCTTTATCACTATTGCAGATGAAACCAGAAATTTAATGTCCCTTAGCAGGTTGCTTACAACTGACGAAGAACAGTGGATTTCCGATAGCATAACCTTTCTTAAAGATTTACCTGAACAAGGATTTCACATTACTTTTGACGATGGTTATAAGAGTGTTTATCAATACGCCGTCCCGATTCTACTTGAAGCCAAACTACCAATGACGTTTTTCGTGATTACTAAATCTTCTAATAAGGAATGGGAGACTGCACCGTATTATATTAACTATCCTCATGTCACATGGGAGGAACTGCAAATTATACAACGATATCCACAATTCCAAGTGCAATCCCATACATATTCTCTACATTCTTATGAGCCTGGTGACGGTTCAAGCATACCATCACTGTCAGGGCGCATTTATCGAGCGGATTTAGGCAGAATAGAAACCCACGAAGAATTTCTAGAGCGAATTTATCAGGATATGATTCTTTCAAAAAGCTACCTAGAAAATCGATTAAGCTCGCACAAGGTTACTGGCATGTCATATCCTTACGGCGTCTATACCGATGATGTAATTGAAATGGCTGCAAAGGCGAACATTCAATACTTATTCACGAATCAACCTGATTTGATAACTTATCAAACATCTGCAACAGCTATACCAAGATTAAATGCTGGAGCACCAGATATGTCCGCTAAGAAATTATTAACATTGATGGAGCAATATTTTAGTAAATAAGATAATTTCTGAAATTACAAAGCCAGCTTATGCAGTATAAACTACAAAGCTGGCTGTATTTTGTGCAGGGTGTCTACCCTTTAAGATTCTGCTTATCTATAACCTTTGCATTCTCAAAAAATCGCACAATCTGGCTTTCTCTTCGATTTAAGATATTTATCACATCAGCGCCGATAGCGAATATAATAAGTACAAAGCCCAATACCGTGAACGCCATCCATACCTCTGCTTGCGAAAAGAAAATCGCTGTTATACTAAAGAATATGCTGATCCCATATATCATCAGAACAGTGGTCCGGTGTGAATACCCCATCTTTAATAAGCAATGATGCAAATGGTTCTTATCAGCTGCACTGATTGCTTGCTTTGACAAGAATCTGCGGATAATTGCAAAGAAAGTATCAGCAATTGGAACTGCTAATATGATAATCGGAATAATGAATGAAACCAATGTTACATGCTTAAAGCCTAGAATTGAAAACACAGCAAGATTATAGCCTAAAAACAGCGCTCCAGTATCACCCATGAAAATCTTCGCTGGATAGAAGTTATGCACCAAAAATCCTAACGTACTAGCCAATAATAGCAAAGCCATAAAGGCAATAATTATATTCCCCATTGTAAATCCAATAATGCTAATCGTCGCCAGCGCAATCGATGCTACTCCAGCTGCAAGCCCATCTAAGCCATCAATTAAATTCAATGCATTAGTAACGCCAATAATCCACAATAACGTAATTGGGATGCTCAGCCAACCAAGCTCAAAAATATCCTGGTCTGGTAAAGTAAAAAACTGCACTCTAATACCGCAATATACTACAATGCCCGCAGCAACTATCTGACCTAAAAGTTTATATTTAGCTGATATTTGATATTTATCATCTATTAAACCAACAGCAATAATAACTAGACCCCCAATAATAAATCCGAGGATTTGCCAATCATTAAATACTGGGCTGCTTATATCTATTATATCAAAGTATAAAACTGTCGTTAACGGCACTAAGAACGCAATACATATAGCAAGTCCACCCATCCGAGGCATTACCTTAGAATGAACCTTTCTTTGCTCTGGTCTAT
>Ga0265293_10012176_pt1 | contig 11488 bp, 5 predicted proteins | sample Munlanlewell138R_FD_192505 | JGI IMG/M metagenome (GOLD analysis project Ga0265293, IMG submission 192505) | Leachate microbial communities from a municipal landfill in Southern Ontario, Canada - Leachate well 138R | ecosystem: Engineered > Solid waste > Landfill > Unclassified | place: Canada... | reverse complement strand
GCCTTCCTGGCCTCTCGCACGCTGCCGGAACCCTTGACCCAAGAGTTCGCCAACGCCGTACAGGAGGCGCTGTCTGGATTGGAGAAGATCGAGGTCAAGAGCGACGAGATCAAGCAGGCGCTGCTGCAAGGCGGCTCACCCGCCACGCCGGACGATCTGCGCAAGCGCTTTGATGCACTGATCAGTGACCGTAGCAAAGGCAAAGATGCCACCAAGCTGCGCTTCGTCATCGAGTGATGGACCCAATAGAGGAAAGCAATGGATATTGAAACCGCTGGGGCCATCAGGCTGTTTTTCCCCAACCCATCGTTGACCTTGGTTTATTTCGAGGCGCTAGCCAACGCGCTGGATGCGCGCGCGACCGATGTGTCCATTGAGATTGATGTGCAGGGATACGACAAGCCTGACACGTTGAAGATCACCGTTACGGACAACGGCGATGGATTCAACGATGAAAACTTTGATCGCTTCAAAACCTTGTTGAAGCCCAGGGACAAGTTCCACAAAGGGATTGGACGCTTGGTGTTTCTCAACTATTTTGATCGCGTTGAAGTTATCAGCATGAGGGACAGGTGGCAGAGGAAATTTGTCTTTAAAGAGGGTTTTGACGACAACGCGCCGCTCCAAAAGCTTGAGCAAGCACAGGATGCCAAAACGACGCTGACATTCACTGGATTTTCAGGGTCTCGCGTAAAGTCCTATGACAATCTGAAGCCAGATGCCATCAAACCTCTCTTGATTGAGCAGTTCCTGCCAACGCTGGATGCGCGCAAACGTGATGGCAAGGCTTTCAGGATTTGGATCAACCTGAAAACCACGGAGAGCAACCCGCAGAAGGAGTTCTTTCCACATGAGGTGACGATCACACCTGATGATTTGCCTTCAATGACCAAAATTACCATCCAAGATAACTCTCTGGATGCGTTCTCGACCATTGACATGCACTATCACGTTGAGCCGGTTTCCGGCAAAGGGAGCCTGCTCGTCGCCTTCAACATTGATGGCCGGACAATTCCCGTGAACCTGATACCAGCTTCGTCTTTTCCGACGGGCTATATGGGTGTATTCCTGTTCGAGTCGGAGATGTTTCACTCCAATGCCGACAGCTCGCGCCAAAAGCTGATATTTCCCGACGGCCTCCAAGAAGCGAGTCTTTATCGTGTCTTGCGCCGAGAGGTTGGAAAGATTCTGGCAGACAAAATTCCGAAGATCACGGAGAAGAACGAAAAGGTAAAGGAAAAGTTCGAGGAGCAATTCCCGCATCTTCTGGGCTATTTCGAAAACGATACCGTTGGCTTGATTGATCGTGATGATGCTCTGGAGATCGCGCAGCAGAAGTTCTTTCGTGCTCAGAAGCAGGTGCTGCAATGCGAGACACTGACCGAAGCAGCGTATGAGAAGTCGCTGGAGCTTTCATCGCGCACGTTGACCGAATACATCTTGTACCGCGACAAGATCATCGGCCGCATGAAGGAAATGACGGCCGACAATGCCGAATCCGAAATACACAATCTCATCGTCCCGAGATTCAAGGAATTCTCGAAAGAAGCCATGCCTTCGGAGGTTTACCAGAACAACGCCTGGTTGCTGGATGACAAGTTCATGGTGTTTCGTACCATCCTGAGCGAGCAGCGGATGGATACCGTCGTCAATGCCATACGGCTTGACGAAGAATGCGAGAAAGATGCGGGCAGGCCGGATATTGCCATGATCTTTTCCGCCGATCCAAAAGATACCAGCGCAGTGGACGTGGTCGTCATCGAAATAAAGAAGAAAACGGACGATGAAAAAGAAAATCAGTACGCCATCAATCAACTGCTTGATCGTGCGGTGAAATTGGCGTCGCATTGCCCCAACATCCAGAGAATCTGGTACTACGCCGTCATCCAGATCAGCGACACGATGGGAACACGGCTGCGCCAGCAAAATTGGGCACCACTGTTCTCCATGGGGAAGCTTTACTACCAGGAATTCCGAACCGAACGACCGGATGGAACGGTGGTTCCGACTCCGACTTTCGTCGTGTCCTTTGATGCCATCGTGGCAGATGCCGAAAGCAGAAACCACACATTCCTCGAAATCTTGCGCAATGGCATGAGGGAATACGCCGCACAACAGGCCACGGGCCAGGCAGGCAGCTAGTCAAATGGCCAAGGCAAACGGCTTTGCCGTACTCCTCGCGAAAGAACGAATGGATACATTCCTTGGATGTGTGGCCGAAGAGCGGACGTTTGCCGAGCCTGTCGCTGACTTTCAACACAGCCGAACAACACCTTTGGTCTGCTTCGTGGTCGATGCTGGGAAGTTGACGCACCTTGGTCTGGGGCGTCGCGGCGTGCGCGCTGGTACGGGCTTGAGCCGGCTTAACATCGACAAAGCGGAAGAACTGTCGGAGCCAATATCAGTTCGGAAGCTGCTCAACCGCTTGCCGAAGCGTAACGCAGAATCCATCCGCAAGCGGTTCCAGTCGGGCGGCTTGTTGACCGAGAAAGGCTTCTCCGTTGTTGTCGAAACCCTCCGCCAGCTTGCGCCCCAATCCAGCACCTTGCTGGATCGGTTCAGTGAAACCAGAACTGCCCGCATACGGCGATTGCCCGACAAGGCAAGGGAGAACCTGGCACAGCAGAAAGAAGCGGTGCTGACGGCGCTCTCGATTGCCGGGCTTAGCCGCGACCCCGTTCAGGAATGGGCGCCCTCGGATGAAACGCCGGTCTCCTTTCTGGACGGCTTGCCCAGCGTTCGGCTGCGCGAAGACCCGATGGTGGTCAACGACCTGCAAAACCTGCCGGGCTTCGAGGTAGTCAAGACCTACCCCTATGGCGCAGCGGTATTCGAGTCGGAGGAAACGTCGGAACGCCTCACCGTCATCCTTGCCAATCGTCTTCCGCTCGAAGAGCAAACCGGCACCGATCTTATCTACTTCAACGAAACCTACCATAGCTTTGTCATGGTTCAGTACAAGGCGATGGAGCGTGAAGACAGGCGCAACAGGCCAGCCGAAGCCGTCTATCGTTTGCCCGACGCGCAGTTGAAGGAAGAAATCGACCGCATGGATGCCGTGCTCGGCACGTTGAAGGCATGTGCGCCCAACACCGACATTGGCGGCTACCGGCTGACCGAAAACCCGTTCTTCCTCAAGCTCTGCTCCCGGCTTGTATTCAACCCGGATGACGTGGGCTTGGTGCCCGGCATGTACCTGCCGCTGGATTACTGGAAGCTGTTGGAGAACGACCCCGCCATCCAGGGGCCGAGGGGTGGCCTGCGGATCACCTACGAAAACGCAAAACGCCATTTCGACAACACCGCATTTACCACCGTGGTGTCCAAGGCGTGGGTTGGCACGACGCCCAGCCAGTCGCAGGTGCTTCAGGACGTCATTCGAGCAACTCTGGAAACGGGTAAAGCGGTAGCCATTGCGATCAAGCCGAAGACATCCACCGAACCCCAAGACGGTGATCAAGAAATGGAAGAGGAAGCAGTCGATGAATGATGTCACCTCATTGATGATCCCGGCCAACTTGCCGGAATGGTTGACGTTGGCCAACGTTCTGTTGACCGCGATATTCGCCGGGCTCACGTTTTTTATCCTACGTGCCAACCGCGCGGCAGTTGGTGCCATGCGTAAGCAGATGGAAGATCAGAATCGCCCGTTTGTCGCCGTGACCGTGCAGGTGCGCATGGGCACACCTGTCATCCAATTGGTGATCAAAAATGTGGGGCGTTCGCCTGCGCAGAATCTTCGGCTGCACCTGGATCGAGATTTCTTTCAGTTTGGCGAGCAAGGCGACGGTCGCAACCTCGCCAAGCAATCCGCCTTTTCGCAATCCATCGACTGCCTGCCGCCAATGTCGGAGCTGCTGTTCGATCTTGGAATGGGCTTCGAGATATTTGCAAGCGGAGCTGATCTGGCGATTTGTCCGCATACGTTTCAAGTGTCAGCCGAATACGAGTATGGCAAAAACAAGTACAACGAAAAGACCCACGTAGATCTGCGCCCCTACATCGGCACCAGCGTGCCCAAGCATCCTGTGGTGGAAGAACTGGAACGAGTTCGGCTGTCCATCGACAAACTGACCGCCACAGTCAAGCAGTCTGCGAATGCGGCAATCAAGGCCCAAAGCGCCGAGGAAAAAAATGACTGATCTATTTAGCACTACACAACAAAATTCTGGCCCAGTGGAATGTCTCGGGCAGACGTTCCCGAGTGATGAGGCTCGCCGCGAGCATTACTTGAAGCTGCTTGCCGAGAAGCTCAAAGATCCAGCGTTTCGAAAGATCGAAGGATTTCCTATCGGTTCGGATGAAGACATTCTCGCGCTTTCTGATCCGCCGTACTACACGGCTTGCCCCAATCCGTTTATCGGGGACTTTTTTCAGTACTATGGCAAGCCTTATGACTCGTCTGTTCCGTACAGCAAAGAGCCGTTTGCAGCCGATGTAAGCGAAGGCCGAAATGACCCGATATGTAACGCTCACAGCTATCACACTAAGGTTCCGCCTAAGGCTGTAATGAGATACATCCTTCATTACACAAACCCTGGCGACCTCGTATTTGATGGCTTCTCTGGAACTGGGATGGCAGGCGTTGCTGCTCAGCTGTGCGGTGACCAATCCGCAGTTCAATCACTTGGCTACAGGGTGGATGCCAACGGCGATATTTTTGGAGAGACTCGGAATGAAGAGGGCGAAACAAAGTGGGAGAAAGTTTCAAAAATTGGTGCTCGAAAAGCGATCCTAAATGATCTTTCCCCTGCTGCGACATTCCTTGCACACAACTTCAATTCCGCGTCAGACCCGATTGCATTCGAAGCCAAGGTCAAGAAGATATATGACGAGGTAAAAGCAGAGTGCGGCTGGCTTTATGAGACTTCTCATACGGATGGCGTATCTAAGGGGCAGATTAATTACGCTCTTTGGTCGGATGTCTTTAACTGCCCTGAGTGCGCAGGGGAAATAGTCTTTTGGAACGTGGCAGTTGACCCGGATGCTGGCCAGGTCAGAGAGCGATTTGACTGCCCTCATTGCTCAAAGAATTTAAACAAGAAATCGCTTGAGCGAGTCTGGATCACGAAGCACGACAGTTTCATCAGCGCGACCGTCAAGCATGCAAAACAGATCCCGGTGCTAATTAACTACACCCTTAGTGGGCGACGGTATGACAAGAAACCAGATTCAGGCGACTTCGCATTACTCGAAAAGATAGAAGCGAAGGACATTCCTTATTGGGTTCCAACAGACGAGGTGCCAGATGGTTTTAACACCAGGCAACCGAAGTACTCCCACGGGATTACGCATGCCCACCATTTCTTTTACAAAAGAAATTTATGGACGCTAGCGGCGTGCTGGAGTCGAGCCGATTCACCAGAACTGAAGTTCATGTTCACATCCATGATGTACAAGTCAACTCAACTCTGTGCGCCACTCATGTCTAATTATTTCGCTGCGCTTAAAGGACAGAATCGAGGTGGCTGGGTAGGAAAGGAAAGAACGGGAACACTCTACTGCCCCTCAATTCACAGCGAAGTCCCTATATTTCCGCAGATTTCTTCGAGGTCATCTTCGGCATTCGTCAATGTTGGAAAGATCGAGAACGTTGCGATTGGCACGTCATCGACATCAGTCTTAGATATCGATTCCAACTCTTTAGACTATGTTTTTATTGACCCACCTTTCGGCGCAAATATCAACTATTCGGAAATGAGCTTCCTTTGGGAGGCATGGCTAAAGGTACGCACGAACAATAAGACTGAAGCCATTGAAAACGACATTCAGGGAAAAGGCGCAAACGAGTACCGTCAAATAATGACGACTTGCTTTAAAGAGGCGTATCGCATTCTGAAGCCAGGACATTGGATGACTGTTGAGTTCTCAAACACGAAGGCTTCGGTTTGGAACAATATTCAGACTGCCATATCTGAAGCAGGATTCATTGTTGCCAATGTCTCCGCGCTCGACAAAAAGCAAGGAAGTATCAACGCATACATTTCGACCATTGCAGTCAAGCAAGATCTTGTTATTTCTGCATACAAGCCGAATGGTGGACTGGAGAATAGATTTATGTCCTCTGGTGGAACCGAGGACTCAGTTTGGGATTTTGTTCGAACTCATTTGAGTTATCTGCCAACCGTAAAGATGAGGAATGGCAGTTTGGAGTTCATAGCTGAGCGAGATCCAAGAATCATCTTCGATCGAATGGTCGCGTGGTTTATTCGGCACAATGTCCCGGTTCCCATGTCCACTCAGGAGTTTCAGGCCGGTCTTATCCAGCGCTTTGTTGAACGTGATGGAATGGTCTTCTTGCCGGATCAGGTAGCCGAGTACGACAAGAAGCGTATGCAAATTGCCATTGCTCCTCAGATGGAGATGTTCGTTTCCGACGAGCGCAGCGCAATTGATTGGTTGACCGATTTCTTGAAGCGCCGCCCATCAACCTACCAAGAGGTTCACACCGACTTCATCAGCCAGCTCGGAGCAGGTTGGAAGAAGCACGAGTCGAAGCCGGAACTTGCCGCCTTACTCGAAGACAACTTCATTCAGTACGAAGGCATAGGTGATGTGCCAAGCCAGATCCACAGCTACCTTTCGACCAACCACAAGGATTTGCGGGGTTTGGAGAAGAACAGCCCAGCCCTTGTGGCGAAAGCCAAGGACCGTTGGTACGTGCCCGACCCGAACAAGGCACAGGACCTGGAGAAGAAGCGCGAGAAGGCCTTGCTCAAGGAGTTCGATCAGTACCGGGCATTCACGGGGCGACGCCTGAAGGAGTTCCGCCTGGAAGCGTTACGCGCTGGCTTCAGAGCGGCATGGGGCAATAAGGACTACAAGACGATCATCGACATTGCGGCCAAGGTGCCCGACGTTGCGCTGCAAGAGGACGAAAAGCTGCTGACGCTGTATGACCTCGCCCTGACCCGTACTGAGGATGGTATTTGATGACACCTCGCGGAGCCGCTCGATGAATCAAGATGAACTGCTGGCACGACTGGGCGGCATCGAATGGAACGACTTCGAGTGCAAGAAGGCCCAGCGCGCCGTGCCGGAAGATGCCTACAAAACCGTTTCCGCCTTTGCCAATACGGCAGGCGGCTGGCTGGTGTTTGGCGTCAGCGAGGCCAATGGTCGGCTGGAAGTGACCGGCGTTGAAGAGCCGGACAAGGTTCAGAACGATTTTCTGGCGGTGCTGCGTGGTGGGCAGAAGCTCAATCGGGTGATCAGGGTAACGCCCCATCGCTTTGAACTGGACGGCAAGCATGTGTTTGCCTTCCACATCCCGGAAATGCCGCGCCTGGAGAAGCCGGTTTACCTCAAGGGCGACCCGCGCCAGAGTTATTTGCGACGTGGCGCGGGCGATGAACAGTTCACCCAAAGCGAACTGGAGCGTTTTTTACGTGACGCTGCGCAAGAGCGGTATGACGGCACGGTGCTGACCGAGCTTGCTGCGGACACCTGTTTCGATCTGGATACCGTCAAGTGGTATCAGGCCCAGTTTGCAAGGCGCAACCCTGAACATGCCGAGATCACCGACCCGATCGCCTTCCTGCTGAACTGGAACTTCGTGGTCGAGCAAGGCGGCAAGCTGCACCCCACTCGTGCGGGCGTGCTGCTGTTTGGCACGGGCCGTTTTGTACGCCAGATTCTGCCCAGGCCCGTGCTGGACTACCAACGTATCGACACGGCTTTTGACCAGTGGTCTGCTGAACAGCGCTGGCATGACCGCTATGTGTTTGAGGAGAACATCTTTCAGACCTGGCAGGGCTTGGTGGCACGCTACATGCGTATTGCCGAGCATCCGTTCTCGCTCGATCCGACGACGCTGCGCCGCAACGATGATCCGCCGGACTATGTGGCCTTCCGTGAAGCGGCCATCAACCTGCTGATCCACCAGGACTATGGCGACCACGGGCGCAAGGCCTCCATCAAGTTGTTTACCGACCGCACGGTGTTCTGGAACCCCGGCGATGCCTTTGCGACCGAAGCCGAGCTGCTGGACCCCACTGAAAAGGAAGTGCGCAACCCGGCCATCGTGAAGGCGTTTCGCCGCATTGGTTTGTCAGATCAGGCCGGAACCGGCATTCGCGCCATTTTCCGCAACTGGCACGAGCTGGGGCGTACCCCACCCCAGTTGAAAAACGACAAGGCGCGCAAGGATTTTGAACTGGTGCTGATCAACAAGCCTTTGGTCACCGAAGCCATGCAGCGCTTGCGCCAAACCTTGGGGGCGAACTTGACGCCCGAGCAGGCGGGTGTGCTGGCGTTGGCGCTGTCGTTGCCAGAGGGGGAGCCTCTCACCCTCACGGCGATCCGCAGCCTGGGTATCAGCACCACCCAGCAAGCCCGCGCGGTGGCTGACCATCTGGTGCGGCAGCAGTTGCTCGACCCGCTTAGCGAGACCCAGTTTCAGGCCCGCGAGGCAATTCGCCAGCGCTTTGCCCAAGAGGCGCAAGCGCAGGCCAGGGACCAAGCCGGGGCCAAGTCGGGACCAAGTCGGGACCAAGTCGGGCCTAAGTCGGGACTCAGTGCCGAGCAGCAAGCGTTGTTGGCACAGATGACTGATGAACACGATGTTGCCAAATTGATGCAGTGGGTTGGCCGCAGCAACAGGAGCAAGTTCCGGGAGGTGGTGTTGACGCCTTTGCTGGCATTGGAACTCGTCGAAATGACCATCCCTGACAAGCCCAACAGCAGCAAGCAGCGCTATCGCCTGACTGCACAAGGCAGAGCGCTGCGCGATGAGGTGGGCCAATGACGCAAACCGAGCGCAGCTTCTCTATTGGCGATTGGTGCTGGTTCACGCGGCAGGCGTCGCCGTGCCGGGTGATTGAGCGGCAGGATGTGTGGGGTGAGGTGGCCTACCGCGTGTGGTGGCCTGCCAAGGACGCAGTGGTGCGTGCCCGAGCGTTGGACTTGATCCCGCTGGGAAACGTGCGGCCGAGCGTGGAGCAGATTCTGCACACCACGGCGGCAGCCAAGCTGCTGGATGCGCTGGAAGACAACCTGCTGCTGGCACCGATCCAGTCCAGCGTGGTGCCGCTGCCGCATCAGCTCTACGCACTGAACCGTGCCATCAGCCGCGATCGTATTCGCTACCTGTTGGCCGATGAGGTGGGCTTGGGGAAAACCATTGAGGCTGGTTTGGTGCTGCGCGAATTGAAGTTGCGTGGCCGTGTGAAGCGCATTCTGGTGGTGGCACCCAAGGGACTCGTGCGCCAGTGGCAGGCGGAAATGCGCCTGCACTTTGGTGAGACGTTTCAGTTCATCGAGCCGTCCGAGCTGGCTGCCTTTCGCCAGTGGCGCGGCGGCGCAGCCCAGGAAGAGAACCTGTGGCGCATGCACGATCAGGTGATTTGTTCGCTGGATTCCGTGAAGCCGATGGAAAGCCGGCGTGGCTGGAGCCTGGAGCAACTCAATACTTACAACCGCGAGCGCTTCGAGGATTTGATCTCGGCGTCGTGGGATCTGGTCATCATCGACGAAGCCCACCGCATGGGCGGCAGCACCGAGCAGGTGGCCCGCTACAAGCTGGGCGCGGCACTGGCCGAAGCCTCGCCCTATCTCTTGTTGCTGTCGGCCACGCCGCACCAGGGCAAGACTGACCAGTTCATGCGGCTGATGCAGTTGCTGGACCGCGAAGCCTTCCCCGACGAGGGCAGCGTCAATCGTGAGCGGGTGCGGCCTTTCGTGATCCGCACCGAAAAGCGTGCGTCGATCAACGCCGAGGGCCAGCCGTTGTTCAAGCCGCGTGTTACCCGGTTGCAGGCGGTTGCCTGGCAGGCTCGCCACGGCGCACAGCAACGCCTGTACGAGGCCGTGACCGACTATGTGCGCCACGGCTACAACCAGGCATTGGCCGCCAAGCAGCGCCACATTGGTTTCTTGATGATCCTGATGCAGCGGCTGGTCACATCCAGCACGGCAGCTATCCGCACCACGCTGGAGAAGCGCCAGGCGCTGCTCGATGCGCCGCAGCCGCAGGCGAATCTGTTCGAGAACACCAGTACCGACGAATGGGCTGACCTCGATGGCCAGTCACAGGTGGATCTTGCCATGCAGTCCAGCGGCTGGGAGTTGGAAAAGTCCGAAGTCGAGATGTTGCTGGAGCTGGCGCGGGAAACCGAGGCCGCCGGTACCGATGCCAAGGCTGAGGCGCTGCTGGAGCTGATCTACAAGCTGCAGCAAGAAGAAGGCGACCCGGCGCTGAAGGTGCTGATCTTCACCGAATTCGTGCCCACGCAAGCGATGCTGGCCGATTTTCTGGAGAGCCGTGGCTTCTCGGTGACGACGCTGAACGGCAGCATGGATCTGGAGACCCGCACTCGTGCGCAGCAGGCGTTCTCCAAGGAGGTGCGCGTGCTGATTTCGACGGATGCCGGTGGTGAAGGTCTGAACCTGCAGTTTTGCCATGTCATCGTCAACTTCGACATGCCGTGGAACCCCATGCGGATCGAACAGCGCATTGGTCGGGTGGATCGTATCGGCCAGAAGCATGAGGTGCGCGCGATCAACTTCGTGCTTGAAGACACCGTGGAACACCGCGTGCGCCAGGTGCTGGAGGAAAAGCTGGAAGTCATCGCGCAGGAGTTCGGCGTCGATAAGGCGGCCGATGTGATGGATTCGGTCGAGGCCGATCCGATCTTCGACGAGCTGTTCGTGCGCAGCCTGCAGAAGCCGGACGCCATCGAGCAGGAGTGCGATGACGCGGTGTCTCAGTTGCGCTCTACGTTGGCGGATTCAAAGAAGTCCTCCGATCTGCTCACCACCGAACACGATCTGGACGCCGAGGATGCCCGCAAGTGGCGTGACCACCCAGCGCAGTTCTGGCTGGAGCGCGCCATCACCAGCGGTCTGGCTGTGCGCGGAGGCGCGGCAACGAAGGCTGGCAAGGCATGGCGGGTGACATGGGCGGACGGCAGCGAGTCGGCCCAGGCCTGTTTTGATGCCCGCACAGCGGATGAGAACCCGGAGTTGGAGTGGATCACCATGGAAGACCCGCGTGCTCGGGCGGTGATCAGCGAGTTGCCGCGCTTTGTCGGCGGGCAGCCGCTGCCGGTGATCCGCGTGACCGGCTTGCCGGATTCGGTACGCGGTATCTGGTCGCTGTGGGAGATCAGCCTGGCGGCGGAGGGTTTGAGCCGCAAGCGCTTTTTGCCCGTGTTCATCAATGAGGAAGGCCGCTCCTTCATACCGACTGCCAAGCGCGTGTGGGATTTGCTGCTGACTGAAACGGTGGACGTGCATGCCGTGACCGGCACCGAGGCGTCGGCGAAGTGGTTTGAGGCATCCCATGCTGCGGCCAGTACCCAGGGTGAACGAATCTTCACCGAACTGCTGACCGAACACTGCGCCCGGCTGAAGGAAGAACGGGAACGTGCGCTGTATGCCTTCGAGGCCCGAGGCCAGGCCATTGGGCGAATCGGCCTGCCCGCCGTGCGCGAACACCGTCGCAAGCGGCTGCAACAGGAACACGATGCCCGCATGGCGGCCCTGGACG
>Ga0265293_10012174_pt1 | contig 11489 bp, 9 predicted proteins | sample Munlanlewell138R_FD_192505 | JGI IMG/M metagenome (GOLD analysis project Ga0265293, IMG submission 192505) | Leachate microbial communities from a municipal landfill in Southern Ontario, Canada - Leachate well 138R | ecosystem: Engineered > Solid waste > Landfill > Unclassified | place: Canada... | reverse complement strand
TCTTGCGGGACAGGACCTGCCTGGCGTCATTGATCATCCGGGCAGGATCGAAGGGGATCTCGGGCAGATAGACCAGATCAGGGCCATGGCCAATGACACCGGCCAGGGCGGAAGCGCCTGCCAGCCAGCCGGCGTGGCGTCCCATGCATTCAAAGACGACAGCCATGGGGGTCTTATAGGAGTGGGTATCATGCCAGACTTCCGAAATGGAAGTGGCAATGTAGCGGGCGGCCGACCCGAAGCCCGGACAGTGGTCGGTTCCGAAAAGATCGTTGTCAATGGTCTTGGGAATCCCGATGACCCGGCATTCATAGTCCTGGGCCTGAAGATAGGCAGAGACCTTGTGGCAGGTGTCCATGGAGTCATTGCCGCCGTTGTAGAAGAAATAGCGGATTTGATACTTCTTGAGAAGATCCAGAATCTTCCTGTAGTCCCGGTCATCCCTGGCAGGGTCGGCCAGCTTGTAGCGGCAGGTGCCCAGAATGGATGAAGGCGTTCCCATGAGCAGTTCAAGCTCTGCCCGGTCTTCCAGTGAAATATCAAAGATCTGCTCATCGAGCATCCCTTCAATACCGTGGTTCATGCCGAAGACCCGGGGGATCAGATGGGGATGATCCAAAGCCTCCAGAAAGACACCGGCTGCGCTGGAATTAATGACCGAAGTCGGTCCGCCGGATTGGCCGAAGATGAGATTACCTTTGAGAGATGACATAAATTCCTCCTATTTATAGGACTAGACGTCCAAATCATGTAAAAGACGCCGCATGCGCCGGCTGACCAGCCAGGTGGCCAGGCCGGCAAAAGCGCCTGAGAGCAAAAAGAGGGCCCAGGCCGTAATCAGGTTGCTGCCGCCTGTAAGGAAGCGGACCAGGAAGGCGAATCCAACCAGGATTCCTATGTAGGCGAACATGCCCAGGCTGGAGACCGTCGCTGCCCTGGTGTTTTTAACGGCGCGGATTTCGTTGGTCCAGTCAAGATCCGGGAAGATCATGTCCGTGTAGAAACTGGTGATCTGAACCAGATAGGCGTTGACCAGCGCTACCAGGAAGATGACAAGGCCAAAGAGGAGAGAGGCGGTCAAAGCCAGAGTCAGGGCACCAGCAAGGATCAGCCAGACAGCGGTCATGAAGCTGAGGCCGGGGGTCAGCCAGGCCAGGACCTGGGTTTTGACAGGGACAGGGATCTGTTTGGTGTAGGAGAAGAGGCTGCCCTGGCGCGATACGGCGGATGCGGACATCATGTTGGTTCCGGAAAAGAAGGAAGCCGTGCCGGATATGATCAGAACCAGAAGCCAGGCCGATTCTTTCCACATGCCGGAAGCTGCCCAGGATTGAATGAAAAAGATGAAGGACATATCCACTTCCCCCGCTTTGGCCAGGCGGACCAGGGAGAGGACGACTACCCCGACCATCATCAGGGGCAGCAGGGTGGCTGCAAGAATGGTCTGGGTGAAAAAGGAAGGCGTGCGAAGCAGCAGTTTCCAGTCACGGCTGACGATGGCCCGGTAGGCGGTCCGGGGGCGGAGGGCAAGAGAGGTTTCCTCCCCGCTCAGGGGACGGCTGGCTTTGCCTGCGGCCCGCATGCCCAGGACTCCGGGGATGTAGAGCTTGCCGGCCAGAAGCAAAAGGATGGAAAAGGCCGCCAGGTTGACCAGGAAGGCCGCCAGGCCATTGAGCAGGGTGTAGGGTGTACCGGCGTGAATGAGCATGGCCGCTCCGAAGCCGGAGGAAGGAACAAAGCGCAGGGCACCCTGGAGGGCGGGCGCTGAGCCCTGGGGGGTAAAGAGAGAGGCTCCGGGGACGGTGCCGCCGGAGGACTGCATATTGATAAGGAGTGAAAAACCGACAGCCAGGAAGATGGCAAAGATGGAGGTAACCATCTGGAAGCGGTCCTTGTCCCGGGCGAAGCGGGTATAGCGCATAAGGAACATGATCAAAATGATGACCAGGACAAAGGGGGCCAGGGTAACAAAGACCATGAAGGGGATGGTCTGCAGAAAGAAATCCAAGGTCCTGGCCGTCAGGATCCCGTGGGTGATCAGGGCCGGCCAGAAAAGCAGGAAGGGGAAGAGGAGGACAGGCAGGTAGGCCTGGGTCATTTTCCCCGCGATGATGGAAGAGGGTTTGACCGGCAGGACCAGCAGGGTTTCCAGGTTGCTCTCGTGGTAGAGAGTGGGGATGGCCTGCATGATGCCGAAGAGAAGAACGGTGGCCGGGGCCGCGGCGGCGATCAGGAGTATGAGGCCGTCCATGTTTCCCGTGATTTTCAGGCTCTCGGTCATGCCGTAGCCGTAAAGGACGGAATAGGAGGACAGAAGAATGATCAGGAAGGCGTAAAGCGCATAGGAAGCGCCCCTGGACATTTGTTTCTTCTTTTTCTTTTTGCCCCCCATTCCCAGGCCCTGACTTAAGGATCCCAGCATTTCGCGCCAAAGAGGGCGCATGAGAATGAAATAATGTTTCATATCAGCTGTCCTTGCCCCAGTCTGTTCCCCGGAGGGCAGCGTCTTCTTCCGGATTGTTGACCAGCCGGAAGAAGAGTGACTCCAGGGAAGTATCCTCAGCGTAGCGGCTCTTGAGCTCGTCCATGCTGCCGACAAAGAGGAGTTTGCCGTTGTCAATGACGCAGAGGCGGTCACAGATCTTCTCGGCTACCTCCAGGATGTGAGTCGAGAAAAGTACGATCTTGCCAGCATCGACGTGCTCACGCATGAGCTGCTTGAGCTGGAAGGAGGAGGCGGGATCAAGGCCTGTCATGGGTTCATCCAGGATCCAGGCATGGGGGTCGTGCAGAAGGGCTCCTGTCAGGATCAGTTTCTGCTTCATACCGTGCGAGTAGGTCTTGATCATCTGATTGAGGGCGTCGTTAATGCCGAAACGCATGGTCAGGGACTGGACGCGTTCTTCGCGTTCCTGTCTGCCGACCCCATAGACGTCTGCGATGAAGCGAAGATACTCAATCCCTTTGAGCCGCAAGAAGACATCGGGATTGTCGGGGACAAAGGCGAACTGCCGCTTGGCTTCAATTGGAGACCGTTCGATATCGTAACCGTTGATGGAGATACTGCCCTGGTCCAGGGACAGAAGACCCGTGATCAGCTTGAGGGTTGTCGTCTTGCCGGCGCCGTTGGGCCCCAGAAAGCCGAAAATCTCACCTCCCCTTATATCAAGTGTCAGACCGTCAACAGCATTGCGGATGCCGTCATAGCTTTTGCTCACGTTAACCAGTTGGATCATAGGCTTCCTCTTCCTCAGCCGCCATGGCTCAATGGATTCAAACTCAGCTTCCCCAGTATAAGTAAGCCTTGTCTCAATTTCAATGAAAGGCAGCAGAGGCCGGATCTTTTTGGTTGACAAGCCAGATATCCTTTGACATAATGGCTTGGCCGACGCACCGTCGGCCATGAATGCGGCCATGGCGGAATTGGCATACGCGCACGTTTGAGGGGCGTGTGGGAGACCGTACGAGTTCGAGTCTCGTTGGCCGCACCAAAGGAGAACCACCTGCAGATTCGTGTCAGAGCGAACCGGCAGGTGGTTTTTTAGTACAATGTTGCGGGAGGGTTTTGTCCTTGGCCGATCTATTTTCCAGTTACCAGGCGCACGGTATCAGCAGAGAGGTTTTCGATCTTTCGGAGGAGGCTCTCCGCCTCTCCAGGTCCGCCATGCAAGGCATTGACCGGATCCGTGAAAAGCGGCAGCTTGATGTGCTGGCCGCTTTTCATGAAGCGCGGGTCTCTGAGAGCGGCTTCATGGCCAAAACGGGCTACGGTTATGACGATTTGGGCAGGCAGCAGACGGAGGCCGTATTCGCCCGGGCCTTGGGCGCCCAGGATGCCCTGGTCCGCATCCAGTTCAGCTCGGGCACCCAGGTTCTGGCGACCTGCCTGAAGGCCCTGCTCTCTCCAGGGGACGGACTGCTGATCGTGACAGGCCGGCCCTATGATTCCCTGATTCCGACCCTGGGCAGGATCCAGCATACGGGCTCCCCATCATCTGAGTTTACAGACCTTGAATCCCGGCAAAGCCTTTCTGCCAGGGGTGTTTCCATCAGCCAGGTGGACCTTCTGGCCGGCGGGGCCCCCGATCTGGAAGGGATCAGGCAGGCTGTCGGGCCGCAAACCCGTATGGTCTATATTCAAAAATCCAGGGGCTATTCAGACAGACCAGCCCTGCTTAACCGTGATATCCAGGCCATCGCCAGCCTGGTTAAAGAACTGAAGCAGGATGTCATCGTCTTTGTCGACCACTGTTATTCGGAATTTGTCGAAGAATTTGAACCCACGCAGGCAGGAGCGGACCTTATCGCCGGTTCTCTGATCAAAAACCCGGGATCAGGCCTGGCCCCGGGCGGCGGGTATATAGCAGGCCGTCAGGATCTGATTCAGGAGATCAGCCAGGGCATGACTGCCATCGGTGTAGGCCGGGAGGTGGGACCCGCTTTTGGCATGACGCGCTTGCTCCTGCAGGGCCTCTACCTGGCGCCCACCGTGGTGGCCACGGCCTTGAAAGGAGCTGTCCTGACCGCATCCCTCTTCAGCCTGGCCGGCTTCGAGGTCAGTCCGGAGCCCCATGAGGTCCGCGGTGACATCGTTCAGCTGATCCGTCTGGGATCCCCCGACCTCCTGCAAACCTTCTGCGGCGCCATCCAGGCGGCATCTCCCATCGATTCTTTCGTCAGACCACTGGCGGCGCCCATGCCTGGTTACGACTGTGACATCATCATGGCTTCGGGTTCCTTTATCCAGGGTTCGACCATCGAACTCTCCGCGGACGGCCCCCTTCGGCCGCCCTACCACGTCTTCATGCAAGGCGGCCTGACCTTTGAGCAGATCCGCCTGGGGGCCATGATGGCTCTTCAAGAGATTGGAAAGGCCTGGGGTGACCGGTGACCGGCATGCTGGGAAGAAGAAGGAATCAGGGCCCGGGAGGAAAAAGGGCGGATGAACTGGGTGCCCGCCGTGCCGCGGGCGGAAGAAAAAGACGGGCTCTTGTCCTGCTTGTTTCAGGCCTGGTTCTTGCCACCATTCTTTTTGCCGTCTGGTCCATTTTCTTTGTCATGACCCATGACCGGGAAGAAGTCCGCCTGTCCTTTCTGCGGGAGGGAGTGGTTGAAGAATCGTTGGATCTGCCTCTGGTCTTTCTGGAGGAGGGGACCCGGATTTCAGCGCCGGCCTCAGGTCTGTTGATCCCCCTGGCTCAGGAGGGACAAAGGCTTGCCAAGGACGGCGAACTGGCCCTGATCGTTGCCCCGGACAAGGAGCGCGAGGCCCTGCTTTACAAGGAAGCGGAGGCCCAGTACAAGGCCAGGCTCTTTCAGGTCAGCGGTTTCGCCGATCCGACACGCTTCCAGACGCCCCGGTCGCCGGCAGACAGCCAGCTCAGAGAGGCCATCCGGGAGCTGATCAATCAAAGATCGCAGCGGAATCTTGAAGCCCTGAATCATCAGACCGCGGGCCTTGAGGATCTTGTCAGGCAGATCACCCCGGCATTGTCTTCATTCGCGGGCAAGGATGACCAGCTGGAGAAACTGGCCGGTGAATGTCAGACCTATCTGGCTTACCTCAGGGCTGATCCGCGGACGGTCCTGCTTCGGGCGCCGCTTGCCGGGGAGGTCAGCTACCGGATCAATGACTGGCCGCAGACCGAAGAGGTTTGGGCGCAGCTGAAACTGGACCCGGACCGGGTTATCAGCCAGCTCGAAGAGTCAGCGAGGGGTTCGGGGGACTTGGGATACCAGCTGGTGGCTCAGGGCGGGGACCTTGCCATTCTGAGGCGTTTCGGCGGCTTGACCCTGGCTTCCTGGCTGAGTCATGATCACCCAAAAGCCCAGCTGATCCGCAAAGGAACCAAGCTCGATATCCGGGATCCTGAGAGCGGCCTGGAACTCCCTGACTGCCAGGTGGAGGCACTTGAGGAAAACCCCCAGGGCCGGGTTCTGCGCCTGACCTGCCCGGGGGCCAGAGGTTCTCTTCCTGCGGAGGGTGCCTACGGAGAGGTCATCTTCGTACTGGCACGGACGGCCGGCTTACGGGTTTCTCTTTCCAGTCTGATTGATCTTGATCCGGAGGAAGGGCGGGCCGGACTAAGGCGGGTCAAAGGGGGTGTAACCGAGACCATCAGGATCCGGCTTACAGCCAGTGACGGGACCTTTGCTATCATTGAAGCGGAAGATGCCGGGGAGACTCTCTCCCAGACTGACCTTTACGTTGTCAATCCCTGGCGGATTGAAGACGGGCAATTGATCGGCTAAGGGCCGCAAGAGGAAAAGAATGACGGACAGAAGTCAGCTGATCGGACAAAACCTGCAAGCTATCAGGCAGAACATTGACGAGACCGCCCAGGCTTACGGGCGCGATCCGGATTCCATCCGCCTGGTGGCCATCAGCAAAACTTTCCCGCCCCAGGATGTCGAAGCGGCCTTTGCGGCAGGTCAAAGGCTTTTCGGTGAAAACAGGGCCCAGGAACTGGTTGCCAAGGCCGCCGCTATCCGCGCCCAGGGCCTTGACTGCCAGTGGCACATGGTGGGAACCCTCCAGACCAACAAGGTCCGCCAGCTTGTCGGCCGGGTTTCACTGATTCATTCTGTTGACAGTCTGCGGCTGATCCAGGCCATCCAGAAAGAAGCTGAAAAACTTTCGATTCAGCAGGCCATTCTCCTGCAGGTCAATGTATCCGGTGAAGCCAGCAAGCACGGGTTTGAGCCGGCTGACCTGGAACCCCTGCTGCGCAGCAAGGGCGAATACCCTAACATTGTCTTTTCGGGGCTCATGACCATGGCCCCCTTTTTTGACGATCCCGAGGAGGCCGGCCCCATCTTCGCCAGGCTGCGGGATTTGCGCGGCTCTCTGACCGACCGCCTGGGTCTTACAGATTTTAAAGACCTTTCCATGGGCATGACCGGGGATTACCGGCAGGCCATCCGGGAAGGCGCCACATTGATCCGGCTTGGAGGCGCGGTTTTTGGCCGGCGGGCTCCCTGAGGGGCAGGTAACAGAACAATGACAGAGATATGACAGTTTGCTTTATTTCTTGCAAGCCTGTCATGCTGTCATTATAATGGGCTCACAAAAGGCCGGACAGTGGGCCGGCCGGGGAGAAGACTATGAGTAATTTTCTGAATAAACTCTTCGGCAGAACGGATGACGATTACGATGATTACGACAGCATGGATGCCTACGAGCTCTATGCCCGTGAGGAAGCCGCGGAAGAGCGCCCGCCCCAGGTGCGCGATACCAGGCAGCGGAAGGCTGCTGAGCGGACTGTTCCCTTTCCTGCGGCCAAGCAGGGTGTGGACAATACGGTTGTTCTGGTTGAGGCCTTCGATATAGATACGGCCTGGCCTGTCTGCGATCATGTCAAGCAGGGCCGTACCGTTATCTGCAACACCGAACGCCTTTCTCCCGACATCCGCATGCGCTTCCAGGATATCGTCTCCGGTTCAGCCTACGCCATCGGCGGTCTTCTGCAGGCGGTCTCCCAGTTTATTTTCGTCTTTGCGCCCGCCTCGACCCGTATTGATTTCGATGACGGCAGACTGGCCTTCAGCTCACTGCGAAACGCCAGTCGTGAACCGGTCATGCCGGGCCTGACCAATGACCGCGATCATTCCCACTATGCCCGCTGATTCCAGCAAGGAAGGTGTCCTGATCGGCCTGGATGTTGGCGGCAGTATTACCAAGATCATCGGCTTTAGGGAAGACAGGCTTCTGCGCCAGGCGCGGGTTCAGGCCAATGATCCGGTGGCATCTGCCTATGGGGCTTTGGGCAAATTTTTAACACTCAACGATTTGAAGCTGGAAGAGATTGAAGCCATCCATGTAACAGGGGTCGGCGCTTCCTACCTGGATGAAGGTCTGCATGACTGCAGGACCGTCCGCGTCCCTGAGTTTGACGCGGTGGGCCTGGGCGGGCTCTATGTCTCCGGCATGGACCGGGCCATTGTCGTCAGTATGGGAACAGGAACCTCCATTGTCTACGCCGACCGAAAGGTCATCCGGCACATGATCGGATCCGGCGTTGGGGGCGGAACGCTCCTGGGCCTGGCGCAAGTCATTTTGAATGTCCGCGATTTCACCAGCGTAGGTGAGCTGGCTGATCTGGGCGATCTGCACAGGGTTGACCTGACTGTGGGAGATATCTCCCGCTACGATATTCCCGGACTTTCCTCGGATACGACGGCCTCCAATTTTGGCAAGGTCGGCGATCACGCCACGCCCAATGACCTGGCCCTGGGCATTATCAATCTTGTTTTTCAGTCGGTTGGAACGGCAGCTGTCCTGGCGGCCCGTCTTGAAAAAGTGGATCAGATTGTCTTCACCGGCAATTTGCTTCACGTGGACCAGGGCCGGCAGGTTCTGGCCGGTTTTTCCAGCCTTTATGACACCCATATCAAAATCCCCGAGAAAGCCGAATACGCGACAGCCATCGGCGCCGCACTCTACCAGGGGTTTTGAAATCAAAAAAGGCCCGCAGCTTGATGTCGAGGGCCTTCTCCCGTCCGTCTGAACAGTCAGGAATTCTTCTCTTGAATGGCCCGGTCAATGGATTGGGCCGCTGTTTTGCCGGCCCCCATGGCCAGGATGACGGTTGCCGCCCCTGTGACGGCATCGCCGCCCGCCCAGACGCCGGCCTTGGACGTGGCCAGGCTTTCCTGATCGACGATAACGCCGCCCCAGGATTCACAGGCCAGATCGGGCGTCGTATCCCGAAGCAGGGGGTTGGGGGACTGGCCGATGGCCACAATCACCGTATCCAGGGGGATGGAAAAATCTGAGTCGGGGAGGGGTACCGGCCGCCTGCGGCCGGATTCGTCCGGCTGGCCCAATTCCATCTTGACGCAGCGGATGCCGGTTACCCAGCCATCGGGATTGCCCTCGATCTCAACCGGGTTGGCCAGGAAGTGGAAGATGATTCCCTCTTCCATGGCGTGTTCGACTTCCTCGTGGCGGGCGGGCAATTCCGCCTCCGACCGGCGGTAAATAATATAGACCTCTTCCGCACCCAGTCTTTTTGAAGTCCGGGCGGCATCCATGGCTACATTGCCTCCGCCGATGACAGCTACCCGCTTACCCAGGCTGATGGGAGTAGCGTATTCCGGCCACCGCCAGGCCTGCATGAGGTTGGCCCGGGTCAGGAACTCGTTGGCGGAATAGACCTGGTTGAGGTTTTCGCCAGTAATGCCCATAAAGGTGGGGAGACCTGCGCCCGTGCCGACAAAGACGGCTTCAAAACCTTCCTGGTCCAGAAGTTCGTCCAGGGTCAGAACCTTTCCGATGACCCGGTCACATTCAATTTCCACCCCCAGTTCGCGCAGCTGCTGAATCTCAGTCTGAACCAGGGATTTGGGCAGACGGAATTCAGGGATGCCGTACATGAGGACGCCGCCCGCCAGGTGGAGGGATTCAAAAATGGTCACCTGATAGCCCAACCTGGCCAGATCACCGGCACAGGCAAGGCCTGCGGGGCCGGAGCCAACGACGGCCACCTTGTGGCCGTTGCTTGCCGGTTTTTCGGGCGCGGCGCTGACATTGGCAAAATGCCAGTCTGCGGCAAAACGTTCCAGTCGTCCGATGCCTACCGGCTGCCCTTTGATGCCCCGGACGCAGACCAGCTCACATTGGTTTTCCTGGGGGCATACCCGGCCGCAGACCGCGGGCAGGCTGTTGGTTTCGATGATGGTCTGGTAGGCTCCCTCAAAGTTTCCCTGGACGATGAGGTTGATGAAATCGGGAATCTGGACGTTGACCGGGCAGCCGCCAACACAGGGTTGGTGCTTGCATTGGAGGCAGCGCGTCGCTTCCTCCAGGGCCATCTCCGGCGTGTAGCCCAGGGCGACCTCCAGGTAATTGCGGTTCCTGACCTGGGGCTCCTGTTCGGGCATGGGAGTTTTTTCCAGCTTCATATTGATCTTGTAATCAGCCATGGCGCACCTCCCCGGTCAAGCGGCAGCGGTGGAGCTCCTGCTCCTCCCTGTAGTCGTGAGCCTCCTGCTCCAGATAAGCCTTGGAGCGCCGGATGGCTTCTTCGAAATCCACCTCATGGCCATCGAAGTCGGGGCCGTCCACACAGGAGAATTTGACATCGCAGCCGACCGTCAGCCGGCAGCAGCCGCACATACCGGTGCCATCCACCATGATGGTGTTCATGCTGACGATGGTTTTGAGGCCGTAGGGGCGTGTCAGGTTGGCCACTGCCCGCATCATGACCAGGGGGCCGATGGCCAGAACCAGATCGAACCTGGCTCCCTCATCGATCAGCTCCTGGAGGACGGTGGTCACAAAGCCCTTGCGGCCGCTGGAGCCGTCATCCGTAGTCAGGTGAAAACGTGAAGAGACAGCCTTCATTTCCTCTTCCAGGATAATCAGGTCCTTGTTGCGGAAACCTGCGATGACATCCACCTGGGCGCCGATCTGATGCAGATAGGCTGCCTGAGGGTAGGCAATGGCCATACCCAGGCCGCCGCCGATGACTGCTACCCGCTTGCCGGCGTATTCATCCAATTCGGAAGCCTTGCCCAGGGGACCCACAAAATTTTCGATCCTGTCTCCAACCTTGAGGTCTCCCAGACGCAGGGTGGACTTGCCCACAGTCTGAAAAATGATCCGGACCGATCCCTTCTGAGGGTCGGTTCCGGCGATAGTAAGGGGAACCCGCTCACCTTCCTGATCTACCCGGAAGATGATGAATTGACCCGGTAAAGCCTTTCTGGCGATCAGCGGAGCTTCCACGTCCAAAAGGACGGTGTCGCTGTTTAGCTGCTCGCGCGCGAGAATTTTATTCACGTCTCCTGATGCTCCTTCTCGATTGATTTGGGCCGGCCTATGGCTTGCCGGCTGTGCACAACTAGTTATTTTAAAGAGAATACCATAAGAAAAGCTGTGCGTATTGACAGAAAGCTAAGGATATTTGAGAGATTCAATGATGTTCTCCAGGTCTTAGGGACGCCCGCAAGTCAGAGGCAAAAATGGAAGGTAAGGCTGACAGGCCTTCAGGGGCATTTCACCTCCATGGTTCCCCTTGAAGAAGAAGGGAAAAACAGCAGTTGACAAGGCAGGTAAGGGCTGTTATCCTAGCAAAGCGCCATTCGGGAGAAGGGCGCGGTTGGACCTTGAAAATTGAACAGTGCGAAATAAGACGGGACCTTAATTTGAGTAAGAATTGAGGTAGCGGACAGTAAAGTAATTAAGAGCCAAAAGGCTCTCATATATATGAGAGTTTGATCCTGGCTCAGGATGAACGCTGGCGGCGTGCTTAACACATGCAAGTCGAACGGGGGTCATCTGGCGGAACTTTTCGGAGGGAAGCCATTTGACTCGAGTGGCGGACGGGTGAGTAACACGTGAGTAACCTGCCTTTTGCTGGGGAATAACTGTGGGAAACCATGGCTAATACCGCATATTGTGTCTGCAAGGCATCTTGTGGATATGAAAGGAGCAATCCGGCAGAAGATGGGCTCGCGTCCGATTAGGTAGTTGGTGGGGTAAAGGC
>Ga0265293_10012173_pt1 | contig 11489 bp, 15 predicted proteins | sample Munlanlewell138R_FD_192505 | JGI IMG/M metagenome (GOLD analysis project Ga0265293, IMG submission 192505) | Leachate microbial communities from a municipal landfill in Southern Ontario, Canada - Leachate well 138R | ecosystem: Engineered > Solid waste > Landfill > Unclassified | place: Canada... | reverse complement strand
AAGGCCGATCCCATCCGCCTGTAACCAAGGAGCCGATCATGCGCCCCACCGTCCCCGCGCCGCAAAGCACCCCCAATACATGGGGATTCCTGCGCGATCCGATGATCGCCCCTACCGGCTTTCGCGAATATGACGCGCGCTGGAAATACCCCGAGGAAATCAACCTGCCCGGCATGACGGCGCTGGGGTTGGGCATCGGCACGCAGATGCATCTGCGCGGCATCCGCCCGGAAATTGCCGTGGGCAATGATTACCGCGACTATTCGCTGGCGATCAAGAATGCGCTGATCATCGGGCTGATTCAGGCGGGCATCCGGGTGCGCGATATCGGGCCGGCGCTGTCGCCCATGGCCTATTTCAGCCAGTTTCATCTGGACGCCCCCGCAGTGGCGATGGTGACCGCCAGCCATAATCCCAACGGCTGGACCGGGGTGAAAATGGGCTTTGCCCGCCCGCTTACCCACGGCCCCCAGGAAATGGCCGAACTGCGCGATATCGTGTTGCAAGGGCGCGGCCATCCCCGGCCCGGCGGGTCATACGAATTCGCCGATGGTGTGATGGAGGCCTATATCGACGATCTGTGCGGCGATTTTCGCATGAGCCGCAAGCTGCGCGTCGTTTGCGCCACCGGCAATGGCACCGCCAGCGCCTTTGCGCCGCGCGTGTTTGAACGCATCGGGGTAGAGGTCGTGCCCTCGCACAACCGGCTGGATTACACCTTTCCCCATTACAACCCCAACCCCGAGGCCATGGAAATGCTGCATGACATGGCCGAAACCGTGCGCGATTCCGGCGCCGATTTCGCGCTGGGATTTGATGGCGACGGCGATCGCTGCGGCGTAGTCGATGATGAGGGCGAGGAAATTTTCGCCGACAAGATGGGCGTGATCATGGCCCGCGATCTGGCGCGGCTTTATCCCGGCGCCACCTTTGTGGCTGATGTGAAATCGACGGGGCTTTTTGCATCCGATCCGGTGCTGCAGCAGCTTGGCGCCAAGGCCGATTACTGGAAAACCGGCCATAGCCACATGAAACGGCGCGTGCATAAACTGGGCGCGCTGGCGGGATTTGAAAAGTCGGGGCACTATTTTCTGGCCGAGCCTATCGGGCGGGGCTATGACTGCGGCATGCGGGTGGCAGTGGAAATCTGCAAGCTGATGGACCGCAATCCCGATATGAAAATGTCGGATCTGCGCCGCGCCCTGCCCCGCACATGGGCCACGCCCACCATGTCGCCTTTTTGCCCCGATACGGAAAAATATGCGGTGCTTGACCGAATTGTCGCGCGGCTGCAGGCCATGGCCGATGCGGGCGCGCCCATCGCCGGCCAAAAGATTGCCCAGATCGTCACGGTAAACGGCGCGCGGGTGATTCTGGCGGACGGGTCATGGGGGCTGGTGCGCGCATCGTCGAACACGCCCAATCTGGTGGTGGTCTGCGAAAGCACGCAAAGCGATCAGCACATGCGCGCGATCTTTGCCGCGATGGATGCCGTGATCCGCACCGAACCGCTGGTCGGTGCCTATGATCAGACGATTTGACCGATTTCCCTGCCGGTAAAACATCGGGATAAGGTTTGGCAGCTTTTTGTGTTTTCGGGGCTTGCAGATCCAGACGCCAACGCGTAATTAGCGGCCCATCGTTGGGGTGTAGCCAAGTGGTAAGGCAACGGTTTTTGGTACCGTGTACCGTAGGTTCGAATCCTACCACCCCAGCCATAATCTGACATCGCCGCCGCGCGCCCCTGCCGGGCGCCTGATGCCGCGGCGTCAATCTGCCCGTTACATGCCATAATTTTGCGCCGCTTTGCTGTTATGCAGGGTGGTATGGCGCGCCAATTCGCCACGCCTATTTTGCTTGTCTTTGGAACGTGTCCGGGTAATCTGCTTTTGAAATACCAATTCAATTACGGGGTGGCGACCACATGCGCCTGACATCCTTCACCGATTACGGGTTGCGCATGCTGATGCGCATGGCGGCCAATCCCGAACAGGCGTTTTCGGCGGGGGCGCTGGCCGATGAGCTGGGCCTGTCGCGCAACCATCTGGCCAAAATCATGCAGCGGCTTGCCCGCGCCGGTTTGATTGAAACGCGCCGCGGCGGCGGGGGTGGTGCCATTCTGGCCAGACCCGCCGATCAAATCCGCCTGGGCACGATCGTGCGCCTGCTGGAAGAGGGGCAGGCGCTGGTCGAATGTTTCGATCCGGCCAATGCTACCTGTTCACTTGCCTGCCAATGTCGGCTGAAATCGCGACTGCGCGCGGCCGAACAGGCCTTTCTTGCCGAACTCGACCGCACGACGCTGGCCGATATCGCTTTGAAGCCGGCCCGCGCGGCCTGAATATAAGGAATGTCCCGATGGCCATGACTTCGACACTTACGATGACAGAGCGCAAGATCGGTATCGTGCTTGCGCTTGGGGTTGCGCTTTTGGGCCTGATCATGGCCGTTGCCGCGCGACAGGGGATCATGGCCGTTCACGGGGGCATGGCGCTGGCGCTGGGCGTCGGGCTTGTGTTTCTGCTGGCCGGATCGCTTTATGATCGCAACGAGCCGGGCGCCGACCGGCTGACCCGCTATTATGACGCGCCCATCGAATTTGGTGTCATCATGACGCTGATCTGGGCAGTGGTGGGCATGGGCGTGGGGGTGTGGCTTGCCGCGCTGATGTATTGGCCCGAGGCGACGCCGCCGTGGCCATGGACCAGCTATGGCCGCCTGCGCCCCGTCCATACATCGGGCGTGATCTTTGGCTTTGGCGGCAACGCACTGATCGCCACGTCGCTTTATGTGCTGCAACGCACATCGCGCGCCCGGCTGGCCGATTCCATCAGCCCGTGGTTCGTGCTGATCGGCTACAACCTGTTTTGTATCTGGGCGGCCAGCGGCTATATGATGGGTTCGACCCAATCCAAGGAATATGCCGAGCCGGAATGGTATGCCGATCTGTGGCTGGTCGTGATCTGGGTGACCTATTTCGCGCTTTATATCCGCACGCTGGCGCGGCGGGTCGAGCCGCATATCTATGTCGCCAACTGGTATTATCTGGCCTTTATCCTTGTGGTGGCAATGCTGCATATCGTCAACAACCTGGCGATTCCCGTCAGCTTTGCGGCGGCGAAATCCTATACGATCTGGGCGGGCGTGCAGGATGCCATGATCCAGTGGTGGTATGGGCATAATGCGGTGGCATTTTTCCTGACCGCCGGTTTTCTGGGAATGCTTTACTATTTCCTGCCGGTGCGCGCGCAGCGGCCCATCTGGTCGTATCGTCTGTCGATCCTGAGTTTTTGGGGCATCGTGTTTTTCTATATGTGGGCAGGGTCGCACCACCTGCATTACACGGCCCTGCCCTATTGGGTGCAGACGCTGGGCATGACCTTTTCGGTGATGCTGCTGGTGCCAAGCTGGGCCTCTGCCGCGAATGCGATCATGACGTTGAACGGCGCGTGGCACAAAGTGCGCGATGACGCGACGCTGCGCTTCATGTTTGTGGCGGCGGTATTCTATGGCCTGTCCACATTCGAGGGGTCGTTCCTTGCGATCCGGCCCGTGAACTCGCTGTCGCATTACACCGACTGGACGGTGGGCCATGTGCATTCGGGCACGCTGGGCTGGGTGGCGATGATCGTCTTTGGCGCGATCTATACGCTGGTGCCAAAAATGTCGGGCCGCGCGACGATGGCCTGGCCCAAGGCGGTGGAATGGCACTTCTGGTTGGCGGTGGCGGGCACGCTGGTCTATATCATCTCGCTTTGGAATGCGGGGGTGGTGCAGGCGCTGATGTGGCGGGCCTATGACGAAAATGGCGCCCTTTCCTATAGTTTCATCGAATCGGTCGAGGCGATGCTGCCCTATTACGCCGCACGCACCCTGGGCGGGGCGCTGTTTCTGGCGGGCGCGATCCTGTGCGCGCTGAACTGCCTTGCCACGATGCGCCGTGCCGGGACGCTGGCCGATGCGACCGACCATCCCCTTGCCGTTCAACCGGCGGAGTAAGCCATGCTGAAGCTGCATTACAATCTGGAAAAAGTGTCCATGGGACTTGTGGGGGCGATCATCGTGGTTGCCTCGGTCGGGGGGATCGTGGAAATCGCGCCGCTGTTCACGATCGAGGATACCGTCGTCATCCCCGAGGATATGCGCCCCCATACACCGCTAGAGCTGGCTGGCCGGGAAATCTATCTGCGCGAAGGTTGCTATGCCTGCCACAGCCAGATGATCCGGTCGCTGGCCGATGAAATCGACCGCTACGGCCCCTATTCGCTGGCCGCCGAAAGCGCCTATGACCGGCCGATGCTGTGGGGATCGAAACGCACCGGTCCCGATCTGGCGCGTCTGGGCGGGAAATATTCCGATGACTGGCATGTCGCGCATATGATCAACCCGCGCGATGTGATCCCGGTGTCGATCATGCCCAGCTATCCGTGGCTGATGCGCCCGCTGGATACCAGCCTGATGCAAGGCAGCCTTGGTGTGATGGCCCAACTGGGCGTGCCCTATGACGAAGACATGATCGCCAATGCGGTGGCCGATGCCTGGGCGCAAAGCGATCCCAATTCCGCCGGCGCCGGCGATCTCATGGGGCGTTATGGCGACGGAATCGCGGTGCGTGCCTTTGACGGCAATCCCGAACGGCTGACGGAAATGGATGCGATGGTGGCCTATCTGCAATCGCTCGGCACGTTGACATCTGCCCCCTATGACCTTGCTGCGGAGGATGCGCCATGAGCTATGAAACGCTGGTTCTGATTGCCAAAGTCGTCGGGCCGTTGTGGATGGGGGGGTTTTTGCTGGTGGTGCTCATCCGCGCCTATAATCCCCGCCGCCGGGCCGAACAGGAACGGATTGCCCGCTCGATCCTGGGCGGCACACCACGCGAGGACCGCCCATGAGCACCGATCCCAAAACCTTTCCCGGTGCCGATCCGCATACCGGCCAGCGCGAAGTTGATCCGGTGACCGGCTATGACACGATGGGCCACGAATGGGCGGGTATCAAGGAACTGAACACCCCCTTTCCGCGCATCGCCTATCTGGCGCTGCTGGCGACGTTCATCTATTCGGTGATCGCCTGGATTTTGTTGCCGGCCTGGCCGCTGGGGCGCGATTATACCCGGGGCCTGCTGGGGCTGGAGCAAAGCGAAATGGCGCTCGAACGGCTTGGCGGGCTGACCGAATTGCGCGGCGAATGGCTGTCGCGGTTCGATACGCCCGAATTCGGCCAGTTGGGCGGTGATGGCCCGCTGATGGTGGTGGCCATGCCGGCCGCGCATCGCCTGTTTCAGGATAATTGCGCCGCCTGTCACGGGATGAATGGCGAAGGCGGGCCGGGTTTCCCGGCGCTTGATGATCATCAATGGCTTTGGGGCGGTGATCCCGCCACGCTTGCCGAAACCTTGCGCGTCGGGATCAATGCCCCGCATCCTGAAACCCGGCTGGCCAATATGCCCGCCTTTGACTGGCTGGATTATTCCGAGCGTCTGGCGCTGGCCGATTATGTCGCGGCCCTGCCCACCGGGGCCGCCGATCACGCCAGCCCCGCCGCCGCGTTGTTCGATGAAAACTGCACCGCCTGTCATGCCGAACGCGGCGAAGGCGGCTTTTTGAACGGCGCGCCGGCGCTTGATGATGCGAATACGATCTATGGGCAGGATCCGGCCAGCGTGATGGTCACCCTGAACCGGGGCCGCAACGGGGTGATGCCGCATTGGTCGGACCGGCTGAGCGGTGCGGAAATCAACCTGCTGGCGCTTTATGTTTCCCAACTGCCCGACACCACCCAAAGGCCCCCGCAATGACGCCGCGCCGCCAGAAATATCTTGCGGCTTTCGGGGCGCTTGCGGCGGTCGGGTTCGTTCTTGCTGCGAATGCGCATCTGGTGGCCGTGGCCTTTGAATCCCAACCTGCCTGCGTCGCGGTTGCCGATGCCGCCCAGCCCGCCAAACGCGCCTGTTGAAAGGTCTGCCGATGCTAGAGCCACTTCCAACCATCCGCCCCCCGCAACCTGCCGGTTACAAGCTGTCGCGCGGCCTGCCTGCCACGGCCGCCTTTGGCTGGCTTGCCAAGGGCTGGCGCGATTTCATGGCCGCCCCGGGCCAAAGCCTTGCCTATGGGCTGTTTCTGACGCTGGTGTCCTATATCGTGCTGGGCGGCCTGTGGCTGCTTGAGCTGCATTATCTGGTGCTGCCGGCGATATCGGGTTTCCTGATCATCGGGCCATATCTGACGGCGGGGATTTACGAACAAAGCCGCAGGCTGAGCGCCGGGAAATCCGCACCAATGCGCGAAATGTTGATCCTGCGCCCGGCTTCGGGGGGCCAGCTTGCCTATGCGGGGCTTTTGCTGGGGGTTTTGGTGCTGTCATGGCTGCGCGCGGCCGATCTGCTTTATGCGCTGTTCTTTGGCCTTGTGCCCTATCCCGGCGTCGAAGATGCGATGATGAATGCCTTTTTCACCCCGCGCGGCTGGGCCTTGCTGGTCACCGGCACCTTTGTCGGCGGGATTTTCGCGGCCTTTGCCTTTGCGCTCAGCCTGTTTTCGATCCCGATGCTGGTAACAGAACGCACCGACGCGCTAACGGCGATGGGGCTCAGCTTTTCGCTGACCACGCATAATCTGGCGCCCTGCCTGATGTGGGCGGCGATCATCGTGGCGGGCATGGCCTTGTCGGCGATCACGGGGCTTTTGGCGCTGATCATCGTGTTCCCGGTGCTGGGCTATGGCACCTGGCATTGTTTCTGCGCGATCGGCGCGCCGGATCTATGACCGGCGCGCTTGGCATATTGATCCCGGTCTCGCTTGGTATGGGGCTGGTGGGGCTGGCCACATTTTTCTGGGCGATGCGCAAGGGCCAGTTCGAAGACCCCGAGGGCAACGCCTGGCGCGTGATCACCCCCCAAGACCCCCCATCCGACGAAGGACACGACAATGACGATCTGGCTGCCGACCCTGCTGACCGCGACCCCGCAAGAAGGCTATGATCTGGCCGTCAAAATGGCGCGCGTCGCCGTGAAAATGACCCAGCCCGATGCCGATATGCGCGATAAGTTGCGCGCAACCTATGCCGCCGATGCCGATGCGCTGATTGCCTCAAGCCAGGTGGTCGCCACGCATTTTGCCACCGTGGCGGCGGCGAATGATTACTGGAAACAGGATGGTGATCGAGCGTAACGGCGATAGCTTCACCGTGCCCGCCGATCTGCTGGCCGAGGCGCTGGGGCTGACACAGGCCGCCCTGCGCGATGCGATGCGCGATGGCCAGATCACCACCCGCACCGAACGCGGCGAAGGTGATGATGCCGGGCGCTGGCGGCTGACCTTTATCCATGGCGCCCATGCCTGCCGCTTTACCGTGGATCAGGCCGGTAACCTGCTGGGGCGCAGTTCATTCCCCGTCACCCCGCGCAGCTAGGACGGCGCAATGCTGATCAGATCCGGTTTGTCATGCACGGCCAGCTTGTCGACGATGGTTTCCGACGCGGCATTCATCCCCAGAACCTGCACCTGCGCGCCAAGTCGGCGGAATTTCAGCACCACATTATCCAGCGCCTGCACCGAGGAAATATCCCAGATATGCGCGCCGCTGACATCGATCACCACCCGGGGCGCAACATCGCGGAAATCGAACGCATTCACAAAGGATTCGACCGAGCCAAAGAAAAGCTGGCCTTCGACCCGATAGGTCTGGGTTTGCCCATCGGTTGACAGCGTGCTGCGCACCCCGAAAAGCTGCGCGATCTTGGCCGCAAAGAAAATCCCCGACAAAAGCACGCCCACCAGCACCCCGATTGCAAGGTTATTCGTATAAACCACGGTGATCACCGTCGCCAGCATCACGATATTGGACGAGCGCGGATGTTTGCGCAGATCCCCGATTGAGGCCCATGAAAACGTGCCGATCGACACCATGATCATGACCGCCACCAGCGCCGGCATCGGAATCATCGCCACCAGATCGCCCAGCCCCACGACCAAAATCAGCAACAGCACCCCGGCCACAAACGACGACAGCCGCCCCCGCCCGCCGGATTTGATGTTGATCATCGATTGCCCGATCATCGCGCAACCGGCCATGCCGCCGATGAAACCGGTGGCGGTATTGGCGATCCCCTGCCCGATACATTCCTGATTGCGGCTGGTTTTGGTATCGGTCAGATCATCCACCAGATTTTGGGTCATCAGGCTTTCCAGTAGGCCCACCACCGCGATGGCCGCCGAATAGGGCAGGATGATCATCAGCGTATCCCAGTTCACCGGGATTTGCGGGATCAAAAACACCGGCAGCGTGTCGGGCAACGCGCCCATATCGCCCACCGTGCGCACATCCCAGCCGAAGGTCATGGTCAGCGCGCTTAGCACCACGATCGCGATCAATGGCGATGGGATGGCCCTGGTCACGCGCGGCACCAGATAGATGATCGCCAGCCCCGCCGCGACCAGCACATAGGTTAGCGATGTCACCCTGGTCGGGTCGAGTTCGGGCAGTTGCGCCAGAAAGATCAAAATCGCCAGCGCGTTGACAAAGCCGGTCATGACGGATTTCGACACGAACCGCATCAGGCTGCCCAGCCACAGCATACCCGCGCCGATCTGTAAAACCCCGGCCAGAACCGTGGCCGCCAACAGATATTGCAGCCCGTGATCGCGCACCAGCGTGACCATCAGCACCGCCGTCGCCGCCGTGGCCGCCGAAATCATGCCCGGACGCCCGCCCACGATCGCCGTGATCACCGCGATTGAAAAGGATGCGTAAAGCCCGACTTTGGGATCAACGCCCGCGATGATGGAAAAGGCAATGGCCTCGGGGATCAGGGCAAGGGCGACAACCATCCCGGACAACAGATCGCCCCGGATATTGCCGAACCATTCGTTCTTGTAGTTAGGAAAATTGAGTGTGGGAAACAGAGTCATCTTGGTCGGTCCTGACAGACAAACAACCGGCGCTTGGCGCATACATGTGGATTGTTTTGATTATCCGGCGGATCAGCGGCCGAAAGAGCCACCCGGAATCGCACCGGGTCCAGATTTTCGCCATTTCATATCCACGGGCAGCGCCTTTGGCAAGGGCGCGAGTGTCGCAGCGCGCAAGACCGGGCGACAATGCCGCCCGGCCCGGGTTAGAAACGCGGTCGGCCTATTCGGCTTCGACCGTATCGACCAGCGTGCCAAAGGCCTCGGCGAATTCTTCCTTGAAGTTCTGCACGACCTGGGTGGCCGACAGGCGCGCATCCACAAGGCCCACGCCCTGCCCCACGAAATAGGACACCAGATCCAGCGCCTGGGCATTGCCCGCGCCGGCGGCAGCGTCGATCTTGTTGAATGCGGCCGAGCTGACCATGCCCATATGGGGCATTGGCAGGGTGCCGGGGCTGTCGGTGCTGTCCCATGCATCATGCCATGCGGAACGAAGCTGGCGGCTGGGCTTGCCGGTGCGCTGGGTGCGGCGCACCGTATCGCGCGACGATGCGGCGACCATTTTATCGCGGAACGCTTCGGATGTTTCGGCCTCATGCGTGGCCAGCCAGACCGAACCGGTCCAGACACCTTGCGCGCCCATGGCCATGGCGGCGGCCATTTGCTCGCCGGTCATGATCCCGCCGGCGGCCAGAACCGGCACATCGCGCATGCCGCGAATCGCACGGATCACCTCGGGCACCAGCACGAGGGTGGATACCTCGCCGCAATGGCCGCCGGCTTCGGTGCCCTGGGCCACAAGGAAATCGACACCGGCATTGACCTGCCGCAGGGCATGTTCCTTGGCACCCACCAGCGCACCCACCGGCACGCCGTTCTGTTTCGCGCGGTCGATCATGTTTTTCGGCGCGATCCCCAGCGCGTTCACGATGCAGCGAATCGGATGGGCAAAGGCCACATCCATCAACTCATTGCCGCGCTCGGGCGTGACGTTTTGCCCGGCGTTCAGGTTGACCATCTGTTCAGGCGTTGCATCGATGCCGTGCTTTTTCAGGATGCTGGCGGTGAAATCCAGATATTTCGGATCGATCTGGGCGGCAAGCTGCGCGCTGGTCACCCCCTGCGCCGAAGCGGGGATGTTTTCGGGAAACAGGATATCAATGCCATAAGGTTTGCCATCGACATGATCGTCGATCCATTTCAGTTCCTGTTCCAGCGTTTCGGGGGTGAACCCGCTGCCGCCCAGCACGCCAAAGCCGCCCGCATTGGTCACCGCTGCCACCACATCGCGGCAATGGGTAAAGGCGAACAGCGGGAATTCCGCGCCCGTCATCTCGGTCAGTTTATTTCGCATCTGTAATCCCTCCTGATCAGATTTGCGTCTTAGTAAGGGCGCGGCGACGGCCCTGTCCAAGCCGAACTTATTATGATTGATACGGATTGATTATCAATCATCCTCGCGCAGCATCGCGCCAAGGGCGGCGATATCATCGGCGCTGGCCTCGGCGATGCGCGCCTCGATCCGGCGATAATGCTCCAACACCGCCGCGCCCGCATCGGTCAGCCGCGCGCCGCCGCCCTTTTGGCCGCCCCGCGTGCTTTCCACCAAAGGGTTGCGAAAGGCGGTGTTCATCGCCTCGACCAGCATCCAGGCGCGTTTATAGCTCATGCCCATGGCGCGCCCGGCGGCGGAAATCGAACCGGTCGCGCGGATATGGCCCAGCAGATCGGCCTTGCCCGGCCCCATCATCACATCCGCCCCAAAAAGGATTCGCAGCCGCAGCCGCGGCGCGGATTTGCTGCCGGAACTGTCACGGATATCAGGGGGCGGGCGGCTCATGGCGGGATTGTGCCGGGTTGGCCCCCCGAAATGCAAGCGCCTAGTCGCAGTGCACCACAAGCTCATCCGCGAAACGCGCGCCGATATTTTCCTCGGCCGGCACTTCGTCGCGGGCCAACAGGCGCAGCTCTTCTTGCAAGGCGGCATCTTCGCGATCGGGCGCAAAGGGCACCAGCGTCACCGCACAGCCGGGGGCCGCTGGGTCGATCACGGCGCCGGGCAGGATGTCATAATCGTAATAATAATAGGGATCATAGAGTTTCAGCGATATCTGCGCGCCCGGCGTCAGGGGCTGCGGCGTGGCCAGCGGCAGATCGAAGGTGACGAAAATCCGGCCATCCACCATCCCCGCATCGGCATTATGTGGCCGGGTCATGGCCACGTGTTGGCCACCCGCATGCATATAGATATCGCCCTCATATTCAGGCGGCCAATCGGTTTCGCCCGCGACGATCCGGGCCTCATCCTCGGCATCCAGCACGCCATCGCCGTCGCGGTCCAGATCCAGCGTTTCGATCAAAAACAGCGTGGTAAATTCGTCATAGCGCCATGTCACCCGGATTTCATCCAGCGCCGAAGGGCTGCCAAGAAAAACCACCTCGGCATCGACAAAGACATGCGGATGCGCCGTGGCAAGCGCGGGCATCAGGCAAAGGGCGCAGATCAGCGGGGCTTTCATCCCCTCTGAATGGCCAAAAGCGGCGCGCGGCGCAAGCGTTTTGGGCAATCATATT